>Ga0335078_10013547_pt1 | contig 12084 bp, 9 predicted proteins | sample Lox_Sample_32_FD_206711 | JGI IMG/M metagenome (GOLD analysis project Ga0335078, IMG submission 206711) | Soil microbial communities from Loxahatchee National Wildlife Refuge, Florida, United States - Lox_Sample_3.2 | ecosystem: Environmental > Terrestrial > Soil > Wetlands | place: USA: Florida... | reverse complement strand
CGTAGTAGTGGTTCTTCTCCCAGAAGGAGTGGTTGATCGTGCACTCGAGGATGCTCGAGTTGCCCGACTCCCCGACCACCTTGTCGGTCTGGACCAGCTGCGTCGCGTCCGCGGCGATCTGCGCCGGCTGCGTCGGCTCGGTCAGCTTGTACAGCTTGATCGGATGGCCGTTCACCCCGCCGTTGGCGTTCACGCAGGCGAAGTACGCGCCCTCCATGTTCTCGATATCCGTGAAGTCCGTCCCGGGCTGCTTGGTGTTGATCGCGCCCAATGGGATCGGAGTGCCCGTCGCCGCGACGCCGGGCTTGGTACCGCACGACGACGTACTCGTCGAGGCGCTGGTCGAAGCAGCGCTGGTGCTCGTGGTCGAGCTGGATGAAGCGGCCGGAGCGGCGCTGCTGGTCGCGCTGCTCGAACTCTTCGAGCTCCCGCAGGCCGTCAACAAAAGCACTCCAAGGACCGCCACGCACGACAGGCCAAGCCGCACGCGCGGAACGTGTTGGAACATCGCCACCGATCTCCTCCTCCTCGAGGACTTGTGTGTAAACCCGCCCCAGGGTTGGCGAGCGCGGCGATACTAGTGCGTGGTCCAAATGTATGCAACGGCTCCTAACAAGACCTGAAGAATGAGAGTTTGTGGAGAGTCGATTGTCCGTTTTGCATGCAATGCCGTCGCGGAATACACTGGCGCGTCGCCGCGTCCGCGGCGCCGAGGAGTGAGGTGACAGGTGGCCGGTCAAGCCAGCAAGAGTCAGATGACCCGTGCACTCCTGCGCCTGCGCGAGATGATTCTGAGCGGCGAGTTCGCGCCGGCCGAGCGCATGTCGGAGCTGGCGCTGGTCCAGCGGCTCGGCGTGTCGCGCACCCCGGTCCGCCTCGCGCTGGCGGCACTCGAGCACGAGGGGCTGCTCCGGGGCCTGTCCTCGCGTGGGTACGTCGTGCGCGAGTTCACTCAATCGGACATCAGCGACGCGATCGAGCTGCGCGGCGTGCTCGAGGGCACCGCGGCCCGGTTCGCCGCCGAGCGCGGCGCCACCCCGGACGCGGTGCGTGAGCTCCGTGAGATCTGCGCCGCAACGGCCGAGGAGGTGCACCGCGCCGACTACGAGTCGTTCGAGCGGTTCGTCGATCTGAACACGCGGTTTCACGCCCGGATCCTCCGGATGGCCGAGAGCCCGATGCTCGAGCGCGCACTCGACGGGATCATCGCCCTGCCGTTCGCCAGCCCGAGCGCGTTCGTCATGGCGCAGGCGGTACTCCCCGAGTCGCGCGACATCCTGATCATGGCTCACCGTCACCATCTCGGCATGGTCGACGCCATCGAGCGCAAGCAGGGAACCCGCGCCGAGAGTCTCGGCCGCGAGCACGCGCTGCTGGCGCGGACCAATCTCGAGGTCGTGCTCGACCATCCCGAGGTGCTCGAGCGGATGCCGGGCGCCTCGCTGCTCGCGCGACCCGGGATCGAGCGGGTCGGCACCGCGCCGCTCGAGCGCGTCTGACCGGTACGCCGAGGTCAGGGGCGGGGACCATGCGACCAGGGCGTCCGTCCGTGGCTGCCCTGATCGCATGTTGCGGCCCGTTCCCTGGTGCGTCCCGCCGTCCTACTGCGTCGGCGGGTTCGTCGACCGTGCCGACCCCGCGGCCTTGCGGTAGGCCGCGATCTGCGGATCCGCGTTCGATATCGGCGTGCACCCCTGCGCGGTGACCATCTTCCCGTTGTCCGGCGTCGTCGTGAAGTCGGAGTTGTTCGGGATGTGCAACGGATAGGTCCCGTACACCCATGGCTGGCAAATCAGCTCGGTCTTTTCGTCCTTGATGTTCTTGAACGCCGCGTTGACGTTCGCGATCGTGTACGGAGGCGTGACGGTGTCGAGCGCGTCCACCGAGAACTTGCCGAGCAGGTAGCCCATCTCGCTGAACGAGCCGAGCCCGCCGGCGACGGACTGGCCGTACTGGGCGAGGATGTTCTTGTAGAGCTGCATCTCGGGGCCGTTGTGGTCATCGGGCGAGGTCAGCTCGGCGTTGACGAACAGCTTGTGGTTCCACTTCGGTCCCAGCGCCTTGGCCAGGAAGTCCGTGTTGCACGGCGTCGAGCAGCCCCAGCCCTTGACCCGGTCCTCGAGTCCGAGCTTCTGTGCGGCCTGCAGGATCACAAGTGCCTCGGGCGGGGTGAAGTTGAGCACCACCCAGCCGTTGGGGCCGGCCTTATCGACGAGGCTCAACGCCAGCGAGTTCGCGTCGGTGATCGGCACGTTCGCGGTCGTCTCGAAGATCGGGGTGTGCGCCGCCGCTGCCAGCGCCGCCGGGCCGGCCGCGATGTAGCCGGTGCCGGGGACGTTGGACTGGACGAACACGATCTTCGACGGCTTCTGGCTCAGCCCGTATTGGACGGCGCCGTCGGAGCTGTACCGCGGGCCCATGTTGACCGCGGCGCTGTTCGGCGTCGACCAGCACTCTGGGGCGATGCCCGCGCCCATCTCGTAGATGCCGAGCTGCTTCCAGTAGCTCTGGTCGATCGTGCACTCGAGCAGGTCGAACACGCCGACGATCCCGACCACGTGGTCAGTCTGGATCAGCTGCTTGGCCGCCGCCGCGATCTGCGCCGGCTGCGTCTGGTCGTAGATCACGTACAGCTTCACCGGATGACCGTTGACGCCGCCGTTCGCGTTTACGCAGTTGTAGTACGCGGTGATCATGTTCGGGCCGTCGCTGAAGTCCGTGCCCGGCTGCTTGGTGTCAATCGTGCCGATCGGGATCGGCGTGCCGGTGGCCTTGACGCCCGGCTTCTTGCCGCACGACGACGTGCTGGCCGAGCTTGTGCTCGCGCTCGTCGTGGCGCTCGAGCTGGTCGCGCTCGATCCGCCGGCCGCGGCGCTGCTCGTCGAGCTGCTACTGCTGCCGCAGCCCGCCAGCACCAGGACCGCCCCGACCAGCACGGCTGCCGCTGCGCCTGAACGCAGGCGCAGCCCAGAGTGGTTGATCCTCACCTCGTCCTCTCCTCCTCGAAATGATTTGGCTAAAACCCGCCCCGGGTTGTTAAGGCGAGCATCGTATACACGCCGCCAGCTGTATGCAATGCATGCCTAACGTGACCGAAAGAAAACGTTTGCAGGACGCCACAGGGCCTTTGCAGGACGTCTGGAGGACCGTCTTGCATACAGGATCTTAGGGAGCAATACTCCCGGCCTCCCATGGTCAACCAGGCGAACCGGACGCAGATGATGCGAGCCCTCCTGGCTCTGCGCGAGCAGATCCTGAGCGGCGAGTTCAAGCCCGGCGAGCGCATGTCCGAGCTGCCGCTGGTCGAGCGGCTGGGGGTGTCGCGGACACCGCTGCGCCTGGCGCTCGCCTCGCTCGAGCACGAGGGGTTGCTGCAGGTGCTGCCGATGGGCGGGTACGTCGTCCGCGAGTTCACCCAGACCGACATCAGGCAGGCGATCGAGCTCCGCGGCGTGCTCGAGGGCACCGCCTGCCGCTTCGCCGCAGAGCACGGAGCCACTCGGCGCGAGTTGCGCGCGCTCCGGGAAATCAACGACCAGGTCGAGCCGCTCGTGCGCCGCGCCGACTACGAATCGTTCGAGCGCTACGTCGCGCTCAACGCCGAGTTTCACGAGCGTCTCATCAAGATGGCGCGCAGCCCGCTGCTCGAGCGCACGCTGGCCACGGTCCTGGCACTGCCGTTCGCGACGCCGAGCGCGCTCGTACTCCAGCACGCCCGGCTGCCGGAGTCGCGCGAGATCCTGATCGTCGCCCACCGCCAGCATCTGTGGCTGGTCGAGGCGATCGCCGCCCGCGAGGGCGCCCGGGCCGACAGCGTCGCCCGCGAGCACGCGCGTCTGTCGCTTACCAACCTCGAGATCGTGCTGGGCCGGCGCGGCCTGCTCGAGCAGGTGCCGGGGGCGTCGCTGGTCGCGCTTGAGGGCGACCTCGAGCCCGTCTAGCGCGTCGTCTGCGGCGTGGCGATCGCGCCGTGCTCCCAGGGCTCCGCGTCGTACTCGCCCCACTCGAGCGCGATCCGGGCTGATGCCTCGATCTCCCGCGCCCCGGGGCGGTATGCGTCCTCGAGCGGCGGGCTGACCGGCACCGGCGTATACGGCGCGCCGACGCGCTGGATCGGGGCTTCGAGGTAATCGAACGCGGCGGCCTGCAGCTGCGCAGCCAGCTCGGCGCCGAATCCGCCGGCGTTGACCGCCTCGTGGGCGATGACCGCACGGCCCGTCCGCTTGACCGATTGCGCAAGCGTTTCGAGGTCGAGCGGGACGAGCGTCCGCGGGTCGATCACCTCGGCCTCGACGCCTTCTTTAGCCAGTTTGTCGGCCGCCTCGAGCGCGTCGCCGACGAGGCGGGACAGCGCGATGATCGTGATGTCGTTGCCGGGTCTGAGCGTGTGCGCCTGCCCGATCGGGACGGGGGGCGGCGGGTTGGGAACGGTTTCGCGCCGGAAGTACAGAGACTTGTTCTCGACGAACACGACCGGGTTGGGGTCGGCGATCGCGGTTTGCAGGAGTCCGGCCGCGTCCGCCGCGTTGCTCGGCATCACGACCTTCAGCCCCGGAACGTGCGTGAGCCACGCCTCGAGGCTCTGCGAGTGCTGGGCTCCGTTGCGCTGGCCCGACCCGCCTTGGGTGCGCAGGACTAGTGGCACGTTGAGCTGTCCACCAGACATGAAGTGCGCCTTGGCCGCCTGGTTGACGAGCTGATCGAGCGCGAGCGTGATGAAGTCGATGAACATGATCTCGACGACGGGTTTGAAGCCCGACTGAGCGGCGCCCACCGCCACGCCGCAGACGGTCCCCTCGCTGATCGGCGTGTTGCGAACGCGCTCGCGGCCGAACTCCTCGGCGAGCCCCGCCGTGGCGAGGTACGGGCCTCCCTCGGCGACGTCTTCGCCCAGCACGATCACGCGCTCGTCCGCCCGCATCGCGGTCGCGAGCGTCTTGGCGATCGCTTCAACGAACGTGGTCTCGGTCATTGCGCGTACACCAGCGCGGCCGTCGTCTGCGGATCCGGGAAAGGGCTGTCGCGGGCGAAGCGGACGGCCTCCTCGATCTCCTCGCGCGCCTCGCGCTCGATCGCCTCGGTGGCGCCGCTCCCGATCCAGTCCTGTTCGACCGCGCGCTCGGTCAGGCGGGCGAGCGGGTCGCGGCGCAGCCATTCCCGCTCGGCTTCGGGGTCGCGGTACTTCTCGGGGTCGCCCTCGTAGTGGCCTCGCCGGCGGAACGTCAGGCACTCGAGCAGGTACGGTCCGTTTCCGGCGCGCGCTTTGTCGAGGTATTTTGCGAACGCGTCGTGGACTGCGGGGACGTCGCTCCCGTCGACCGTCTCGCGCTCGAACCCGTACGGCGCGACCACGTCGCTCACCCGCTCGACGGTGCTGTGCTCCGCGCGCGAGGTGAACTCGGCGAAGCCGTTGTTTTCGCACACGAAGATCACCGGCAGCTTCCACAGCGCTGCCAGGTTGATCGACTCGTTGAAATGCCCCGCCTGGACCGCGCCGTCGCCGAAGAACACGACGGTCACGTTGTCGGTCTTGTTCAGACGCTGCGTGAGCGCGGTTCCCAGCGCGAGGGGGAGATTGCCGCCGACGACGCCGGTCGCCCCCATGAATCCGTGCTCGGCGTCGACCAGGTGCATCGAGCCGCCTAATCCCTTGCAGATCCCGTCGGCCCGGCCCATGAGTTCGGCCATGACGCCGTTTATCGGAGCGCCTTTGGCGATCGCGTGTCCGTGCGCGCGGTGACCGCTGTAGACCGCGTCGTCGTCTCGTAGCTGGCCGCACACCCCAGCGGCGACGCCCTCGCCGCCGATGCTCAGATGGATCAGCCCGTGGACCTGGAGGCTGCGCTTGAGCTGCGCGACCCGCTCCTCGAACAGGCGGATCCGCCACATCGTGCGCAGCAGCGCTTGCGCGACGTCCCTGTCCATGGTTTCGCGCTGGGATTACGCGGCGACGGGCGCCTCACCCAGGACCTGGCGGACGCTCAGCGCGATCTTCTCCTCGTTGGGGAGGACGTAGGCCTCCATCGGCTCTGAGTACGGGACGGTGACGTCGAGCGCGGTCACCTGCGCGATCGGCGCCTTCAGCGAGCCGAACCCGTGCTCGGCGACCTCGGCCGCGATCACCGCCGATGCGCCGCCGTGACGCGTCCCCTGGTCGGCGATCACGAGCCGCCCGGTCTTCTCGACCGACGACAGGATCGTCGCGGTGTCGAGCGGGTTGAGAGTGCGCGGGTCGATCACCTCGGCCTGGATCCCGTCTTGCGCCAGGGTCTCCGCGGCGGCCAGCGCTCGGCCGACGGTCCACCCGGTGGCGACGATCGTGACATCTCCGCCCTCACGCCGGATCGCGGCCTCGCCGAACGGGACCACGTACTCGCCCTCGGGGACATCGCCGTGCTCGAGCACCATCAGGTAGTTGATGAGGTAACAGACCGGGTTGTCGTCGCGGATCGCCGCTGCCATCAGGCCCTTGGCGTCGGCCGGGGTCGCCGGCAGCGCGATCTTCAGGCCGGGGAAGCCCATGAACATGCCGTAGATCGATCCGGTGTGCTGCCCGGCCCAGCCCGCCGTGAACCCGTATCCGGCCTTGAACACCGCCGGGACCTTGACCTGCCCGCCGCTCATGTAGCGAAGGCGCGGGGCCTCGTTGACGACCTGGTTCATCGCCACCAGCATGAACTCGGCCATCAGCAGTTCGACCACCGGGCGGTACCCGGCGAGCGCGAGGCCGACGGCCATCCCGATCTCGGCCGTCTCGGAGATCGGGGACACGCGCACGCGCTCACGTCCGAATGCCTGGACCAGAGGGTCCTCGTCGCTCGGGGCCACGTCCTGGCCGTAGAAGACGACCGTGGGGTCGCGCTCCATCTCGACGCGAATCGCCTCCTGGACCGCCGCGATGTATGGGATCTCTCGTGCCATGACTGCCTCCTAGGCGTACACGTAGTCGATTTTCGCAGCGGCTTCCGGGTCAGGGAACGGGTCGTCGAGCGCGAACTGGACCGCCGCGTCCATCTCGTCGCGGACCTCCTGGGCGATCTCGTCGGCGCGCGCCGGGTCGAGCACGCCCTGCTCGACCAGCCGCGCCCGGAAGCGCGGGACGGGGTCGCCGCGCAGCGCCGCCTCGTACTCCTCGCGGTTGCCGAACGTCGTGATCGCCTCGTGCTCGGGATAGTGGAGCGGCACCCCGGGCGGGGCGATGATGTTGCCGTGGGCTGACAGGCGGTAGACCTTCGACTCCACCAGCGTCGGCCCGTCGCCGGCGCGGGCGCGGTCAGCGGCCGCCCCCACCGCCTCGTACACCGCCACGGGATCGCCACCGTCCACGGTCACGCCGGGCATGCTGTAGGCCGCGGCCTTGACCGACAGCGGCTCGCCGTTGGCGGCGTTCGCATCCTCCTGCTCCGAGCGCGTCGACACGTTGTAGTTGTTGTTCTCCATCACGTAGACGACCGGCAGCTTCCACAGCGACGCGAGGTTGAGCGACTCGTGGAATGCGCCCTGCTTCGAGGCGCCGTCGCCGAAGAACGACAGGACGACCTGGCCCTGCTTGCGCAGTTGGGCCGCGAAGGCGACGCCGGTCGCCTGCGGGATGCCCTGCCCCACGATGCCGGACGTCCCGAGGAAGCCGCGCTCCGGATCGACGAGGTGCATCGAGCCGCCATAGCCACCGCACAGTCCGTCCTTGCGACCGTAGATCTCGGCCATGATCGACTTGGTGTCGGTGCCGAGCGCGATCGGATAACCGTGGCAGCGGTACGTCGCCATCAGTTGGTCGGCGGGCTTCATCGTTGCCAGCGAGCCGACGATCGACGCCTCGGCCCCGTCGGCGAGATGGGTGTGGCCCCGGATCACGCCCGGATGCTCCTCGAACGTTCGCTTGACCCGCTCCTCGAACTCGCGGATCCGCAGCATCTGGGTGAACATCCAGACGAGCCTGTCGTTATCGAGCTGATCCATCTTTGGGCCTCCTCAGGTGACGCCCGCGCGGAACTGCGCGGCTGTCGTCTCGTATGCGCGCTGGAACGCCTCCTCCATCGGGAGGTCGCGAAGCTCTGCGGAGAGGACCTCGACTCCCCATGGTCCGTCGTAGCCGACCGCCCGGCAGGCCTCGATGTAGCCGGGGATGTCGAACTCGCCTTCGCCCGGCAGCCGCCGGTGATTGATGACCTCGTCGATCGGGTCGTCCATGTACTCCACCGGTCCGTCGGACAGCTCGACCCAGGCCAGATACTCGCCGGGGATCCGGTGCAGCTCCTCTGGCGGGATGCGCAGCTTGCCCATGTGCCAGGTGTCGATCGCGAGTCCGCCGTTCGAGCGCCCGGCCTCCGTCACCAGTTTGAGCCCGGCGTCGAGCGTGTGGACGTTGGGGTCGAACGGGATGATCTCGTACGCGACCTTGGCGTCGGTGTGCTGCGCGGCGTCGTCGCACAGCGCCGCGTACTCCTCGACCAGCCGGTCGAGCTCGCACGGCGTCTCGGGGATGTTGCCGACCTTGATGTGGTGGGCGTCGAACGCCACGGCGGTCTCGAACAGTTGCTTGCGCAGCCGGTCAGAGTCGGCCCGCGCAGGCTCACCCTGTGGGACGAAAAACTCCCACAGGAACTCAACCTCCAGGTACGTCAGGCCGGCGTCGCGGAAGATCTTCGCCATCTCGTCGAGCGTGCGCGTCTCGAGCTGGTGCGACACGTCGGCGTGCCACAACCCGAGCCCCTTGAAGCCGACCTTGGCCGCCTCCGCGCACCGATCGCGCCAGTCGAACAGGCTCCATTCGCGGCCCGCGTGGATCTCCACGGGACCGCTCACCGTCCAGTACAGCGCCATCAGCTCGGGCTCGCCCATCGTCACTCCTCTCGTGTGACAGCGACGGTATCGCCGCAGCCTGGAATGAGTCCAGTCGCCCAGCGCAGGCGTTCTTGCCGATGCGCGCGCTGGCCACGTGGACTTTGGCGCTGCGGCTGCCATATACGCAGCCGCAGCGCCATCGGCTAACCCGCCGGCGTAGTGCTCGTTGCCGTCGAGGTCGTGGTCGACGTCGTGGCCGTCGTGGTCGTCGACGGGGACGTCGCCGAGGTGGTTGTCTGCGCCGGCGAGGTGGTCGTACTCTGCGGCTGCGTCTGCGCGGTCGTGGGCGCGGTCGTGGTCGTCGACGAGGTGGGCGTCGTGGTCGCGGCAGACGAGGTCGGTGTGGTCGTCGTGCCCGTCGTGGTCGTGGCGGTGGTCACCGGTTGGGCCGGCAGGCCGCTGTCGTTGAGCTCTGTGTCGATCTGCTGCTGCACTGCCGCCACCTGGGCCGCGACCGCCGCCGGCGTTCCCTGGGCTCCGAGTGACGGGAGGGCGTTCAGCCGCTGCAGTGCGGCGTTTAGCTTCGTCAGCAGCGCCGCCGACGGCTGCGACTTCAGCGTGATCACGAGCTGATCGGCGATCGCCGTGGTCGTGCACGCCGGGCAGTCGTAGTTGAGTGAGCCGGCGGCGTTGATCGGGGCGATGTACTTGCTGTGCCCCACGATCAGGATGACCTGGAACGAAACCGCGACCGTGGTGCAGCTCTGGCAGTGCGCGAGCGCGTAGGCGCTGTTGGTGTTCGTGACGGGAGCGCCGCCCGAGATCGTGACGAGCGAGTAGGCCACGTGGTACGTCACGCCGCCGTTGGTCGTGTTCTCGGCGAGCGCCTGGGTGCCGCCGGGTCCGGGGGCGGACGGCAGCTTGAACGGGAAGGCCGCACCGTCGGTGGTCGTGCTTGCGCTCGGAGCGCTCGGAGCGCTCGGAGAGCTCGGCGGTGAGGGGGTCGTGGTCGCCGAGCCGGGACTCGCGGTGCCGGCGGTGCTGGTGGGACCGGCACCGCCCGCCGTCGGCGCGCCGCCCGGCGGCGGGGTCGAGTAGCTCACGATCGCTACTGGCGGCTTGCCCTTCGACCCGGGGATCACGAACAGCGCCGGATGGGTCCGCGTCGCGCCGCCGACCGGGATCATCGCGAGCGCCAGATGCCTTCCGGGCGTGAGCACAGGTGCGGCCAGCGGCGGTGCCGGCCGCGCCACGGTCGCGGGTGAGTACACCATCCTCACGAGGCCGCCGACGGTGCCGTTGTCGCTCGGGCGGATTGGTTGATACTGGCCCGAGGGCCACCACGCCCACGCGATCGCGGCGCACGCACCGGCGGCTGCGGCGATCACGAACCCCCGGCGTGCCGGGCTCCCGGCGCTCCACTTGCCGGCTTTCCCTCCGACGGTTCGAAGGATCTTCTGGGTCACGAGCACGCTGCCGAGCACGGGCAGGACGAGCGCCAGCAGCCGCACGAGCGACGCGCCCACATCGAGGATCTGGCCGTGGCTCGCCTCGTGAGGTATTGCGGTCACGATCACCCGGCCGCTGTCGTACGCGCTCGTCGCGAGCTTCGGAAGCAGCAGGACGGCGCCCAGCGACAGGCTCAGCAGGACCGGTACGACGATCAGAACCCAGAGCGTGACCAGCAGCCGGGCCCTCCCCGTCAGCGCCGAGGGCTCGCGCCGGTGGCCGGGGAGCAGGCGGCGCATGGTCGGGCCCATGTGCGAGAACAGGTCGGGAACGCCGGTCGCGTCAGACAGGATGTGGTAGCCGTCGGCCCGGATCACCGGCGAGAGCTGCTTGACCATTTGCAGCACCTGGAGCGCAGCGAGCAGCAGCAGCGCGTCGTTGCGCCACGCGAGCCACAGCGCCATCGTGACCACGGCGACGACGGCGTTGAAGTAGAGGCCGCCGAGGTCGACCCGGAGGCGGTCGCGGCGGGGGAGGCGGTAGGTATCGGTGACGTCCGTGTAGAACGCCGGCCAAACGAGGTAGAGCCCCATCCCCATCCCGCCGGGGGTCGCGCCGCCGTACCGGCAGGCAGCGGCGTGACCGAGCTCGTGGAAGCCCGCCGACGCGACGGCCAGCACGAACACCAGCAGGAGCAGCCCCGGGCTGTGAAATGCGTCCGCGGTCGCCGACGCGACGCCCTTGTGGAACAGGACGAACCAGAACACACCGACGAAGCACGCCAGGATCGGCCACATCAGCCACGGCCGGAACAGGACCGTGAACGGCGCCGTCAGCCGGCGGGTGAGCTTCGGGTTGGTGACGAGGACCTTCCAGCGCAGCGCCAGCAGCGGGTTCCGCTTCGGTGGCGCCTTGTGCTCGAACCCCGCGAGCAGTCCCTGCGCGGCCAGCTTCTCGGCGATCCGGTCGACGTGCTCCTCGCCGATGCCGCGGCCGAGCCGCTCCGACATCGCGGTCGCGATCGCCGAACGGTCCCGCTCCCCGTCGACGGCCTCGAGCAGCCCGTACATCAGTGGCCCGAGGTGAACCATCTGGCCGTCGCCCCGCCGGACGAGGGCGGCACCCTCCTTGTACCCCGACCCGTGGACGCCGCCGAGCAGCTCCACGCCCTCCGCCCGGTCGAGCGGAGGGCGCGTCTGCTGAGTCTGCTCGGAGACCTCGGCCGCAGTACGGGGAGGCTCAGCGGTGGCGGTCACGCGCGCCCCCTGTCCAGGTTGTCGTCAGGCCCTAGTTCTGCTGGACGCTGGCGTCCTGGCTGGCGGTGGCCTCAGCCTGCACGTGATCGAGGTTCTGCTCGATATCGACCTGCTGCGGCGCGAGCGCCTCTGACACCGCGCCCTGCGAGCCGACGTTCGCCCCGACCGCGGCATCGACCGGTGCTGCCACGTTGCCGTTGGCGGCCACCGCACCGTCGATCGGCGCCGCCAGGTTCGCCTGGGCGTCGAGGTTGATGTTGGCGTCGAGCAGGCTGCCGCCGTTCAACAGGGAGTCGACGCCGCCGGTGACGTTGCCGGCGGCAGCGCCCGCGTCGTTGGCCACGCCATCGACCGCGCCGCTGTTGGCGGCTCCATCATTGCCGACGCTGCCCGCGGCACCGTCGACCGCGTTGCCGACACTGCCGGCGGCGCCGTCGACCGCGCCGGTCGCGCCGGACACGGCACCGCTCGCCGCGTCGGTCGCGCCCGAGGCGCCGTCGGCCACAGGCTGCGCCGGAACGCCCTCGACCGGAGCGCCGGACGCCGGCTCGGTGGCGCCGGCGGGTGCGGGTTCGGTGGCGCCGTCTGGAGGCTC
>Ga0335078_10013546_pt1 | contig 12084 bp, 11 predicted proteins | sample Lox_Sample_32_FD_206711 | JGI IMG/M metagenome (GOLD analysis project Ga0335078, IMG submission 206711) | Soil microbial communities from Loxahatchee National Wildlife Refuge, Florida, United States - Lox_Sample_3.2 | ecosystem: Environmental > Terrestrial > Soil > Wetlands | place: USA... | reverse complement strand
GCTAACGTCGCCGCGCTCGATCATCCGGGACAGCGCGAGGGGGATTGAGGCCGCTGAGGTGTTCCCGGTGTGCACGATGTCGGTCGCCACGACCGCCTGGGGAGCGCCAAGCTTGCGGGCGATAGCCTCGACGATCCGCAGATTGGCCTGGTGCGGGATGAATGCGGCCAGTTCAGCCGGGTCCACGTTGGCCTTCTCGCAAGCCTGCCTGGCCAGCGGGGCCAGGGTGGTGGTAGCCCAGCGGAAGACCGCCTGACCTTCCTGGACGATGAAGGAGTTCCGGTCCTTGATGTAGATCTTGCTGGCCATGTCCCCGTCGCTGCCCCACACGACCGGGCCGATGCCAGCTGGGTCGGCCGGATCGCGGACCGGTCCGACCACCGCCGCGCCGGCCCCGTCGGCGAAGATGATGCACGTCGACCTGTCGGTCCAGTCGATCCATTGAGAGAGCTTCTCGGCCCCGATGACCAGGACGTTCTTCGCCGTCCCGGTGCGGACCGCGTCGGCTGCGTTGGCTAGCGCGTAACAGAACCCGGCGCAGGCGGCATTCAGGTCGTAGGCGCCCGGTGCCCCGATATCGAGGCGCCTGGCCACCACGGCGGCCGTGTTCGGGATCTGGGCCTCAGGCGTGCAGGTGGCCACGATGACCAGATCCACATCGCCAGGGGACAGGTGGCTGGCGGCCAGGGCCTTGCCGCCGGCCTGCACGGCCATGTCGGCGAGGGTCTCCTCCCGGTCCGCGATCCGGCGGCTGGCAATGCCGACCCGGCTGCGGATCCACTCGTCGGTGGTATCTACCGTCTTAGCCAGGTCATCGTTGGTGAGGATGCGGTCCGGGCGGTAGCCGCCGAAAGCCAGTACCCGCGCTCCAGCCGGGCCCTCAGTCAGTCGCATGTCTGCCTTTCGCCGTTGCGGATAGTGCTGGCCGAGCGGACGTTTGGCGGTTTAGCATGCTGCCAGACTCGTGCCGGGGACCAGGATTATTAGCCTGCAGTCCGGGGCCCTGAGCGGTGAAAAAGCCAGGATCTCTACGGGCATCGGCTTGATATGGCCATCAACCAGGACGTGCCGGACGTCTCCATCGGGGTGCGAATAAGCAAGCAGATCACTCGACCAAAGCTCTCTCGCCGTCTCGTTGGCCGAGAGGATAGACGCCACGAGGTTTTCGAGCTTCTCGTCTTCCGGTAAGTGTGCCTTAGCTATACGCAGCTGCGCCAGCATGACGGAAGCCCAGTCCGTTGCCCAGCGGCAAAGCTGCTTCCTGGCCTCGGCCCTCAGGAAAACCCAGCGCATTATATTTCCGCAATCCGGCAGCGTGGGGAACCATTGAGCCAGGGTGTCATTGGAGAAGATTATCTCCCAGGCGGGATCGGAAATATACGCTGGATATTCTTGCTGCGCCACAAAAGTGCGCAGCGACTCGCTAGCGACGGCATGCTGGAAGTTGTGTAGAGGCTTTGGGATGCGGTCAACCGCGTATGTGTAGAGAAGGTTGCGCTCGGCGTCACTCAACCGGAGAACGGATGCGACCCGGTCGAGGAATTCGTCACTATAGCTGCCGCAAATACCTCGTTCAAGTCGGCCATACCAAACGACGCTGACTCCTATGAGGTGCGCGACATATTCCTGGCTCATCGTGGTCTTGCGCCCCCGAGTTCCAGGGCGATCGGCCGCGACCGGGTCTAGGCGGTGCCGCCAGCCTCGCAGCATTCGCGCCAGTTCGGAGGAAATGATGCGGTCTGTACCGGATCGACGCCCCATGCACCACATCGTAACGATAGGTATCCACCAGAGTGGACCGGTAAGCCCGTTTTTTTGTGATCTTGGATTGGCGGCCACGGGCGTGAACGTGGGCACGTAGCTATTGATTGACTGGTCCATCAATGCTTGCTGGTGTGCCGGATGCGGTCGGCCGCCGAGCCGCTCCGGATCTCCGCGCGGCCGGCTACAAATCAAGTGTGGCCGTACCGGGTGGGATACCGGAGCGGGCCAGGAACTTGGACTTGTTGCGGACCAGCACCTCGCGCGGTGCACGGGACGCCAGGTGAGCCAGTTCCTCGGCCCGGGTGGCGAGATCGGCCTGGGGGACGATCTCCGACACGATGTGCAGGGACAGCGCGGCCTCGGCATCGAGTTGACGACCAGTCAGTACGAGATCACGCGCTACTGCGCCACCAACCAGGTCGTGCAGCGGCCCGTAGACGACCGGGCCGAACACGCTCTCGGGGTGCCCGAATCTGGCCTGTGGGGTGGCAATGCGCAGGTCGCAAAGAAGGGCCAGGTCAAATCCGCCGGCGTAGGCTACCCCATCTATTGCTGCGATAACCGGAACCGGAAATCTCAAGATCCTTTGATGGAATTGATCCGACGAGGCCCACAGCCGCTTCTGGTGCTCCGGGTCCGGATCGGTGAACTCGGCCAGGTCGAACCCCGCGCTGAAGCTCCCCCCCGATCCGGTGATCACCAGCGCCTTCACGGACTGGTCATCAGCCAGCCGGCCGAGCAGTTCGACCACCTGCTCGCGCAGCGCGATCGACAGCGCGTTCTTCTTGCCGGGCCGGTTAAGGGTCAGCACCGTGGTGCCGAGCTCATCGGGACCGGATGTCAGCACGAGCGACTCGGCCACGCGCATCTCCTCTCAGGGCGTCAGCGGCCCTCGAATTCCGGCCAGTCGCCTGCGAGCAGAGCATCGACACCGCGTCGCATGTCCTCGGTGACCAGCCCGTCGGCGAACATCGAGCGCTCCAGATCCAGATGTTCCGCCAGAGGCAGATGTGAACTGAGGTGCACCAGCCGCTTAGCCGCCCTGATGGCGTGCGGGGCGACCGTATGGCACGCGTTCAGCTGGTCGAGGCAGGCGGCCATGAGGTCCGGCGCATCGACCACCTGGTGCACGATGCCTTCGGCCTTGGCTCTCTCGGCCCGCAGGACCGGCTGTTCCATCAGCAACTGGACGGCCCGGGCCGGGCCGACCACACGCGGCAGTAACCAGGTCATCCCACCGTCGGGCGATGCGCCAATCCGGCCGTAGGCGAAGTTGAAGGCGGCTTTGCGGGAGGCGATGATGTAGTCGCAGGCCAGGGCGAGAGAGAATCCGGCCCCAGCGGCCTGGCCGTTAACAGCGGCGATTACCGGGAAGCTGGCCTCACGGAGATTTAGCACAACGCGGGCCAGGGCCGAAGTAAGCAGCCCCGCGTAGCCGCGGATCTCGATGGACTCATCGTTAATCGCGTGCTGATAAAGGCTCAGATCGGCCCCGGTGGAGAAAGTCCGTCCCCGGCCGCTGATTATCAATCCGCCCACTTGGCTGGAGTCAGCAAGATCCGCAGTGACGGTAGCCAGCTCGTCGAGTACCTGCTGAGTCATCGCGGGCTCACGAAAGAGAAGTACCGCCGCCCTCGTGTGCATCTCCAGTGTGAGGGTTTCGAGGCTTGCCGCCAAACGCTCGACGGTATGGGCAGGCACGCGACGTAAATTAGCATAATTGCACGTTAATCACAATGTGACCTACATCACATTGATTTATATAAAGGTCTGCCGTACATACTATGGTCGTTATCATACCCGTTCCGTTCTGGGCGGAAGTTATGGCTACCTCGTTACCTGAAATGCCTGGCCCGGCCCTGGTTACTGGCGCCTCAAGGGGAATCGGCGCGGCGATCGCGTACGCCCTGGGCCGCGCTGGGCACCCGGTAGTTGTCAACTACCGGGAGGACCTGGCCTCGGCCGAGGCGGTGGTGCAGCGGATCGGCGGCTCCGGCGGGACGGCGATGGCCGTGCCAGGCGATGTGTCGGATCCGGCTGCGGTCGAGGTGCTCTTCGAGCGTGCTGAGCAGCGCTTTGGCCCGCTCTCCATCCTGGTGAACAATGCTGGGAAACGAGCAGACCAGGTCTTCTCGGTCATGGCCCCGGAGGAGTGGGCCCAGGTGATGGCCACGAATCTGACCGCCGTCTTCCACACGGCACAACGGGCCCTGCCGAACATGGTGGCGGCCAGGTACGGGCGGGTGGTGAACATCGGATCGGTCCTTGGCCAGCGATCGCTTCCGGGGACCGCCAACTACGCGGCGTCCAAGGCGGCGCTGGAAGGGCTGACCCGCTCGCTGGCTGTCGAGATGGCGCGCCGCGGCGTCACGGTGAACCTGGTATCCCCCGGCCTGGTCGATACGGACCTGGTCCGGGAGGTCGAGCACCTGCACCGGGCAGCCCGGACGGTCATTCCGGTCCGCCGGGCGGGCACGCCAGAGGAGATCGCGGCCTGCGTCCGGTTCCTGTGCTCCGCGGAAGCCAGCTACGTGACCGGGGCCACGCTGACCGTGGATGGCGGCCTGTCCGCCCTGGCTTACCCGATGACACGCGGCTGAGCCCGAGCCCGCTGTCATTCTCACCGTCCGACTTCACTAACTGACGGCCCAGCCGGACCATGAGTTGGCGCTCGTTTTCATCCGCCCAGCCAGCCGGCCCGGCGTCCGGGCGCCGTTCCTGACCTCCTTGGATTCGTCCACCACCAGCACCGCCCCGGTGCCCAGGTGCCCGGCGGCGTACCCCTGGATGCCGGAAGCTCTTATTCATTAACTACAGCTACCGAAACAAAGCGTTTATGGTAACGCGGCGCAGTCGGAGTATGATTCTCGCTCGGACCCAGCTTCAGTGCCGAGCTGCCCGCGGGCTCGGCGAAATCGGGGATAGAGGGGTCATGAAAGGTGGCGCAGAATGACTAGCGTCGGGCTCACGCAGGACGCCATCGAAGTTTTTGTGTACGAGGCTCTTGAGAGCTTCGGCGTTAGCCGCGAGACGATATTCCGGGATGCGTCATTCGACGATCTGGAAGTCGACTCGCTGGACCTAGTCGAACTAGGGCAGGCCGTGAAGAAGCATTTCTCGCTCGAGCTGCGGCCAAAGGACTTTGAGGAAGTAGTCACCGTCGGAGACGCGCTGGACCTTATCTACGCCAAGGCCGGATTGATGTGACGGAGCCTGTCACTGTCACTGGTATAGGCGCGGTGACGGCCCTTGGGGCCGGGGCGGAAATCCTCCACAGGCGGGCCGTGGCGGGCGAGAGTGGAATTGAAGACGGCCTAGCACTGTGCCGCGACTTCAAGCCAACGGACTACTTCTCGCGAAAGGATGCCCGTCGTACCGACCGGTTCACCCAGTTCGCGCTCGTCGCGGCGGGCGAGGCTGTCGCCCAGGCGGGATGGGAGGATGACCTCCCGTACCCGGCCGAGCGCGTCGCCTGCGTGATCGGCTCGGGTGTGGGCGGCATCGGCTCCTTCGAGGAGCAGCTTCAGGTCCTGGCTGACGAGGGGCCGGATTTCGTTTCCCCGCTGCTGGTGCCCATGCTGATGGCCAACAGCGCGGCCGCCCAGATCTCGATCCGGTACGGCTTCCGTGGGCAGTCTTACTGCTTGATTTCCGCTTGCTCAGCCGGAGCGCAGGCGATCGGCGCGGGGTTGCGGACGATCAGGACCGGTGAGGCGGACGCCGTGATTGTGGGCGGCGCGGAAGCGGCTACCTCCCCGATCGTGCGAGCCGCTTTCCTGAACGCTGGCGCGCTGTCCCCGACCGGCACTTCTGTCCCCTTCGACCGCAACCGGGACGGTTTCATCATCGGGGAGGGGGCCGGGGTCCTGGTCCTGGAGCGGGCCGACCTGGCGGCCGCGCGTGGCGCGCCGGTGCTGGCCCGGTTGCGCGGTTACGGTGCCAGCACGGACGCCCACCATCTTACGGCGCCCGAACCCACGGGCACCGTCGCGGCCAGCGCCGTTCGCCACGCCCTGCTGGACGCCGGGGCGGCCCCGGCGGATATCGGCTACATCAACGCGCACGGCACCGGGACTGCGCTCAACGACCAGGCCGAAGTGTGCGCTCTCCGGCTGGCGCTGGGCCAGGCGCTGGCCGCCGTGCTGATCTCGTCGAGCAAGTCGTATCTCGGCCACCTGCTCGGTGCGGCCGGTGCGGTCGAGGCGGTGGCCACCGTGCAGGCCTTGCGCTACGGCGTCGCCCCGCCCACGGTCGGCCTGCGCCAGGTCGACGAAGGGCTTGCCGACCTGCGCCATGCCCGCGTCGCAACACCGCTCGAACGGCCGGTCGCGCTATCGACATCGTTCGGCTTTGGCGGCCACAATGCGGCGCTCGTGCTGAGCGCGGGGGAGCAGGTGCGGGGTGCTTGATCTCAGCGGCCGGCGCTACCTGGTTACCGGTGTGCTGACCCAGGAGTCCATTGCCTGGGCCGTCGCCAGCGACCTGCAGCAGGCGGGCGCTGAGGCCCTGCTGACCGGCTTCGGGCGATCCTTGCGGATCACCGAGCGGGCCGCGGCGGCGCTGCCCAAGCCAGCCGAGGTCCTCGAACTGGACGTGACCGAGGAGGCCCATTTCGGCCGTCTTGCCGACGACCTCAGCCGCCGCTTCGGTTCGCTGGACGGGGTCGTGCACGCGATCGCTGCCGCACCGCCGGAGACCATCAACGGCGGCTTCCTTCATGCGAGCCAGGCCGCCATCGAACGCGCCTTCTTGATCAGCGCGAGCTCCCTGCACCGGCTGGCGGTCAGCCTCAGCCCACTGTTAGCGGCCGGGTCAGGCGGCAGCGTCGTCGGCCTGAGTTTCGACGCTGCCCGCGCGTGGCCGAGCTACGACTGGATGGGCGTGAGCAAAGCCGCGCTCGAGGCCGTCTGCCGGTACCTGGCTATGTACCTGGGACCCATGGCGATCAGGGCCAACGTGGTGGCGGCCGGCCCGGTGGAGACAGTGGCCGGGCGCGGCATCGACTCCTTCGACGCCATCGCCAGCCGCTTCGAGTCCGAGGCTCCGCTGGGCTGGGACCGGCGGTCGGCCGACCAGATCACAGGCCCGGTGCTGTTCCTGCTCTCCGATCTGGCCCGCGGAATGACGGGCGAGGTGCTGCACGTCGATGGCGGTCTGCACGCAGTGGGCCTGGGGCTGGTCCGATGAGCCTGCGGTTTGACGCCACGGTGGATCGCCGTCTCGTGCACAAGGTCGCGGTCGAGAACGTCTTCGTCACCGATGCTGCCGCGGCCCAGGGAAGCTGGCAAGCCGCCGTCCAGCTGCCCCAGCTGCACCGGCTGTACAACGACCTCGCCGAATCACGGCACGACCTGCTGCTGGTGGCCGAGGCGGCCAGGCAGGGCATCGCCGTGATCGCGCATCAGCTGCTGGGTGTCCCACTGGGTTCCCGGTTCGTCATCACTGAGATGCGGATCGAGGCGAAGGACGACGATGCGCTGGCGCTCAGCGTGCGCGAGATGATCATCGAGTTCAGGACGGAGCGGGAGCGCCGTCGCCGGGACGGCGCGCTGCGTGGGTTCTCCGGCGAAGCCCGCTGCATGGTGGCCGGTAAGCACGCCGCGAGTTTCTCCGGGACCGCCCTGTTCCTGCCCGCGGAAACCTATGCCGCGGCCCGCGCAACCGAGCCCGCGCCCGCGGAGGTCGGTGATCGGGCTGAGCGCGAGCACCCCGCGTGCGTGGGCCGGCATGAGCCGGGCAACGTCATGATTTCGCCGGTGACGCCCGGCGCGGAGGGTGGCCACCAGGCCCTCGTGGTCGTGGACCGTGATCATCCAGTTTTCTTCGATCACCCGCAGGATCACTTGCCCGGGATGCTCCTACTGGAGGCGGGACGCCAGCTAGCGGTGGCGCACGCGGCGCTGGAAAGCGGCCGGCCGGGGTCGGCGTTTCGCGCGGTCTCCTGCGCCGCGGCCTTCGCCGACTTCGCCGATCTCGGCCCCCCGGTCCGGCTGACCGCGCTCGGCCCGCCGAGCCAGGTCACCGTCCGTGTCTGGCAGCGAGACCAGGAGCTTGCCGTTCTCGACATCGAGCTGCGGAACGGTAGGCCGTCATGACGCAGCCGCATGCCCGGGCCGCGAGGGTAGCTCTGATCGGCGCCGGCGCCGCGCTCCCCGAGCGCGTAGTCGGCAACGCCGACTTCAGTCATCTCGATACGTCAGACGAGTGGATTGTGAAGCGCACCGGCATCCGGGAGCGCCGGTTCCTGGACCCGGATGCCAGCCTGGCCGACCTGACCGTGCACGCCGCGGCGGATGCGCTCATGGACTCCGGCGCCGCGATCGCGGATGTCGACTACGTCATCGTCGCGACAACTACCCCGGACCGGGTGATCCCGGGGATGGCGGTCGAGGTGGCGAGCAAGCTGGGCGGCCGGCAGTTGCCGGCCTACGACCTCAACGCCGCGTGCTCTGGCTTCCTCTACGCGCTGGACCAGGCCGCTGCCTTGATCGAGGCGGGCCGGGCTAGCTGCGTGCTGGTTTGCGGGGCGGACGCCCTGTCGCGGGTGACCGATCCAGCCGACCGCGGCACGGCCGTCCTGTTCGCGGACGCGGCCGGAGCGGTCGTGGTGACCGCGGCTGCCGGTGCGGCGCCGCCGGTTTTCGTCCTGGCCTCCGACGGTGACCAGATCGATCTGCTGTACGCCGACGCCGGGGACCGGATGCTGCGGATGCGCGGCCGCGATATTTACCAGCTGGCTACCGAGGCCATGACCTCGGCTACCGAGATGGTCCTAGCCCGCTCGGGGCGCGCGGTCGCGGATGTGGATCTGCTGATCGTGCATCAGGCGAACGCGAGGATCATCCGGGCGGTCGCGCGGCGCCTGGCTGTGCCGGACGAGAAGGTCTTCCTCAACATCGACCGGGTAGCCAACACATCGGCGGCATCAATCCCCGTTGCCATAGCTCAGGCCAGCGACGAGAACGCGCTCAAACCGGGCGCGTTGCTCGGCTTGGCGGCGTTTGGGGCCGGTCTCGCCTGGGGGGCCGCCGTCATCTCCTGGAAGCCCTAAGAAGACTGCCACGGCCTCAGCGGCCCAACCGAGAGGATCCGGTTATGCCCAACCTGTATCTGGGACCCGACCCGACACGCCCGCTCCCGTTCGAGGGCGTTAATACGGTCTCGCACTACATCATGCCGAACTTCGCCACCATGGATTGGCACAAGGTTCCAGAGGAACAAGTCGCCGCCAACATTCAGAGCCTCCGCGACCCGGGTGGCAACCTGAACGAAGATCTGATGATGTACATCCACGTGCCATACTGCAAGTCATTCTGTCACTACTGCAATTTCAACCGCTTCCATTACCCGAAGCAGGATGCGGACCGCCTTGACACTTATACCGATTACCTCATCAAGGAAATAAGCTGGTACATGGACCAGCCGTACGTCCAGGCCCGCAATTTCACCGCCATCTATGTCGGCGGCGGCAGCCCGTCGACGCTGTCCACTGCCGCGGTGAGCCGGCTCAGTGAGCATCTGAGCAAGGTGGTGCCCAACTTCGACTCGATCGAGAAGAGCTTCACCGGAGAGCCGAGGACGTTGCGCAGGCCCGACCTGCTCCAGGCGCTCAAGGATTTCGGCTGGAACCGGGTGACCTTCGGCATCGAGACCCTGGACCCGGTGATCCACCGCAAGATCGGTCGGCTGGACAGCCGGGATGACCTGGACGCCGTTTTCGACGGCATGCGCTCGATAAGCTACGACGCCGATACCGCCGTCGACATCATGTACGACCTGCCCGGCCAGACCCTGGAGGGCTTCCAGGGTGAGCTGACCGAGCTGATCGAGACCTACGATCCGACCGAGATCGACACGTTCACGACGATGTACCTGCCGTACCGGCCGCTACACAAGCTGATCATGGATGGCCGGGTCCAGCAGCCGGGCACCCCCTGGCAGTTGCTGGCCATGCGCGAGCATATCTACGACTACCTCACCGGGCATGGCTACCACAACGTCATCGCCGAGACCTATTCCAAGCACCCGCACCGTTCCATTTACCAGACGGCACACTGCGCGCGGCAGGACATCATCGGCGTCGGCTGCGCGGCCCGGGGCAATGTCAAGGACATGGTGTCGATCAACCCGGAGAAAGTGGACGCCTGGCAGCAGAATGTGGACGAGCGCGGTATCTCCTCCGAGACGCTTCAGTCGATCGGAATGGACGGGGTGCTCGACCGGATCATGGTCATGTTCCCCAGGTACAAAGAGGTGTCGAAGGAACTGCTCACTAGGTACGGGCCGGAGGTCAGTGACTTCGATCGCGTCATGGAAGTCCTCAACCGGCACCTGGACGCCGGCGTGATCGAAGAAGATGAAGACAGGTACACGGTCAACAAGCTGGGCGTGATCTGGCACGGGAACCTGCAGACCGACTTCCTGCGGCACACGCTGAACGAGCAGGGTGAGCAGATCATCGAGCATCTGACAGAATGGTCTGGGGACTTTGACAACGAGAACAGGTTCAAGGTCACTCCGCAGACCGTCTACATCACGGAAAACGATGAGAAGTACCCGCGGCTCATGAAATGACCGGACGCCGGGTAAAGCGGCGCACCACGGCGAGCCGGCTGCCACTGATCGCGGAGGTTACCTCGGCCGATGGGACCCGGCTTGCGCTGCGGGGCCTGCGGGCGAATCCATCGTCACCGGTCATCGTGATTCTGCCGGCGATGGGCACCGAGGCGCGGTTTTACCTGCCTGTAGTGCGGGCCTTGCGCCGCATCGGGCTCAGTGTCGTGACTACTGACTTGCGCGGGCATGGGGAATGCCGACCTCTGGTGACTAAGAGTAGCCGGTTCGGTTACCGCGAAATCGTGGAGGACGACCTGACCGCCGTCTTCGCCGCGGTGGCCAGCCGGTTCCCCGGGGCCCCAGTCGTGCCCCTCGGGCACAGCCTGGGCGGCCAACTGGTCCTGCTGTACCTGGCTAGGCAGTACGCGGCGGCCGGGGACCCCGGTGTCCAGGGCGTGATCTTGCTTGCCTCAGGGTCGGCCTGGCATGGGGGGTTCGCGGGATGGCGCGGTCCGCGGAACCTGATCAGCAGCCAACTGTTCGCGCTGACCGCGCTCATTGTCGGTTACTGGCCCGGCGACAGGGTGGGTTTCGGTGGCCGGCAGTCGCGCGGGATGATGCGGGACTGGGCCCGTCAGGTGCGGACCGGGCAATACCGGCTCGCTGCCGGTACCGACTACGAGGCTGCCCTGCGGAACGTGCACCTGCCGGTCCTGGCCGTCGATGTCGAGGACGACGATCTGGCGCCGCCCGGGGCGGTCAGCCACCTGTGTGCCAAGATCCCCAACGCGCAGCTCATCCGGCGCTATTACGCACGGGCCGATGCTGACGGCAACTATCTCGGGCACTTTCGCTGGGTGCGCTATCACCAGGGCCTGATGCCCCTGCTCAGTGCGTGGATCCGTCAGCACACGACTTCCGCCGAAGGGCTGGATGATTGTGGATCATGAATTGAGAGCTGTCGTCGTAGGGGGCGGCTGGTCGGGCATCGCCGCGGCCTGGTACCTGCGCCGAGCCGGATATGCCGTCTCGGTGCTGGACGAAGCAGCCCAGCCGGGCGGGCGGTCCGCTACCGCGTGGATCGGATCCCGCCCGGTATGCCTGGGCGGCAAGAACATCGGCACGAGATACCGTCTGTTCCGGGAGTTCGCCGCCGAACTCGGCGTGACCGACTTCGAGCACTTCGGGATCAACTCCTCGCGCATCGAGAACGGCCGGGTACGTACGGTCGACGGAACCGCCCGGATAAGCAGCGTGCTCGGCTACCTGCTGCGGACGCCGTTGCCGGACACGATGCAGTTTCTGCGGCTGGTACGGAAGGTACGCGACGACGAGCGCAACCGGTTCCTGGACGGCCCCGGTTTCGCCAGCCTGCGGGACATCCCGCTCGACCAGGTGTTCGGCCCATATTTGCGGGAACAGCTCATCCGGCCAGTCACCGTGCGGATGAATGGCGCCGAGCCGGGCGAGATGTACCTGCGGAACTTCGGCGCCAACCTGGGCATGCTGCTGGACAGCTTCGATCAGCTGACCGGCGGATTTGAACCGGTCTTCGCCCGGATCGGGGAGTATGCCAACTGGCGCGCCCAGCATCATGTCCGGCGGCTGCTGACGGCAGGCGGTGCCGTGACCGGCGTCGAGGCGAGCGGACCCGATGGGCGGCCGGTGACCGTTGATGCCGACGTCGTGGTGATTGCCGTCCCGGCCTCAGCCGCGGCCGGCCTGGTGGCCGAGTTCCACGCTGAGCTGGCCGGCCAGCTGGCG
>Ga0335078_10013545_pt1 | contig 12086 bp, 8 predicted proteins | sample Lox_Sample_32_FD_206711 | JGI IMG/M metagenome (GOLD analysis project Ga0335078, IMG submission 206711) | Soil microbial communities from Loxahatchee National Wildlife Refuge, Florida, United States - Lox_Sample_3.2 | ecosystem: Environmental > Terrestrial > Soil > Wetlands | place: USA: Florida... | reverse complement strand
TGCAAGCATGACTTCCGGCAGCCTCGATCCACAGCACGTCCGACACCGGCACAAAGAATATCCGCTCGTTTTCGCGAACTACGAACCGCTCCGCCGAGCGCGCCTTTCGGATCTCAAGCAGTACGTCTCGAAGATCGCGTTGTACCTTGACCTCGTGGCGTTCCTTGAGATAAGACCTCGCCCGGTGTAGCGCTTTGATCAGCCGCTTCGGATCGAACGGCTTCAAAACGTAATCGAAGGCATGTATTTCGAAGGCCCGGATGGCATGCTCATCGAACGCTGTGACAAAGATAATGACGGGAACATGCTGAGGATCTAAACAGTCCAGCACTCCAAATCCATCGAGGTCGGGCATTTGAATGTCCAAGAACACGATGTCCGGCTGCAACTCGCTAATCTTCGATACAGCATCGATGCCATTGGCCGATTCGCCGATGATATCCACGCCGGGCTCGCCCGCCAGGAACTGGCGAATTCCGCGCCGGGAGATCGGCTCATCATCTACGATCAGCACGCGAACCCTGTTCATCTGGTCACCACCCGCAATCGTAGCGGCAGGATGATGGTTGCTTCGCATCCGCCACCCGAAGCGTTCGTCAGGTGGAAATCGGCGTCATTACCGTATAGTTGCTTTAACCGCGATACGACGTTGTGCAGGCCGATTCCGTCCCGCGGCGCAAACTCAGCCTGCGTCCCCGGACCGTCGTCGCAAACCTTGATCTGCAGACTGCTCCCGATCCGCTTTACTTGTATTGCGATTTCTCCCGCGCTCGACCGCGCGGAAATGCCATGCTTGATGCTGTTCTCCACCAGCGGCTGCACAATCAGGCTGGGAACAAATGCCGACTCCAGCCCGGCGGCAACGTCAATGGTCACTCGGAGACGGTCGTTGAAACGTGTTTGCTCGATTTGCAGATACTTTTGCACGAATTCCAGTTCCTTCTCCAGTGTGATCTCGTGCTCCCGCCGGTCCAGCGCCATGCGCAGTAGATCACCCAGGCTCAGCAGCAGGTCGCTCGCCGCCTCCACGTTTTCACGCATCAGAATTCCAATTGCATTCAGGCTGTTGAACAGGAAATGCGGATGCAACTGGCTTTTCAGATTCTCCAGCTCCGAATTTACCAATTGCGCCTGAAGCTGCGCCGCTTTCGTCTCTTTCTCAACCGACGCTTGATAGAAGTGAATGGCCTGATAAAGCCCGACGATCACCCAGTAGATGACGATGCCATTGAAGGAATAGAAAAAGATGCTGACTGGCAGCGGCGGAATAGTCTTCCAGAGCTCGGCATTCTGGGTTCGAAAAACATACTTCAGCAGGGCTACGCACAGAAAATTCTCGGTCGCGGCGTGTATCGCCCCAATTACCGGCGAGAACATAGCGTGATAGCAAATGTGCCGAATCAGCTTTGGCCCGGAGAGCGGGAATCGCGTCGCGATTCGGATCACTAGCGGTGTCAGGAGCGCCCAGACATACCAATACACCAGTTCGATCGACGCCATCGGCACCGGAGGCAGGCTTCCGCCGCGTAGCTTCAGCGCAATCAGCGTTCGAACCGCAAACAGGATGCCGACCGCGCTCCAGCCAAGCCAGATCACCGCCAACCGCAATCCGTCCGATCTGAGCGCCCGCTCCATCTTGCGACCTCCAGCGCCGAGTATTCGGGCGAATTATAGCCCAAGATTTTTCGAAGCCCGTCCGCACCCGGCGGCCGCAATTTCGTCCTGACTGCGCGCGGACTTACAAAGGCTCCGTGCTCGAATCAAACGCCGAATTGCCGTTTCCTCTGCCCATCCTTGTCCTCTTGTAGGCCCGTTCGCGCCGCTTGTCCCACGCGAATCACCGCTTCTGTCACTGGCGTTTACGAGCGACACCCTCCGGGTCAAAACTGTGTTGGTTCGGAGGTGATTTTCCATGGCGAATCGCAACCCGGCTATTTCACAAGCGGAGCAACGAGTGACTTGTGAAGGGCTCGAACTCACGCCTGCCGCTCCCGTCCACGAATCCAATCGCATCGTCAGCATCGACGTTCTGCGCGGCTTCGCGCTGCTCGGCATACTGCTCATGAACATTCAGTCGTTCTCGATGCCGCTCGCTGCTTACTTTAACCCCGCGGCCTATGGCGACCTTCACCGAGCCAACTATTTTGCCTGGCTGCTGGTTCACGTCCTGATCGACGAGAAGTTCGTGGTTATTTTCTCCATGCTTTTCGGCGCGGGGATCCTGCTCATGACATCGCGCCTCGAGGCCTCTGGGGTAAACTCGGCGCGACTGCACTACCGCCGCATGGCCTTTCTCATTGCCTTCGGGCTGCTGCATGGTTACCTCCTGTGGGCCGGCGACATCCTCTTTGACTATGGCCTTTGTGGTCTGTTTGTTTTCCTTATGCGCAAGAAGTCAGCTCGGACACTCCTGCTGACAGCGGCATTTCTGATCAGCCTCCTGCCCACTGCCCTGGCCATCAACGCTCACCGGCTTTCCAAAGTTCCACCCGAGCGCCTGGCTGCCATGCAAGCTCACTGGAAGCCGCCGGCCGAAGAAATAGCACGCGAGCTCACGGCGTATCGCGGCGGCTGGATGCAGGAGATGCAATACCGCGTGCCTCAGGCGCGGCAACTGGAACTAAACGGATTTCTTCTTCGAATATTCGCGCTCATGCTGATCGGCATGGCACTTCTCAAGATCGGCTACTTCACTCCGACATTTCCCAAACGTGCGTATTGGCTTGGTGTCGCTCTCGGCGCCTGCGTAGGCGTGCCGCTTGTGCTCTATGGCGCTCTGCTGGATTCAGCCAGCGACTGGGACATTCGCACTGCGTGGTTTCATGGCCTGCAATATAACTACTGGGGGAGTCTCGTCATCAGCTTCGGATGGATCAGTCTGGTGATGCTGGCGGTCCGCGCACAACTGTTTCCCGCGCTCTTGTCGCGAATTCAGGCGGTCGGCCGGACAGCATTTAGCAACTACATTCTGCAAAGCATCATTTGCACGTTCATCTTTTACGGCTACGGCCTCGGCCTCTTCGGTCGGGTGAGCCGCGCCGCGCAACTGGCGATTGTTGCACTGGTCTGGGCGATCCAGCTGACAATCTCACCCATCTGGATGAAGCATTACCAGTTTGGCCCACTCGAGTGGCTATGGCGCTCCCTCACCTACGCTCGCCGCGAACCCTTCCGCCGCCCCAGCATCAGGTCCGACTCCGTACGCGGTCTTGAGGTCGAAGCCAAGCCGCAGCGCTGATGCGAACATTCCCCAAGGCCACAACGCCGACTTCTCCGAGCAAGTGGCTGTCGAACGCTAAACTAGGGAGCGGCGGGCGCAGCATTACGGCCGCTCATTTGCGATGAAGCTCTTATCTTTCTGTCTACTGGTCGTTATTCTTTCGTTTCCGGTCTCTGCCCAGCAAGGCCTTCCGCCTGCCATCGATGGACAGATCGACCAGTTGGCCACCGAGGAGATGGCGACCTTGCATGAGCCGTCGCTTGCGATCTCCATCGTGAAAGACGGCCAACTCATCTTCGCAAAAGGTTACGGCGATTCCGACGTGGAGAACCATGTGCCGGCCACGGCCGACACGGTGTATCGTATCGCGTCCGTCTCAAAATCACTGACCGCAACCGCGGCGATGCGGCTCGTTGAAGAGCACAGGCTGGACCTGGATGCGCCATTGCAGAAATACTGTCCGGCATTCCCAACAAAGCGGTGGCCTACCACGGTACGCGAGATACTTACGCACCAGAGTGGCATCCGGCACTACAAGAACGACGATGAGAGCATCAACACCCGCCACTACACGTCGATCAACGAGGCGCTCACCCAGGATTTCGCAAAGGATCCCCTCCTCTTCGAGCCGGGTACGAAGTTCAGCTACACCAGCTACGGGTACATCGTGCTCGGCTGTGTCATGGAGGGCGCATCGGGCATGAACTACACCGCGTATATGCAGCAGAGCATCTTCGAGCCGGCAGGCATGACTTCGACCAGACTGGATGACGTCTTCGCGATTATCCCGCACCGCGCGCGTGGATACAGTGTCGACAAGGACGGCAGACTCCAGAACGCAGCTCTGCTCGACATCAGCAACAAACCTCCGGGCAGCGGTATCAACTCGACCGCCCACGACCTGGGCCTGTTCATGGTGGCGCTGTACGGCGGTAAGCTCGTCACGCCCGTGACTTGGAATCGGATGATCACTCCGGCAAAGACTCGCGATGACAAGCCAACGATCTACGGCTACGGCTGGTTCGTCGGTGGACCGATCAGCAGTTACCACGGGCTGCGCGAGATTGGCCACGGCGGTGATGTTCAGGGATTTGCAAGCTCGCTTTATGCCATACCGGAGAAGAAGTTCGCGGTCGTTATCCTAAGCAATGGAGAAAAGGAAGACGCTTCGATCGAGTTTATCGCCTTGGCGCACAAGATCTACGACGTCGTGGCTGTGCATTAGCAGCATCGAGTACCAACCAGCGCATCGACGTTGTGCTCGCATATCCACCTGGACGTATAACGGCCATTGCGCACCCTGGCTCGAATACGCTCCTGAGAGCTGGTCGTAACTACGGAACGTCGACTACTCGTCAAAGTGACGGGAAGCCGTTTGAACGAGGCGCTTTGCGGCGGATGCTGTTGCGCGCCCAACATGAACGACATTGGCGATTCGAGTTGGCAGTCGAGGGTATGGCTCCTGTCCTTGCATCATCTGGGCGTTGCTCCAAATCTACCCCGCCTGCCGGCGATCCCGGCCGTAAGCGCTTCTTCTGTGCCCGGTCACCGCTCAGGCGCTGATTACCCGCGATCAAGTCGATTCATTTCGGTGCATCAAGGCCTGGTGTGGGCAACAGATTCGATACTCCTGTGCTGCAGCGTAGAAACCACCAGCATGAGACTGGTTATCCAGCATTTGTCGTAACCGTTACAAACAATCCACAAGTCGTTGACTTCAGAAAAAAATCTGCCGCGTCTATTCCAGGTAGCTACCGCTAACTGGAGGAACCCATGCGGAGATTTCTGCCTCTTCTGATTCTCGGCCTTGTTGCTACCGTTTCTCGCGCTCAGCAAGCCGGCTATATGCAAAACAACCTCGTGGCCAATACAGCCGGCGTTGCCGCGCACACTGACTCGCAATTGTCGAATCCTTGGGGAATTGCGCTGCTCCCCGATCAGCCCTTCTGGATTGCCAACAATAATGGCGGGACTTCTACGCTGTACGACTCGAGCGGAAACAAGAACTCACTGGTAGTTCAGCTTCCGTCTGCCTCGACGAATCCCTGTTCCCCTGCTTGTCCGACCGGCATTGTCGCCAATACGAACGGCGCCGACTTCGGAGGAGCGCAGTTCATATTCGATTCTGAAGATGGCATTCTTGCTGCCTGGAGCCAGGGAGCTGCCGCCACGAGAGTAGTCGATAACTCCGCTTCCGGCGCGGTCTATAAAGGACTTGCACTGCTCAGTAACGGAAGTGGCAACTTCCTGCTGGCCGCGAATTTCAACAGCGGGAAGATCGACGTCTTCGACCGGAGCTTCAACCCTGCGACTCTTTCCGGATCGTTTAGCGATCCCAAGCTTCCCGCCGGGCTCGCTCCGCATGGCATACATATTGTGAATGACCAGATTTTTGTGGCCTACGGCCTGCAAGACGCTCAGAAGCACGATCCGGTTGTGGGCGCCGGCAATGGCGTAGTTGATATCTTCGATACCAACGGAAAGTTCGTGCACAGGTTTGCCACAGGCGGCGTGCTGAATGCGCCGTGGGGCGTCGCGCTATCCAGCGCCAACTTCGGACAGTTCTCCAATGCGATCCTGGTCGGCAATTTCGGCGACGGCACGATCAACGCGTTCGATGCCAACGGCAACTCGCTTGGTCAGCTAACCGACACCAGCGGCAAGGCGATCGTCAATCCCGGCCTGTGGGAGTTGCTCTTCGGCCAACTCGTGAACGATCCCGACACGCTTTACCTCACAGCGGGCGGCGCGAGCCAGACACAGGGACTCTTCGCCACTCTGAAGGCGGCACAAGCGGCGACAACCGGCAACTTCTCGCTTTCGGTGTCCGCCACATCCTCTACCGTCAACGTTGGGTCGGCGACCAATATCAATGTGAGCGTGAGCAGCATTGGCGGCTTCAACAGCGCAGTCACGCTATCTTGCTCCGGCCTCCCGGTGGGCGTGACCTGCTCCTTCTCCCCCGACAGCATTACGCCGGGAACGAGCAGTGTGACTTCGGTCCTCATGGTATCGGTAGCGCAATCGTTCAACCCCACGATGCCAATCTATAACCCGGCAAGCTTGTGGATGCCCTTGTCCGGCTCCGGCTTCGGCTTCTTCGGGTTGCCCTTTGCCGCGCCGAGCGAGACTGCCAAGAAGAAGCTGCTGAAGCGCGTCGCGGTGGGCTTTATTGCGCTGCTGGTCTTAGTGCTTCTCTCAATGGCGGCCGGCTGCAGCAACTACGCGGGCAGCCATATGAGCGGCGCAACAACTGGCGGAGCGGTGATGAACGTCGTCGTCACCGGAACGTCGGGCAGCATCAGTCACTCTGCGCAGATTGCCCTGACGATTAACTGAGCGAGGTTCTTTCCTCCTGACACGGGGTGCGGCTTTTCCGCACCCCGCCCACCAGATACTGTCCAACTCCGGCTTCATCGATGACATCGCGCGGGAATTGATGAAAGGTGAATAGCCTTGGCTATTTCCTATGACTGGCGGCCTGCCTCTATGCGCAGCTGGACCGCAACGATTTGCGGAGCGATCTCGGCGCATGGCTGCCCGGCGGGTAGAGATACTGGCGAACCAGCCAATCGGCCGCTCTGGGCACAGCCCGGCTTACTCCTCCCGAAAGACCTTCATACACCTCTTCTGGTAGTGGGCCTGTCTGGCAAGCCAGGACTCGCACCTTGACCCCGCAGGTCTCATGCAATTCGCGCAGCATATTTGAAGTCGGCAGCTGATGCAGTGAAAAGTCGTCGAGCTTGGCGATCGGCAGTTCGGAAGGATCGATTTCGAATATTTCTCCCGGAGTACGACCTACATCGATCGCGTCGATAATAACGAGTTGCTGTGGGCGCACGGGACTCAGGCATAGCGTGAACAGCAGCTTTCTTATCCCGGTTCCCACGTCAAGCAGGCAGACGTGCTGGGGCACCTTGTAATTTGATTCGAGATAGTCGATGACCGCACAGCCGAAGCCATCGTCGCCGAAAAGCGTATTACCGACACCGAACACCAGCGTCGGCTTGCCGCAGAATTCGGGCAGATTGGAGGCATCAATCCCCCAGGCGACATGGTCAAAGGAATTCATCTTCCAAGCATTTCAGAAATGCGGCACCGCCTCTAGCCGTAACAACACAGGGCTGTCCGGTCCGCACTTCGCCCTTCTTCCTGTTGAGTCGGCTTCAGCCGGTGATATGCAGAGCTTCGAATTCTCGTGTCGCTCGAACTGAAACCGACTCTTGTGGCCATGCGGGGCTTACGCGCCGCTTGAATTAGTTCGCCAGCGTGTCCACCAGCTTTCCATCTGCGTCGAGGATGTCCAGCTTGACCGAGAGCTTCCCATCCAGGCGATGGGTCGCGCAGGACAAGCACGGATCATAGGCGCGGATCGACATCTCCACCGTGTTCAGCACTCCCTGATCGTACTTTCCTTCCTTAATCAGGCTCTTCGCAGCCTGGGTGACCGACATGTTGATGGGAGCATTGTTATGGGTGGTGCCCACAATCAGATTCACGTTGGCAATCATGCCATCAGCATCGGTTTCGTAATCGTGGATCAAGGTACCGCGAGGCGCTTCGGTGCAGCCCACGCCACGTGCTGCGCGAGGCGTCACCTTCACCCGCGTCTCTAAGCTGGTGATATCGGGATCGTCCAGCAGCCGAATTGCGTTCTCCGCGTTGTAGAGCAGCTCGATCAACCGCGCCCAGTGATACAACAGGGTGAGTTGAGCTGGCCGGCCAAACTTCGCGCGGAACTCCTCTAACTCGGCATTGGCCAGCGGCGTGTCGATGTAATCGCACACGTTAATGCGGGCCAAGGTGTTGGCGCGATAGACGCCCTTCGGGCCATCGGTATCCATGGAGAAGCCTTCGCCCCACTGTTTCGCATATGGGAACTTCAGGTAGCTCCAGGATTCGATGTGTTCGGCAATGTAGTCGGTGTATTTGTCGTATGGGAAGTCCTGATAGATGCCATTTGGCGTCATCAGCCGCAGCTTGCCATCGTAAAGATTCAGCGCGCCGTCGTCTTTCACGGTACCGAGGAATCCGGTATTGATAACCCCCAGCGACTTCACGACGTCGAGGTACTTCGGAAACACATTGTCTTTCGCAAAGGCGATCGAGAATTTCGCCAACTCTAAAGCTTCATCGGCCTGCTTGCGCAGTTTGTCGCGCTCGTCTTTGCTTAACGGCTTGCTGAATCCGCCGGGAACCGCCGCTTGCGGATGGATCGGTTTGCCCGCCAAGGTCTCAAGCATCTTGGCGCACATGTGCCGGACCTTCACCACTCGTTGCGCGACGTCGGGAGCCGCCTGCAACACGCCGATCACATTACGGACGGAGTATGGCGCATCCGGGCCAAGCAGAAAGTCAGCGCCGGCAAGGAAATAGAAGTGCAGAATATGCTCTTCCATATACGCGATGCTGTTGCATAGTTCGCGCAGCTTTGCACCGGCCGGAGGCGGCGTGACTCCGAAGACCGCATCGCAGGCTTTGGCGGCAGCCAGGTGATGCGACCACGGGCACACCCCGCATATGCGCGGCGTGATGCGCGGCAGGTCCTCGACGGGACGCCCCATACAGAAGCGCTCAAAACCACGCAACTCGATCACGTTCACGCGAGCGCTGTCTACGTCGCCGGCGTCGTTGAGCTGGATGGTGACTTTGGCGTGACCCTCGATGCGGGTGACAGGTTGAATTACAAGTGTCTTTGCCATGGCTCACCTCTTCGGGGTTGGGCGCAGGCGTCCAGCGCCGGAGAATCGGTTAAAGGTTGCAGCCCGATCCGGAATCTGTTTGGGATCGAGGCCAATCGATGAAAGCGCGCCCATCATGTCCACCATGGGATTGGCCTTTTCGGTGAGTGGACCGAAGCAGCCCTCGCACGGCATGTAGGCGCGGATGCAACGCGGCACGCCATCACTGCCACCGCATCCGCAACGTGTCGCCGGGCCCAGGCAGAGGATGCCCTGTTCCATCAGACAACGCATCTCGGTGAGCGGAGCGCCCGGGGTGAACTCTGCGCCCTCGAAGCGACGCTTCAGCGTCGAGACCGCTTTCTTCTCGCGCTTGGTGGGACACTCGTCGCACACGCTCTTGTTCGGCAACGCCGGCAACGGCTTGCCTTCCAGGAGAGCGATGAGCGCATTGGCCACCATCTCCGGCGTTGTGGGACAGCCGGGTAGCATGGCGTCCACCGGAACGACTTCCTGGAGGGAATAAACGCGGTCGGTCAGCACAGGAATCTGCTCGCTCGGTAGGCCGTTCTTCTCGGTAGTGACACATCCGCGGTAGACCTTCTCCAGCAGCTCCTCGGTGCTGAATTGATTGGCGAGTGCGGGTATACCGCCAAAGCATGCGCAAGATCCCAGAGCAATCAGGATCTTGCATTTCTTGCGCATCTCCTGCGCCAGTTTCTTGTGCTCTTCGCTGCGGATACCCCCGGATATAAGTCCAACATCAGCAGCCGGGATTTCCATCTCGGCTTCCTCGCCGGTCTGACCGAAGAGCTTGTGATCCATCAGGACCGGCATGTGTACGATTTCCACTTGTTTGAGTACGTCGAGGAGCGGTTCGCCAATGTCGAGGATTGTGACCTCGCAGCCTCCGCATATGGCAAACCATTCCTCGGCAAGCCGAGCCGCCATGCTGCACCTCCAGAGTGAACTTGAATGCCTCTTCCGTTTCGCAACTACGAATTCACCACGGAGGCACTAAAGACACGCAGGAACCAAACTACGGTCTTGCTCCATGCACTCCGTGCCTCCCGTAAGAACGACTTTTATTACTGCTTGTACGGGCTTGCGCCCAACTGTTTCACTTGTTCCGTGAACTCCTTCACCACCTGCGCAAAGCGCGCACCCTCTGCGGCTGAAACCCACTCCAGCCGGAAGCGCTCCTCCTCGAGGCCAAAGTCGGGAAGCATCAGCTTGATCGCTTCGGCGCGTTTTTCCGCTTTGTGATTTCCTTCCTGGTAATGACAATCGCCGTGATGGCATCCGCACATGAGCACACCGTCGGCGCCCTTGGTCAGCGCGTCGATGACCAGATTGGGGTGTACCATGCCGGAGCACATCACCCGCACAATGCGGATGCTGGGCGGATACTGGCTGCGCGACACGCCTGCCAGGTCGGCGCCGGCATACGAGCACCAGTTACAGCAGAGGGCGATAATCAAAGGTTCGAAGGTGTCTTCCATCTCAAACTCCTAACGCCGCATGGATCTGCGCCTCTATCTGATCGAGCGTGAATCCGCGGACGAACACCCCCTTCTTCGGACAGGTAGCCTGGCAACAGCCGCAGCCCTTGCAGATGGTTTCGTTTGCCTCAATCGCTTTCTTGACCGATCCCTGCCACATGTACTCCAGCAGCGTGATGGCCTTGAACGGACAAGTGTCGACGCAATAGGCGCAGCCATCGCAGTTGGCGTCCACCACCTCGGAGATATTGGCTTCCATCTCAATCGTGTCGCGGGAGAGGATTGTCGCTGCTCGCGATGCGGCCGCCTGGGCCTGCAGAATCGATTCCTCCACGGTCTTCGGCGAGTGCGCCAGGCCGCACAAGAAGACGCCGTCGGTCATGAAATCCACCGGACGAAGCTTCATGTGCGCCTCCAGGAAGAATCCTTCGGCATTCAGCGGTATCTTCAGGAGCTGCGCGGTCTGCTTGTTGCTTTCGTTGGGATGAATTCCGTTAGATAACACGACGAAGTCAGCTGCGATGCCGATTGGCATGCCAAGCGTCTGATCGACGACCGTGACGTTCAGCCCGTGCCCGTTGGGCGAGACCGCCGGCTTTGCGGTTTCGTCATAGCGAACGAACACGACTCCCCGCTTGCGCGCTTCCGTGTAGTAGCTCTCCTTGAAGCCATAGGTGCGGATGTCGCGATAGAGGACGTAAACATGTGTCTCGGGAGAGACGGCCTTTATCATCAGCGCGTTCTTGATCGCTTCCGAGCAGCACACCCGCGAGCAATAGGGATGAGCGTCGTCGCGCGAGCCGACACACTGAACCATGACGACGGTCTTCGCCGTGCGACTCCCGTTGGGTGATAGGAAAGCGTCGCCCGCAGCCAGGCGTTGCTCCAGTTCGCGCTGCGTCAAAACGCGAGTGTCTTGTGCGTAGAGGTATTCTGTCGGGTCGTACGGTTTCGCGCCGGTGGCAACGATAACGATGCCATGCTTGACTTCGGTGCTCTTGCCATTGGCGGAGATCTTCGTCGTGAAGTCGCCGATGGTGCCGTCGAGGCCCTCGATTGTCGCGCCGGTAAACAGATGGATGCGGTAGTTGTTAAATACCTGCGCCTTGACGCGCTTGAGTTCTTCCTGCGGATTCTCGCCGTTCAGCATGTAGCGAACACTGCGCAGGTGTCCGCCCAGCTCACGCTGTTTTTCGACGAGGTAGACGTCAAAGCCCTGTTCCGCGAGCGCGAGCGCGGCGGTCATACCGGAGATGCCGCCGCCAATCACCAGGCCGGACTTCTTAATCACAACCGAGCGCCGAGTGAGTGGCTCCAGCATCCGCGCCTTGGCCACCGCCATTCGCACCAGGTCCTTGGACTTGCCCGTAGCCTTCTCGGGTTCGTGCATGTGCACCCAGGAACACTGGTCGCGGATGTTGGCCATCTCGAAGAGATAGGGATTGAGCCCTGCTTCGCGCAGCGTGTTGCGGAACAGCGGCTCGTGCGTGCGTGGCGTGCAGGAGGCCACCACCACACGATTCAGGGTGTGTTCGTTGATCTTAGCCTTGATGAGGTCCTGCGTGTCGTTCGAGCAGGTGTAAAGGTTGTTCTCGGCGTACACCACGTTGGGCAACGTCTTCGCATACTCCACCACAGCCGGAACATCCACCACTCCGGCGATATTCGTGCCACAGTGGCAGA
>Ga0335078_10013544_pt1 | contig 12086 bp, 11 predicted proteins | sample Lox_Sample_32_FD_206711 | JGI IMG/M metagenome (GOLD analysis project Ga0335078, IMG submission 206711) | Soil microbial communities from Loxahatchee National Wildlife Refuge, Florida, United States - Lox_Sample_3.2 | ecosystem: Environmental > Terrestrial > Soil > Wetlands | place: USA... | reverse complement strand
ACGACGGGAACGAAGATCCCAGGGATCCGATCCGCGAGTCGCTGCACCGGTGCTTTGCCGGTCTGCGCGTCGCTGACCAGGCGGGCGATCTGCGCCAGCGCGGTGTCGGCGCCGACCCTGGTGGCGCGCACGATCAGGCGACCGCCGGCGTTTATGGTCGCGCCGGCGAGCTCGGACTCGGGGCCGACCTCGACCGGGACCGATTCACCGGTGAGCATGCTCATATCGACCGCGGAGTGGCCGTCCTCGACGGTTCCGTCGGTGGCGACCTTCTCTCCGGGGCGGACGATGAACCGCTCGCCCACGCGCAGCTGGTCGATCGGCACCCGGCGCTCGCTGCTGTCCGGCTCGAGGACGGCGACGTCTTTGGCGCCGAGCTCGAGCAGCGCCTTGAGTGCGGCGCCCGGGCGGCGCTTGGCGCGGGCCTCGAAGTAGCGGCCGGCCAGGATGAAGGTGGTGACGATCGCTGCGGTCTCGAGGTAGATCTCGTTCGCTCCCCCGCCGGAGGAGGGGATCAGGCTGAACACCATGCGCATCCCGTTGTCGCCCGCGTTGCCGAGGAACAGTGCGTACAGTGACCACAGCCAAGCGGACAGGCTCCCGACGCTGATCAGCGTGTCCATCGTCGCGGTGGCGTGCTTGAGGTTCGCCCAGGCGGCGCGATGAAACGGCCACGCCCCCCACAGAACGACCGGCGTTGCGAGCTGCAGCGACAGCCACTGCCAGTTGTCGAACTGCAGTGTCGGGATCATCGCGATCACCAGCACCGGCAGTGACAGCAAGGCGCTGATAGTCAGCCGGCGGCGCAGGGGTGCGACCGGATCCTGCTCGACTGCCTGCTCACGTTCCGCTTCAGCGGTCGGCAGTGCTGCGTGGTAGCCGGCGGCCTCGACCGCGGCGATCAGCTCGTCCACCGCGACTGTCTCCTGATATTCGACTGTCGCTCTTTCGGTGGCGTAGTTGACGGTCGCGGCGACGCCGCCGAGCTTGTTGAGCTTGCGCTCGATCCGGTTTGCGCACGAGGCGCAGGTCATCCCGGTGATCGGGAACTCGATTCGTTCTGTGAGGGTGGTGGCGCTCATTGGTCTAGGCGATGTCGTAGCCGGCTTCGTCGATCGCGTCGCGCACGGCTGCGTCGTTGAAGCCGACACCGTTCACGGTCACGGTCTTCGCATCGAGGTCGACGTCGACGGCGCTGACGCCCGCGACCTTCGTGACCTCGGTGGTGATCGCCGCGCGGCAATGACCGCAGGAGATACCGGGGACTGAGTAGGCGGTCTGCATGGTGTTGTTGTCCTTTCGGTGTTGGTCAGGAGACGGTTTGGGTGAAGGCGACGGTGTGCACGCTGCCGTGGGTCTGGAACTGCAGGAATAGGCGATAGGTGCCGCGCTCGCGCAATTCGGTGTTGAACGTGACGGCGCTGCTCGCCGGGTCCGCGCTCACGGGGTGAACGTGCGAGTAGGCGAGCTCCGGGGCGTGTAGCGCCACCAGATGTCCGTAGGAGCCCAGGTAGGGCTCCAGGGCGCGCGCGGGCTGGCCGTTGCGCGTGATGCGGAAGGTGAGCTGGGCCTCCTGTCCGGCGATGAGCTTCGCGGGCCGCTGCAGCTCGACGCCGTAACCGTCGCTGTAGCCCTCGAGCGCGGGTGGCGGCAGCGGGATGCTGCGCGCCGGACCTGGTGCGGTCAGGTTCGTTCCGAGGACGTACTTGCGCCCGTCGATGACGAAATCGGCGATCGCCCGGTAGGTACCGGGACGCGGCACGCGCAGGTCGATCGTGAAGGTCCCGTCGGCTTTCAGTGCCGGGTGCAGGTGCTGGTAGCCACTCAGGTCGGTGCGGACTACGATCAGGTGCAGGAGCTTGGTGTTCTCGCGGTCGAAGTGGCGGATGGGGTTGCCGCCGCAGCCGATGATCCGAAAGCGCCAGGTGGTCGTGGCGCGGGGAGGTCAGGGTTCGGGAGAGCGGAGCGAGCCGAAGGCCGGCGAGCCGGGAGTGGAGGCCGTCGGAGCCGGGGACGGCTTCGATCATCGGCTCGGCGCCGTGACCGGTGTCAGCCATCGACTGGCTGCCGAAGCCGGCGTCGGCGGCGGCGACGCGCAGGCAGTCCTGAAACGGCGGTGTGGCACCGGTGGCCGCGCCGATCGCGCCGGCTCCTCCGGCGGCGAGAGCAAGTCCGGCGGCAAATGAGGTGAGGCGGGATGCGGTTGTCTTGAGCATGGGGACAGCCTGCCGCTGGAACCCTGAGCCGACATCGGGCAGGCACCCGTAGATCGCACCCTTAAACGCCGATGCCCGCCGTCGGGCGGGCATCGGGATCGGGGCTGTCGGGGCGCCTCAGGCCTCGGCCGCGGCGGGCTCGCTCTCGAGCGACACGCGAGGCAGCCAATGGAGCTTTCGCGGAAGCCACCAGTTCCAGTCGCCGAGGAGCTTCATGCTCGCGGGCAGGAGCACCCCGCGAACGATCGTTGCATCCAGGAAGACCGCGACGGCCAGTCCCACGCCCATCTCCTTCAGCCCGATGTTCGAGAGCGTTCCGAACAGAGCGAACACCGCGACCATGACCGCCGCGGCGCTCGTCACCACGCGGGCGGTCGTACCGATCGCGTGGGCGACGGCGCGCTCGGTGCTCATGCCGTTGTCGTAGGCCTCCCGGACGCGGCTGAGAATGAACACGTGGTAGTCCATCGAAAGGCCGAAGAGCACGACAAACAGGAACAGTGGCAGCCAGGCCACGATCGTGCCGTTGGAGTGGAAGCCGAGCAGCTTCTCGCCCCACCCGTTCTGGAACACGAGCACGAGCACGCCGTATGACGCGCCGACGCCCAGCAGGTTCAGCACGATCGCTTTGATCGCGATCACCAGCGAGCGGAACGTCAACAGCAGGAGCAGGAATGCGGCGATCAGGACGAAGCCGAACACCAGCGGCGTGTGTGTGTGGCCAGGCTCGTGTTGAAGTCCGCGGTCTGCGCAGTCAACCCGCCGACCATCACGGTGGCGCCGGGTGCGCCAGCGAACGCGGCCGGGATGATCTTGTCGCGCAGCATCGCGAGCATCCGGTGCGACGCCGCGTCGATCCGGTTCCAGCAGCCGGGATCGAGATCCTGGCTACGGTCCGATCGCTGCTGACGTCCACCGTTGCGCGGCCCTTGAACAGGTTGGGATGGCTCGCGGCCGCGGCGTCGAGTCGCTGGATCGACCGCGCGATGGCGGGTGTCGTGACGTCGCGGGCCTTGACCACGACCGCGACGGGCGTGCTCTGATCGGGGAACGCCGCCTGAACGCGGTCGAAGCTGCGCACGACCGGAATATCGCGCGACAGCGACTCGCTCCCGGGCAGCGAGATGTGCATCCCCCGCGCCGGGATCGCCAGGGCGACCAGGACGCCGCCGCTTAGGAGTGCGGACAGGACCGGACGGCGGAGGACCGACTCCACGATGCGCGACCACATCCCCCCGGTGGGCTGCCGTTGTTTGCGGCGGGCGCGCAGCGGGAGCCGTCCCTTCTCCACGCGGTCTCCGAGGGCGGATAGCACCGCGGGGAGCACTGTCAGCGAGCCGAGCACCGAAACCGCGACGACGAGGATTGTCCCCGTGGCGAGGGAGGAGAAGGTGGGCGAACCGCCCAGGTACATGCCGCCCATCGCGATCATCACGGTGGCCCCGGAGACAGGACAGCGCGGCCGGACGTCGCGGCCGCCGCCTCGATCGCCGCGCCATTCCCACGGCCGGCCGCTCGCTCTTCGCGTACGCGCTTGAGGTAGAACAGTGAGTAGTCGACGCCGACGGCAAGACCGATCAGCAGGATCACGTTGCCGATCGTCTGGTCGACCGGAGCGATGTGACTGATTGGCCCGACCAGGCCGAGCGTGGCGGCGACGCCGGTGACGGCCAGAAGCAGCGGGACGCCCGCGGCCGCGAGCGCACCGAAGGCGACCACCAGGATGAGCAGCGTGATCGGCATTGAAGTCGACTCCGCTTTGTGCAGGTCCTGCGCGAATGACTGCTCGATTCCCCGGGCCGAGCTTGCATCGCCGTACTCGGTGATGACGAGCCTCGGATGGGCGTTGGCGGCGGCGGCGACGGCCGCCAGCGGTCCGGCGACTGACATGTGAGTCTTCATGTCGTCGCCCGCAATGTCGAACGCCACGAGCGCCGAGTGGCGATCCGGCGAGATGGCGCTCGGTCGGACGTCCTGGGCGACGCCGGTGTGCCGCAGCCGGCCGATGACGTCGGAGATCGCGGCACGGAACGCCGGATCGCGTGTGGTCATCGTCCGACTCTGCACGAGGACGACCTCTTTGGCCTGGCGCGGGAACGCCGCGCCGGCGACTCGGGCGGCGCGTCCGGAATCACCGACGACGGCCTGCTCGGTGGTCAGGGTGTGCTGGTTCATGACGAAGCCGGCAAGAACTGCTGCCGCGACGAACGCGATCCAGCCGAGGACTGCGGCCTTGCGATGGCTGGCGCTCCAACGGCCGGCCCGCGCGGTGATGCTCATGCGGGGTGATCTCACGAAATGCTCCTCGGTTCGCGATGGATTGACAGCGGCAGCGTCGCTCCGGCACGTCCTGGGGACATCGGGCAAGCACCCGTAGACGGCACCCTGATCTGCTCAGGTCGGGGGCCCGGCAGGCACAGCGTTCTAGCTCCGCGCTAAGCCCGAACCTTGGGGGTCGTATGCCGTTTTCTTCACGCTTTGTCGGTCGTACCGCTGAACTGGACGCGCTCGACGCGGCCCTGACAGCACTCGAGGGCAACACGCCCCGGGCGGTTGAGGTCGTCGGCCCGGCGGGGATCGGTAAGAGCCGGCTGCTCGCCGAGCTAGGTGCCCACGCCGAAGCGCGGGGTTACACCGTCCTCAGCGGCTCGGGCGCCGAACTCGAGCAGGACCTCCCCTACTGGGTGTTCGTCGACGCGCTGGACGACTACGTCGCTGGTCTTGACCCGCGGCGCGTGGAACGGCTTGATGCAGCCACACGATCAGAGCTAGGCCAATTCCTCCCCGCGCTTGTCGACTCGGGCGAGGCTGGCGGAACCGCGCTGCATGAGCGCTACCGGACGCACCGCGCCGCACGAGTGCTGCTCGAGCGTCTCGCCACCCCCAAGCCGCTGGTGCTGCTGCTGGACGACTTCCACTGGGCCGACCCGGCGTCAACCGATCTGCTCAGCGCTCTGCTTCATCGCCCGCCCGCGGCCGGCGTACTGATCGCGCTGGCGGCACGACCGACTCAGCTCCCGACACGTCTGGCTACCGCGCTAGACCGCGCGCACCGGGCCGGCGTGCTGGCACGGGTCGAGCTGCCGCCGCTGACGCGCGATGAGACGCGGGAGCTGCTTGGGTCAGCACGCCGAGCTCTTCTATGAAGAGACCGGCGGAAATCCGTTCTACCTCGAGCAGCTGGCCCGAGCCCGCGCTGACTCGCTCCCGGCCAGCGCTGGGGGCGAGGTATCCCTCGCCGGAGTGCAGGTACCACCGATGGTGGCCGCCGCGCTTACCGAGGAGCTGTCGCTGCTCCCCGACCCCGTTCGTCGCGTGCTGGACGGCGCCTCGGTCGCCGGCGATCCGTTCGAGGTAGATCTCGCTGCCGCAGCCGCCGACCTCGCCGAGCCCGACGTGCTGGACGCGATCGACGAGCTCGCCCGAATGGAGCTCGTCACACACACCGACATGCCACGACGGTTCCGGTTCCGGCACCCGATCGTGCGCCGGGCGGTCTACGAGGCCACCCGGGAGGGCTGGCGGATTGCGTCGCACGAGCGCGTCGCGGCGGCCCTGGCCGACCGAGGTGCGCCGGCGATCGCACGGGCACACCACGTCGAGCGCTCAGCGCGCCACGGCGATGTCGCTGCGGTCGCCGTGCTCAGGGAGGCCGGCCAGGAAGCACGCTCGCAGGCACCGGCAACCTCGGCGCGGTGGCTGGCGGCGGCTCTAAGAGTGCTGCCGGAAGCAGCCCCAATTCAGGAGCGGGTTGACCTGATGCTGCCGATGGCGCAGGCGCTCGCCGCCACCGGCCAGTTCCCCAAGAGCCACGAGACGCTGCTGGAGATTCTGGACATTCTTCCGTCCGATCAGGTGGCGGAGCGTGTCGAGGTGTCCGCCTGGTGCGCACGCGTCGAGCACCTGCTCGGGTTGCACGAGCAGGCGCACGACCGGTTGATCGCAAGCTTGGGGGGACTGGCCGATGAGGTCTCCGCCGAGGGCCTTTCGCTACTCATCGAGCTCTCGCAAGACGGCTCGCACCGAATGGACTACAAGTCGATGCAAGCGTGGGGCGAGCGCGTGCTGGCTGTCGCAGAGCAGATACAGGATCCACTGCTGCAGACGGTTGGGCTTGCCGCCGCAGCCCGCGGCCTCACGTTCGCCGGCTTCCCCGCGCAAGCGCGGCCGCTCCGCGATCGGGCCGCGCAGATCATCGATGGCCTTTCGGACGCCGAGCTTGCCGGGCACCTCGACGCGATCGTCCATCTCGCGGGCGCCGAGCTTTATCAGCACCTGTTCGAAGAAGCATCGGCACACGCGCAGCGGGCGCTCGCGCTGGGCCGTGCCACCGGCCAACACCAGCTGTTCCCGGTCGTGTTCGCGATCCTCGGCATTACCTGGATGTTCAGGGGGTACCTGCACCCGGCGCTTGATCCGCTCGAGGGCAATATCGAAGCCGCCCGACTGTCGGGCAACGCACAGGCGATCTGCTGGAGCCTCTACGGGCTCTCACAAGTCGCGCTCGCGGCCGGCGACATCGAACGTGGGATGTCCGCGGCGCAAGAGGCGGTCGACGTGGGGGACGATGGGAAGCCAAGCCATCACGTGGCCTACGCAGCGCTCGTGCTCGCCCAAGCGCACCTGCTCACCGGCAAACCCGACCTCGGACTTGCGTTGCTGGAGCGCGCATCCGGCGGACCGGACTTGCCGCTCGTAGCCGACAGCTGGCGCGCCTACTTCCTCGAGCTCCTGACCCGGTGCCGACTCGCACTCGGAGAGCGCGACGCCGCTGAACGAGCCGCAGCGCTCGCCGATGCCAGTGCGAAGCAGCTTGGACTTCCCCTCCCTCGAGCATGGGCAGACCGCGCAGCCTCGGCGGTCGCCTTCGACGCCGGCGACGTCCGAACAGCCGCCGATCTCGCTATGCGCTCGGCCCAGGTCTCGGATTCCGCTGGCGCTCCGATTGAAGCGGCCCTGTCGCGCACCCTCGCTGGCCGGGCACTCGCCGGGGCGGGCGATCGCGAGCGCGCCGCGCACGAACTCGAGCTCGCTGCCACGGCGCTGGACTCTGTCGGCGCACAGCGCTACCGCGATGCGGCCGAACGCGAACTGCGCCAGCTCGGTCACCACATCCACCGCCGCTCCCAACCAGCGGCTGCCAACGGCGCAGGGGTCGACGCGCTCACCCAGCGCGAGCTCGAAATCGCCCGCCGGATTGTCGACCGTCAAACCAATCGGCAGATCGCCGACGAGCTGTTCCTCAGCCCCAAGACCGTCGAGACCCACATCCGCAACATCTTCGCGAAGCTCGGAGCCGACTCCCGCGTGGAAGTGGCACGGATCGTGGAGCGTGCCGAGCGCCTTCCGGCCGCCAGGACGTAGGGAAACAGCAGGTCTACGCTGACCGAATGTCGGTGCTGAGCACGAAGCTGCACCTGCCCTCGGCGCGTCGCCGGATGGTGCCGCGCGCCCGCATCATCGATCAGCTGCATCCGGAGGCAAGCGAAGCGACGCGGCTCGTTCTCGTCGCGGCACCGGCTGGATTCGGTAAGACCACACTTCTGGCGCAGTGGCTGGCGGCGGAGACGTCCCAGCGCAGAGTGGCATGGTTGGCTCTCGACCCAGGCGACGCCGACCTCCGAGTGTTTCTGACCCACCTCGTGGCCGCGATTCAGACCGCCGAAGCCGCGGCGGGCCTCGACGCGCTCGCTCTAATGGAAGCCGGCGGTCCCATGCCGACCGACGCCGTCCTGGGCAGCCTGATCAACGATCTCGACATCCTCGCCGGTCCGATGGTGGTGGCGCTCGACGACTACCACGTCATTGACGGGGCCGCCGTCCATGAGGCGGTGACGTTCCTCCTGGACAATTTGCCTCCGCAGGTCACGGTGGCGATAGCCACGCGGGCCGACCCGCCGCTCCCACTGTCCCGTCTGCGTGCGCGTGGCGAGCTCGTGGAGGTGCGCGCCGCGGACCTGAGGTTCACCGCCGTCGAGGCGGAGGAGTTCCTCAACGAGGTGATGGGGCTGCAGCTGGAGCCCGCGCTCGTGGCCAAGCTCGAGGCGCGGACCGAGGGGTGGGCGGCCGGGCTCCAGCTAGCTGCGCTGTCGGCCCGGACCCATGCCGCGGCCGATGGGCCCGGCGATGTCGCTGGGTTCGTCGAGGCCTTCTCTGGAAGCCACCGGTTCGTCCTCGACTATCTCGTTGAGGAGGTCCTGAGCGGCCAGCCGGACGAGGTCCGCGAGTTCCTGCTCGGTACCTCGGTGCTCGATCAAATGACGGGCGCTCTCTGCGATGCCCTGACCGGTCGCGGCGACGGTCAAGAGATGCTGGAGATGCTCGAGCGCGGGAACGTGTTCGTGGTCCCGCTCGACGACGAGCGCCGGTGGTACCGCTACCACCATCTCTTCGCGGACGCACTGCGCGCCCGGTTCGCCGGCCGGGATGCCGACCGGGTTCGTGCGTTGCACGCCGCCGCGGCCCGATGGCTGGCCGAGAACGGGCTGCTGAGCGATGCCGTGCGGCACGCAATCGCGAGCGGCGACCACGAGCACACCGCCGATCTCGTCGAGCTCAGCCTGGCGGACATGCGGCGACGACGCCAGGACCGGACACTGCGGGACTGGCTGGCCGCGCTGCCTGACGACGTCGTTCGTCGGCGCCCGCTGCTCGCAATGTTCACGGGCTGGAGCCGGCTCTCGGCCGGTGACTTCGACGGGGTGGACGAGTGGCTCGATGTCGCCGAGGCCGGTACGGCGCCGCGGTTAACGGTTGCGCCGTCGGGCGCGCTGGCCGAGGCAGCTAGGGACCGGGAGACCGAGGTTCGGTCGCTCCCGGCGATGACGGCGGTCTATCGCGCCTCGGTCGCCCAGGCTCGGGGCGATGTCGCCGGCACAGTCGCAAACGCACGCCGGGCGCTCGCGCTGGCCGGGCCGGAGGACCACTTCCCGCGCGGCGCCGCCAACGGGTTCCTCGGTCTTGCTGCATGGGCCGCCGGCGACCTCAGCACCGCGGTGGACACGTTCACCGCGGCCGTCGCCAGCCTGCACGCGGCGGGCATGGCCGCGGACGAGCTTGGTGGGACCGTCGTGCTGGCGAACCTGTGGCTGGCACGGGGACGTCCCGACGAGGCGCGGCGGCTCTACGAACGCGCGCTGGCAGCGGCCGAGAGCCACCCCGGTCCGGTGCTCTCCACCACCGGCGACCTGCACGTCGGCCTCGCGGATGTCCTGCGCGAGCAGGGCAACCTCGATGCGGCCGCGGAGCACCTCGAGGCCGCTCGCCAGCTCGGCGACCGGGCGTCTGTGCTGGAGAACCGCCACCGCTGGTACACGGCGAGCGCTGCGCTGCTGCGGGCGGGAGGGGACCTCGACGGCGCGATCGCGATGCTCGACCAGGCTGAGCCGCTGTTCCTGCCCGGCTACTTCCCGGACGTGCGGCCGATCGCCGCGAGCCGCGCCCGGGTTTGGATCGCACAGGGCCGCCTGGATGACGCGCGGGCGTGGGCGCGTTCGCGCGGGGTCGCGCCGACGGAGGCTCCGACCTTCCTGGCCGAGTACGACCTGCTCACGCTCGCCCGGCTCCTCATCGCCGAGGGTTACACAAGCGAGGCGCTCGATCTGCTTGATCGAATCCTCGATGCCGCGCAAGCAGCAGACCGCAACGGCACCCTGATCGAGGCGCGCATGCTGCGGGCGCTCGCACACCACGCGAACAGCGACGCCGAGTCGGCCGCGACCGACCTGTCCCGCGCTCTCACCGAAGGGATGCCTGGCGGCTACCGGCGGCTGTTCCTCGACGAGGGACAGCCGATGGTGGACTTGCTCGGGCAGGTCGCCCGCGCCGCGGAACTCAAGTCGCGAACGCAGGCCGAGCGTCTGCTGGCGGCCTCACATAGGCCGCCGGCGACAGCGCCCGCCGGAGGCGGTGCTGACGACGACCTCAGCGAGCGCGAGCGCGACGTCCTGCGCCTGCTGGCGACCGAGCTCAGCGGGCCCGAGATCGCGGGACACCTGTACATCTCGCTGAACACGCTGCGCACCCACACCAAGCACATCTTCCAAAAACTCGACGTCAACACCCGCCGCGCCGCCGTCCGCCGCGCCACGGACCTCAGCCTGCTCTGAGCCTCGCCCAGATCCGGATCACCACCCTCAATCACATCATCGTGTGATGTGCGCTCACCACATCGATTCCTAAGTTGTCGACATCGCCGGACACCCCGCCCGGCACCGACACAAAGGAGTCCGACGTGAGCACGACCACCACCCACCGTTTCACCGCGATCGCCGGCCTCTCCGCCGCGATCGGCGGCGCGATCTACGCCGGCGTCCAGATCAACCACCCGCCAGCGGACCTCGCGCACATCGTCACGACCGAGATGACGATCCGCATGACCGCAAAGATCGTGTTCCTGGCCCTGGCGCTGGTCGGCTTCGCCGGCATGTTCCTTCGTCATCGCAGCCGGTTCGGCCGCCTCGGGCGCGCCGGCTACGCGCTCGTGAGCGTCGGCTTCCTCGCCATGCTCGTCCAGGAGTGCCTCGTCGGCTACTACCTCCCGACGATCGCGCATTCGCGTCCCGTCTACGTCCAGCACGTCCTCAACGGCGCGATGGGTCACGGCGCAACCAGCGGCATCGGAGCGTTCCAGGTGCTGTTCCTGATCTGCGGCATCGGTTACTCGCTCGGCGGTCTGCTGTTCGGGATCTCGCTGTTCCGTGCCGGCGTGCTGTCTCGCGCGGCTTCCGCGCTGTTCGCCTACGGCACCGTCTCCGCGCTCGCACTGTCCATGCTTCCGGAGTCCTTCGATCGCCCGTTCGCAGTGCCTGTCGGCATCGCGCTGATCGGCCTCGGTGTCTCGTTGTGGCGGGACGGGCACCGCCAGGCCGACACCGTCGGTGCTCCCGCCACCATGCGAGTCGCGCAGGCGGCGACCCGGTAAGCGGCACGCTCCCGCTCCTGCCGGTCCCGGCACCTGGTCTGGCACCGCCGTGCCGGCCAGGTGCCGGCCGCGGTTTGCGGCCTCGCCACCGTCACCGCCTCGCACTCGCGAAATCCTCAACAAACCCAGCCACTCCCATGAACACCGCCCCCAAGACATACGCCATCCGCGTCGACGGCCACCTTGACGACCACTGGTCGGACTGGCTCGGCGACCTCGACATGAGCCGCGACCACGACGGCACGACCACCATCACCACTCAGATCGCTGACCAAGCGCAGCTCCACGGTCTGTTCGCCCGGCTGCGCGACATCGGCGCCGTCATCACCGACGTTCGCGCCACCGATGCACCCAACCCGAGCTTCGCCTCGGTACTCGAGCGCCCGCTCCACACGAGCGCCTCATCCTCCGTCCCGCCACCGCCGACGACGCCGAGCCGACCTGGAAGTACCGGCGGCTCGAGTCGGTCAACGAGTGGCTCACCGGCGGTCCCGCTGACCTCGACGGCTACCGCAAGCTGTTCCTCGAACCTGCCCGTGTCACGACCACTGTCATCGTCACCCTGGGCCACCACGCCACGGCCCCGACCATCGGCGACTTCATGCTCCGCCGTGAGGACGCCTGGGCCTAGCTCGACGTCGCCGACCGAGCTCACGATGTGCAGGCAGAGCTCGGCTGGGTCCTCGACCCCGCCTACACCGGTCACGGCTACGCCACCGAAGCCGTGCGTGAGCTCCTCCGATACGCATTCCAGGACCTCGGCGTGCGCCGCGTCAGCGCGAACTGCTTCCTCGCTAACGACACCTCTTGGAGCCTCATGGAGCGCGTCGGCATGCGCCGTGAGCTGCACGCGGTCCGCGAGTCACTTCACCGGTCCGGCCGATGGCTGGACACGGTCGGCTACGCCATCCTCAAAGCGGAGTGGTCGCCGAGCTGAGCACCGCCGC
>Ga0335078_10013543_pt1 | contig 12086 bp, 4 predicted proteins | sample Lox_Sample_32_FD_206711 | JGI IMG/M metagenome (GOLD analysis project Ga0335078, IMG submission 206711) | Soil microbial communities from Loxahatchee National Wildlife Refuge, Florida, United States - Lox_Sample_3.2 | ecosystem: Environmental > Terrestrial > Soil > Wetlands | place: USA: Florida... | reverse complement strand
ACCGGAGCGCTGACCGCGCCGAAGAGCGGCGCCAGCCCGAAGATCAACGCAGCTAGAGAGGAGATGCCCAGCGTGAAGAGCAGCACCGTGCGGTCCGGACTCAGCCCGGTCTCAATCTCAGACCATGCGGCCAGAGCGCGCGTCGCCGCGAGGGCGAACACCCATCCCGATGCTGCGCCCGCGCCCACCAGCAGCAGGCTTTCGGCTAGCAAGTAACGGAAGATCGCCGCCCTGGCCGCGCCCATGGCCATGCGCACGCTGAATTCGCGCTGCCGCACCGTGTTGCGCGCCTGGATCATCATGGCCACGTTGGTGCACGCAATCAGCAGCACCATGCCCACCAGCCACATAAGGATCTTTACCGGCTCGCGAAGGTTGTCATTGAGTCCGGCGATGCCGCGCGCGGGAACAAAGTCGACGAGCGGCTTCCACTGTTTGGGATCGATGTGGCCCAGTGTCTTTTCCACGTCGGCGAGAAACGCGCCGGCGAGCGCCTGGCTCGCCTGCTGCGAACTGACACCTTGCCGCAGCCGCGCCATCATGCGCAGGCACCACCACTTCGGCGCACCATAGAGAGTCTCATCGGACGCGGCCGTGCCCCAGGCATTCAGATCGGGCCGGTTCTGCAGAGGGATCCAGAAATCGGTGGAGGTTGCCGGCTCGATGCCCTTGAATCCGTGTGCGGAGATGCCAACGATGGTGAGCGGAATGCCGCGAACGTAAATCGTATGTCCGAGCACTCCGGGATCGCGAGCGAAGCGCCGTGTCCAGTAGTCATAGCTGAGGACGGCGATCGGCGCGTGGTTCGTCTCGTCATTCAGCGAAAACCCGCGGCCCTGGGCAATGCGAGCGCCGAGCGCGGAGAAGAAGTTGCCGCTCACCTCTTCGCCTTCGGCATCTTCGGGCAGCTCGCCGAAGCGCACCGGCACATTGCCGGTAAAGCTCAGAGGCACGTAAGCGATCAGATCTTCGAAGACGTCAGTGCGCTGGCGGAATGCTTCGTATGTCGACTCGGTGAACGAGGAATCGCTGTCGCCCGTATTCCAGCCGCCAGGCGCCTGGCCCTGGCCGCCCCCGATATGCACGTAAGACAGACCCTCGGGCCGGCTCACCGGCAGAAGCTGCATCAGAACTGCGTTCATCACGCTGAAGACCGCAGTGTTGGCGCCGATGCCGAGCGCCAGCATGAGCACCACGGTGACCGTGAACCCCGGCGAACTGCGCAGCTTGCGCAGCGCCAGCTTCAGGTCGCGAAACAGGTTCTTCATCGGGCCTCCCACGAGGAATTCCAACTGGGGGATCACGCACTTCCGCGGCCAAACCGTCCCGGATAGAAGATGTCTATTTTCAGGAGATTAGCGTTCCGGCGCGGGGCGATTACATTGTCCGCAATCGAGAAGCAGTGTTCGATATTGAACAGCGCCGAGGAAGCCGGTCGCGGTTCAGAGTTCACAGTTCGCAGTTCACTGTTCGCAGCAATCAGCTGTCGACCATCAGCTCTCGGACACGAGCCCACAACTGTCCCTATTCCCTAATCCCGATTCCCTATTCCCTGTTCCCTATTCCCTGTTCCCTATTCCCTGCTCCCTGTTCCCTGCTCCCTGTTCCCTCGATGCTGAACCCTGGACGCTGGGCGCTATTCGCTCCGCAACGCCTGCATGGGCTGGATGGTCGCCGCGCGGCGCGCCGGAGCGAGTGCGGAGGCGACGACAGTGAGCAGAAGCAGTACCGCGGCAAGGACGTAGCTGATTGGATCGAAGGCGGTCACTCCGAAGAGCATGGAGCGCACCAGCCGGACGGCGGCGATGGAGGCCGCTCCGCCCAGGACCAGTCCGAAGGCGGCGCTCAGTCCGCTGCCGCTCAGCACCAGGCTGAAGATTCCCGCGCGCGAGGAACCCAGCGCCATGCGCACCGCGAACTCGCGATTGCGCTCGATGACCGAATACGCCGTGACCGCGTAGAGACCCATCATCGCCACCAGCAGGCTGGCGATGGCGTAGACGGCCAGCAACTCGGCGGGAATGCGGGCGATCTGATAGCGCTGGCCGCTCACTTCTTCGAGCGTGCGCATATCCTCGAGCGGCAGCCCGCTGTCGAGGCCGGCCACGGCGCGGCGCAGGGCGCCGGCGAGCGCGCCAGCCGTGGTGCGCGAGTGCACGGCGACCAGCGTGTACGGGTAATAGTGCTGCGCCAGGGGCAGGTAGAGCACCGGATCCGGATCGAGATTCTGCGGATCGCTGTAGGCGTAGTTGGGCACGATGCCCACGATTTGCCAGGACTTCTTGGCCACCACCACCGAGTGGCCGATGGCATCGCCCTTGGGCCAGTAGCGATGTTCCATGGCCTGGTTGATTACGGCCACGCCGGGCGCGCCGGCGTCGTCGCGGGTGGTGAAGTCGCGCCCCTTCAGGATGGCGATGCCCATAGTGCGGAAGAAATCGGGGCCATCCCAGTCGGTGACCACGGCCATGTCTTCGCCTTTGCGCGGGACGTATCCGGGGATGGCCAGACCCTGGGTGTTGCCCGAGCCTTCGTCGCCCATGGGGAGGTGCGACGTGATGGTTGCGCCGGCCACGCCGGGAGCGCTGCGCAGTTTGTCGAGCAGCGCCGCCTGGAACGCGAGGCCGCGCGCTTCGGTGTATCCGGCGCGGGAGAGATCGAAAGCTGCGGTGATGGTATTGGCGCGATTGAAGCCGGGATCCCTGGCGACGGTGTTGATCGCCGAGCGCGTCATGAGCCCCGAGCATACCAGCACCACAAAGCACAGCCCGAGTTGCACGCCGAGCAGGATGCGTTGCGGCAGCCGCCGCGCTCCGCCGGCCACGGCGGCGCCGCCAGAGTGCAGCGCCTCTTTTTGCGAGATGCGCAACGACTGGCGCACCGGAACCATGCCGCACGCCAGCGTGACGGCCACCGAAACCGCCGCGACGAAGAGCAGGATGCCCACGTCGGTGCGCAGATTGAAGGTCAGCGGGAATCCGAAGGAGGGCAGCAGCAGGAAGAGAGCGCGCGACATGGCCAGGCTTGCGGCCCATCCGGCGAGCGCGCCGGCCATGGCCAAAATCGCCGTCTCCGCGAAGACCTGCGCCGCGATGCGCCCCGGCGTGGCGCCCAGCGCGGTGCGGATGGCGACCTCCCGCCGGCGGCGGGCCCCATGCTGCCCCAGCAGCGAGGCGATGTTGATGCAAACCAGCACCATGAGCAAAAGCGACGCGGCAAAGAGCACGGGAATCACCTGGCCGACGAAGCCAAACAGGCCCCGCTCGAAATGCGCCGGATCGCGCAGGTTCAGATCCCAGCGGCTGTCGGCATGGCCGTGGGCCAGTTCGTAGCTGCGCGCCAGCGAATGCAGCTCCGCGGCCGCGGCCGCGTGGTTTACCCCGGAGCGCAGGCGCACGGCCACGCCCGCCAATCCGTAATGAGCCAGCGGATCGGGTTCGGGATCGGCGCTGAGCTCGCGCAGGCTCGACAGCGGCACCCAGCCCGCTTCGGCGATGCCGCCAAAGATGCCCGCAAAATCTTTCGGTCCCACGCCGATCACCGTGAACGCATGCTGATTGATGGAGATGGTGCGGCCGACGACGCCGCGATCGGCGGCGAAGCGGTCCCGCCAGAACGCGTCGGACAGCACCACCTCGTCGTGAGAGCCGAAGGCGCGGTCGTCGGCATCGGGCGCGAAGAAGCGCCCCAGCTGCGGCTGCAGGCCGAGAAAGCAGAAGTAATTCGCCGACACCGTTCCGGCCATGACGGCCTGCGCCTGCGCGCCGGGCGCGCTGATGTTGAGCGTGCCGATATTGAAGGCCACTGCATCGGAAAACGAGCGGCTCTGCTTCTTCACGAACTGGAACGGGTCATACTGCAGCGAGTAGCCTTCGTTGCCCAGCACGGTCGCGTCGATGAGGCGGATCGACCGCTGGTCGGGCACTTGTGGCCAGGGGTTGTAGAGAACGGCGTTGGTCCACGTGGCTACGGTGGTCAGCGCGCCGATGCCCAGCGCCAGCGTGAGCACCACCGTCAGCGTAAATCCCGGCGCATTGCGCAACTGGCGCAGCGCGTAGCGAAGATCGTTTAAGTTCATCGCAAACCTCTTGCAGTGGTCAGTGGTCCGTGGTCAGTTCGTGGCTCGCAGCTCTCAGCTATCAGCTCATAGTTCGCAGTTCGCAATGGCGAATGATCTGTTCCCTAAGCCCTGCTCCCTGCTCCCTGTTCCCTGTTCCCTGTTCCGCGTTCCCTCAGTCCCTTCGTCTTTCGCTTCATTCATCCCGCAGCGCCTGCATCGGCTGGATCGCCGCGGCGCGGCGGGCGGGAATCACCGAGGCCGCAACTGCCAGCAGGAAGATCGAAAGTGCCGAAAGGACGATCACTCTCGGGTCGAGCGGATCAACCTGGAAGAGCAGCGTGCTCATGAGCCGGGTGGCGAAGATCGCTGAAACCGCGCCGATGGCGCAACCGATCAGGCCGAGCTTTGCGCCCGAAGTAAGAATCAGACGCATGACGCTCGTGCGCTGGGCGCCTAGCGCCATGCGGATGGCCATCTCCTGCGTGCGCAGCGTCGCCGAGAATGCGATGACGCCGTAGATGCCGAGCAGGGCCAGCAGCACCGCCGCGCCGGCAAAGCTCGAGATCAGCGCGGTGTTGAATCGCCGCGGCGCCTCTCCGTCGGATACCACCTGGTCCATCGACTCCACCTGGGTCAGCGGTAGTTGCGGATCGATTTGGCGCACCACGGACTCGAGCGACGCCTTCATCTCGTCCGGCGCGAACGAGGTGCGCATCACAATCGAACCGGCGGTGGCGGTCAGCATGTCGGGCGGCGCAAATGGGCCCATCGCGACCTTGATCTGGCCCGCCGGTGAGTAGAATTGCGGCACGGTGTCCTGGTCCGGCGAGGTCTGGCGGATGTCGCCGATTTCGCCCACCACGGTCATCCAGGGCGTAGGCGACTCGGTGACGCCGATTTTGATGCGCTTGCCGATAGGGTCCTGGTCCGGCCAATAATGCGACGCCAGCGCGTGGTTCACAATGGCCACCATCGGCGCGCCGGGGCGGTCGTCTGCCTCGGTAAAATCGCGCCCGCGGATCATCGGAGTCGCCGCCGCATGAAAGTAGTCGCCGACTACCGACGCTGACCAGCCCAGGTTTAATTCGCTGCCTTGGGGCGCAACGTAGCCTTCGGGCACGAAGCCGTTGAAGCCCTGATTGCCCGCCGCCGGCAGATTCGTCGTTATTCCGGCGCTTTCTACGCCCGGCAACTGGCGCAGGCGATCGAGCAGGGTGCGATTGAAGTTGTCGACGGCGTTCTGGGTTGAATACTGCTCCCTGGGCAGGCTGTAGAACGCGGTCAACATGTGATCGGTGCGGAAGCCGACGTTGACCTGGCGCAGCTTCTCGTAGCTGCGCAGCAGCAGGCCGGCGCCGGTGAGCAGCACCAGCGCCACGGCCAGTTCCGAGACCACCAGCGCCGAGCGCAGGCGCGCGTGCCCGCTGCCGGCCGTTCCGGTGCGTCCGCCTTCCTTCAACGCCTCATTCACGCGACTGCGCGAGGCGGCCAGCGCCGGCGCCAGCCCGCAGACCAGGCCGGTGAGCAGAGCGAGCAGCAGCGCGAATGCGACCACCGCCCAGTCGAGGCCGATGGAGCTGATGCGCGGCAGCGTCTCCGGCAGCAGGTGCACGCCCACGCGCAGAGCCACGGCGGCCAGCGCCAGGCCAAGCAGGCCGCCGGCGATGCTGAGCACCAGCGTCTCGATCAGGCTTTGGCGGAGCACCAGCGATTTGCGCGCGCCCAGAGCCAGGCGCACCGCGATTTCGCGCCGCCGGCGGATGACGCGCACCAGCAGCAGTCCGGCGAGGTTGGCGCAGGCGATGAACAGGACGATGGCCACGGCGAAAAAGAGCGTGCGGACGAGCGGCCGCGCCTGGCCCACCGTGGCTTCCTCGAGCGGCAGAAGCCATGGGCTGATATGCACGCGATTGCCGAACGAGGCGGGAAAGTTGCGCTGAATCTCCTCGGTGGCGCGCCCGGTATCTTGCTGCGCCTGGGCCAGGCTCACGCCGGGCTTGAGCCGGCCGACCATCTGGAAGTTCCAGCTTCCCACGCCCTGCACGAGCTCGGCCTGCGTAAAGCCGAGCGGAATCCAGAGCTCGCTGCGATTCAGCTGCCCGGGCACCAGCGGGAACTCGAAATCGCGCGGCATGACGCCGATGACCTCGTAGGGCTTGCGATCGAGCAGAATCTTCTGGCCGAGGACGTGGGCCGCGCCGTTGAACCGGCTGCGCCACATCGGGTAGCTGATGACCGCCACCTGCGCACGGCCCGTATCTTCCTGCGCGGTGAAGACGCGGCCCATGAGCGGCGAAACGCCCAGCGCCGAAAAGACGCCGGCGCCAATGCGGGCGTCGTTGATCTGCGCCGGCGAGCCAACGCCCGACAGCTCATGGCCGGTCTGCGTAAATGCGCCGAGACTGCTGAAGCTGCTGGTGAGGCGCGCGTAGGTCACGGCCTCGGGCGCCGTCACCGCGGGATAAGGGATGTCGGCTCCTTCGAGCCTGTCGCCGACAGCCAGCAGCCGGCCCTGATCGGGAAACGGCAAGGGCCGCAGCAGCACGCCTTCGACGATGGAGAAGATGGCCGTGGTCGCGCCAATGCCGAAGGCGAGCGTGAGAATTGCGGTCAGCGAGAATCCCGGCGCCTTGCGCAGCTGACGCAGTGCGAAGCGAATGTCTTTGGAAACCATGTCTTCTCCAGTGGGCAGGGATCAGGGATCAGTGGTCAGTGGTCAGTGGTCGGTGATCAGCGATCGGTGGTCAGCTCAGTCCCTTATTCCCTCGGTCCCTTAGTCTCCTAGTCCCTCAGTCCCTTGTTCTTACGCCGCGACGATCGGCCTGGTTCCCTTGTTCCCTCGTTCCCTTGTTCCCTTGTTCCCGCCTCTGGACGCCGGGCCCTCGACGCTACTCCGTCCGCAGCGCCTGCATCGGCTCGATCGATGCCGCGCGCAAGGCGGGGATCAGCGCGGCGATCAGTCCCGCGGCCACCAGCAGCAGGGCGAGCGCGACCACGCCGGCCGCCTCCTTCTGCGCTTCGAAGTGAATCACCAGATCGATGGTTTTGCGCACCAGCAGAGTGAGCACCAGGCCCACGGCGGTACCCGCCGCCAGCATCCACGCCACGCGGCGCATCACCATGGCGAGAATGCGGCTGCGCGACGCGCCCAGCGCCATGCGCACGCCGATGTCGCGCCGCGCCTGCTCCACCTCGTGGCTGACCAGGCCATAGAGTCCAACCAGCGCCAACGCCAGCGCCAGCGCGGCGAAGATGCCGAAGAGCCAGCTCTCCATGCGCTCGAAGACCAGGGTTTCCGAGACGACCTCGGTCATGGTTTGCGGCGCCTTGAACGGAACCGTGGGATCGACGTCATGCAGCGCCTTGCGCAATGCCGGGATCACCTCCTGCGGGTCGCCCTGGACGCGCATGACCAGCGACATTCCGCTCAAAAGCGAGACTCGCTCCTTGGCGGGAATTGCATCGATCAGCCAATCGCGCTCGGCCAAAGGCACGTCGTAGATGTTCTGCCGAATGTCGCCCGTCACTCCCATAATCCGCGTCCAGTCTTGCTCCTTGTCGGCATCGTCGATGCGCTGCCCTACCGCATCGAGTCCCTTGGGAATGAACTTGCGCACAAAGGCCTCGTTTACCACCACCGGGGCCGACGGATTGTCGGGGCGATCGAGGCTCGGCGACAGCATCCGTCCCTCACGCAAGGGAATTCCGAAAACGTCGAAATATCCCGTGCTTACGAATCGGCCTTCCGCGAGCATCTCCTGATGCGGCGGGTTCGGCGGCTGGCCGGCGATGTGAATATCGGAATTCGATCCCCAGTTCTGGATCGGCAGCAGACTGATCACGCCCACCGCCCGCACTCCGGGCAGATGGCCCAGGCGAGCGAAGAGCGGCTGATAGAAGTCGGCGATCACGTCGTGAGCCTGGTAACGCCCCGGCGAGAGATTGATCTCGGCGGCGAGAATATGCGCCGGATCGAATCCAAGATCCGCGTGCCGATAACGCATGACCATCCGAATCAACATGCCCGAGACCACCAGCAGCACCATCGTCAACGCCACCTGCGTGATCACGAATCCGGCGCGCAGACGGTGCTGCCCGCGCTCGGTGCCGGCGCTGCCGCCGGCTTTCAGCGCGCGATTGGGATCGGCGCCCGCCATACGCAGTGCCGGATACAAAGACGCGGCCAGGCTGGTCGTCACGGCGGCAACAGCCGCTGCGCCGAGCACCAGCCAATCGAGATGAATGTCGGCGCCGCGCGAAAGCGCGTGGATGAGGAACGTCCGCATCAGGCTGAGCATGGCCCAGGCGAGCAGCACTCCGCCGGCCGCGCCCAGCGCCGCCAGCAGCAGTCCCTCGGTCAACACCTGCGCGACCAGCCGCGCGCGGCCCGCGCCGATCGCGGTGCGCATGGCCATTTCCCGCTCGCGCTGCACGCCGCGCGCCAGCAGCAGGCCGGCGATATTCACGCAGCCGATGGCGAGCACCGCCAACACCGCCCCCAGCAGCGTCCATAGCGGGCCCCTGGTTCGTTCCGTCACGCTTCCTGAAAGCATTCGCAGACGCACCGTTCGGCCCTCATCTGTCTGCGGATACGCCCGGCCGAGATTCTCCAGCACATGGGACAGATCGGCCTGCGCCTGTTCGAGGGTCGCGCCGTCCTTGAGCCGCGCCACGGTACGCAGCCAGTGATTGCCGCGCCCGTTCATCCATGGCTTGTCGAGGTGCATCGGAGTATAAATGGCGTTGCGCATGTTCAGCGGAAAGCGGAACCCCGCCGGCATCACGCCGACAATGGTGCAGGTTCTCCCATCGAGCTTGACCGCGGAATTCAGGATGTTGCGATTGCCGGCAAAATAGTTCTGCCAGATGTCGTAGCTCAAAACGGCGATATCGTTCTTGCCGTCTTTCTCCTCACCGGGAAGAAACGCCCGCCCCATCACCGGACGGACTCCAAACACATCGAAAAAGTTGTCCGTCGACTGCACGCTGTCGAACAAGAGAGGCCCGTTGGATGGCGTATCCACCGTGACCTGGAAGTAATCGGCGTATCCGGCCAGCGCAGCGAAGCTCTGCGCCTGTGCTCGCTCATCGACGTAGCTGGGCCATGAAGCGGGCTGCGTGTAGCGTTGGCCACTTCTCGTCTCGATATCGACAATGCGCTCCGGGTGCACGTATGGCAGAGGCCGGAGGATCACGGCGTCGATGACGCAGAAGACGGCCGTGGCCACGCCCACGCTCAGCGCCAGCGTGAGCACGACGGTGGCGGCAAAGCCCGGCGCGCGGCGCATCTGGCGCAGCGCATAACGCAGATCGTGGAAAAACATCGTGGTTCCTCGTTCAGCTTCTAGCTTCTAGCTTCTAGCTTTCAGCTTTCCCTGTTCCCTGTTCCCTGGTCCCTATTCCCTCCCTGCACGCTGGACCCTTACTCCGTCCGCAGCGCCTGCATCGGCTCGATCGACGCTGCCCGCAACGCCGGCAGATATGCGGCGAGGATTCCCGCGATCGCTATGCCGGCGCAGACCGCGGCGAGAATGAACGGGTCGCGCGGCCCCGCGCCATAGAGCATCTTGGTCAGCAGCGAGCCGGAGAATAGCGCAGCCACCAGCCCGATGGAGATTCCGAGCGCCAGCAAAACTCCGGCGTCGCGCAACACCATGCGCATCACCCGCGCGCGCTCCGCGCCCAGCGCCAGCCGCAATCCGATCTCGCGCGTGCGCCGCGCCACCGAGTACGCCATGACGCCGTAGAGTCCCACCACGGTGAGGACCAGCGCCAGTGCCGCAAATGCGCCCAGCAACACCATGGCGAACCGCGGCTGCGCCAGCTCGAGCCCGATCAGATCGCGCATGGTGTGCACATCGGTCATCGGAATATCCCCGTCCATCGAGGCGACCAGGCGCTGCGCGTCGGGCTCCAGGCTCAGCGGATCCATTCCCGTCCGGACCACCGAATAAAGACAGCACCAGGTCGAGAGCTGGCTCGCAGGCAGGTAGTACATGGGCTCCATCTCACGCGAAGTGGCCCCGTGCCGGATGTCACCCACCACACCGACAATGGTCCGCCATGCCGGACCCTCGGGCGCGCCGTTCCCGGCTCCCGGCTTCAGCTTTTTGCCCAGCACGTTCTCTCCGGGAAAAAATCTCTCCGCGAAGGCCTGGCTGACGATCATCACTTGCGGCGACTCGACGGTGTCTTGCGCGCTGAAGTCCCGCCCCGCCACCAGCGGTATCTGCATGGTGTGAAAGTAGCCGTCCGACACCACGTCGAGACTCGTGCTCGGCTGCAGCCCTTTCGACACCGGATGTTCCGGATCCTGGAAGGACACGTGCGCGCTGTTATCCGTCATGGGCAGCAGCATTGAGCCCGCCGCCGCCTGCACTCCCGGCAACGCGCGCAGCTTTTCGAAATACCGGCTATAGAACTGGGGCCGCGTGTGAGCGTAGCGCGCATCCGGCGTCTCGAAGAGAAATGTCAGCACGCGATCCGGATTAAACCCCTCATCGTTGTGGCTCAGGTGCAGGAAGCTCGTCACCAGCAGGCCGGCGCCCGCCGTGAGCACGATTCCCAGCGCAACCTGGCCCACGATCACCGCAGAGCCCAGCCGATGCCGCCCGCCGGTGTCGGCGCGTCCGCCGGCCTGCAGCGGCGAGAGCAAATCGCTGCGCGCCGCAGCGACGGCCGGAGCCAGCCCAAAGGCAAGACCCGAAAGCAGCGAGACGGCTAGCGCAAAGCCGAGCGCCGGCAGATTCACGCCCGCATCCGCCGCCCTCGGGACACTGCTTCCGATCAACCGCAGCACCGCCGGCGTGGCCGCAAACGCGAGCGCGCATCCGGCCGCGCCGCCCAGCACGCCCAACAGAGCGCTCTCCACCAGCAACTGGCGCACCAGGTGAGCCCAGCTCGCCCCCAGCGCCGAGCGCATCGCCATCTCCCGCTCGCGCTCGCGCGCCCGCGCCAGGAGCAGATTCGCGACGTTGCCGCAGGCAATGACTAGAACCAGACCTACCGCGCCCAGAATGACCAGCAGAAGCGTACGCGTGTCGCCCAGCAGCGCCCGGAGCTCGCTATCGACCTGGGCCGAGTTGTGCTTGGTGTTCGTGTCGGGATACTGGGCGGCCAGCCGCGCGGCAATGGCCTTCATCTCTGTGTCGGCTTCGGCCACGGTCACGCCCGGCTTCAGCCGCCCCATCACACTCATCGAGTGGCTGCCGCGGTTGGCCGTAGCCGCGTGCGGCGTTCCGTCGTTGTCCACCGCCAGCGTGGTCCAGAAATCGTTCTTCGGCGCATAGACCGGAAAGCGGAAACTCCCCGGCATGACCCCGACGATGGTGTAGGCCTCGCCGCTCAGGTGCATCGTCCGCCCGACCACCCTGGGGTCCGATCCGAACTGGGAGACCCAAAGGGCATGGCTGATCAGCGCCACGCGAGTGCCCAGCTTCTCGTCCTCCGGCCGGAAGCCCTGCCCCTGCTCCGGCCGCACTCCGAGCAGCGGCAGCATCTCCCAGCTCACCACCTCGCCGTCGAGGTGCACGGCCCGTTCCGTGCCGGTCAGCGTCGCCGAGTCGTCGTGATACGACATCAGCCCGGCGAAACTGTGGTTCTGCGCCCTCCAGTCGAAAAAGTCCGGATAGGAAACTGCGCCGCCGATGAAGGTTTTGTTCCCCTCACGCGACTGGACCTCTACCAGCCGCTCCGGCTGCGCAAAGGGCAGCGGGCGAAGCAGCACCGCATCCACAATGCTGAACACCGTGGTGTTGGCCCCGATACCCAGAGCCAAAGTCACGATCACCACCGCGGCAAAACCGGGTGAGTTCTTCATTTGCCGCAGCGCATAACGCAATTCGTTCACGGGCAGCACTCCTCGGGTCCGGAGTTCGCAGTTCACAGTCCGTAGTTCACAGTTCACAGTTCACAGTGATCAGTGATCAGTGGACAGTCAGCAGCGATTGGTTCCATCCCTTCCCTATTCCCTATTCCTATTCCCTGTTCCCTGTTCCCTGTTCCCTCAGTCCCTAAGTCCCTCAAT
>Ga0335078_10013542_pt1 | contig 12088 bp, 8 predicted proteins | sample Lox_Sample_32_FD_206711 | JGI IMG/M metagenome (GOLD analysis project Ga0335078, IMG submission 206711) | Soil microbial communities from Loxahatchee National Wildlife Refuge, Florida, United States - Lox_Sample_3.2 | ecosystem: Environmental > Terrestrial > Soil > Wetlands | place: USA: Florida... | reverse complement strand
GCATTACCATCGAGGAGACCTTCGCCGACGGGTTTGTGGTCGTCATGCTCGGGACCGCGCAAGGCACTTATTCATCGGGCGGGGCATTGCGCCCGGAGAATCGATGGCAAACGCCGGCGGCCTGGCGCGCCGTGGTGCGCGGATCGCTCGTCGCCGAATGGCGCATCTATGCGGATAACGAGCCCATCCGGCGAATGATGGCCAAGTAAGATTCTCGCAGCCCCGCCGGGGAGGCGGTTCGCGCGAAGCGAGTTCTTCCGGATCTACTTGTTCGTCAATAGATTCTTGATGGTGTCGGCGCCGAAGCCCACTAGGAAGACGGCTACCAGTCCCGGAAGTACGTCCAGCTTGGTCAACTGATCTTTCGCTCCGGATACCAGGGCGAAGATCGCGATCAGCAGGGCCGCCGCCAGGCGCAGAGCTTCGGTGAAGGTCCGTTCGCCCAAGAGCTGGTTCAGGCTGCTTGGATGTATGGTAATCTCGCGCGTAACCTCGACCGGTGCGCCGGCGCTGTTCTGTACCTGGTGACCGTGTTCATCGCGGAAGGTCGCCCGGACAGTGATCTTCCTGGACTGCCGCCTCTTGCAGAGTAGAAAGTAGTGCGACACGGTCCATCCGGATTCCGTCAAGCCGTCTCCGAAATCCCAGGCGCAGGTCCACTCTTCGCGGGCCGCCGCGGCATCGAGCGGCCGGCTGTGGAATTGAATCCGGAATCGCAGCGGTTGGCTCTCGTAAGCGAAGGTCGGTTCCATGCGGATGGAGGCTTCCGGGGGCACCGGAGCAAGCGCTTGCTGGAGTCGGACGGCGTAGATATCCCCTTCCATCTCGCGGACCAGAAGGCGCGCCGAGAGCAGCGCGTCCCACGCCTTCAATTGGAGGTACCCCAAGAGCTGCGCCTGGTGGGCAGCAAGCCGTTCGCGCATTGCTGAATCGTTCGTCCCATCCACCAGCCGCACATACAGGCGAATGAGCTCAACCTGCGCTACGGCCATATCCAGGTCCTTCGCACGCCCAGCGTCGACGGTGTTGGCCGCCGGATTGATGGTGCGAAGTTCACCCCAAGGCCCGGGTACCTGCGCGACCACGCCCCGGAACGTGGGACTGGCCGCATGGTTGGCTTGAATATCGATCACAAGCGAATGCACCCGTTGGGCCAGTTCCTGCAAGAACGCCGCGTCCGGCTGATTCATTGCGCCAACCTCTCTGGCCGCATCGGAGATGGCGGTCTGGGCGGCCTGCAGGTCCGCATCCGTCGGTTCACGCTTCCCCACCACGACCATGGCCGCTTCCAGATTGGCGCGAATGCGGTCGGCCTTTGAAGGAGTAACTCCGCAACCGGCCAGTACGGATAATTGGGCAATCACCAGGTCCATCTGTTGCATCAGGCCGACCCGCGTGGTGAGCTTCGCCACGCCCTGGTTGCACTGATCGATGATGCCCACGAACTCCGGCGAGATCGTGCTGCGGGACTTCAGCAGCTCGTACAGGCGGCTGCGTTCCACCCGCATCGCTACGCCGAGGCGCGAGTCCACCTCTCCGCCCAGATTTGCGATGGTGGCGGCCAGCGCCTCCAGCCGTTCCTTGATGTTCAGCTTTTGCAGCCTGTGGGGCAAGAAGAAGCTGAGCGCCAGGGAACTGACGCCACCCAGCGTCAGGATGATCACCACGATGAGGTAGCTCAGGACCTGCCGGGCAGTGTCCGGGAAATAGTCGAAGCTGGCTTTGAGGGGAAATCTCTTGATGGGCGACCCGAGATCCGCCGTTTGGCCGGGCGGCCGCACATAGAGAAGCAATTCTCCGTCCCGCTGTGCGGGCTTGAGCAATTCCTGAAGACGGGCGAAATACCATTTCGGAGTCACCCACTGCAGGTTGTAAGGTTCCCCAGGCACGCTGGGAGTGAACGCCAGCCTGGCGGACCCGTTCGGAACGATCGTGAAATCGTTCCTGGCGATTTCGTGGTCGGCAAGCAGGAGCCTGTAAGTCAGCGCATAAGGGGCAGGATCGTCGTTCTTTAGGTAGATGCTGGCGGGCAAGCCATCCACCAGGGCAAGCTGGAGCTTGTCGGATGCGGCCCCGTCCAGCTTGATGCTGACCGGAAGCGAGACCACCTTGAGCTTGCCGAATTTCACGCCCTTGTTCAGCAGATCCACGTCGAATTGGCCGGGATCCCAGATTCCGGACACGTTCGTCTCGACGTCTGCCGTGGAGCCGGCGGGAATGGCCAGGCCCAGGTTGAGCTTGGGGCTGGCGCCCGCGACGGCAAACAGGACTTGAGCGTCGTAGGTCTTGCCGGTGCCGGCTTGTTGCGGAACGCTGGCCGAGAGGGCGATCCTGAGGGCCGCGGGCGTATCGTTTCGAAAGGTCAGGGCGGTTTTGCCCGATCCGGAGGTGCGGTCCACCCAAAGCACCGCCGGACCAAGTACTGCGGGGGATTGCGGCCAGAGGCATCCGGCCGACAGCGTACAGCAGAACAAGCCGAATATCGTGCGCATAGGTTGCCCTTAATGGAAAATACCGGGACCATGGTTATCGCGCCGGGAAGTGTTCGGCGCTCCGGAGTTTCCTTTGAATAGTGAGGATCTCGCGCGATTCGTTACAGTGAGGCGCCTGTCGAGGCACGGCGTTCGAGATGCGGCTCGACTACAAAGAACCGAACTTGCGGGCGCCTGGCCGGTGGACTCTTGGATCTAAAGGAAGCCGCGGACCCTGCCGATGAGATTATTGGAACGCTATGACCGAGCTTCAATCGAACGATGTCACCCTGGCCCCCGCGGAGAGTGCCACACCTTGGGCATTGGACAACTTGCCGCCCTTTCCCGCCGTCGCCACGCAAATCCTACAACTGGTCTCCAAAGAAGACGTGAGCTTGAGCGAAGTGGGCACGCTGATCGGCGCCGATCCCGTATTCGCGGCGGACGTTTTGCAGATTGCGAACTCCGCTTTGTTTGCCATTTCCTTCCATGTGCGCAGCATCGCACACGCCATCGCGGTGTTGGGCATGGAACGCGTCAGGGGCATCAGTCTGACGCGCGCATTGGGAAGATACATGGCGCCCGCCTTGAAAATCGAGGCGCTGCGGCGGTGCTGGCAACACAGCCTGGCCGGCGCGATTCTATCCGAAAGGCTGGCCCGGACCTGCGGCGTCGACCGCGAGATCGCCTACACAGCCGGCCTGCTGCGCGATATTGGAAGGCTGGCGCTGCTGGTGAAGTACCCGCACCCCTACGCGGACATGCTGTTTGTCACGCAAGAGCATGGCTTTGACCTCCTCGCCACCGAGCGCGACCTGTTTGACGTCGATCATTGCCAGGCCGGCGACTGGTTAATCGAAAAGATGCAGCTACCGCCCGAACTGCGCGAAGTGGCGGCGCGCCACCATGAGGACTTGGACGGGAAACCGTTCGGGCTCGTGCAACTCGTGCACGTGGCCGACCTGATGTCCGAGGCGTTAGGCTTCGGCGTGTTGAATCTGGCCGAGTTGCCGTCGTTCGAAGGCGTCTTGCAGCAGTTGCCGGAACCGGTCCGCCGCCGGTTTACGCCGGCGCCCACAGGCGGTAACGATCCGGAACAATTGCGGGCGGAGGTCGCCTCGAAGATGCAGTTCCTGGGTTCCGCCTAGAGCCAAGAGCTTGCTGAAAAAAAACGCCAGGGTACCGCTCCTTCACGGTTGCGGCTCTGAGGCTATTGCGAAATCGAGGATCCGTTTCGTAGCGGCGCGCAGCAAGCTGTCCCGCGCCTTTTTCAACAAACTCCTCGACGAGCCGCCGGATTCCAAGCACTCACCCCGAATGGCCACGCCGCCGCCGGCCCGATCCCGCCGGCCCGATCCCGACGATTCGAGGATCGATTCGCTGGCACCCGAATTGCTGTCCCTGCCCTACCGCAGCGAAAATCGACCGCTGAACGGCTTCGCTAGCGGCTTTTCACTCTATGGTGGGGCATTTAACGCTAGAACAAACTCTATGCAGTCACGCCTTCACCCGAGGTTTGACTGAAAAGCAGATCGCCGGTCTGGCCTCGCTGGCCACGGAAGTCACCTTCGCTGACGACGAGGTGATTCTGTTCGAAGGCCGCGGCTCGCACTACTTCTACCTGGTTCTCAGTGGCAGCGTCGCGGTGGAGTTGCACACCCCCACCTTTACTTTATTCGTGCAGGCGCTTGGCCCCGGGCAGGCCTTTGGCTGGTCCGCTCTCCTGGACCACAAGGACACGCTTTTCCAGGTGCGGGCGCGGGAGCGCACCACGGCGTTGCGCCTGGCTGGCCGAGACCTCGCACGACTGTGCCGGACCGACACCGGGCTCGGCGCAAGGATCCTGCTGCGCACGCTCGGGGAGGTCGCCGGCCGCGTCAAGGCGACGGAAACGAAGTTTGCGGAAATGTGCGGCGTGCGGACTCCACGGCCGCATCCCAAGAAGGACTCATCACAACTTGAAAGGAGCACTCACTTTACATGAACGAGCAATACGATGTGGCAATTCTGGGCGCGGGTTTCGAGGGCAGCATGCTGGGGACCATTCTGGCTTGTAACGGGGCCAAAGTGGTCATCCTCGACGCCGGCACGCACCCCCGCTTCGCCCTGGGCGAATCCACGGTGCGGCACACCTTCCGCATGATCAAAATCATGGCGGAGCGGTTTGGAGTTCCGGAGTTCAAGACGGAATTCAACTCGGGCGAACTCATCCACAAACACGTGTCGTCCGGCTTCGGGGTGAAAACGAATTTCGGTTTCATGATCCACCACGAAGGCCAGCACCAGCGGCCGGAAGAGGCGACGCAGTTGGTCATTCCACCCTATCGGGAGGGCTATGAAGCCCACTTATTCCGCCAGGACACGGATCAATATCTGACTTATACGGCGATCCATCACGGCGCGACCGTCAAATACATGACCCGGGCTAAGGAGGTCGAGACCGACCGGCAAGGCGTCACGATCAAGACCGACAAAGGCGAAACCATCCGCGCCCGATTTATTGCCGACGCATCGGGTGGAGGCCACGTGCTTTCGCGCATGTGGAACCTGCGCGACGATCCGGTCCGGTGCAAGACGAACACGCGGTGCCTGTTCACGCACATGATCGACGTGAAGCCTTACGACGATTTAAAGCTGCCGTACGGCGTGCCGCAAGCGCCGCGCCGGTGGTATCAAGGCACGTGCCACCATCTCTTCGATGGCGGCTGGGTGTGGGTGATCCCGTTCGACAATCGGGAGGGGTCGACCAACAAGTGCGTCAGCGTCGGCCTGAGCTTCGACATACGCAAGTTTCCGAAGCCGACCGGCATTACGCCGGACGAAGAGTGGCGGCGGTTTCTAGGGCGCTTCCCCAGCATCTACGAGCAGTTCAAGGACGCCAAGCCGGTGCGCGATTGGATCTCGTCGGACCGGTTGCAGATCTCCCTCAAGCAGACGGTGGGCGACCGGTGGGCCATCATGGCCGGCGGCACCGGCAGCGGCTTCCTGGACGCCATCTTCTCGCGCGGGCTGGCGACCTCGATGGAAGTCACCAACGCGCTGGCCGCGCGCCTGCTGAAGGCGCTCCGGGACGACGATTTCACGGCCGATCGCTTCGAGTACGTCGCGCGCGTGCATGAGATCAATCGCACGAACAATGACCGCACGGCCAGCGCCGCCTACACCGCATGGCGGGACTTCGACCTGTGGAACGCCTGGTTCCGCGTCTGGGCGCTTGGGGTCGGACTCGGCGACCTGAAGCTGGCGAGCACCTACCGCCGATACAAAAGGACTCACGACGATTCCATCCTGCCGGACGCCGAAGAACCTCTGGGCCTGTTCTACAGCCAGCATAGAGGCTTCGGGGAACTCTTCAACGCAGCGGTCGCCAAGATGGACGAGGTGGAGGCCGGTACGACCGATCCGAAGGAGGCTTCGCGCTACATTTTCAACCTGGTGCGCAACGCCAAATTCAACGCCGCGGCCAATCACCTGGGCGACCCGGAACGGCACTTCATCAATGCGGGCGCTCCTTGGACCACGGTGCGCACGTTGGCCTGGCTGGCGACTTCGGCGCCGCCTGAAATCCGCAAGCTGTCGATGGGACTGTTGGGCGACATGGGACGCCGGCCGCATCCGGCGCATGGATAGCCGAGGGGTCTTGACGGTTCCGGGCGCCCGGCTGAAGGCGGCGCCCGGATTCCTCGTAGCCGCGCAGGGCGGCCAGGCAGGACTTTAGTCGGCCGTGCGCCGAACCGAAGTTCGCCGCGGCAAGCCGAAGCTCGCGCCACCCGCCTTATTGGCTGTGCGCGTCCTCCAGATACGTATAGCCGTGCAGCCCTTCCTCGTAGAACTTCAGCAGGCGCCCGGACTCTTCGTAGCCCAGGCGGCCTTCGCGCAGGGCCACCTCGATATCGCGGCGGAGACGGCTCACCAGCGCTTCTGCCGAGAACTGCACATAGTTGAGCACCTCGCGCACGGTGTCGCCCTTGATGACGGAATCGAGAATCGTCTCGCCGGTGTCGCCCAGGCGTACGTGGACGGTGTTGGTATCGCCGAAGAGGTTGTGCAGGTCGCCCAGGATCTCCTGGTAGGCGCCCACCAGGAACGCGCCAAGATAATATTCTCCGCCATCAAAAGAATGCAGCGGCAGCGTACGCTTCACATCGCGGCGGTCGATGAACTGGTCCACCTTGCCGTCGGAGTCGCACGTGATGTCGCCCAAAATGGCGTGGCGGGTGGGCTCTTCCTCGAGGCGGTGGATCGGCATGATGGGGAACAACTGTTTGATGGCCCAGCTATCCGGCATGCTCTGGAACAGGGAGAAGTTGCAGAAATACGTATCGGAGAGCATGGCTTCCAGTCCTTCGAGCTCTTCGGGGAAGTAGTCGAGATCCGCGGCCATGCGTTGGATGCGCCGGCTGATCGCCCAGTACAGGTTCTCGCACTGGCAGCGTTGTTCGAGCGAAAGATAGCCGAGGCTGAACAGGTTGAGCGCCTGATCGAGCGCCTGCTGGGCGTCGTGGTAGCTTTCGAGCAGATTCTTGGTGGTCAGAGAGCGATTGGTTTCCTGCAGGTCGATGAGGGGCTGTTCGGCGTCGGCGGGCGCCTCGGCAGGCACGTCGGATTCGCCCATGCCGGATACGCCGAGCACGTTGAAAACCAGCACGCTGTGATAGGCGGCGATGGCGCGTCCGCTCTCGGTGACGATGGTGGGATGGGGCACGCCGACTTCGTCGCAGACGCTCTGTATGTGATAGACGATGTCGTTGGCGTATTCCTGCAGCGTGTAGTTGACGCTGGATTCGAAATCGGTTTGGGAGCCGTCGTAGTCGATGCCGAGTCCGCCGCCGACGTCCAAATAGCGCAGGCCGGCGCCGGCGCGCGCCAGGTCCACATAGACCCGCACTGCCTCGTTCACCGCGGCCTTGATCTGGCGGATGTTGGTAATCTGGCTGCCGAGATGGAAATGGAGCAGGTTCAGGCAGTCGGCCATTCCCAGTTCTTTCAGCTCCTGCAGGGCCCGCATGCCCTCGCTGGCCGAGAGGCCGAACTTGGAGCGATACCCGCCCGAGGAGCGCCAGCGGCCGGAACCCCGCGTAGCCAGCTTAATGCGCAGGCCGATCTTGGGCCGCACGCCGACGCGCTCGGAGTAGCGCAAAATCAGATGCAGCTCGGTGTACTTCTCGACCACGGGGATGATTTGCCGGCCCATTTTTTGAGCAAGCATGGCCATCTCGATGTATTCGTCGTCCTTGAACCCGTTGCAGACGATGGGGGTCTCGTTGCCGGCCATGGCCATGACGGCCATCAACTCGGGCTTGGAGCCGGCCTCCAATCCGAATTTCAAGGGGCCGCCGAACTCCAGGACCTCTTCCACGACCTGCCGTTGCTGGTTGACCTTGATGGGGTAAACGCAGCAGTATTCGCCCTGGTAGCGATGTTCGGCGATGGCCGTCTGAAAGGCGCCATGCAGTTCGCCCAGGCGGTGCTGCAGGATTCCGGCAAAGCGGATAAGAATGGGCAGCGAGATGCCGCGTAGCACCAGCGTATCCACCAGTTGTTTGAGGTCGATGGAGCGCTGCGGGTCCTTGTCGGGATGCACGCGCAGATGGCCGTTGGCGTCGACCGAAAAGTAGCCCTTTCCCCAACTGGCTACATCGTACAAGTCGCTGGCGTGCTGCGGGGTCCAGCGCTCGGTCGGCTCCATGACCAAGGAGCCTTTTCTGGCAGTTCTTTCCAACTCTTCTCCTCCCAAATTTTCAGTGTCCTAAGAATCGGAGAGAAGGGCAAGGGAAAAATGCGGCGCGGGACGGGACACGGCGACGCGGAGAAAAACCACCATGCGGTGCGGAGTAGCCCGCGGGCGAGCGAATATTACATCGCGGTGACGGTCGCCGTGTCGCCGCGTCGCCCTGTCACCGCGTCGCAGTGTCCCACGTGTCGCCGTGTCGCCGCGTCCCACGTGTCGCCGCGTCGCCGCGTCGCCGTGTCCCACGGGTCGCCGTGTCGCCGTGTCGCCGCGTCGCCGCGTCGCCCTGTCGGTCTCCTACGGCTTCCACTTGATATTGCACCCGGCGCTGGGCCTTTGCTGGGGATTGACCGGCTGGCCCGCCAGCGCCGCATCGATCGCGGCGCGCAGGTCGCTCCCCGTCACTGGGAGTCCGTTGCCGGGACGGCTGCCATCCAATTGGCCGCGGTAGACCAGCCGCCGGTTCGCGTCGAACAGAAAAAAGTCCGGCGTGCAGGCCGCCTCGTAGGCCTTGGCGGTTTCCTGTGTCTCGTCGTAGCAGACGGGAAAGCCGAATTCGAGCTCTGCCGCCATTTCGCGCAAACGGTCCGGCGCATCGTCGGGATATTGCACCACGTAATTCGGCGAAATGGCCACAATCCCGAGCGGTTTGCCTCCGTAGTCCTTTCCCAGGCGCGCCAGTTCGTGCTTGACGTGCTGCACGTAAGGGCAATGGCGGGAGATGAACATCACCAGCAGCGCCCGGCTGCCGGCGAAGTCTCCCAAGCCAACCATCCGCCCGGACACGACGTCCGGCAACTGAAAATCGGGCGCGGGCGTGCCCAGCCCGAGCATGGTGGATTCTGTCAAAGCCATCGTCGTTTCCTACGCCCTGTCGTAATCCGCTTTCCAGTTTTTGATCGCCATCTTAATGGCCTTCGCGGGCATGCTGGCGTCCGCCGCTTTCCGCGCGAGATCCAGAAACTCTTCGTCCGGGGCGAAGCGCAGCGCGATGATCTGCGACAATGTCAGGCGCCGGTCGAGCAGTTTTCCGGTGAGGGCGAAGTGGCGCAGGTTCTCCTCGGCGCGAATCGCGCGGTCCTGCGCTTTGAGGGGAAACGTGCGGCAGTAAAAGAAAAGCAAGCCCGCGCAGAGAGTCAGCACCACGATCAGCGAGGCGCTGTACAACCGTTCGTGGTCGCCGAGCGACGTGACGAAATTGACAATCGATCCGACCAGCGTCAACAGCAGGATGGGGGCCAGGACGAAGTGGAACAGCGGCACGTAACGTGTGTGGTTGGCGTAATTCTGGGTCGTCATGTGGCGATTGTACTAAAGATAGGAGCGGGGTGGAGCATAATAGAAACGATATGACCGTCGAGATCGAAGGCGTCACGTTGCACCTGGCGCACCCGGATGAGCTGCCGGCCCGCTGGGTGGGTCAGGAAGAAGTGATGCGGCAACTTCTGGCGGCCTGGCTGGTGGTGAGCGAGCACGACCTGCCCATGAACCCACGGCTGCTCGGCAAGCCGGGCGTCGGCAAAACCACGCTGGCCTACGCGGCGGCGAAGCGCATGGGCCGCGACGTTTACATCCTGCAAGCCACCATGGACACGCGCCCGGAGGATCTGCTGGTGACGCCGGTGATCGAAGGCGAGGGCCGGCTGCGCTACGTGGCCTCGCCGCTGGTGACGGCCATGATCCGGGGCGGCATCACGATTCTGGACGAAGGCAATCGCATGAGCGAGAAGAGCTGGGCCAGCCTGGCGCCCCTGCTCGATAACCGGCGCTACGTGGAGTCGATCGTGGCCGGCATCAAAATCAAGGCGCATCCGCAATTCCGCCTGGTGACCACGATGAACGATGACGCGTCCACGTTTGAGCTGCCGGAGTATATCCACTCGCGGCTGCAGCCGCAGATCCTGATCGATTTCCCGGAGCGCGACGAAGAGTACCAGATCCTGAAGGAGAACCTGCCGTTCGCCGAGGATCGCATTCTGACTTACGTGACCGATTTTCTGCAGCAGGCGCACGCGGCCGACGAGCGCTACACGGTGCGCGACGGCATCAACATCGGGCGCTTCGCCATCAAACTGAAGAGCCTGGCCACGCAGAAGACGCACGAAACCGAGGCGCTGGAAACGGCCATCCTGGAGACGCTGGGAGAAGAAGCACTGCGCTATGCCCGGGGAAATCGAACTCCCTGATTCGCCCGATGCGGGCAGCTTGCGGCGGGGGCGCTTCACGTACCTGCCGGTGGCGCCGGGGCGGCTGGAGTTCGCCATCGAGGTGCGCCAGGCGATCCTGCGCGACAGGCCGCAAGTTGTCGCATTGGAATTGCCGGTCACGCTGCAACCGCATTACCTGCGGGCGGTAGCGCGCCTGCCGGAAATCTCCGTCATCTTCTACCCGGACGAGACGGAGGAGGACCGCGCCGTCTATGTTCCGGTAGAACCGGCGGACCCTTTCGTGGAGGCGATTCGCACCGCGAATGAAACCGGCGCGGATGTGGTGTTCGCCGATCCGGACTCGGGGGAACGGCCGCACTTGAAGGACGCATATCCGGACCCCTATGCCATCCGCCACATCGGCCTCGGAAAATATATCGAAGCTTACCGCGTGTATCCGCAGCCGCGCTCGGACGAGATCGCGCGGCATGCCGATGGGATCGCCTGGAAATTGCAGGGCTGCGATCCGCTGGCGCGCGTGCTGGTGGTGGTTTCGCTGAACCTGCTGGACCCCGTGCTCGATTCGATGGAGCAGCCGCAGGCGCAGCCCATGTCGCGCACGCGGCGCGAAGGCATACAGGTGGTGAATCCGCATCCGGAGTGCCTGGCCGAGATCACCGTCGAGTATCCGTATCTGCAATACCGCTACGAGCAGTTCCGGCGGCTGATGGCGGATGCCAACCTGACCGACCGGCGGCATGCGCAACTGGCGGTGTTCCGCGAGGCGGAGAAGGGCTACGAAACCAATACCGGCGAGCGGATCGCGCACTGGCAGCGGCGGCTATTGGCGAGATACGGGCGGAACCTGGCGCTGGCCGACCAGGCATTGATCGCGGGACTGTTCGACCTGACGGTGGCGGCGCGCAGCATCGTGGACGACAACTACGCGTGGGAAGTTTGGGAGACGGCGGGCCGGTATCCGCCGCAGAAGACCGCGAGCGACTTAGTGACGGTGAAGATCTCGGGCGAGGAGGTGTGGCTCGACACCAAGCGCATACGGCTGCGCCGCAGGCTTCCGAGCGCCAAACGCCGCCTGCGGCCGGTGGGATTGAAGCCGCGCAAGAAGGAAAAGTTTCCGGGCGAGTGGGCCACACAGTTGGACGGCAACAGCATCTGTTCGTATCCGCCGGAAGATCTGGTGATCGAGGATTACGGGCGGTTTCTAAAGAAGAAGGGCAAGAGCATTTTGTCGGAGGAACGCGCCCGCACGGAGCCTTACACTACGTCGCTGCTGGATGGGATCGATCTGCGCGAAACCATCCGCAACTGGCACGCGGGCAAGATCTACGTGCGCGAGTTCCAGAAGATCGCGGGCGAGGTTGGTTCCGTGATCGTGATTTTCGATGAGGACCGCGACGACCGCTATCCGTACATGACGACGTGGCTGGGCGAGCATCAGAACGAATCCGACATGGCGTTCTACTCAACGCTTCCGTTCGACCACCTGGTGGGGCCGGGGATCGGGCGCGGTGAGTACGGCGGGTTTTTAATGAGCCTGCCGGCGCGGCGCATGTTCGATGTGTGGCAGGACCCGGATTACGGCTTCGCCGAGACCAAGCCGGAGCGGCTGCTGCTGGCGGGGCTGGATTACTCGCTGGAGCGGTTCGTGGTGTATGTGGCGGCGAAGCCTCCGCGGTCGGTGTTCCGGGGGATTGCGGCGCGCATGGGACGGACGGTTA
>Ga0335078_10013541_pt1 | contig 12088 bp, 7 predicted proteins | sample Lox_Sample_32_FD_206711 | JGI IMG/M metagenome (GOLD analysis project Ga0335078, IMG submission 206711) | Soil microbial communities from Loxahatchee National Wildlife Refuge, Florida, United States - Lox_Sample_3.2 | ecosystem: Environmental > Terrestrial > Soil > Wetlands | place: USA: Florida... | reverse complement strand
CGTGTCGTCGCCCATCGCATGGCCGCCGTATTTGACGACGACGATCGCGTCGTCATAGCGCAGCATGTGCGGCAGCGCCTGCGTCAGAATTTTCGCTTGCTGCAATGCGTTCGCCGTGGCGTCGTCGGTCATTCGTCCCGGCCTTTTTTGAAGGGGTTCCGCTAAGGCTGCTTAAACCGGAGCGTCAAGCGATTTCAAGCGCCGGCCTTAAGGCGAACGCTCATCGGCAAAGCCGTTGGCGCCCATCCCGCCGCGTAGCGCTTGATTTCGGCCTTTTCCCTTCCTGGCGCTCAGCCCGCTTTTTGCGCGGCAGAAAGCCGCCAAAGGGCAGAGAGCGTGTGGCCCCCGTACATAACGGAGGGACCTCCGCCCATATTAGACCGCCACGCTCAGGGTCGCCAGGATTACATCGCGCGTTGCGCCCCGACCCAAGGCAGCCTTAACATGAAAGGCGATAGAATTGTCGCAGCGCGCCGGAGCAGAGCTGACGCAAGTTCTCATTGATCGTTTTCGTCAGCCCCCGCCAGTTCTGCACATGCGATGAACTCCCTACCTCTCGGGCGCGAGCGGCTCGCCCATCCGCAATCGCTCTCCATCAGTCAACCCGATGCGCTTTCGCCGGGCGCAGTCACGGCGCGAGCGTCGGCGTGAGCATCTCGGCGGCCGCACGCTCGGCGGCCTGCTGCATCGCCTCGGGACCGAGCGGGCCGATCAGCACGAACTCGTAGCCCGCGGCTCGCCATTCGATTGCGGTGAGCGCCTGGTCGACCCGCGGCGCTAAGCGCGGGAAGCCGACCGATTCCGCCTTCTCGTAATAAAGCGCGACGCGCGCGCTGAGGTCGCCGCGCTCATAGATCAGCACCCCTGCCGGTCCCCGCAGACCCGGCGCGACGCGGGCGCCGAGAAGCTTCAAGTCGAGGCTCGAAAGATCGGGGGCGCGGGCGAAGCCGAGCCGCAAGCGCAGGGCGTCGAGCAGCGCTTCCCTTTGTGCGGCGTCGAATTCGACGGGCCGCGGGTCGAAAACATAGGTGTGATAGGCGAGATCGGCGCGCTCCACATAGGAGGGCTCGGGCGCGGCCGGCGGCGCTACGCCGGGACGCGTGAGCACGAAGACGGCCGCGCCGGCGATCGCCGCGCCGACGAGGAGCGCTCCGAAGGTCGAGGCGAGCGCTCGCGCCCGGCGGCGCCCGGCGGATTCCTCTTCGAAGCGGCGCATCGAGCGCGTCGAGTTCGACGGACGTCCCCAATGGATTGCTCCGCTCTCGATCGGCGGCGCGCCCGCCGCGGCGTTTCGTTGCGCCGCGTTGCGCAGCGACAGCGGCGGCCGCTCCTGCGCAACGGGCTCGAAGGCCGCGCGCAATGCGGCGTTCTGCCGGCGCCAGCCTTCAACCAGCGCGGCGTCCTCGGGACAGCCTGCTAGGTGGTCCTCGACGCGCCTGCGCTCCTCGCCGGAAATCTCATTGTCGACGAGCGCGTGGAGATCGGCTTCCTCCATCGCCGGAGAGGGTCCCATCGAGCGCGCGCCTATTTCACGAGCCGCAGATGGCCGCCGGCGCGGCGCTGGCCGTCGGAAGGCGCGGGAGGGCGAAGATCGACCGTCGAAAGCGCGGCGCGGGCGCGCATTAGCCGCGCAACCAGCGTTTCGCGTCGCGTCCCGGCTATTTCGGCGGCGGCGTCGTAAGAAAAACCCTCGAGCGCGATAAGCAGGATCGCCGCCCGCTCCTCGAATGGCAGGGAAGCCAGGCCCTGTGCGATCGGCGGGAGGCGCGCCGAAAGTTTCGCGCTTTCAAAGCCGGAAAGCTCCTCGCGCGCGGCCGAGGTCAGCGCATGATAGGCGCAGAGGCGCGCCGCCCCCGGTTCGCCGCCCCGCAAGCGCCGCTCGCGGATCGCCATGGCCGCCTTGTCGATCGCGCTCTGGACAAGGTCGTCGGCGGCGATGGAGCCCGCCAGGACGCAAAGCGCACGCGCATAGCGCCGCAGCGTCGGCGTCGCCTCCTCGACCTCGGCGAATAGCGCTTCCCTGTCTCCCATAGTCGCGACCCGCCCCGCCCGCGGGCGACCCCGCCCCCAGTCGGTTGGACGAATATTAGAACAGAAGGGCCCACTTGACCATCGTCGTCTCAAGGGTTCGACGCATTCTCTTGCGCGAGGCCCGCACGCGGGGTTGACCCCGAGGACCCCGCCCTTTAGTGGGAGCCATCCGGCGCCGCCCGCCGGAACAAGCAGCGACGAAGCCTCGTTCGTCGCCCTTGAGCGAGCGCGTAGCTCAGTCGGTAGAGCATCTGACTTTTAATCAGGGGGTCCCGGGTTCGAGCCCCGGCGCGCTCACCATCAAAAACAATAGCTTATCGGCGCTCATCGAGCGGCGTCCGGACAAGCGGGCCGCTTCGGTAAGCGCTCGGTAAGCATAAATCGGAAATTCGCAGTGATCGCGGCCCTCGCGGAATCAGACGCCGCAATCCGGACGCACGTCGATAGGTCGCCGCCGGACGCCGAGCAGCGAAGACGCCATCGCAAAGCCGGAACCGTCACAGCATCGGAAAGCGTCGACACGTCGACGCTGGCGCTTCGGCCGCAGTCGCATGTCGCGAAGCGGAGGCCGAGGCTGCGCAGCCTTGGCAGTCTCGCACGATCGACTCGCGATCGGGTGAAGATCCTCGGCCGGTTTGCGAGGGCCACGGCCCTCTTGAAATGTCCGGCCCTCGCCCTTTCTACTGTTTCGCCTCCGCCAATTCAGCTTGGAGATAGCTATGGGGCTCTTTGAGGATGCCGCGCGGGGTATACTACAACGAGGATCGCGATTGACCGCGATCGCGCTGAATAAGAGGTATCCATTCATGAATTCGCTCAGGACCGTGATGCTCGGCGTCGCGATTGCTGCCGCCGCAATATCGTCTGTTGCACCGGCATTCGCGCTAGGCGGCTGCGGTTTCAACGGCCATCGCAATGCGTGGGGCCAATGCGTATGGGGCGGTCAAAATCAAAACTGGTGCTTGAGAGCGACGGGTCATCGCGCCGTTTACGTGGGCGGTGGAGTATGGCGCTGCTTCAGGTGATTGCCTTCGGTGCCCCTCCCAGGACGCACATCCTGCACCTGTGTGTGCCGAATACTCAGATTCGGAGGTATTGGTGGTGCAGCGCACCGACGAGCGCATGCGACGCAAAGCGTCCGATCCGCTGAAGCAGGCGGAGTATCGGAGTTAAAACTCGTCAATGGAACAAAACTAGACGCCGGCGTCTAGCACAACGGCGAGATTCTCGCTTCGCCTGAAGAGGCCCGGCGCTTTCGAGGCGAGGAGCGGGCACCGTTCAACTCTGCCAGCCGCCTGATCCGCTCGGCCTTCAAGTCCCGCCGCTGCATCATCCCGGTATCGGGCTTCTATGAATGGGCGGGCAAGGCGGGGGCAAAAACGCCGCATTACTTCAGCGCGCCCTCGGGCGAGCCGCTGGCCCTCGCGGGCCTATGGGAACGTTGGCGCGACCCGGAGAGCGACGCGCGACGATCATCGTCGGCCCTGCGAACGAATGGATGAGCCGGTTTCACGACCGAATGCCGATCATCGTGGACTGGCGTGACGCTGAGGCATGGTTGCGCGGGAGCGATCCGGTAAGCCTGCTACGGCCAGCCGCCGAGAACGCGTTGCAGGGATGGGTAGTCTCGTCGCGCGTAGCCCCGGCGCGCTCACCACGAAAAGTAAGTCTGTATTGAAACCGCGAAAGGCCTCGGTGACCAGATGGTGATCACTCTGCGCGCGAGTTGGCGCTGCGCTTTGTCGTTCCCACCGTTTGTGGCGAGCTGAAAAAAAGCCAATAAGCGCGACCACGGACTTCGCGCATCCCAAAAGCAGCGGGGAGCGCCTGCCGTCTTTGCAAGCTCTGCCCTGTCCTCTCTCACGGCGCCCACATTCTGTACAGCTTTCGCCAGCAATCACAGCCCTGACCCTTTCGTAACCTGCTGTAATTTTTAGATCGAGCTGAAGCCTCAGTGTTGGCGCCGTTCATGCTTTGGGGAAGACCAGCACGTCAGAAATGACGTTCCAGCCCAATGGCGGGCCCCGCAGCAACGCCGCTGTTCCGAAACCACGCTATATGCGTGGATTTTCGGGCAGCGGCTTTTTTTGTTTCTCAGGCCGGGCGACGCCTATCGCTCCGCCAGCGCCAAAGTGAACGACATGCGACCGACGACTCCTGAATTTTTGCGCCCCGCTTTGCGGCGCAGGCGGCTCTGCTGGCTAGTGTCCGCGGCCCTCGCGACCTTCGTTTGCGATCCGGCAGCGCAGGCGGCCGATGTCTCCATCCCTAATGCGGCTCCTCCCGCGGCGCCTCCCGCCCAGCCCGCTCCCCCGCCGGTTCCGCTCGGCGTCTTCGGCGACTCCCTGCCGGGGGCGGGCAATCTCTTGCTCACCCTCTCGCCGCAGTTCGTGGGAAACGCCAACTCGCTGATCGGGACCCGATACGCCTCCCCGCAGCAGATTGTCGCCACGACGCCCTGGTACTGGGGTCCGACGATTCCGGTGCGCGTCGTTCCGATACGACGGCTGGACGAGTTGCAATCGCTGACGCTCTGCTACGGCGTCACCAAGGACATTTCGATCGTCTTGTCCACCGGCGTGATCGAGAAGCACATCGATCTCATGACCTTTTACGGGACCTCGGGCATTATTCCGAGAGGGATGGCCAATCCGGGAACGGAAAGCCTGCAGGACTCACAACTAGCTGGAATCTGGCGCGTCTATCAGGACCCGATCAATCGCGTCCAGCTGAACCTGGGGATGTCCTTCCCGACGGGGAGCGACCACGATCTCGCCATCTCGTTCCAGCCTACCGGAACCTGGGCGACGGTGCGGGCCTTCTACGGAATGCAGACCGGGACCGGAACCTTCGACGTCCTGCCCGGCATTCTCTACGGCGGATATCTGGGGCCATGGTCCTGGGGCCTCTCCTACCGCGCGCGCCTGCCGCTCGGCGTAAATCCCGAAGGCTATATGTGGGGCAATTATCAGGAGGCGAACGGCTGGGTCGGATATAGCTGGGTTCCGGGGTTGACGACGACTTTTCGCGTCAGCGCAAACATACAAGACCATATAGTCGGAGCCGATCCTTGGGTCGTCGTCAAGATCCAGGCCGCGGACCCAAATTTCTACGGCGGCGAGCGCATCGAATTGTTCGGCGGCGCCTCGCTCGACGGCAAGCTCGTCGGCGTTCCGGGCGTGAGCCTGCTCGTCGAGGGCGGCGTTCCCGTTTACCAGAATTTGAACGGTCCGCAGATCGCCAAGGCCTGGCAGGCGATGATGGGCCTGCGCTGGAAGGAGACCGATGATTCGGCGAAGCCGGTTATCGCCGGACTGCCTATCCACAAAGGGCCGCCAGAGGCGGGCCAGCCGCTCGCGCCGAGGTGGAACGGTCTCTATCTCGGCCTCAATTCCGGCTACGCCTGGAGCGGCGACAACGCCACGCGCTTCGATTACGTCGGCTCGGGCGGAGGCTTCGTTGCGCTCGCGGCGAAGGGCGCGGTGCCGGCCGGCTTCACCCTGAACAATAGCGGTTTCATCGGCGGAGGACAGATCGGATACAATTGGCTGCTGCACGAGAAATTCCTCGCCGGCGTTGAAGCCGACGTGCAGGGTCTTGCGGTGGGCGTAAGCCTGGCGAATTGGTTCGCCGCTTCTCCGCCCACCTATGTCCAGGGCCTGCGCAGCCAGCAGAATCTGAGCACGGTGCGCGGCCGGGTGGGCCTTCTGGTCACGCCGACGTTGTTGGCCTATGGAACGGGCGGTCTCGCCTATGGCGAAGCCGACCTCGGCGCCGCCTGGTTCAGCCCGTCGCTGAAGCCGGTTCTCAACGGGGGCGGGACCACATACGGCTATCAGGATATGCGCACCGGATGGACCGGGGGCGGTGGCGTCGAATGGATGTTCCTGCCGAAATGGAGCGCCAAAGTCGAGTGTCTCTATTACGATCTCGGAACCGCGACGACGGTTCCGTTCCAAGCGGTCTATGGGGCGAAGGGGCTTTTCTCCAACGCCTCCTATCAGGGGCGCTTCAATGGCGATGTCGTCCGGGCCGGCGTCGACTATCACTTCGGCTGGGGCGCTGCGGGGCCAGTGATAGGCAAATTCTGATCCAGACGAGAGGGCGGTCCAAAACGGACCGCCCTTCCGCGCGGGGGCGAGCCATTCGGTGACGTGGGGAAACACGATCGTTGTTGTGAGCTTGCCTTGCGCTATTTTCAACGCCACGATGCGAGCAGGCGCTTGAGCGCGCTGAAACTCATCTTCCGCCCGAAGCTGGCGGAGCGCTGGACGAGCGCTTTTTGTCGCTCCAACTCACCGGAACCCCAGGCTTGAAAATCGTCATCGTCGACGAGAACCCGGCGCGCGCGGCGATTCTCGAGGAGGGCTTGCGCGAGGCGGGGTTTCAGGATGTCGAGCGGCTCGGCGAGATGCACAATCTCTTGAAGCGCATCTACGCCATCGACCCCGACGTGATTCTGATCGACCTCGAGAACCCGTCGCGCGACGTGCTCGAGCAGATGTTCCAGGTCAGCCGCGCCGTGCGTCGGCCTGTCGCCATGTTCGTCGATCAAAGCGACGCGGCGTCTATCGAGGCATCGGTCGACGCCGGCGTCTCGGCCTATATCGTCGACGGATTGAAGAAGGAGAGGATCAAGTCGATCCTCGATCTCTGCGTGTCGCGGTTTAACGCTTTTTCTCGACTGCAGGACGAGCTTGCGCGCGCAAAATCGGACCTCGAGGACAGAAAGGCGGTCGACCGCGCGAAAGGCATACTAATGACGAGCAAGAAGCTGACGGAGGAGCAGGCCTATGCGGCGCTCCGCAGCGCGGCGATGCGGGAGAAGAAGAAGATCGCGGAGGTCGCGCGAGCGATCATCACGGCGGCGGAGCTATTGAAATGACGGGTGCGCGAAAATTGCGGATCGGCTTCATGCCGCTTGTCGACGCTGCGGCGCTCATCGTCGCCGTCGACAAAGGCTTCGCCAAGGCCGAAGGGCTCGAGATCGAGCTCGTCCGCGAAGCGTCCTGGTCAAACATTCGCGACAAGCTCGCCATCGGTCATTTCGACGCAGCGCATCTGCTGACGCCCATGACCATCGCCTCGACGCTCGGCCTCGGTCATGTGAAGGTTCCATTCGTCGCGCCGGTAAGTCTCGCCACGAACGGCAATGCGATCACGCTTTCGCCGGCGCTCTTCGAGGAGCTCGGACAAATTGCGGGACAAGAGCTGGAAAACCCGGCGATCAGCGCGCAGGCGCTGGGCGCGCTCGTGCGGCGACGCGAGGCCCAAGGGCTCGAACCTTTGACATTCGGAATGACATTTCCTTTTTCAACCCACAATTATCAATTGCGCTACTGGATGGCGGAAGGAGGGATAGACCCCGATCGTGATTTGCGCCTCGTCGTGCTGCCGCCGCCATTCATGACCGAGAGCCTGCGCGAGGGCCACGTCGACGGATTTTGCGTGGGCGCGCCCTGGAGTTCCGTCGCCGTCGACGCCGGTCTCGGCGTGATCCTGCATTTTGGCTGCGAGATTTTCCCGCGCGCGCCGGAGAAGGTCCTGGCGTTGCGCGCGAGCAGCGTCGAGACCGATCCACAGCTCGCTCTCGCCCTCGTTCGCGCCATCGCCGCGGCGGCGGAATTTGTCGAAGACGCCGGGGCCCGTGGGGAGGTCGCTTCCATTTTGGCGAAAGAGGAGCGTCTCGCGGTCGACGCAAAACTCATCACGCGAACGCTCGAAGGACGGATGATCGTCAACGCAGCAGGAGATCAGAGACAAGCGACGGATTATCTCGTTATCCGCCGGGATGGCGGCTGTCGACCGAACGTGCGGCACGCCGCCTGGCTCTATGCCCAAATGCTTCGATGGGGCCAGGCGCGCTATTCGCTCGATCATTTGTCGGCGGCCCAGGGCGTCATGCGGCATGACCTCTATGACGCGGTCGTCGGCGAGGCGTCCTGGTCCCCGGAGCCGATTGGAGCATTTGCGGGGCCCGCTTTCGAGGGCGGCGATCTCCCAAGCTACCTGCGAGCGTTTCCAATCGGCGAGAAAATATGAGCATGCTGCGGATTTAGGCATCGTGCCTGGATTGGCGTATGCAGCGCCAAAAGCCGGGGCGCCGACAACGGTGGCTGCGCCATTTGAGCCTTCAGTTGTAAACATTGTTAAATCAACAGATTATAGGCGCAGCCCCCTTCTTCGCGCTAACTCAGGCCGCCCGAGGGATGTGGCGCACAATTTGCTTCGCCTGTTCTGGTCAACGACGACCTCGGTCCCCCGAAAGAAATCCAGTGTCGGATTTCGCTCACGGGCGGCGCTCGCTCATTCTTTCCGAGGCGATGCGCGTGGTCTGTCGTTCAGCCATGCCCCAAACATGCTGCGACGGCTTTCGCTCCGTGAACGGGACCCTCGAGGTCGCGAAAATGGAGCGTTGGATGACGGAACTGCAGGGCTCTCGGAAGAAGCCGAAACTCGTCGTTATCGGCAACGGCATGGCCGCCGGACGCGTGCTCGAGGAACTGCTGGCACGCGATGCGACACGCTATGAGATCACGGTCTTCGGCGCCGAGCCGCGCGTTAATTACAACCGGATCATGCTCTCGCCGGTTCTCGCTGGCGAGAAGACCTATGAAGAAATTGTCATCCACGATGACGCCTGGTACGCGCAGCACGGCGTCAAGCTGCATAAGGGCGAAAGCGTCAACGCGATCGACCGCGAGGCCAAAACGATCTCGTCGGCTTCGGGCGCCGTCGTCGCTTATGACAAGCTCTTGATAGCCACCGGCTCGACGCCGATCGCCATTCCCGTGCACGGCGTTACGCTGCCGGGCGTCGTGACCTTCCGCGATCTCGACGACGTCGAGGCTATGCTGCGCGCCGCGCAAAAGGGTGGCAGCGCCGTCGTCATCGGCGGCGGGCTCCTGGGGCTTGAGGCCGCGGCGGGCCTGAAGGCCAAGGGAATGGAAGTCACCGTCTTCCACCTCATGCCAACGCTGATGGAGCGTCAGCTCGATCCGTCCGCCGGCTACCTGCTGAAAAAAGCGATCGAGAAGCGCGGCATCGAGGTTCTGACGGAGGCCAACACCAAGGTCATTCTGGGCGAAACGAAGGTCACCGGCGTCCGACTCGACGACGGACGCGAAATTGCGGCGGATATGGTGGTCATGGCCGTCGGCATCCGCCCCAATGGCAAGCTCGCCAAAGAGGCGGGTCTGGCCGTTGAGCGCGGCGTGAAGGTCGACGATCATATGCGCACGAGCGATCCCGACGTCTACGCCGTCGGCGAATGCGTCGAGCATCGGGGCCTTTGCTATGGCCTCGTCGCGCCCCTGTTCGAGATGGCCAAGGTTATCGCCGCGCAGCTCGCTGGCGACGCCGACGCCGCTTATACCGGTTCGGTTACCTCGACCAAGCTCAAGGTCTCGGGCATCGATCTCTTCTCCGCCGGGGATTTTTCGGAAGGCGACGATAGCGACGAGATCGTCCTGCGCGATCCTGCGCGCGGCGTATACAAGCGCATCGTCTTGAAGGGCGATCGCGTCAAAGGCGCCGTGCTCTACGGCGAGACCGACGACGGTCCCTGGCTCTTCGATCTACTGAAAAAGGAAACCGACGTCAGCGCGATGCGCGACACGCTGATCTTCGGCCAAACTTTTCAAGGAGGCGCGCCCCTCGAACCTACGGCGGCCGTTGCAGCGTTGCCGGACGATGCGGAAATCTGTGGTTGCAACGGCGTTTGCAAGGGCACGATCGTCGCGGCGATCACGAAGAACGGCCTCGCGTCGCTCGAAGAGGTCCGGGCGCAGACGAAGGCCTCTGCTTCCTGCGGTCAATGCACCACCAAGGTCGAAGCGCTCATCGCGAGCACGCTCGGCGAGGGTTATCAAGCCTCAAAGCGCAAGCCGATGTGCAGGTGCACCGATCTCACGCATGAGGAGGTGCGCAGACTGATCGTATCGCGCCGTCTCGACTCCATGCCCGCGGTGATGCAGGAGCTCGGCTGGAAGACCTCCTGCGGCTGTCCGTCCTGCCGGCCGGCTCTCAACTACTATCTGCTTTGCGCCTTCCCGCTGGATTATAAGGATGACGCGCAGTCGCGCTTCATCAATGAGCGCGCGCACGCCAATATTCAGAAGGACGGCACCTTCTCTGTCGTGCCCCGTATGTGGGGCGGCCTCACGACCCCCAACGAATTGCGCGCCATCGCCGACGTCGCCGACAAGTTCAAAATTCCGACCGTCAAGGTGACGGGCGGACAGCGCATTGATCTTCTCGGCGTCAAGAAGGAAGACCTTCCCGCCGTCTGGGCGCATCTCAACGCCGCCGGCCTCGTTTCGGGTCACGCCTACGCCAAGGCGCTGCGCACGGTGAAAACCTGCGTCGGGAAGGAGTGGTGCCGCTTCGGGACGCAGGATTCGACCGGCCTCGGCGTCAAGATGGAACGATTGCTCTGTGGGTCGTGGACGCCGGCGAAAGTGAAGCTCGCGGTCTCGGGCTGCCCGCGCAATTGCGCCGAGGCGACGGTCAAGGACATCGGCGTCATTTGCGTCGACAGCGGCTATGACATCCACATCGCCGGCGCGGCCGGCCTGCATGTGCGCGCGACCGATCTGCTCGGCCATGTCGAAACCGAAGAAGAGGCGCTGGAGCATGTCGCTGCGGTCATGCAGCTCTATCGCGAAGAGGCCGCCTATCTCGACCGTCTCTACAAGTGGGTCGAGAAGGTTGGGCTCGAACGCGTGCGCCAGGTCATCATGGAAGACCATGCGGCTCGGAAGGCGCTCTATGAGCGCTTCCTTCTCTCTCAGCGCGCCGTGCGCAAGGATCCATGGGCCGAGCGCGCGGCCGGCTTCGGCGCAAAGGAGTTCACGCCGCTCGCCGTGGTCGCGCCCATCGATGCGGCCGTCGAAGTGTCCGTTGCAGCCGAGTAAGGAGCGAGAATCATGAACGCGATCTTGCCGAACTGGTTCGACATCGGTCCGATCGAACAGATCCCGCCGCGCGGTGCCCGGGTCGTGAAAACGCCACGGCGCGACATCGCCGTGTTTCGCACCGCCAGCGACGAAGTCTTCGCATTGGAGAATCGCTGTCCCCACAAAGGCGGCCCTTTGAGCGAGGGCATCGTGCATGGCCGCAAGGTCGCCTGTCCCCTGCACAATTGGATCATCGATCTTGAGAACGGCGAAGCGACGGGGGCCGACCATGGTTGCGCGCGCCGCTTTGCAGTGAAGGTCGAAAAGGGCCGCATCTATCTCGAAATGCATCAGGCGGTGACGCCATGAACGCCGCCACGCGGGTCGTCCACACGACCTGCCCCTATTGCGGCACGGGTTGTGGCGTCGCGGCGAGCATCGCGCCTTCGGGCGAGGTCGAGATCGCGGGCGACAAGACCCATCCCGCGAATTCGGGGCGGCTCTGCGTCAAGGGCGCGGCGCTCGCGGAAACGCTGACGCTCGAGGGCCGATTGCTGCATCCGCTAATCGACGGCGCGCAGGCGTCCTGGAGCGAGGCGATCGGCCTCGTCGCTCGCCGCTTTGGCGAGACGATCGAGAAGCATGGGGCGGACTCGGTCGCGCTTTACGTCTCGGGCCAGATGCTGACCGAAGATTATTATGTCGCCAACAAATTCATGAAGGGTTTCGTCGGCTCGGCGAACATCGACACCAACTCGCGTCTGTGCATGGCGTCCTCGGTCGCCGGCCACAAGCGCGCCTTCGGAGCCGATGTGGTTCCGAATGTTTATGAGGATTTGGAGCTCGCCAGTCTCGTCGTGCTCGTCGGCTCCAACCTCGCCTGGTGCCATCCCGTGTTGTTCCAGCGGCTGGAGCAGGCGAAGGCGGCGCGCAAGAGCCTGCGCGTCGTGAACATCGATCCACGCCGAACGGCGACCAGCGAGCTGGCCGATCTGCATCTCGCATTGAAGCCCGGAACCGACGTGGCGCTCTTTCTCGGCCTGCTGCGGTATCTGCACCGCGCCGGCAAGCTGAACGACGCCTACACCGAGAATTATACGAGCGGGGCTCCCGAAGCGCTCCTCGAAGCGCAGGCGTGGGAGATCGAGAAGGTCGCGGCG
>Ga0335078_10013540_pt1 | contig 12088 bp, 9 predicted proteins | sample Lox_Sample_32_FD_206711 | JGI IMG/M metagenome (GOLD analysis project Ga0335078, IMG submission 206711) | Soil microbial communities from Loxahatchee National Wildlife Refuge, Florida, United States - Lox_Sample_3.2 | ecosystem: Environmental > Terrestrial > Soil > Wetlands | place: USA: Florida... | reverse complement strand
CGCTGATCCGTGTGGAGGGAGCAGGCGCGGAAGCGGTTTCCTCTACCGAACTGAGTGCAGCGCCTTTCCTTGCCTCCAGCGGAACCGCTATTCAGTGGTCGGACGCCTTGCCGTCGGCGGCGCTGGCCGGACTGATTGCGGCTTTTCTGATGTTCATTCCGCTGGGGGCGTTTGGCTTGGGAATGATTGCCGCCGGAGTTCTTTCGGTTCTGTTTTACCGTCGCCGCAATCCAGCCAGCAACCTCACCCCGGCGATGGGAGCGCGCCTGGGTGCCGTCAGCGGGGCGTTGGGCTTCGGGATTTTCGCAATTTTCAGCGCCGTGGGGACGCTGGTTTTCCATAGCGGCGGGCAGTTGCGGGCTGCGCTACTGGAGGCCGTGGAACAATCGGCCGCGCGCAGTACCGACCCGCAGGCCCAGCAGGTCGTCGAATATTTGAAAACTCCAGCGGGCCTGGCGTTGATGATGGGCCTCGGACTAGGGTTCGTATTGGTGGCGTTCCTGATTCTTTCCAGCCTGGGAGGAGCGGTCGGGGCGGCCATGATGCGAAGAAGAGACCGGAAGTAGGCGCAATCGGCGGTAGTGGGTCAATTTGGATTTTCGACCATTATCCTCCTCCGTGACGGGTCATCCCGAGCGCAGCCGTTTCTCAGGCGAAGCGAGGGAACTCCTGCCCGGAAAGCCGTTGCGAGGGAGATCCTTCGGCCCGCTGGTGAAAACGCGGGCCTTCAGGATGACCCATCACAAGCGGTGGCATTTCAAACTGACCCACTACCCAATCGGCCCCCTGCTTGCCCCATCGTGCTTTTCCCGCGTATGATTCAGCGTTCATGACGCCACGACCCTCGAACCGTCCCGCCAACCTGAAAGAGAAGTCGCAGTTGATGTCGGCGTCGGAAATCGAGCGCACGCTGGTCCGGTTGGTCCACGAAATCATCGAGAAAAACAACGGGGCTGGCGATCTAGGGATCGTGGGCATCCGGCGGCGCGGGGTATTTCTGGCGCAGCGCCTGGGAGAGATGATCCAGCGCATCGAAAAGACAGCGGTGCCGGTGGGGACGCTTGACATCAGTCTGTACCGCGACGATCTCTCCGCGGTAGGGGCGCAGCCGGTAGTGCAGAAAAGCGAGATCGGATTTCCGGTGGCGGGCAAGAGCATCATCCTGGCGGATGACGTTCTTTACACCGGCCGCACGGCACGCGCGGCGCTGGACGCTCTGTTTCACCAAGGACGCCCGCGGCGGGTGCAACTGTGCGTACTGATCGACCGCGGGCATCGCGAGTTGCCGATTGAAGCGACGTTCGTGGGACGCAAGGTGCAGACCACGCCGCAAGAGATCATTGAAGTGAGGTTGCGGGAGATTGACAACGAGGAGAAGGTCCTGTTGGTGGAAAAGCAGGATTGAACGGATTTTCGGCCGGGGGATTTCGCCCGTGCCGTCGTCTTGGGCATGCGATGACCAAAACCGCACGCGGTTCTCTGCTGGACATTGAACATCTCGACGCGAAGGAGATCACGGGGCTGCTGCAATTGGCGCGGCGGATGAATCCGCTCAAGCCGCGCCCCCTGCTGCGGGGCAAGCGCGTGCTGCTGCTGTTCTACGAAGCCTCGACCCGGACGCGCAGCTCATTTGAAATCGCCGCCAAGGAGATGGGGGCGATGACGACGCTGGTGCTCTCGAGCGGTTCGAGCATTGAGAAAGGGGAGTCGCTGCTCGACACCGCGTACACGCTGCAAGCGGTGGGAGCGGATGTCATGGTGGTGCGGCATCCGGCGGCGGGGGCACCGTTGCTGATGGCCAGGCACCTGAAGATTCCCGTGATCAATGCCGGCGACGGCATGCATGAACATCCCTCGCAGGCGCTGCTGGACGCGTACACCATTCTGCGTCACAAAAAGAAGCTGCCTGGCCTGCAGGTGGCCATCATGGGAGACATTTATCACAGCCGGGTGGCCCGTTCCGCCATCCACTTGCTGAGCAAATTCGGGGCGCGCATCACGCTGTGTGGACCGCCGGAGCTGCTGCCAGAAATGGCCACTTGTCTGGCACCGAATTTGCACATTACCCGCACGGCGGAGGAAGCGGTGCGTGGCGCGGACGTGATTATGGTGTTGCGGGTGCAAAAGGAAAGGCTGGCGGGGCTGAAGATCAGGCTGCAGGACTATATTGCCCGCTACCAGATGACCACCGCGAGGTTGAAGCTGGCCAAGCGCGACGCCATGGTGATGCACCCCGGTCCCATCATTCGGGGACTCGAAATCACCTGGGAAGTCGCGGACTGCCCCCAGTCGGCCATCGTTGAAGAAGTGGCGAATGGGGTGCCGGTACGGATGGCGATTCTAGCTCGGGCGCTAGGGAGGACAAGATGAAGACGTCCGGCCCTGGACTTGAAAGCGGATGGAAGCGATGGCCTATGACAAGCTGAAATCGGGTGGATTGCTGATCAAAGGTGGCCAGGTGATCGACCCGGCGGCCAAGATCGACGGCCTGATGGACGTGTTGCTGCACGATGGCCGAGTGGCTGAGGTCGGCCCGCCGAACAAGATCCGCGGCAGCGCCGACCAAACGTTCAACGCTCGCGGCCTGGTGGTAGCGCCTGGGTTCATCGATCTCCATGTCCACCTGCGCGAACCGGGCCAGAGCTATAAAGAAACGATTGCCAGCGGAACGGCGGCAGCGGCGGCAGGGGGATTTACCTCAGTTTGCTGCATGCCGAATACGTCTCCGGTGGTGGACTCGGTGGAATGGGTGACCTGGATCCAGCAGCCGCAGCGCGGGGCCGTGGTGAATGTGTTTCCGGTGGCGGCCGCGACGCAGGCCAGCAAAGGGGCGGTGCTGACGGATTTTCGCGGCTTGCAGCGCGCCGGAGCGGTGGGCGTCAGCGATGACGGCCGGCCAATCCTGAATGAAACGACGATGCGGGACACGCTGCGCCTGGCGGCGGAAATCAACCTGCCGGTGATTCAGCACGCCGAGGACACGCGGCTGACGGAAAACTGCTCCATGAACGAAAGCACGACTTCGTTCCGGCTGGGGCTGCGTGGCCTGAGAGTGGCGGCCGAATCATCGATCGTGGACCGCGACGTACAACTGGCGCAACAGTTTGCGGGAGCGCGTTTGCACGTGGCGCATCTATCTACCGCAGATGCGCTCAAGGCCGTGCGCCGGGGCAAGCGCAGCAAAGCGCATGTGACCTGCGAGGTGACGCCGCATCATTTCACGCTGACCGATGCGGACGTGGGCGACTACAACACGTATTGCAAGATGAATCCGCCGCTGCGCTCGGCGGGGGATCGTGAGGCGCTGATTGTGGCCATCGCCGACGGCACCGTGGATGCCATCGCCACCGACCACGCGCCCCATGCCACCCACGAGAAGATCATTGAATTCGAGAAGGCGATGTTCGGGATCACCGGACTGGAAACGGCGCTGGGGCTGGCCATCACGCGCTTGCATCGCCAGCACAGAATTCCGCTGGCAAGAATAGTAGAGCTGTTTACCGCAGGCCCGGCGCGGGTTGTGGATGTGCGCGGGCGGGGCTCACTGATGCGAGGCAGTCACGCGGACGTGACCATCTTCGACCCTCAGAAACGCTGGACGTTTGAAGTTGCCAAGTCCCGCTCGAAGTCGAACAATACTCCATTCGACGGGTGGCAGCTTACGGGCAAGGTGGTGGCCACGATCGTCGGCGGGAAGATTGTCTTTCGGTCGGGGTAGAGGCGCTTCCTGAGGAGAGCAAGAGCTCCACCACAGAGGCACAGAGTCTCAGAGGACAAGCAAAAGGCTTAAACCACAAAGGACACTAAGGTTCACAAAGGAAAACCTTGCGGCCAGCCCTCTGCTATTCTCCTCCTAACTCACCATGAAGTTGATCTACCAGGACCTTCCCCCGGCGGAAGTCGAAGTCGCGCCGCGCAAGCTGGTGGGCCGGGTTTTGTTTGGCTTGCTGGTGCTGCTCTCGGCTCTAGTGGGGGCTACCGGGGGCCTTCTGCTGGTCTACACCACCGACTTACCGCAAGTAGAGCAACTGGAACATTACCGCCCCAGCTCAATCACCGAACTCTACGACGACCAGGGGCGGATCATCGGGTCTTTTGCGCTGCAACGGCGGGTAGTCGCCAACTACAGCGATTTTCCTCCAGTGCTGCGCGAGGCTTTGATCTCGATTGAGGACAAAGACTTTTATCGCCACTGGGGTGTGAATGTGTGGCGCATCGCCGGCGCGGCCTATCGGGACATCGAGTCGGGAGGCAAGGTGCAGGGGGCATCTACGCTCACCATGCAGCTGGCGCGCAATTTGTTTCTTTCACCCGACCGGTCGTTTCACCGCAAGATCGAAGAAGCATTGCTGGCCATTCAGATTGAACGCCGCTTTACCAAAGAACAGATTTTCACGCTGTATGCCAACCAGATCTTTCTGGGACACGGAGCTTACGGCTTCGAGGCTGCCTCGGAATATTACTTCAGCAAACCTGCCAAACAAGTGACGCTGGATGAGGCGGCGCTGCTGGCCGGTCTGCCCAAGGCCCCAGGGCTTTATTCCCCGATCAACCATCCCGACCGGGCCATCAAGCGGCGGAACCTGGTGATCAATGCCATGCTCGAGGATGGAAAAATCACGGCGCAGCAGGCCAATGAAGCCCGGAACCAGCCGATTGAGTTGAAATTACAACACGACCCTAACTCTCTGGCGCCGTACTTTGTGGAGGAGATTCGCCGCTATCTGGAAAATACGTATGGCACGGACCAGGTCCACGAGGGTGGATTGAAGGTCTACACGTCGCTCGATATGAATTTGCAGCGGACCGCCAATCGCGCCGTACTCGACGGGTTGGCTGCCTATGAACGTCGTCATGGTTGGAAAGATCATTTGGAAAATCTATTGGCGGCAAAAGTAACCCTGGCCAGCTACCAGCATCCGGATTGGGAGGAGGAACCCGAAGTCAATGGATATGTGCATGGCCTGGTGTTGACGAGCGGACCGGGCACGGTAACCGTCAAGTTCGGCCGATACACGGCAACGCTTTCGCAAGCCGATGCCGCCTGGACCCAGCGCAAGCTTGCGAACATGCTGAAGCCCGGGGACATCGTGTACGTGAAAGTTCTCGCCCTCGGCGCGGATGGAAAGGCCCGGGTGAGCCTGGAGCAAGACTCCGGGGCGCAAGGGGCATTATTGGCGATCGACAATGCGACGGGAGCGATCAAGGCGATGGTGGGCGGGCGCGACTTCGAAGAATCGAAGTTCAATCGAGCGACGCAGGCCCTGCGACAAGTGGGATCGTCTTTCAAGCCGTATGTTTACACGGCTGCCATCGATCAGGGCGCCAAGCCGGACGATACGGTCCTGGACGCGCCAGTAACGTTTGAAACTGCCTCCGGCCCCTACATTCCGCACAACTATGACGAGAAATTCGAAGGCAGGATCACGCTGCGACGGGCCTTGGCGCAATCGCGAAACATCCCGGCGCTTAAGCTCGCGGACGGCCTGGGAATTAAGACGGTCATCGATTACGCGCATCGTTTCGGAATCACTTCCAATATGCCTCCCTACCTGCCAGTCGCACTGGGCGCCGCAGAATTAACCCTGTTCGAGCAAACCTCGGCATTCAGCGTGTTTCCAAATGACGGGGTTCGAATTACGCCCCGCTACATCACCAAGGTGACGGACTACGAAGGCCGCGTGATGGAAGAAGACTTTCCCGAAGTAAAGGACGTGATCAGCGCCCGTACCGCGCGCATCATGACCGCGATGTTGCGCGAGGTGGTGCAGCACGGAACTGGAATCGCCGCGGCCAGCATGAAGTATCCGCTGGCCGGGAAGACAGGGACGACGAATGACTTCACCGACGCCTGGTTCATCGGATTCTCTCCCGCGATGACCACTGGCGTTTGGATGGGTTATGACGAGAAGAAGACTCTGGGAGCAAAAGAGACTGGAGCACACGCAGCACTGCCCATCTGGATAGACTTCATGAAGGTTGCGCTGGCGGGAAAAGATGCGGGGGAGTTCCAGCCGCCTCCGGAGCTGCCGCCGAGTACGGCCAAGACGGACACGCCGGACGCGGCTGGGGCGGAGGAAGAGTCGCACTGAGATGAGAGCGGAATGAAATCCTTTTTCCGGCACGCACTGCAAGCGCTGATTTTGCTGGTGGTGGCGCTGATCTCAGCGCTGTTGGCGATGCGGTCCGCCATTCACGGGCGCGAAGTGGCTGTCCCCGATCTTGTGGGCAAGACTCCGGTGGAAGCGCGGCGTGTGGCGGAGGGGAGTGGCTTTCAGTTTGAAGTCGAACGTCAGTACTACAGTCCGACGGTAGCGGAAGGAAGAATACTGTCGCAATTGCCGCCGGCGGGGGCACAAATTCGGCGGGGCTGGCAGATCCGGGTAGCTCAGAGTCTGGGGCCGCAAAGGATGGAAATTCCCAACGTGCTGGACCAAAGCCAGCGCGCGGCGGAGCTTAACATTCGACGGCGGGGGTTGGATGTAGGAGCGATCGCTCAGATTCCCGTCGCCGGCGGGCAGCCCGACCAGGTAATTGCTCAGGACCCGGCGCCGAGCGCGGGGAGCATTTCGGTCCCCAAAATCAGTTTGCTGGCGTCTCAACCTCCTCCGGCCCAGGCGTTCGTGATGCCAAGCTTCGTGGGCCAGACCTTGGGCAACGTGACCGCGGTTTTGAAGGACGCGGGACTCAAGGTCGGCACTGTCACGGAAGTTTTGCCAGCGGGTGGACCAGGCGCGGCGTCTCCGGCGCCGCAGCCGTCACCGGCCAGCACCATCATTTCGCAGAATCCGGCGCCTGGCGGGAAGGTGGTTGCGGGTTCCGCCGTGAACTTTGAAGTCCGATAAGAACAATCACAACTTTTGAAGGATGGCGGCGAAGAATCCATCACAAGGGTGCAAGCCGGGAAGGGTCCGCAGATAGGGTCCCGCAGCGAGCGAATCAGTGTCTTTACACACCAGTTCGCGTTGAGATCGCAAGTGTTGCAGTTGTTCCCGGCAATCTTCCAAGAGGAAGGAGGAGTCCCTCGAAAGTGCGGACTCCACGACGCTCTGGTTTTCCTCCGATTCGAGGGAGCAGGTCGAATAGAGCAGCCTTCCGCCCGGCGCGACCCGTCGCATGGCAGATTGCAGCATGGCCAGTTGGCGAGTCTGGAGGTCGATGATGTCCTCAGGCTTGAGGCGCCATTTGATCTCCGGATTGCGGGCGAGAGTGCCAGTGCCAGAGCAGGGTACGTCGACAAGCACGCGGTCGAAGAACCCGGCGGTGGGCAGGGAACAGACGTCGGCGGTGATAACTTGCACATTTTTGGCGGGAACCAGGTTTCGAAGCAGCCGGGCACGGTGGGGGTGCAGTTCGACGGCTACGATGGCGGCCTCTGGGTTGCACTGAGCCAGTAATCGGGTCTTGCCTCCAGGAGCTGCGCAGCAGTCGAGAATGCGCGAGCCTTTCCCCATCAACAGTGCAACGAGTTGCGAGGCTTCGTCCTGAATCGCGACGCGGCCTTCGCGAAAAGCCAGGGTCCTGGCGACATTACCTAAAATGACGCGGCGGGCCGAGGCGAGAAGATTACCGGGCGCGAGTTGAACGCCCTGGCTTTCAAGCTCGCTCACAGTCATGGGGTCAGGGAAGCTGATACAGGCCGCGGGGATCTGCTGATTGTAGCCACAGATTTGCCGCACGGCCGGGAAGCCGAAGGCCTGCGTCCACCGCTCTACCAGCCACTGTGGGTGCGCCGAAGATGAAGCCAATTCCGCAGCGGTGGCCGCTTGCTCAACCGCCCCCGGCTCAACCGCCCCTCTGGTGTGGGCAAGGAAATTGCGCAGCACTGCATTGACGAACGGCACTGCCGAGCGCTTTCGGGCGCGTTTCACTAAATCCACACTTTCGTGAACGGCCGCATGTTCCGGCACTCGATCCAGGTACAACAACTGATAAGCAGCCAGGCGCAAGGAAGCCAGCACTTCGGGATCGAGCCTGGACAATTTCAGCGAGGAGTGTTGCGCGATCTGGAGATCGAGCCATGACCGCCAGCGAAGCACGCCCATGACCAACTGGGTCGCCAGGCCATGATCCACAGCGGAAAGTTTTGCGTAATCCGACGCGTGCAGAAGTTCCGAGGCGAAGGCATCTTGCTGGTCAACCCGAAGGAGGATATCGAAGGCAGCGGCGCGGGCGGGAGAGATAGACATAAGAATCAGTTCTCAGTTGCCAGTTCCCGGTTCTCAGTTATGGTTGACCGAGCTTCTCGCCGGTCGCAGGGTGGTAGCCATGGACGAAATCTCGGGCTGGCATGCGCTTTTTCCCTTCAGGCTGCACTTCGATCAATTCCAACGCCGTGTTCCCGCCGCTTCCGGCAAACAGACAGTCGCCTTGGACCGCGAGTTCCCCGGGGGCGGTCTCGCGCGGTGACGGTTGAGCAGCCCATACTTGCAGATTCTTGCCCCGAAATGTGGTGAACGCACCCGGCCAGGGCTGGAAGCCGCGGAGACGATTGCAAGTCTCCTGGGCAGTGCGGTGAAAATCGATCCGGCCATCTTCTTTCTTAAGGACGGGAGCGAGAGTCGCGTTGGCATGGGACTGGGGACGCGGAGGAACCTCCGCGGTTTGCAGTCCGCGCAAAGTTTCGATTAGCAGGTCAGCGCCCAGGGCGGCCAAACGCGATGCCAGAGTTTCCGCAGTGTCTCCGGAAGTAATCGACTCTTCTTTTTGCAACAGAATGTTTCCTGTGTCCAGGCCGGAGTCGATACGCATGGTGGTCACACCTGTCACGGACTCCCCGCGCGCGATCGCCCACTGAATGGGGGCGGCTCCGCGATACTTGGGCAACAAGGAGGCATGCAGGTTGATGTTGCCAAAGCGCGGAAGATCGAGCATCCACTGCGGAATCATGCGGCCATAACCGACAACGATGATGGCCTCGGGGTTGATGGACGAGAGGCGAGATTGAAACTCCGGATTGTTCTTGATGGTTTCCGGCTGTGAGACGGGCAATCCCAATTCAAGGGCGCGGGCCTTGACCGGGGATGGGGCGAGTACCAGGCCACGTCCACGCGGCTTGTCCGGTTGAGTGACCACTAAAGGGACAACAAATCCAGACGCCAGCAGCTTCTCCAAAGCGGGGATGGCAAAGCGAGGGCTGCCGCAAAAGACTACATTGAAAGGTCGACTCATTGAGTCGTTGAGTCATTTGATTCAATCACTCAATGGTTCAAACTTTGAATTCCTACCATTCGCCGGCTTTGATCAGCTTGCGAATTTTGCGCTTCATCAAGTCGCGCTTCAGCCCGCTGATGTGGCTGATGTAGAGCTTGCCACGCAAATGATCGGTTTCATGCAGAAAAGCCCGGGCCAGCAGGTCTTCCCCGGTCTTCTCGTACCACGTGCCATGTGCATCCTGGGCGCGAATGGTGACTTTTTGGGCGCGCGTTACCGGCTCACGAAACTCGGGGATGCTGAGACATCCTTCCGGCTGGGTGTGCTTGCCTTCGGTGTGGAGAATCTCGGGATTGGCCAGCACCAGTTTGGCGGCGGGATCTTCTTTGAAAGTGATATCGATCACGGCGAGGCGTTTGGAGACGCCGATCTGGGGCGCAGCCAGGCCGACTCCATGGGCTTCATACATGGACTCAAACATGTCGTCGATCAGTTGGCGCAGTTCGTCGTCGAAAACTGTTACCGGTTCTGCGGGCCGTTCCAGAACCGGGTCGCCAAACTTTACGATGGGATAGATCATTCAGTACTTCTTCAGTTGCAGGCAATAGCCCTGGAAATTGCGCAAGGTTTCTGTCATGGAGTCGCCGCCGAACTTCTCGAGCGCGCACGCGGCCAGAGTCAGGGCCACCATGGCCTCGGCGGCAACGCCTGCCGCCGGAACAACGCACACGTCCGAGCGCTCATAGGCAGCTTTCACCGGCTCGCGAGTAGCAAAATCCACCGACTGCAGCGGACGACGCAAAGTGGAAATTGGCTTCAGGTAGCCGCGCACGCGAATGTCTTCGCCATTGGAGACGCCGCCTTCAATTCCGCCCGCATTGTTCCGAGTGCGAGTAAAACCTGAGAGTGTGTCCGATTCCCTGTAACCAATTTCATCATGCACGGCGGAGCCAAGGGAAGCCGCGGCGGTGATTCCGGCGCCGATCTCAACCGCCTTCACCGCTTGTAATGACATGACGGCCGCCGCCAGCCGAGCATCGAGGCGCTCGTCCCATTGGGCGTAGGTTCCGAGACCCGGCGGCACGCTGTGGGCGACGACTTCGAAAACGCCGCCGACAGAATCCTGGCTCTTCAGAACCTGGTCGACTTCTGCTTTCATGCGCCGCTCAGCTTCAGGGTCGGCACAGTTGAGCAGAACTTCCCGCTGTTTGGCCAGCGCAGCGATTTGCTCCCAGGAAATTTCTCCCGTAGTCGCCGCTCCCCCGACCGAAGTCACGTGGCTGAGAACCTCGATTCCCAATTCCCGAAGGAACAATTTGGCCACGCCTCCAATGGCCACACGCGCGGCGGATTCACGCGCCGACGCCCGCTCCAAAACAAAGCGTGCTTCGGGAAAGTTGTACTTCAAGGCTCCGGCCAGGTCGGCGTGTCCGGGACGCGGCGACTTGACTGCTTTGTGTTTGGCCGAATCGCCTTCCTCTACCGGAAGTGACTCCTGCCAGTTCTTCCAATCTTTGTTCTCCAGCAGAATCGCGATGGGGGAGCCGATCGTTTTCCCCTGGCGAACGCCGGAGAGGATGTGGGCGGTGTCGCGCTCAATCTTCATGCGGCCGCCCCGGCCGTAACCCTGCTGCCGCCGCCACAATTCATGGTCGAGAAAGGGCTGGTCAACTTTCAGGCCGGCGGGCATGCCCGAAAGAAGCGCAACCAGCGCTTCGCCATGCGATTCTCCGGCGGTGAAGTAGCGCAACATGGAAAGAGGATTGTAGCTGATTGTTCGTGTTGGCAGCTCGACCTATCTAATCACCCGCCAAGGCTGACGCAGGTACGTCCGTCGGCCAGGCAGAGTGAAGGCCCTTCTCCAACGCCCTTTCCACATCTGGTCGGTCGATGCCAGCAGCCTTGATATACTCTGTCACAGCTAAAGCGACTGACACGTGTGCTCCGGCGAGGGCCGGTTGGACCCACTGGAGATGTGGCGCAGAAGCTATGTCTGCGATAAGTGGATCGCGCGATCCTTCGAACTGTGTATGGGCCTGGGTCATCGGCCCAGCACGTTGACATTCGCGGCCTCATGATGCACTAAAGTAGATGGGCGAGAGACCAAGCTCGGCAGCCATCTGGGCAAGTGAATGCTTCTCTCCGGTTTCAAACCCCATCTTCCTCAGAATGCGCAACGCGTACTGCGTGGTGAATCCAGCTCTGGTGATGCCTGCACCAGCCGCAAGCGCCTGTTTAACGGGAAACTTCCTATTCCCGACAATCACGAAGACTCGTGTTATGGATTCCGGCTCGACTTTGGCCAGACTCTTCTCTATCTGACTGCGGGAAACGTCGTAGTCGACTCCACCGACACAGCAGATCCTTCGACTTCCGCTCGCACGCACTCGCGGTCGCTCAGGATGACGGCGCGCGACTCCCGCTGCGCTCACGCCGCGCCAACGCCGTCACATGTTGCCGTTGGGAAAGACCAGAATCTTGCTGGACTCGCCGGTTTTCAGCCGCTCCATACCTTTGGAGAAATCTTTCATGGCGATGCGGTCGGTGATCACCGGGTGCAAGTCGAGTTTGCCATGCTTGAGCAGGGCGGTCATCTGATACCAGGTTTGGTACATGCGGCGGCCGTTGATGCCCTGAATGGTGAGGCCCTTGAAAATGATGTCTTCGGAGAAGTTGAGCGAAATGGGTTTGGAGGTAAGGCCAAGAAGTGAGATGCGTCCACCGCGGCGCACGATGTCAAAGGCGGTGCGAATGGCGTCAGGGTGACCGGCCATTTCGAGCACGACATCAACGCCCAGGCCGCCGGTGCGCTCCATGACGATGGCGTTCACGTTCTCGGTCGAAGGATCGAGCGTAAGGTCCGCTTTCATCTCCTTGGCAATCCGTCGCCGGTGCTGGTTGACCTCGATGGCGTAGACCTCGGCGGCTCCGACGG
>Ga0335078_10013539_pt1 | contig 12088 bp, 7 predicted proteins | sample Lox_Sample_32_FD_206711 | JGI IMG/M metagenome (GOLD analysis project Ga0335078, IMG submission 206711) | Soil microbial communities from Loxahatchee National Wildlife Refuge, Florida, United States - Lox_Sample_3.2 | ecosystem: Environmental > Terrestrial > Soil > Wetlands | place: USA: Florida... | reverse complement strand
GGGCGCAGGCAACGCCGAGCAGGGCGCAGGCAACGCCGAGCGGGGCGCGGACAAGGCCCAGCAGCGGGCCGCCGCCCGGTAAGCCGGGCAGCGATGCGCATCAGACGTAACCACACAACATCAGCAGGACCACGGGGCCAGGCCAGGCTCGAGACGGGACGAGACCGATCCCTGAAGGGGGAAACGATGACCGAGACGACGGCTAGCGGGGCGGCACAGGGCGGGCAGGCGCAAGGCGGGCCGGGAGCACGCCAGGGACTCACTATCCGCCGCATCAACACCCGCGAGGGCGTTCATCCCTATGACGAGGTCACCTGGGAGCGCCGCGACGTCGTCATGACCAACTGGCGTGACGGATCGGTCAACTTCGAGCAGAAGGGCGTGGAGTTCCCCGACTTCTGGTCGGTCAACGCCACCAACATCGTCACCACCAAGTATTTCCGCGGCGCGGTGGGCTCGCCGCAGCGCGAGTGGAGCCTGAAGCAGCTCGTCGACCGGGTGGTCGGGACCTACACGGCGGCCGGCCGGGAGCACGGCTACTTCGCCACCGGCGCCGACGCGGAGATCTTCTCCCACGAGCTCACCTACGCGCTCATCCACCAGATCTTCAGCTTCAACTCACCGGTCTGGTTCAACGTCGGGACCTCGTCACCGCAGCAGGTGTCGGCCTGCCAGCCTTACGACGCGCTGGTCAGCACCCCCACGGGCGCGGTCCCGATCGGGGGGCTCGTGGCCGAGAGCGCGGTGGGCACCAAGGTGCACGACGCCCACGGCGTGACCCGGGTCGTCGCGGTCAAGGCCAATGGCGTCAAGGAGGTGCTGCGGGTGCACACCGCCGACGGCCAGTCGCTCGACGTCACCCCGGATCACCTGGTCTGGCGCGCGACCGACCTGGTCGTCGGTGAGTTCACCGTGGCCGGCTTCCTGCGCGTGGGGGACCACCTGCTGCACGTGGCCCCGGACATGGGCGGCTCGGACCGGCAGCTGACCCAGGTCCGCAGGATCGAGCGGCTCGGCGAGATGGAGGTCTACGACATCCAGACCGAGAGCGGCGAGTACCTGTCCGGCAGCTCGGCCAGCCTACGCGTGCACAACTGCTTCATCCTGGCCGTCGACGACACGATGGACTCGATCCTGGAGTGGTACCGGGAGGAGGGCCTGATCTTCAAGGGCGGCTCGGGCTCCGGGGTCAACCTGTCCCGGATCCGGTCGAGCAAAGAGCTGCTGACCTCGGGCGGCACCGCCAGCGGCCCGGTCTCGTTCATGCGCGGAGCCGACGCGTCGGCCGGGACGATCAAGTCGGGCGGCGCCACCCGGCGCGCGGCCAAGATGGTGGTCCTCGACGTCGACCATCCCGACGTCGAGGAGTTCATCGTGACCAAGGCCCGCGAGGAGGAGAAGATCCGGGTCCTGCGCGACGCGGGCTTCGACATGGACCTCGGCGGCAAGGACATCGTCAGCGTCCAGTACCAGAACGCCAACAACTCGGTCCGGGTCAGCGACGAGTTCATGCGGGCCGTCGAGGCCAGCGGGACGTTCGACCTGGCTGCCCGGCGCACCGGCGAGGTCGTGCAGACCGTGGACGCGAAGACGCTGTTCCGGAAGATGGCCCAGGCGGCCTGGGAGTGCGCCGACCCGGGCATCCAGTACGACAGCACGATCAACGACTGGCACACCTGCCCGGAATCCGGACGGATCACGGCTAGTAATCCGTGCTCGGAGTATGTACATCTAGACAACTCGTCGTGCAACCTGGCCAGCATCAACCTGCTCAAGTTCCTGCGCGATGACGACACGTTCGACGTCGAGCGGTTCGGGAAGATCACCGAGCTGATCATCACCGCGATGGACATCTCGATCTGCTTCGCGGACTTCCCGACCGAGAAGATTACGGCCATCACCCGGGCCTACCGGCAGCTCGGCATCGGCTACGCCAACCTCGGCGCGCTGCTGATGGCCACCGGGCATGCCTACGACTCCGAGGGCGGCCGGGCCATCGCCGCGGCCATCACCTCGCTGATGACCGGCACCGCCTACCGGCGCTCCGCCGAGCTGGCCGCGGTCGTGGGTCCCTATGACGGCTACGCGCGCAACGCGACCGCGCACAAGCGGGTGATGCGCAAGCACGCCGAGGCGAGCGCCGAGATCAAGACGCTGAGCGGCATTGAGGAGACGATCCTCGCCGCCGCCAACCAGGCCTGGCGGGAATGCCTGAGCCTGGGCGAGACAAATGGGTATAGAAACGCACAAGCCAGTCTATTGGCACCAACTGGTACTATTGGGCTCATGATGGACTGCGACACCACCGGGGTCGAGCCGGACCTGGCCCTGGTCAAGTTCAAGAAGCTGGTCGGCGGCGGATCCATGCAGATCGTCAACCAGACGGTGCCGCGGGCGCTGAAGAACCTCGGCTACCAGCCCGAGCAGGCCGAGGCGATCATCGAGTTCATCTCCGAGCACGGGCACGTGGTCGGCGCCCCCGGCCTGCGGCCCGAGCACTACGAGGTGTTCGACTGCGCGATGGGGGAGCGCGCGATCGGCCCGATGGGCCACGTCCGGATGATGGCCGCCGTCCAGCCCGCGCTCTCCGGCGCCATTTCAAAAACGGTTAATCTTCCCGAAAGTGCCACAATAGAGGACATAGAGCAGATCTACTTCGAGGGCTGGAAGCTCGGCCTGAAGGCGCTGGCGATCTACCGCGACAACTGCAAGGTGGGCCAGCCGCTGTCGGTGGCCAAGAAGAAGCCGGCCGAGGCCGAGGCCACGGCGGCCGAGGCGGCCCCGCACGAGATCAGGCCAGTGCGGCGGCGGCTGCCCAAGCAGCGCACGGCCACGGTGACCCGGTTCTCGGTGGCCGGCGCGGAAGGCTACATGACCGCGTCCAGCTACCCGGGCGACGGGATCGGCGAGGTCTTCCTCAAGCTCGGCAAGCAGGGCTCGACCCTGGCCGGGGTGATGGACGCGTTCTCGATCGCGATCTCGGTCGGCCTGCAGTACGGCATCCCGCTGGAGTCGTACGTGGCCAAGTTCACCAACATGCGGTTCGACCCGGCCGGGATCACCGACGACCCCGACATCCGGATGGCCAGCTCGGTGATGGACTATATCTTCCGCCGCCTGGCCCTCGACCACCTGTCCTACGACGAGCGGTCCGAGCTGGGCATCCTGTCGGTCGCCGAGCGCACGGCCGCGCTGGCGGGCGGGGACCCGGCGGTCGCGGCGGACGACGTGGACCCGGACGAGCTCGCTCAGTCGGTCCCGGTCGAACCTCAGCCAGAAGCCCACGACCCGGCACGCACCGGCACTCCCGCATCGCCGGCCGCGCCGCACAGCTCCACGGAGCTCGTGGAAACCCAGCAGGGGCGCAGTGCCGACGCGCCGCTCTGCCTGAACTGCGGCACCAAGATGCGGCCCGCCGGCAGCTGCTACGTGTGCGAGGGCTGCGGCTCCACCAGCGGCTGCAGCTAGAAGTGAGCGGTATTGCATCAGATGCAACACGCTGTGTAAGCCGTGTTGGCCGGTTCAGGCTGGTCAATACAACGGGCGCCCGGCCTCGTAGAAGGCGGACGCCCGTCGCGGCAAGGACCATGACGTCAACTTGCACTGTGGAGCTTGTATGACATCACGGTCCTGGGCTGCAGATCAAGGAGGGGAGGTGTGATCTATGGCCGATAATGACCGTGAGGGAACTGGCAAGAAGCCCGCGAGTGACGCGGGCAAGCTGCTCAGCGACCCTGAGTCGCCCGAGGACGTCAAGGATGTCGCCGCGAGCGATCTTGCGCAGGTTAAGCCCGCCCGAAGAAGGGCTAGCGATTACGGTCGCCCTGGGCCTGTGACCAGGGCGGCTAGCCGCTGTCGACGGCCTGCATGACGGGAAGCATCAATGTTGTGTTAGATGCAACGTCGTGAGCGGCCATTACAGAGCAGGTCTTCCCGGCTCGGCGCAGCCAATGTCGGCGGGCGGGGTGGTGCATCTTGACCCGTCGTCGGCGGTGTTCGGGGCGATGCTGGAGGGGTGGGCCACACAGCAGCGGGCCTGGTTCCTGAAGGACAACACGATCGGGCCGAGGCTAGAGCTGGTGCGGCGGTTCGCGGCGTTCACGAACCAGTATCCGTGGCAGTGGGAGTCGGCAGAGGCTGAGGCGTTCATCACCCGCTCGCCGGTCGCGGTGTCCACGGCCAGGAACTACCAGGTCACGCTGCGGCTGTTCTGCGGCTATGCGGCTAGCCCGTTACGGGTGGGCGGCCCGGTGCCTGGAGCAGTTCGGGTCAGTGCCGCGGCAGTTCCTGGATGAGTGGAACACGGTCGCGCATGTGACCGATGAGTTTCGTCAAGATCTTTGGTTCTGACCCACATTTCGTGATGGCAACTGACCTGAGCAGGCGAAATCGGCGCGCTGGGTAGCGTGGCCTGAACTGATCAGTGTTGTCCATGATCGGCGTGTTGCCGTAGGGGATGAGGGCACTCCTGGTAGATCGGCGGTTGTCAACGCCAGCCGGTCAGCCAGGAGTCCGAGGTGTCATTGTCCCCGAGCGGGTGCTGCTTGTCATGCGGGTCTGCCTGTGGCCTGGAGCTGCTGTTGCCCCATCTCGCCGGGGTGGTGGTGGAGCGGGTTGACCAGCTGCCGGGCCTGGTGTGCATCTGGGTGCGCGCCCGCGGCGCCGGCGGGACCTGCCCGCGGTGCGGGGTGGTGTCGTCGCGGGTGCACAGCCGGTATCAGCGGCGGCTCGCGGATGGGGCGGCTGGCGGGCAGCGGGTGGTGATCAGGCTGCGGGCGCGGCGGTTCTTCTGCGACGCCCCGGACTACCCGGCGTGCACGTTCGCTGAGCAAGTCGATGGCCTGACCACGGCGTATGCGCGGCGGACGCCGCTGCTGCGGGGCATGCTCGAGGCGATCGCCCTGGCGCTGGCCGGCCGGGCAGGGGCACGCCTGGCGGGCGGGTTCGGGTTACCGGCCGGGCGGTCGACGATGCTGCGGCTGGTCCGCGCCCTGCCCGACCCTGGCGCGGGCGGCGTCGCCGTCCTCGGGGTGGATGATTTCGCGCTGCGCCGCGGGCACGTCTACGGCAGCGTGCTGGTGAACATGGGCACGCACCGGCCGGTGGACCTGCTGCCCGACCGGGAGGCAGGCACGTTCGCCGCCTGGCTGCGCGATCATCCCGGCACCCAGGTGATCTGCCGGGACCGCGCCGGTGCCTACGCCGACGGAGCCAGGGCCGGCGCGCCGGCGGCGATCCAGGTCGCCGACCGGTGGCACCTGTGGCACAACCTCGCTGAACGCGTGGAGAAGGCCGTGGCCCGCCACCGCAGCTGCCTGATAGAACCCGAGCCCGAGCCGCCCGCCGGCCCGGTGCCAGAACCGGATCTGCAGCAGGTTGCGACCGAGGCCGCTGCCGCGCGGATGGAAGAGTCCGCCCTGGTGCAGCGGACTCGCCGGCGGTATCAGCAGGTGCAGGCGCTGCTGGCCCAGGGCAAGGGCGTCAAGCCGATCATGCGCGAGCTGGGCCTGGCCAAAGAGACGGTGCGCCGGTTCGCCCGTGCTGCCAGCGCAGAGGATCTGCTGGCCAAGACCGGCGGCCGGCGGCCGTCCCTGCTGGATGACTTCAAGCCCTACCTGCACCAGCGGTGGAACGCCGGCGCCACCAACGTCCTGCAGCTGCACGCCGAGATCAAGGCGGCCGGCTACCAGGGCAGCTACGCCATCGTCCGGGCCTACCTGCAGCCCTTCCGCGCCCTCGGCGCAGCCCCGCCACCAGTGCCCGCACCGCCGAAGGCCCGTCACGTGGCCAGCTGGATCCTGCGCGATCCGGCCACCCTGGACGACGACGAGCAGGTCAGGCTCAAAGACGTGCGAGCCCGCTGCCCCCACCTGGACGCCCTGGCCGGCCACGTCACCGAATTCGCCAAGATCCTTACCGGGCTGCACGGAGACCGCCTCGACTCCTGGATCGCCGCTGTCGAGGCCGATGACCAGCCCGACCTGCACTCCTTCACCACGGGGCTCAAACAAGACCAGATCGCCGTGCTCAACGGCCTCACCCTGCCGTACAGCTCCGGCGCGGTCGAGGGCAACGTCAACCGGATCAAGATGATCAAGCGTCAGATGTACGGCCGCGCCAGCTTCGACCTGCTCCGCAAGCGGGTCATCCTGGCGGCCTGAGAGGGAGTCGTATCGATCACGAAATGTGGGTCAGAACCACTTCAGAGTGCTACAGCCATAGAGCCAGACAATCTTCGTGGTGCCGTGAGCGCTCACGAGGTGAGGGCTTGCGCGCGACCTTGCCGGCACGTCCGGCACGGCCCGTTCGCTGGTTCATGCTCCCGGGTTCGCGCCGACCGTCGGCACATCCTGCACCGCTGAGCGAAGCCTTCGCCTTTGTATTTCATTCTCAGTTCCTAAATTTCTCCGTTCCCGAGTTCCTGAGGTCCTGAGGTCCTTTCCTGACCATTCTCGCCGTTGCCGTTTTCCCGCCTTCGACCTAGGATCTAACGACAGCGAGCAAGAGGCGCGCACGCACATTCATCTCGATGATCTTGGCGAGTGCAGGACGTGCGCCTGCCTGCCCCCATACGGCACATGTTGCCGCAGGCGACGCCTTGTTAGGACGACAGTTCCATGGTCGGTTTCGCGCGCCGCCGTGGCGCGGGCGTGGTTCAGCGGGTCGCATTATTCGCCCGGTCCCAGGTGATCATCTCGGCCATGAACTTGTGTGACCAGCAATGCAAAGCCCGTCTACAGGCCCGAGGATAGCGTTCGCCGGTGATCGCGCTGGAGGTCCGCCGGGCTGTCATGCGGCTGGCTGGCCGGCGGGGGGATCAGCGGGCGGGTCGAGGTAAATGATCTGGTGGCTGGCCGCGAGTTCCAGGGTCCGGGACAGGTGGCCGCGTCGGGTGGCGATCGTGACGCGGCATCCCGACGTGGTGAGGTCGGTGACTGCCTGGGCGAAGATGTGGTCGCCGGAGGCGATGACCACGCGGGGGAAACGGGCCGCGATATGGTCGTGCCGCAGGACGGCGAGCAGGGCGAGGTCTGCGCCGTCGGGTCCGGACCGCAGAAGGTACTGGGGGCCGGGCCAGCAGAACCCGATCGTTTTGAAGGCCAGGTGGCTGCACGCGATGACGACCTGGTCCATGGGCCCGAACCCGATCACGTCGGTGTAGCGCGCCGCTAGCTGCCGGACGTCGGCAGGCCGGGGGACGGCGGTGCCGAGCAGGTTCTCGGCATCGACCAGGTGCACCGCGCGCGATAGCCCGGTGGGCGCTTGCCCGCCTGCCGCGCCGGTGCCGGGTACCGGAGGCCCGGAGGCGTTTCCGCCGTAGAGGGTGGGTGGCCGGTACCAGACCCGGGGCCTGGTCACAGCGCGGCCCGGCGCGGCGCCAGCCCCGTGACGGCGGTGACTTCGGCGACCTCGTCATCGTCGTAGGCGGTCCGGATCCCCGAGATCGACATCCCGGCGGCGCGAGCCAGGTCCTCGAGGCGGTAGGGCCGCGGCTCGGCGAATTCCCGCGCGTACGCCAGCAGCAGCCGCAGATCCCGCTCGGCGGCGAGCATCCGGGCCCGGGCACGCCCCAGCAGGGTGATCAGCGGGTCCTCCCCGCCCTCATCCCGGGCCAGCCGCAGCTGCCCGGCCATCTCGGCCCGCTCGCCCTCCGCCCAGGACACGATGTCGTCATGCACCTCGGGGGGCTGTCCCTCCAGGTCCGCGCGGACCACCAGGGCGGTGATGTTGTCGATCAGGTCCCGTGTCACCATGCCATCAGCATAGACAGCAAGTACGATGATCGCAAATGATAGCGCCAGTCGGATTTTTTCGCGGGGTGCGGTGCGCGCCCTGGTGGCGGACGTTGCCGGGCGCTGGCGCCCGTCCGCATGCCCCCGCTGACACTCCACAGCCGGGGCGGGCTGCTGTGGCAGCTGGGACTGCGCGCCGAGGAGCAGCAGACGTCCCGGCAGGCCGAGCCGTTGGGCACGATCCTGGGTGGGTTCGCGCAACTGGGTTGATCGCCCAGGACAGCCAGGGGTTCCAGCCTCGGGTAGGCGGCTTGGCGAGGAACAGTCCGCGGCGATCGACAGCTGGTTCGCGCATCGGATCGCGTTCGACCAGCTCGCTCTTCACGCCGTGGACGTGCGGTAGTTCGCTCGCCGAGCGAGGGAAACCAATGCTCGGGCCTCGCAGGATGCAGCGTGCGGGCCCGCGATCGCGCGGACCTCTCAAGCTGGTCGTCTGGCAGATCTGCCCTGGACGGTGCGCTTGTCAACTTTGCGGGGCAGTGTGGAGTCTATCCGGTGAACCGAACGCATCACGCTAGCAACGGCCTGTTCGGCAGCAGGAATAGCGTTGGCGCTCGCCGGCAGCCGGGGGGAGTCCATGAGCAATCATTTCAGGACTGGGTCGGCTCAGCCGTGGTGGTCGTCGCTGTTGACCGGGCTTTGGCTGGTCTTACTGGTAGCGCTGGCCATCCTGGTGGTTTCCGGCTTCGTATCGCTGGATGGCTGGCTGCCGCACGTACGGGCCAGCCTTTCTGATATCGCGCTGATCGTCTCGGCCGTTGTCGCGGCTCTTGTGATCAGGAGAGTCTTGCTCATCCTGAACGCCAGGCGAGCCAGCGCGGTGGAGATCATCGCGCAGGGCAGCGTTCCCGCCAACGTGCTGGCCGCGTTCCGCGAGGCACTCACCTCGGTGTACCTGTCCAGTCCCTCGACGGTTCCCGGGCAGTCAGCACCGCAGGACTTCCTTTCGGACGTCAGGGAAGTGGCTGCGGCCAAGACGACGTGGGGCGTGGCCCTGCTCGCGGCGGCCGCCGTGTTCCGTTTCCGGCCCTACCGGGTGTCGTGCACTGCGACGGAGGACTCCGCGGATGGCCTGAAATGCCTGACCGTCGAGGTGGTCAGCGGAGAAAGCAAGGACGTCCAGGTGACGACCGTTTGCGATCAGGCCTGGGAGGGCGTGGTACGGCGCGCAGCCTGCCACGTCGCAGCCTACGTCCTGCCACGGACCTGGCAAGCCCGGCACCCGCCATGGACTCCGTGGCGCCGTCGGCAACTCGACCCGGACCTGTTCTACCACTTCCACGAGGCACGCCGGCTGGCTCGAGCCGACCGCCTGGAGGAGTCGCTATCGCATTTTGAGCAGGCCACGGCGCTCGATCCCCTGAACCCGTACATCCGCATCGAGAAGGCCACGGTGCTAGACGAACTGGGCCTGTACATCGACGCCTTTGCCACGTACGTGGACGTGGTCACCACCGAGAGCTGGTACGACCGACCGCTCTGGTACCGCTACCGCGAGCTCTTCAGTGACCGGGCCGGATGGGATGCGGCCCCCAGGCGGATGGAACGCAGCCCGAACGGTCACGCGGCCCTGCAACTGGCCAGGTACCGGGCCGTGTGTTCCCTGGCGGCGAGCCAGCGGCTCGCTGAGCAGTGGCAGCGCCACGCCGAGCGGGCTTCCGGTAGGAATCCTGACCAGCCGGAGCGATCCCGTGAAGCATGCCGCGTTATCGCGATGCTCCGACCGCTGCTCGACGGGTATCACCGAAAAATGCTCCAGGAGTACAAAAAGAAAGGCATAAGCGATAGGCCGGAAAATTTGCGAATCGAGGAAGCCCGGGAATCCAACGTAACACAAGAAGCGGAGCGAAACAAGAAAACTAACATAACGGTTAGTACGGGGCGAAACGAGGAATCCGATAAATGGCTCAGGCGGGTCATGCAGTTCGCGGCCTGGCATGAGGCGCACCACCTCGAGCTGGATTATCGCTGGCACAGGTGGCGCAGATGGCGCCGGAACCTCATCAGCCAGTCAGCCATCCGCATCCTCCCGGTCTGGGCTGCCATCCAGTTCCGGTACGTCGAGATCGCCCAGCACCGCGCCGGGAAACCAGTAGGTGACCAGGAACTGGGTGCCCGGCTGCCGCTGGCCTTGCCCGAGATATCACGCCGAGGCCCTGGAGGGCTGTTCCGCCAGCGCCAAGACGAGAAGAACAAACTGCCGGACAACCAATGGCCCCCCAGCGTGAAGGCAATCAAGGCCGGCGTGAGCTGGGCCCTGAGCCGAAGGGCGGCTGCGCTGGGCTGGCTCGAGCACTACAACGCTGCGTGCACTTTCGCGGTAGCCATGCTGACGCCAGAGCTATACCGGGGCGATGACAAGAAACTGCATTTCAGCTCGGAACGGCCGGCCGGTTCCGGGAGCATGCAGGGCACAAATCCCCAACCCGACGCCCACCAGCCGCCTGCAAAGGCAGAGGAGGGCGATGGGGACGAAAAGCGGCTCACGGAGGTCATGGCCCAAAGGCACCGCGGGCTGATTCTCCTCGCGATCAGTGAGCTCGCGCAGTCGGTGACGTCCAAGGACAGCCAGTTCGCGGGAATCTCGCAGCCCTGGCTACGCCGAGGCGACCAGGACCTCAACGACCTGCGAGTAACCGAGTCTTATGCCACCTTCGTCGATCGCTATCTCTCGCCGGGCGCGTCGTGGCCTCCGGTCCCGCCCAATGTGGCCAGGCTGGCTATCAGCGCCCACGTACTGCATCTGGTAAGAGTGATCGGCGGGCTGCGCCAAGCGCGGTGGGAGGAGCGCGCACAGGTCGCTGATTCCGTGGCCTGGGCGGACCTCGTCGAAGAGGCCGAATGGTGGGAGCACCTTCGCAGCTACTGCCGCGACTACCGGGACTGGCGCACCCGTTATCGCCTCATCACCCTAGCCCGGGCCTCCTGCCCTCCCGGGTCCAGCCTCGACATGGCCATCCCCACGCTGCAGACCGACAAGGGCTGGCTAGATCGAAACCCTTGGCCGCCAGCCACGGCCGAACAGCAGGCATCCGAGCTTGCCCCTGCCACCGAAGGCCAGGCTGGCGCCTCCCTGGTGGGGCGGGCACAAAGATGGCTAAGGCGGTCGGACGAACTCGATAGAGCCGCGCAGGCGCTCATTGATCGCAGGAACGACATACTCGACAAACTAGCTGCCAGCCTGACTACCACCGACCCCCTGGGCAAGGCGCTCGCTCGCACGGCCCGCGACCGCGAGCTGGCCGGGAGCCCCCCGTTGGCCGGCTCGGCCGTGCTGCTGGCGAACGCGTGGCGGGCCATAACCCAGGATGCCTCGCTATCCACCACGGAGGGCGCTTCACTGGTAGGTCCGGATCATGTGGAGCGACTCAGGAATCACTTCGGCCTCAACGGCCCATGATCAGGACCACCAGATCTCGTGCCCTAACAGCCGCGGTTGACCGTTGTCTCGTGGCCATAACCAGGCCCCGGCGCGGCAGAACCCGGACCGTATGGTGGCCGCGACGGCCCGCGACCCCGTCCTCGCAGGCAAGCCCGATCGGGGTGGCGGCGCTGGTGAGCACCTGGGTGGTAGCGGCGCGGGCATCGAGGTCGCCGTCGGCAACTAATTAGCTCGTCCGGCCCGCAGTCTGGCCCAGAACAACAACTGATTCGGTTCGCCGCGCTGCGCGGCGGGCCGGGCGGTCAATCACGAGCGCCATCGAATAATTCACGCCGTTTCCTGAGTGCCGCAGTGCCTCAGTGTTTCTGGACCTCAGTTGCTCAGTGCTTCTATTCCCTTATCTTGATGCTAGCTGGCGTTGTTTTGGCGTTGCTTCTGCCGTCTGCAGTCGTCTATCTTGCTGCTATCTGTAAAGCCCTCACACCCTTAGCACTAACTAGCGAGAGTGGTGTGTCATCCCTGAAGGAGTGGGGCCGTGTCAAGAGGGTTTGCGGGGTTCTGGCGGGAGTGCGGGGCGTGCGTGACTAACACCCGCTCGGGGACAATGACACCTCGGACTCCTGGCTGACCGGCTGGCGTTGACAACCGCCGATCTACCAGGAGTGCCCTCATCCCCTACGGCAACACGCCGATCATGGACAACACTGATCAGTTCAGGCCACGCTACCCAGCGCGCCGATTTCGCCTGCTCGGGTCAGTTGCCATCACGAAATGTGGGTCAGAACCAGATCTTTGGCCCCAGATTTTGTCGCTAATGTTGGCCCCGTCCGGATCACGGGGGAGGATGTGGCGATGAGCGAGGACGTGGAGTGGCGGCTCCTGGAATGGGCGGAGGGGCCTGCCGCCGAGCGCC
>Ga0335078_10013538_pt1 | contig 12089 bp, 9 predicted proteins | sample Lox_Sample_32_FD_206711 | JGI IMG/M metagenome (GOLD analysis project Ga0335078, IMG submission 206711) | Soil microbial communities from Loxahatchee National Wildlife Refuge, Florida, United States - Lox_Sample_3.2 | ecosystem: Environmental > Terrestrial > Soil > Wetlands | place: USA: Florida... | reverse complement strand
AGCGGTTGCCAACGGTGCTGAGGAACACGTCAGGCTTCATCTATTATGTTTCGATCACTGGAATAACCGGCGCTGCCGCGCCTGACAGCGGCAAGGTCGCGCATGCGGTCGCCCGCATTAAGCGTCACACCAAATTGCCGGTTTGCGTTGGCTTCGGTGTGCGCACGGCTGAACAGGCGCGCGCCATTGCCGAGCACGCTGATGGTGTGGTCGTCGGCTCGACATTGGTCGAAGCGGTACGAACCAATCTCGACCGCGAGGGCAAGCCGAATACGGCCACGACGAAAGCAGTCACCGACTTGGTACATGGCTTGGCGGCGGGGGTGCGCGGCGCGCAGCATGTTGCCGCGGGCGTTCGCTAAAGCGCGCGGTTTCATGACGGACTTAGCCAATGCGGACGTCTTATGGACCCGATTATCCGCGCACGCTCAGCGCCCTGCTGGCGTGGTCCAGCCGCGATCCAACCGCCCCAATCGTTAGCGACGCCGCCGGCACGCTCGGCCGGCACGCTTTCTACCAGCGCGTATTGTGCACCACAGCCGGGCTGCGCAGGGCCGGCGTTGGCGCCGGCACGCGGGTCGCGCTGTGGCTGCCAAACAGCGCCGGCTATTTGGCCGTGATCTTTGCCTGCGCACGGCTCGGCGCGCTTGCCGTGCATATCAACACCCGCTTTCGCGCCGCCGAAGTCGGCAATCTGCTCCGGCGCTCGCGCGCTACCGCTCTGGTCACGGATTGGGATTTTGCGCCGGTCGACTTTCCAACGATTCTTGCCGGTTTGCCGATCGAGGATCGCGTGCACCTGCGCAGCGCGCTCGCAGTATCGGCTCCGGGCGCGATCGAGCTTGCCGGCTTACCGGTGTTGCCGCTTGACGGGCCTGCGCCCGATGCGGGGCCCGACGCGGCGACGGCGGAGGCTCCGTGCCTGACCTTTACGACCTCGGGTACGACCAGCGGTCCGAAGCTCGTTCTGCACGATCAACAAGCTATCGCCGGGCATGCCGTCGACGTGGCGCGCCGCATAGGATTAGACGCAGCCGGCGCGGCGTTGCTCGGCGCCGTTCCCTTTTGCGGCACGTTTGGCAATGCCACAGCGATGGCCGCGATCGCCGGCGGCGCGCATATCGTATGCCTTGCCCAGTTTGACGGCGCCGTGGCGGCCGGCCTGGTCCGCAAGCATCGCATCACGCATATGGTCGGCGGCGACGACATGTTCGGCCGTATTGCGGCTGCGTCGAACGGGCGTCCCTTCGACTCCATCCGCTTTTCCGGTTTTGCGGCTTTCCACTCGACTGCTGCATCTTCGATCGCCGCTGCCGAGGCTTTGGGCATGCGACCGCGCGGTCTTTATGGTTCTTCGGAAGTGCAGGCGCTGTTCTCAATCGCAGAAGGCGAGAACCGTCTGCTTGGCGGCGGCGTACCGGTGAGCGGGCGGGCGCGGCTTGCCGTTCGCGATCCGGAGACCGGCGTCGCGCTGCCTGCGGGGTCGTCGGGCGAATTGTGGATCGACGCGCCGTCACGTTTTGTCGGCTATCTGGAAAATCAGGCCGCGACTGAAAAAGCGGTCGCAGCTGACGGGATGTTCCGCACCGGCGATCTCGGACGCCTCGATGGTGCCGGCTTCGTCTATGAAGCGCGGCTCGGCGACGCCATGCGGCTCGGCGGATTCCTCGTCAGCCCCGAAGAAATCGAGGCGGTGATCCAGGGATTGCCCGGCATTGCCAGCGTGCAGGTGGTCGCCGCCTCGCGCGCTGGCGATCCGGTGCCGGTCGCTTTCGTTCAACCGCGCGACGGCGCCGTCGTGCAGGAAGCGGCGCTGCGAACGCAGTGTCTCGAGCGCTTGGCGCGGTTCAAAGTGCCGGAGCGGATTGTGATTGTCGATCGCTTTCCCATTGCCGATAGTCCGAACGGGCCGAAGGTGCAGCGTGTCAAGCTGCGCGAGATGGCCGAGGCGCTATTGCGCGAACCTTCGCGAATCTCGACCGGGGAAATGAGCGCGCGGCAGCATTAGCGACCGTTTCGGCTCGCGTCCTATTTCTTCAGCAGCGGGCATTTCGAATCCGGCAGCGGCAGGAACGCCTGATCTGCCGGAATCGTGGCGACGAGCTTGTAATAGTCCCATTTCTCTTTGGATTCTTCGGGCTTCTTGACCTCATACAGATACATGTCGTGGACCATGCGACCGTCGGCCCGAATTTTCCCGTCCTTCGCAAAGAAGTCATTGATCGGCGTCGCGCGCATTTTGTCCATGACCGCTCGAGTGTCGTCCGTACCCGCGGCGGCAACAGCGGCGAGATAGTGCATGGTCGCGGAATAAATGCCGGCTTGCACCATGTTCGGCATGCGGTTCATGCGCTGGAAATAGCGGCGTGACCACGCGCGCGATTCTTCGTTTCGGTCCCAATAAAAGGCGTCGGTCAGCAACATCCCTTGCGCGGTTTGCAAGCCGAGTGTGTTGACGTCGTTGATGAAGATAAGGAGACCCGCGAGCTTCTGGCCGCTGCGCATCAGGCCGAATTCCGCCGCTTGTTTGATCGCGTTGGTGGTGTCGGCGCCGGCATTGGCGAGCCCGACGGCTTTGGCCTTTGAGGCTTGCGCTTGCAACAGCGCGGACGAGAAATCCGCCGTATTGATCGGCACACGTACGTCGCCGAGTACTTGGCCGCCGCTTGCCTTGACCACAGCGGCCGTGTTCTGTTCGAGGTCGTGGCCGAATGCATAGTCGGCGGTAATGAAAAACCAGCTGTCGTAGCCGGCCTTGACCATCGCCGAGCCTGTGCCGTGCGACAGAGCGTAGTTGTCGTAGGCGTAATGGACCGAGATTGGCGTGCAGGCCTCATTGGTTATGCGTGCGGCGCCCGGGCCGCTGAGCATGACGATTTTGTTCTTTTCCTTGGCGACATCGATGGCGGCAAGCGCCGTTGCGGAAGCGGCCACATCCATGAGCGCGTCGACGTGGCCTGAGTCGAACCATTCCCGCGCCGTGGCGGAGGCGATATCGGCCTTGTTCTGGTGATCCGCGGAAACGACTTCAATCGGCTTACCCAGGACTTTGCCGCCGAAATCTTCGACTGCCATCTTGGCTGCCGTTACCGCGCCTACGCCGGTGATGTCGGCATAAATGCTCGACATGTCCTCGATCAACCCGATCTTGACCATGCCATCGGAGATCTTCTCCTGGGCGTGTGCTGAAACCGCGCAAACGCACAGCAGCGCGGCAGCAATGGCAACGGCGGCCGATTTCTTCATCGTTTCCTCCCAATGGCCGGCTTTCTTTGCGACGGCGCTAGGACGTGACGGCCTTTTTCAGAACGCAGGCGCTGATCTTGAAAGTCCCGTCCGCTTGAGGCTCGAGCGTGTACAATGCTTCCCAGGCGTCGCCGTTCGCATCGATGATGTGGACTTTCTGATAGATCTGGCCCTCATAGGTCTTGGCCTCACCGAACACGAAACTGCGGTGCCGATACACCGGCGCGTAGCCGTTGCGCACCATGAACATGAAAGTATCCGGCGTCTGGAACATGCTTTGGATGCTGGGAGCGGCGAAAGTGTAGGCCGCAGCCGCGTCGTCGCGACTGAAGGCCTCTTCCTGGGAACGGATGACGGCTTGGCCGTTGGCCACTTCCTCCTCGGCAGCAGCCGGCAAGATCGAGCCGACGAATACTGCGACCAGTAGCGCCAAGACTCTCATGGTGCCGCTCCGGTTATGTCAGGAACCGATTTTAGCACCTTTCGGCTCCCCCCGGCGACGGCGTTGAATTGTGGCGGCCGACTGCACACATATTTGCCTCCAAGCTGGAGGGAATGGCCCATGGCCCGTGATGTGGCCCGAGATTGGATGTGGTCCGAGGCATGCGAGATGCTCGCGCGCGCCGAGCGGATGCATCGCGAGTTGTTCCGGCCCGCTGGTTTGCGGGAGCGCCAGCCCGCCTGGGAGCCTCCGGTCGATATTCTCGAAACGGATTTTGAGGTCGTGGCACTCGTCGCCTTGCCTGGTGTCGATGCCGAAAAAGCCGAAGCGGTCATCGACGATGGTCACTTGGTCATTACCGGGACGCGGACTTATCCGCCGCTGCTGCGGACTGCCGCGATTCACCGGCTCGAACTTCCGCAAGGCCGCTTTTACCGCCGGGTGCGCTTGCCTGCAGGCCGCTACAACGGTGTGCGCCGCGCGGTCGCCGACGGCTGCCTGGTGATCACGTTGCAGAAGGCGGAGGCCGGCCGTGGCTGATAACGAAGTGCTTGCGAAAAACGGAACGGCCGAAGGGGCAGGCGGGCAGGCAACGCTGCCGCCCTTGCCGCCCGATGCGCTCATCATCGTGCCGGTGCGCAATACCGTGCTCTTTCCCGGCTTGGTTCTGCCGATCACCGTCGGCCGCGCCAAATCGATCGCCGCCGCCCAACAGGCAGTGCGCGACCAGAAAGAGGTCGGCATTCTCTTGCAGCGCGCCGCCGACATTGCCGATCCAAGTCCCGTCGATATGCACCGCATGGGCACGATCGCCAACATCGTGCGCTACATCACCGCACCCGATGGTTCACACCATCTGGTCTGTCAGGGCGAACAGCGGTTCCAGATTGTGGAATATCTCAGCGGCTGGCCGTTCTTTGTCGCCCGGGTGTTGCGCGTTCCAGAGTCTGATGCCGGCTCTGCGGAAATCGAGGCGCGTTTCGTCAATTTGAAGGCGCAAACGGTGGAGGCAATTCAGCTATTGCCACAGGCGCCGCCCGAATTGCTCGCCGCGGTCCAATCGATTGAAACGCCGTCCGCGCTCGCCGACTTGGCCGTCGCCTATATGGACGTGAAGCCGGAGGAGAAGCAGGAAATTCTCGAGACCGTCGATGTGTCCGCGCGCATCGACAAGGTTTCGCGCTTGCTGGCGCACCGCATCGAGGTCTTGCGGCTATCACAGGAGATCGGCCGGCAAACCAAGGCGGCGCTGGACGAGCGCCAGCGCGAAGTGTTGCTGCGCGAGCAAATGGCGGCCATTCAGCGCCAGCTCGGCGAAGGCGAGGAGGGCAAGGCCGCCGAAATGGCCGAGCTCGACAAAGCGATCACCAATGCGGGCATGCCGAAGGATATCGAGGAACAGGCGCGCAAGGAATTGCGGCGGCTCCAGCGCATGCCGGAGGCTGCCGGCGAATACGGCGTGGTGCGCACCTATCTCGATTGGCTGATTGAGCTTCCCTGGGCGCTGCCTGAGGAAAAGCCGATTGATATCGCGCAGGCGCGCCGCATTCTCGACGAGGACCACTATGACCTCGAGAAGATCAAGCGCCGGATCGTCGAATATCTCGCCGTGCGTAAGCTCGCGCCGCAAGGCAAGGCTCCGATTCTCTGCTTTGTTGGTCCGCCCGGCGTCGGCAAAACCTCGCTTGGCCAATCGATCGCCCGCGCAATGGACCGGAAGTTCGTGCGGGTGAGTCTCGGCGGCGTGCATGACGAAGCCGAAATCCGCGGCCATCGCCGCACCTATATAGGCGCGCTCCCCGGCAACATCGTCCAGGGGATCCGCAAGGCGGGCACCCGCAACTGTGTGATGATGCTTGATGAGATCGACAAGCTGGGTGCCGGCATTCAAGGCGATCCCGGAGCGGCGCTGCTCGAAGTGCTCGATCCCGAGCAGAACAACACGTTCCGCGATAATTATCTCGGCGTGCCGTTCGATTTGAGCCGGGTGGTGTTCATCACCACGGCCAATATGCTCGACACCATTCCCGGTCCGCTGCGCGACCGCATGGAGATCATCAGCCTCGCCGGTTATACCGCCGACGAAAAGCTGGAAATCGCCCACCGCTATCTCGTCCGCCGGCAGATGGAGGCCAACGGGCTCAAGCCCGGCCAGGTCGAGCTCGCGGACGAGGCGATCCGCGACATCATTCAGAATTACACGCGCGAAGCCGGCGTGCGGAATTTGGAGCGGCTGATTGGCCAGGCGCTGCGCTATGCCGCCGTGCGCATCGCCGAAGGTGGCAGTGGGCCGGTCCGCATCGCTCGCGGCGACCTTTCCGCCATTCTCGGACCGCCGCAATTCGAAAGCGAGACGGCAATGCGATTAAGCGTGCCGGGCGTGGCCACCGGACTTGCCTGGACGCCGGTCGGTGGCGACATCTTGTTCATCGAGGCGACGCGCGTGCCCGGTTCTGGCCGACTCATTCTCACCGGCCAACTTGGCGAAGTGATGAAGGAGAGTGCGCAAGCGGCCTTGTCGATCGTCAAGAATCGCGCGGCTGCGCTTGGTATCGATGCGAGCCGCTTCGAAAAGAGCGATATCCACGTCCACGTTCCGGCGGGCGCGATTCCGAAGGATGGTCCCAGCGCTGGCGTCGCCATGTTCATGGCGCTCGTCTCGTTGATGACGGACCGCACCGTGCGCAGCGACACCGCGATGACCGGCGAAATCAGCCTGCGCGGGCTGGTGTTACCGGTCGGCGGTATCAAGGAGAAAGTCGTCGGCGCCCACCGCGCGGGTATCAAGCGCATCATGCTGCCGGCGCGCAACCGTAAGGACTACGACGACATCCCGGAAATCGCGCGACGCGAAATGGAGTTCGTCTGGCTTGAACGAGTAGAGGAAGCCGTAGCGGCGGCCTTGGAGCCCAAAAAGCCGGGCGACTCGCCTGCTTCAGTCCCGCAACTCGCCGGTGCTGAAGCGTAAGGCGTGGCGATCTTCATCCGTCACGCGCGTCCGCAACACGCCGACGCCGCTGATCTCCACTTCGAGCATATCGCCCGCCTTCATCCACAGCGGCGGGCTGCGATGATGACCGGAGCCTTCCGGCGTGCCGGTGGCGATGACATCGCCCGCTGACAGCGCCGTGAAATCGGAGCAGAAGGCGATGATCGCGGCCACCGAGTGAATCATGTCGGCGGTCGAGGCGCGCTGCATCTCGACGCCATTTAATCGTGTCGAGAGTGTCAGCCGGTCCGGATCGGGAATTTCGTCGGTGGTGACGAGCCAGGGTCCGAGCGGTCCGGTCGCCGGAAAGTTCTTGCCCGCAGTGACCGAGAATTTCTGATAGTCGCGCACGCTGCCGTCGATAAAGCACGTGTAGCCTGCGACATATTCGAGCGCGCGCTCGACGCTGATATGCCGTCCCGGCCGGCCAATGATGACCGCGAGCTCGCCCTCGAAGTCGAACTGCGTGGAGACGTGCGGGCGGATCATTTCACCATCGTGGCCGACGAGCGTATCGGTGAAACGAGCGAATATGCGCGGCGCTTCCGGCACATCGCGCCCAGTCTCGGCGGCATGAGCGCGGTAATTTATGCCGGCGCAGAGGATCTTTCCAGGGTTTGCGACCACCGGCAGGAATTTGATCTCCTCCGGGTCGCGATCCGGTTTTGCGGTCACGGCGAGCTTGCGCATGTCCGCCATTCGTCGATAATGTTTTGCGCTCGCGCTTGCAGAACGGCGAGCGCAAGCGATGAAATCAGCGCCGCCACCAACGCCGCCGCGGTTGGCGAAACTGTTCGTCTCATTCCCATGCGCGCCGTTCTCTTGCCGTTCGCCCGGATTGCCTCGCGTGCTTAAGTCGAGACGGAAGCCGATTATTCTGCGCATAGCGTAAGCATTTGTGTCAAACTGAAATCGCACCCGCTGGCGGCCCCCTGACCGCCAATAGAAAACACCCTACACCAGGGGACGGAGCGACCGATGAACATAAATGTCGGCAAAAAAGCAATCGCGGAGGCAGCCCAGAAGCTCAAGAACTGGGGCCGCTGGGGCAAGGACGATCAGATCGGCACCCTCAATCACATCAGGCCGCAAGACGTTGTCCGCGCGGCCGGATTGATTCACAGCGGCAAGGTCTTTGCGCTCGGAATTCCACTCGATCGCAGCGGCCCACAAACCGGCCTGTTCGGGGGACGCTGGAATCCGATCCACACCATGTTGGCGACCGGCACCGATGCGGTTGCCGGACGCCACGACAAAGTACCGAACATCCGCTATGCCGACGATGCCATCAATCTGCCGGTTCAAAGCGCCACCCATTGGGATTCGCTCGGCCACATCTTCTACGAAGACAAGATGTACAACGGCTTCGACGCTCGCGAGGTCGACTCAAGCGGCCTGCACAAACTCGGCATTGAGCACACCAAGAATAAAATGGTCGGCCGCGGCGTGCTGCTCGACGTTGCCAGATTCCGCGGTGTGCCATGGCTCAAGGACGGCGAGGCGATCAGCAATGACGAGCTCGACAAATGTGCCAGGCAGCAGAAGGTCGAAATCGGGCGCGGCGACTTTGTCATTCTACGCACCGGCCAAATGGAGCGCTGCCTCTCCGAGAAGCAGTGGGGCGCCTATGCGGGGGGTAATGCGCCTGGGGTCAAGTTCGAAAATTGCTATTGGTGCCAGGAAAAGGAAATTGCGGCGATCTGCTCCGACACCTGGGGCGTAGAGGTGCGGCCGAACGAGACCACGGAAGTCAACCAGCCGTGGCACTGGGTGGTGATCCCGGCCATGGGACTAACAATGGGCGAGATGTTCTACCTTAAGGAACTCGCGGAAGATTGCGAGGCCGACCGCGTCTATGAGTTCTTTTTCTGCGGGGCGCCACTGATCATTACCGGCGGCACTGGTTCTCCGCTCAACCCGCAGGCCATCAAATGATTCATCCGTTCCTTGGAAAGGGAGCGGACTCGGAGTTCGCACGCGGTGCCAGCCCACGACTGGGAGAACAGGAGCCGACGCAACAATCGCGCCGTCGCCGATTTTCATGCCCTCGTCGAAAGCTTTAACCGGCTAATTTTGCTTCTCCGAGATCGAGATCTTCGGATCCAAAGACGGCTTGGCGTTCCTGATCTACCGTCGCGTGCGCAGCCACGGCGACCGGACCATCATTGATGGAAACCAACTCGGGTGTCGGCCGCGGCAACGGCACAATCCGGTCAATGAATCCTTGCAGCTTGTCGTACACGCGCGCTTCCGAGCAATAGCTTTGCATACGTGCGGCTGCCGCTTCGCCCAGTCGCCGGTATTGTTCCGGCCGGTCTTTCGCCAGCTGATAGGCAGCGCGGTAAGCCTCGGCCAGCGACTGCCAGTCAATGCGATAACGGCGCGCTCGAAAGACCTGTCGAGTGTCGTGCGGCCAACAGCACAATTCGTGGCTTGACCGGACCACGAAGCCAACATCGTCGTCCACGTAGTCACTCATACCCGTATGCTGCGGAGCAATAACGGCCACACCGCACGACATAGCCTCCATCAAAGGAAGGCACTGGCCCTCGGCGAGTGAACTGTTGACTGCGAAAGTGGATGTCGCGAGCAGCGCCCGGTACTGCGACGCATCGAGGAATGCATCGAGGGCGACGACTCGGGACCGGAACGGCGGCAGCCTCCTCAGCAAACTGCGCACTTCATTCATCGCAGAGTAACTGTCGACACTGGTGAATTTCAATATCAGTGTCGCGTCAGAGCAATCTCGTAGTGAAGTGCAAAACGCGGTTACCAAGTCCTGCCAATTCTTGCGTTCGTCGTGTGGGTTCAAGACCGCGATAAAAATATAGCCGCCAAACTTTAGTGCAACGGGCTCGCAGACGGGCGGACTTGCGTTCCACTTGGACTCGCGGGGGTTCTCAACGGATCGGCGAAGCAATACTCCAAGTCGGCTCACAAGAGCCTGCCCCGCCGACGGCAGCAGGTCTCGCACCACGTCGCGATACCAGGCAAGCGCGTGCCGGGCGGTGGCTGTGAGGTACCAGATCAGGCTTCGCCGCGGCGGAGATGGCGACGCCGTTAACGTCGATGGCCGGCCGGAATCCACAATCCTACCGGTTACCGCGAGTTCGGTCGCTGCGGCGGGCACCGACCGAGGAGGGCACCTTTCGGCCGCCGCGTAATTGTCCCACACGGGGGCCGGTATCCATTCAACGGGAAAGTGCCTGCCCATGGCAGAAGCGACTGCGTGAGCGCCGTATTGCGAATGGGTTATAGCGCCGCGGACGCTGGAAAGCGCGGCACGCCAGTCGTTGCGCGGGTCGTCGTCCCAGAGCTCATCGGGAATGGTATCAAATTCCCAGGCAAAAACCGGCACGGTCGGGCAGCGTATGTCTCGGGGCATCAAGTGCGGCGGGCAAAACGGCAGAAATACGCAAGCGCGACCCTGCTTGCCCATCACGTCATAGATCCGATCGACTTCGGTTGCGGGGTCGGACACGACAATCACTGTCGCCCGCTTTTCCAGCATTGTGCGAAATTGTTCGAGAACAAAAAAATAGCTGTATTCGGCGTGACCGAGTTTGTCGCGCAGATTTTCGTGGTTCGTGGCCGAATATAACAGGAACACAGTCATTCGTTCAGACTCACACGCCCGTAGCCGTTATTTCAGTCAGCGGAACTTCAATCTGACAAGCCGGACGTTACCACTTATGCCTGGCCATTACGCGCTCTTTTGCTCATCCTTTGAGTGCGGCGTTGATCTTGGGCAGCACCTTCTCCGCCAACAACACCATGGAGCGTTTCGCTAGTGCGGGATCGCGCCAGTCCTTGCCGGCATAGAGAAGCGTGCCGAAATCGCCGACGCGCTCGCGGAAGCGCAAAATCTCATCGGCGACCTTGTCCGGCGATCCATGGATGACGAGGGCGTCGCAAATGCCGTCGAGCGTGACTTCGGCATCCGGTTGTTCGCGCCGCACCTTGAACGCTTCGACGCGCCCCGCTTTTTTGAGCTTGGCGAACAGCTGGCTGTAATAGAAGCGATACGGGCTGTTGGGATCGGTCGCATAAGCGGCGGCAATACGGTCGTCATCGGCGACAAAGATGCTTCGGGCGATGCGCCAGTTGGCGGGATCCGCCTTGCGGCCGCCGCGCTCGCAGCCCTCGACATATTTCGGCCAATGGCTTTTCACCCATTCCGGCATCAAAAAATTTGCCGAAATCGGGTCCCAGCCGCGGGCGGCAGCCTCGGTCACGCCCTTGGAGTAGGGCGCCACCACGGTCACCACGATCGGCGGATGCGGCTTCTGCAACGGCCTTGCCAAATAGCCCTGGCCGACTTCCGGCATCGCCTGGCGCTCGATCTTGATGTTCCAATATTTGCCTTCGATGTTGTAGGGGGGCTCGCTCGTCCAGATTTTCAGCACCGCGTTGATCGCTTCGACGAACATGGCATTGCGGTCGGCGTCGAGATTGCCGAATGCCTCGGCGTCGGAAAGAAGCCCGCCCGGGCTGATGCCGAAGATGAAGCGCCCATTCAGCATATGGTCGAGCATGGCGATCTGCGAAGCGGTCGCGACCGGGTGGGCGTTCGGCATATTGATTGTGCCGGTGCCGAGCTTGATGGTCCGCGTTGCGTCGATCAGGCTGGCGATAAACATCGCGCTCGAGGTGATGTTTTCCGCCCGGTCGGTGGCGTGCTCGCCGACATAGCCTTCGACGAAGCCGAGTTGGTCGGCGAGCAGGAACGCATCGCGGTCCTCGCGCAACGAGAGCTGCCAATCCTTGTCCAGAGGATGGATCGGCATGGTGAAGAAACCGAGTTTCATTTACGCTACAGGCCTCTCATCATTGTCGTTCCGGGGGCGCGTGGGTGTTGCCTGGAGAAGCATTCGTCACATCCTGAATTTCACGATTTTCTGCTGCTGCTCGCCCAGCCCGTCGATGCCGAGCCGCACCACGTCGCCGGCTTTCAAGAATTTCGGCTCTGGTTTGAACCCCATGCCGACGCCCGGCGGGGTGCCGGTAATGATCACGTCGCCGGGCTGCATGACGAAGAATTGCGAGCAGTACCAGACCAGGTGGGCCACGCCGAACACCATGGTGGCGGTCGTGCCTTTTTGCCGGGTCTCGCCATTGACCGTGAGCCACATGTCAAGCCGCTGCGGGTCGCGAATCTCGTCCTTGGTGACAAGCCAAGGCCCGAGCGGACCGAATGTTTCGCAGCTTTTGCCCTTGCTCCATTGGCCGCCGCTTCTTTCGATCTGGAAGAGGCGCTCGGAAACGTCGTTGGCGAGGCAATAGCCGGCGACCACCTCCATCGCGTTATTCTTGGCGAGGTAGCGTGCGCGGCTGCCAATGACAACGCCGAGCTCGACCTCGTAATCGAGCTTTGACGAATCCTTGGGGATCATGGTTTCGTCGTTCGGCCCG
>Ga0335078_10013537_pt1 | contig 12090 bp, 7 predicted proteins | sample Lox_Sample_32_FD_206711 | JGI IMG/M metagenome (GOLD analysis project Ga0335078, IMG submission 206711) | Soil microbial communities from Loxahatchee National Wildlife Refuge, Florida, United States - Lox_Sample_3.2 | ecosystem: Environmental > Terrestrial > Soil > Wetlands | place: USA: Florida... | reverse complement strand
GTGCGAGCGTCCTTGGGGCGCCGGAGGGCGGTGTAGACGTACGCGAGCTGGAAATGGGCGTAAGTGAAATCGTCCTGGGCCCCGATGATTTTCTGGAGCGGGGCGACGGCAGCCTGGAAATCCTTGCGGTCAATGGCCTGGCGGGCCTGATCGAGGAGATCGTTGAGAGGGTTCTTGATGATTTCGCGCGTTCCCTGCGGAGTGTTCTGCGCCGGAGCAAAGGCGGGCGCGCCGGTGAAAACACAAAGCGCGAGCAAAGCAGCGATGCTTGCGGAGGGGCGAGCGGCTTTTCGCCGGAGAGAAATCATCACTTTGCGGAGGCTGAGCTTTTTCCGTTGCCGGGCTTAGGAGAAACCCCTGCGCCATTGGATGCGCCGTTGGGCGAACGCTTTGCATGCCCATTGGCCTGAAGCACCCGGGCGAGGAAGCGGCCGGTGTGCGATTGAGAATTGCGAGCCACCTGCTCCGGCGTTCCCGTAGCGATGATTTTACCGCCAAGATCGCCACCTTCGGGGCCCAAATCAATCAGCCAGTCGGCGGATTTGATGACGTCGAGATTGTGCTCGATGACGAGGAGCGAAGCGCCGGATTCAAGGAGTTTGCGGAAAGCGGCGAGAAGTTTGGCGATGTCATCGAAATGGAGGCCGGTAGTGGGCTCATCGAGAACGTAGAGAACGCCTTGATTTTCCGTGCGGGAGAGATGCGAGGCGAGCTTGAGGCGCTGAGCTTCGCCGCCGGAGAGGGTGGTGCCGGACTGGCCGAGGCGGAGATAGCCGAGACCGATTTCATTGAGAATTTTCAGCTTGTGAGTGACTTTGGGGGCGTTGAGGAAGAAGGCCAAGGCTTCGCGAACGGTCATTTGCAAAACATCGTGGATGCTTTTGCCGTGATATTTCACTTCGAGGACGCTGCTCTTGAAGCGGGTGCCGCGGCATTCTTCGCAGATGAGCTCAACGTCGGCGAGGAACTGCATTTCGACAGTGACGGTGCCGTCGCCCTGGCAAGTTTCGCAGCGGCCACCGGGAACGTTGAAGGAAAAATGGCCGGCGCTGTAGCCGCGACGTTTGGCATCGGGCGTTTCGGCGAAGGCTTCGCGGATGGAGTCAAAGGCCTTGAGATAGGTTGCGGGATTGGAGCGCGGGGTGCGGCCTATGGGCGACTGATCAATCACCACGACCTCGCGGATGTTGGCGTCACCCTCGAGGCGATCGCAAAACTCTTTTTCGGAGCCGCCGTTCTTTTTCGCGGCGATGGCGCGGGCAAGAACATCGTGAACCAGAGTCGATTTGCCGGAGCCGCTGACGCCGGTGACGGCCGTGAGCGTGCCGAGGGGAACCATCAAGTCCACATTTTTCAGGTTGTGCAACGTGGCGCCGTAGAGACGGAGGAATTTACCAGAGGGCTTGTGGCGATTGTTGGGAACGGCGATACGGAGTTCGCCGCTCAGATAACGGCCGGTGAGCGAATTGTGATCTTCCAGGATTTCCGGATAGGTTCCTGCGAAGAGGAGCTTGCCGCCAAGCTCGCCGGCGCCGGGCCCGAGATCGAGGACGAAATCCGCCGCTTGGATGGTGTCGGGATCGTGTTCGACGACGAGCACGGTGTTTCCGAGATCGCGGAGGGATTTGAGGATGTCAATAAGGCGCTGGGTGTCGCGAGGATGAAGGCCAATGGAAGGCTCATCGAGGACGTACATGGCGCCGACGAGATGCGAGCCGAGAGAGGTGGCGAGCTGGATCCGCTGGGATTCACCACCGGAGAGAGTGGAAGTGAGACGGTCGAGAGTGAGGTAGTCGAGACCGACTTCGTCGAGAAACTGAAGGCGAGAGCGAACTTCTTCGAGGATTTTGTCGGCGACTTTGGACTGGGCTTCGGAGAGCTGAAGTCCCGCGAAAAACAGGCGCGCTTCCTTGACGGTGAGCTTGCAAACATCGGTAATGGAATTGCCGGCAACCCGGATAGCGCGAGCTTCGGGGCGGAGGCGCGTGCCTGCACAATCGGGACAAGTGGCGTAGCCGCGGTAGCGGCTGAGGAATACACGAATGTGAAGTTTGTATTTCTTGCGCTCGAGATAGTTGAAAAAGCCCTTGACGCCTTCAAACTTGTTTTCCGGATCACCTTCGAGGATCAGGCGGCGCTGCTCGGCAGTGAGATGCTTCCACGGAGTGTGGGTGGGAATGCCGCGGGAGCGGGCCCACTTTTTTGCTTCGTTCAAGAGCGTGCGGTAGCGGGGCTTGGTCCAAGGCTCGATGGCGCCATCGTCGAGGGAATTGCCGGGATCCGGAACGACAAGATTCAAATCGAAATCAATGGTGTTGCCGAAACCCTGGCAGCGCGGGCAAGCGCCATAAGGATTGTTAAAGGAAAAGAGGCGCGGCTCGGGTTCCTGATAAAGCGTGCCGTCGTTTTTGCACTCGAAGCGCTCGTTGAAGACGAGGCGTTCGGCGGGATCTCCCAGGTTGTCCGGGAGGAATTCGAGAATGGCTTCGCCCTGGCCTTCGCGATAGCAGATTTCGATGGAGTCCACGAGGCGGGAACGGGACTCGGGCTGGACGGAGAGGCGGTCTACGAGAACGTAGACTGCCTGAGTGAAGTCAATGTCCAGGAGGGATTCGGGAGAGACGAACTCGTGGACGCGACCGTTCTGGTAGAGGCGATTGAAGCCGCGCTTTTGCAAATCGAGGAGGGCCTTGCGCAAGAGATCGCTGGGAATCGTTGCGGAAGGAGATTTCTTTAGGCCGCGGCGCGCCGTGGAAGCTTGAGGCTGGGCGATGCGCAGAGTGTAGAGGACGTAAAAGCGGCCGCCTGGGGCAAGCGAGAGGATGCGACTGGCGATGCTGTCCGGGGAATCGCGTAGAACTTCGGCGCCGCACTTGACGCAGAACGTGGTGCCACAACGGGCAAAAAGAAGGCGCAGGTAATCGTAAATTTCCGTGGCGGTGCCAACGGTCGAGCGAGGATTGCGCGTGGAGTTTTTTTGGCGAATGGCGACGGCGGGAGCAATGCCGGAGATTTCGTCCACCTCGGGCTTTTCCATGCGTTCGAGGAACTGGCGGGCGTAGGCGGAAAGCGACTCGACATAACGGCGCTGGCCTTCCGCGTAAATCGTGTCAAAGGCCAAAGAGGACTTACCGGAGCCGCTAACCCCGGTGACGACAGTAATGGAGTTGTGGGGGATTTCGACGGTGACGTTTTTCAGGTTATGAACGCGGGCATTGCGCACCAGTAGGGTTTCGCGTTCGACAGGACGGGCGGAAGTGATGATTTCGTTTGTGGCCAAAGGGAAGCCTATACGGCGCGGCTAAAGCGCGCCGCCTAAACTATCAATTATACGACCGGTGTAAAGAGCGGGCAAATGCGCCAGGAAAGACCTACTATTCGAGGTCGAGGTTGATTTGGCCGATGCCGCCTTCGACTTTGAGGTGGATGGTGTGGGGGGATTTGCCGTAGGCGTCGTTGACGTATTCGCCGTTTTCTTCCCGTAAGCCGTGGGCGTGAATATCGCCAATGCCGCCGGAGGCGGTGGCGACGACGCCGACATCTTTCGGCAAGCGGACAGTGGCCTGGCCGACGCCGCCTTCGATATCGGCGCTCAGATCAGCCTTGCGCGGCCCGGTGAGATCCACATCGGCGTGGCCTGCGCCCATGTTCACTTCAAGACGAGTGAGATTCATTCCGTTCAGCTTGAGATTGCTTTGGCCCGCGCCCAAATCAATTTTCAATTCCATGGGCACGTCTTCATTCAGATGCAGATTCCAGGTGTTGTCCGAAGGACCGATCTGCGGGCCGGTGCTTTCCTGGCTGATGGTCAATTCGCCGACGCCGTCCGTGACGTGATATTCAACGCGAGGCTTTTGCCAAGAATTGCTGAAGGAAAAGTCGCTTTGGAGGAGATGCAAAGTACCGCCATTGATATTGAGTTGGCCGGCGCCCATCTCGACGGATACCCGGACAGATTTGGCATTTTGCAGATCAATCGTTTCCGCGGTGCGATCATTGGGCTGCTCCGGAGATCCGAAACGGTGGGCGACGGAACGGCCATGAAGAACGAGAATGACAATGAACAAGGCAAAGGCAAGAGCGCCAAGAGTGGAACCGATGGGAAATCTTCTGGGCGAGCCATCGGCCGGAGCGGAACCACGGCGCGAAGCGTCAAGCATGAGTCCAAGTCCAACGAAGATCAGCAGGAGCGGCCAATAGGTTGCAAAGATGGGATAGGGGTCAAAGCCGGGGTGCCAATTGGCATAGAGAAACAGGCCGCCGACCACCACTAACAGAATCGGGAAGACCAGCGAGGGAGTTCTGTACCCGCGGTCCCTGGGCATCGCACACCTCCACAAATGTAATTACGCACGAGAAATGAAAATAGTTCAGCGGCCTGGCCCATAGTTTGCCACGAAACCGAGTCCGGAGAGGAAGGCGACCTCCGCCATGCTGGAACAGGTATGCTAGGCTCGTTCATTGAGCGTGAGGAAATCCAATGACAAGTCCATTCCAGCGAGTGGTTTGGGTGGTGCTGGACAGTGTGGGAATCGGCGCGTTGCCAGATGCTGCAGAATACGGCGACGTGGGCCGAAATACGCTGGGGCACATCACGGAATCGCGAGCGCTGGCGATACCCAACCTCGTAAGGATGGGGCTGGCAAATATCGCGCCGCTCGCTCATCAGATCCCAGCTGCCAAGCCACTGGGAGCTTATGGCAAGGGAGCAACCCATTCGCCGGGAAAAGATACGACGACGGGACACTGGGAGATGGCTGGCGTGTGGCTGAGCCAAGCGTTTCCCGTATACAAGCACGGATTCCCTGCTGAACTAATCGCGGAATTCGAGCGGCAAATTGGGCGAAAGATCATCGGAAACAAGCCGGCTTCGGGGACGGAGATCATCAAGGAACTGGGCGAAGAGCATGTGCGCACAGGCAAGCCGATTGTGTACACATCGGGTGACAGCGTGTTTCAGATTGCGGCGCACGAGGACGTAATCCCGATTCAGGCCCTTTACAGGATGTGCGAAGTCGCGCGGAAATTGCTGGACGGTCCACACCGCGTGGGGCGCGTCATTGCACGGCCCTTTACAGGGGAACCCGGAAATTTCACACGGACCTCGAGGCGTCACGATTATGCCGTGGACCCGCCGAAGCCGATGCTACTTGACGTCCTTGCCGAAAAGAGCGTGCCGGTTTTTGGAATTGGGAAAATCCACGATATCTACAACGGCCGTGGAGTGAAAGATTACGTGACCACGGTCTCGAACGAAGATGGAATGAAGAAAATCACCGAGGCCGTGCGCACGCGGCCGGACGGCCTGATTTTCTGCAACCTGGTGGATTTCGACATGCTTTACGGGCACCGCAAGGACGTGGAAGGTTTCGCGAAATCGCTGGAGCAGTTCGACGAACTGCTCGGCGTGTTTCTAATGCAGCTTGAAAGGAACGACTTGTTGATGATTACCGCCGATCACGGGTGCGATCCCGATCCACGGTGGGAGACGACGGATCATTCGCGCGAATATGTACCGATCCTTGCATATTCGCCGGGAGCCGGGGCGGGCGCGAATCTGGGGACGCGGGACACACTGGCGGACATGGGCCAGACAGTGGCCGAGAACTTCGGCGGAATCATCCCGCATGGGAAGAGTTTCCTGAACGAGCTGACGGGGGCCGCGCGGGTGTCTGCTCCCTAATTTTCCAAGTTTATGACGCCGGAGCCCGGTAACGGATGTAAAATGGGCGGCGTAAGATCCAGAAAATCCTTCAGCCGTACCTTTTGCCGGCTTTCGTAACCGTGAAAATAGAGAGAATTTCCCGGAACAAATCGCGCTTTGCCCTGAAAAGGAGAGTAGCAATGTCTCTGTCTCGCCGTTTTTTCGCCGTAATCGCAGTGATTGCCGTTTGCGCGCTTCTTCCTTCCTTCGCGTCCGCAAGTGGAGAGGAAAACTCCGAAGCCGAGAAACCGCCCGATGTTTTGGCGCACCTAAAATTCAGGAATCTCGGGCCGACGGTCGCGGGAGGACGCGTGTCCGCCGTAGCGGGGATCCCCGGTGATCCGAACGTGTACTACGTGGGAGGTGCGGCAGGTGGCGTGTTCAAATCCACGGATGGAGGGCAGAAGTGGAAGGCGATTTTCGAGCATGAAGCGACAGCCTCCATCGGAGCCATCGCAATCGCGCCATCGAATCCGAATTTCGTGTGGGTCGGAACCGGCGAAGGAAATATCCGGAACGACGTGATTGACGGCAAAGGCGTGTATTTTTCGCCGGATGCCGGACATTCGTGGCAATTCATGGGACTGGCGGAGACGCAGCAGATTTCGGCGATTGCAATTGATTCGCACGACCCCAACACGGTGTTTGTGGCGGCGCTCGGGCACGCTTGGGGACCGAATGCGGAACGCGGCATCTTTAAGACAACGGATGGCGGAAAAAACTGGAAGAAAGTTCTTTTCGTCAACGATACAACGGGCGCATCCGATCTGGCGATGGCGCCGGGAAATCCGAAAGTGCTTTTTGCGGCGATGTGGGAATTCCGGCGGTATCCGTGGGACATGGTGAACGGGGGCCCGGAGAGCGGGTTGTATCGAACGACGGACGGCGGCGAGACATGGACGAAGTTGAAGAAGGGATTGCCAGAAGGCCCCTTGGGAAGAATCGCGGTCGCGGTGGCGCCATCGAATCCCGACCACGTGTACGCGCTGATCGCCGCGAAACACGGAATGCTCTGGCAGTCCACCGACATGGGAGACTCGTGGAGCGAAGTGACGGACAATCACGCGCTGGACGTGAGGCCCTTCTATTTTTCCAAGGTGATCGTATCGCCGGACAACGAAAAGAAACTGTTCTTTCTCTCGTTCAACCTGATGGAATCGGAAGACGGAGGCAAGACCGCTTATCACGCCGACCGGGGAATGCATCCGGACCACCACGCGCTTTGGATTGATCCGCAAAATCCGAATCGCATTATTCAAGGACAGGATGGGGGAGCTTATCTTTCGCTGGATGGAGCGAAGACGTGGCGCTTTCTGGACAGCATCCCCATCGAGCAGTTTTATCAAGTGGCGACGGACAGCCGGGACCCTTACCGAATCTGCGGAGGGCTGCAGGACAACAGCGGATGGTGCGGACCGTCGTCGGATCTGGGCGGTCGGGGTGTGTCCGGCGGAGCGTGGTACACGACTGTCGGCGGGGATGGGGAATATTCCGTGCCGGCGCCGAGCGATCCGGACATCGTGTACTCGGATTCGGAAGACGGGTCCATCAACCGCCTGGACCTGAAGACGCACCTGACGCGCGATATCCAGCCATACCTGGACAGCGTGCAGAACATGAAACCCGCGGACCTGAAATACCGATTCAATTGGACCTCGCCGATTGCCGTTTCCGATAAGGACGCAAATGAGGTCTATCTTGGCGGAAACGTTTTGTTCAAATCCACCGATGGCGGCAAGAATTGGACGCCGATCAGCGGAGATTTGACGCGAAATGACAAGAGCAAGCAGGAAATTGCAGGCGGACCGATCCAGCACGACATCAGCGGCGCGGAGAGCTACGACACGATCCTTTGCATCACACTGGCTCCGACGGACAACAAAGTGATCTGGGTCGGCAGCGACGATGGGCTGGTGCATGTGACCAAGGACGGCGGAAAAACGTGGAGCAACGTGACGTCACACATTTCTGGAGCGCCGGAATGGGCGCGAGTGTACCAGATCGGGGTTTCGCCATTCGATGCGGGAACGGCATACGTAAGTTACGACGCGCACATGCTGGACAATCGCGGAGCTTACGTTTACAGGACGGACAATTATGGAGCGACATGGCAGAAGATCACGAACGGTTTGCCGGCAGACTCGCCGGTTTATGTGGTGCGCGAGGATCCGAATCTGAAGGGTTTCCTTGTGGCCGGAACGGACACAGGCCTTTACTACTCGGTTGACCGTGGCGATCATTGGACGCAGTTGAAGTCCGATTTTCCGACAGCTCCGGTGTGGGATCTGAAATTTGTCAAGGATTCTCATGATTTGGTCTTAGCCACGCATGGACGGGGCATTTTTGTACTGGACGACATTCGTCCTGTGGAAGAGCTGACTCCAACAATCGAGTCCACCGACTTTCACGTGTTCACCCCGGCGCCGGGGGTAATGTTCCATCACTGGAGAACGGACGAAGGGCAAGGAAATGCATATTCCGCTCCGAACGCGCCGAGCGGGGTGGTCGTGGACTATCTCTTGAAGAAAGAAATCAAAGCGACGCCGGAACAAAAGAAAGAACACCAGACTCCGGTGAAGATCGTGATTGAGGACGAGCACGGCGCGACGGTGACGACCGACTACGGGCCGGCAGAAGCAGGAATCAACCGGTATGTGTGGAATCTGCGGTACGAGGGTCCAGTCAACCTCAAATACGAGAAGATGCCGGAAATGAACGAGTATTTCAATCCGAACCGAGGACCGATGGTGGTGCCGGGAACATACCGCATTTCCGTAACGGTGAATGGGCAGACGCAAACGCAAGAAGCGAAGGTGCTTGCCGATCCGAATCTGACGATCGCGCCGGCGATCTTTGAGGCGCAGACCCGGAGCGGGCTGGAGGCTCGCAACGATGCGAGCGCGGTGAACGAAATGATCAACCGCCTTGACTTGATCAACAAACAGATCGGCGATTTTAGCGCGATGGTGCAGAGCAGCCAAGACAAGGAACTGCAAGCCAAATACAAAACGCTGATCGAACAAGGCAAGGAATTGAGCAAGAAGCTCTCCGCAGCGAAGGACGAAGTGCTCGCGCCCGGGATCCAGAGAGACGTGGCGGAGGACGATCTCCACGAACTTCAGCGCCTGCAAAGCGAACTCTCTGGAATGGCTTACGAAGTCTCGGGATCCTACGGAGAGATGCCTTCGACAATGGTGATGGACGAGCTGCACAAACTCGAGGGCGAGCTCAACGGACACCTGAAATCATTCAACGAGTTGCTGAAGACGGAGGTCGCGGCCTACAACAAAAAAGCAGAAGCCGAAGGGGCGCCGACCGTTTATGCAGGCGAGCCAGTGGAAATCAAGCCGGCAAAGGGAATGTAGAGAAGCCGGGATCCAAAAAACACGGAAGCGCGCTGGTTCAACAAGCGGAGAAAATCAATTGCTGCCGCCGGATGCGGTTGCGTCGGGTCCGCCCGGCGCATAGTAGCCGTTGCGCGTACGGGCGACGAGCTTTCCGTAGCCGTGCGGCGGAATGACCTCGACCTGCACGGTACGGTAGGTACCGTCCTTTTTTGCATTGGTGGGATAGTAGCCGAGCGTGTACTGATCGCGAATATCGTGGGCGACCTGGAGGCAGATGGTGTGCACGTCGTCTACATCTTCGGGAAAATAGGACATGCCGCCCGAAGCCGCGGAGATTTCCTTTAGCGCGCGGGTGGCCCGTTTGCGGCTCCTCTTGTCCTCGTCGCTGAACAGACCAATGGTGTAGATGACAACGTTAGTCTTCTGAATTTCGTGGATGGTTTTTTCCAGCGAATTGCGGCTGATGTTGTCTTCGCCGTCGGTCACCACGAGCAGGACTTTCTTGTCCTTGGATCCTTTTTTCAAGTGGTCGAGGGACCCGATAATCGCATCGTAGAGCGCGGTACTTCCCCGTGCGTCAATTCTTTCGAGCGCTTCCTTCAATTCAGGAATGCTGTTGGTGAAATCTTTGTCCAAATCGAGATAAAAATCGTCATTGAAATTCACGACGAAGACTTCGTCCTGGCGATTGCTGGTCTGGACGAGGGTCAGTGCAGCTTCGTTCACGCGGGGGCGCTTGTCACGCATGCTTCCGCTATTGTCAATGACCAGGCCCATGCTGACCGGCACATCCTCCTGCTTGAAGACCGAAAGCTTTTGTTCGACTTTGTCTTCGAAGACTCGAAAATTGTTTTCCTTGAGGCCGTCCACGAATTTCCCGCGGTCGTCCATCACGGTGGTATGCAATACGACAAGGTTGACGTTCACCTTGATCGAGCCGCCGCGCTGATCGGGACCCACCCCCTGTTCCGGAGGCGGAGGCTGGGCGTTGGTCACCGGAATCGGATTCTGAGCTGGCGTTAAGGCGGGGCACAGCAAAGTCGAAATCATCAGGAACAAGAAGGGCGAGATCAGGAGGGCAACTCCGGGAAGCGCGGACCTAATGGCTCGGAGCGTAGTAGCCTGTTTTGGCATAAACCGTAAGGGGCGGAAGACCCTTCGGAGTGCGCAGCTTAACCTTGATTTTGCGCCAGCGTGCATCATGCGCTTTATTGCTCGGATGATATCCCAGGACATATTGGTTGCGCAGCTCCATGCCAATCTTCGTGGCAATGTCCGGAAGATCCTCGAGCCTCTCAACGGCGAAAACCCTGCCTCCGGTCATATCGGTGATATCGGAGAGCAGCGAAGGGCCGTAGAGTTCCTCCGGAGAGCGGTTGCGATCACCAAGCGGGTCGTAGATTCCGATCGCGTAGAGCTGGGTGTCCGCTTCGCGAACCAGCCGCTTGACGTCACTTTCGTTGTAACGACTATGATTATCGCCTCCGTCAGATATGATGAGCAAGGCGCGTTTGCCGTTGTGTGCACCCCTCATCTCGCTGAGGCCAAGATATGGCGTCCAAAAGGGCGGTACGGCCTTTGGGAGGCGTCATCATCATGCGCGCTTGCAGATCTTCCACGCTGTTGGTGAAGCCGCTGGTGAGTTCGGCGCGTTCGTTGAAGCTCACCAGGAAAAATTCGTCCTGGGGATTGGCGGTCTTGAAAAACTGGATGGCGGCCTCACGCGCCTTGTTGATCTTGTTGCCCATGCTGCCGCTCACGTCAAAGATCACGCCGATGGAGATGGGCACATCCTCCGAGGAGAACGAAGTGATTTCCTGTTCGACGTTATCTTCATACACGCGGAAGTTGTCAGGATCGAGACCGGTCACCAAGCGGTTGTAAGGGTCGGTAACCGTGACATTCACAAGAGCCAGATCCACATCGCGATGCAGCATTTCGCGGGGCTTGATGGCCAAGCCCGGCGTATCGGTTTTCACGTTGTCGGCAAACTGATTTGCGCGGGGAGGCTTGTCTGCCTGAGCAAAGCAGGCTCTGGAAGCAAACGAGAGGCAAGCAAGCAGCAAAGAAACGGCAACTGCGCTGAACAGAACGCGAAACTTGAACCTATCGCGTCTCACGGCACCCCCTCATCCCGGACTGCTGGGACGGCCGCGCAAGGATTCGGACTAGCAGAGATTCTATCACTCGCGTTTAGCAACACAAGTTAATTGTCCCTGAAATTCCGACGCGTCCCGGAACTGGGTCGGTTCCTACTTCAAAGCGTCCGGCATGGTACTATGCGCTCTTAGGACGCTCGACCCGGAAACTGGGCAGAATCTGCTTCTGAGGCGCGGGGAAGGGAGTTTCACTGGCGGTGGAAAGCTCTTCGGTGGTCATTGTTATTCCTGCGCGGTATGGATCGGTCCGATTGCCGGGTAAACCATTAGTACAGCTTGGCGGCAAGCCGATGGTACAGCGAGTCTATGAACGGGCCAAGCTGGCTAAAACCGCTTCCCGGGTGCTTGTGGCGACCGACGACGAACGGATCTTGAAGGCCGTGGACGCGTTCGGGGGAGAGGCGCGGATGACGCGGAGTGAGCACCGCACGGGAACGGAACGCATTGCCGAGGTAGCCGCGCACACGGAAGGCGAAGTTTTCGTCAATGTGCAGGGTGACGAGCCTCTACTCGATCCGGCTTCCGTGGATACGGCTGTCGCAGCTCTGTTGGAAGAGCCACCCGCCGCCATTACGACCGTCGCTGTACCCATCCGAACGCCTGCCGACATCATGGACCCGAACATCGTGAAGACCGTGCTCGACTTCGACGGCAACGCGCTTTATTTTTCGCGGGCACCCATCCCGTGGGTGCGGGACACGGGAGGCCACGTTCAGGCGCGGCACCTGAAGCACCTGGGGCTCTACGTTTTCCAACGCGATGCCCTGCTCGAATATCCGACGCTGCCACAAGGCGAGCTGGAACGCATCGAGCAACTCGAGCAGCTCCGATGGATGGAAAACGGCTGGAAAATCCGGGTCGCGGTAGTCGAGCATGACGC
>Ga0335078_10013536_pt1 | contig 12090 bp, 7 predicted proteins | sample Lox_Sample_32_FD_206711 | JGI IMG/M metagenome (GOLD analysis project Ga0335078, IMG submission 206711) | Soil microbial communities from Loxahatchee National Wildlife Refuge, Florida, United States - Lox_Sample_3.2 | ecosystem: Environmental > Terrestrial > Soil > Wetlands | place: USA: Florida... | reverse complement strand
TCGTCGCGCGCGTCGAATAAAAATTGGGGCGACGGTTTGCGTCCGCGACTTTGCTGGTCGGGCGCTTCGGGCGCGAGGTAAATTTTCTCGAAGCGCACGCCACCGCGCGCCAGTTCGCGGCAGAGATGCTCGTTGACGCGCTGGACGTCGGCAAGCGTGAAGTAGCCGCGCCCGATGCCGGACTGGTTCGAGACGATGAACAGCTTGAAGCCGGCGTCGCCAAGCCGTTTCAAGCCGGCGGGCGTGGCTGGAAAAATTTCCACGTCTTCGGGACGGTGCAGGTAATTTTGTTCCACAATCATCGTCCCGTCGCGGTCAAGGAAAACGGCCCGGTTCATTCCGGCAAATTGTGGTTTGATTATGGCAAGAATGGAATTGAATTTTTAGCGCCATTGGCGCATTTTCCCGGCCCATGAATAAAGGCAGATTGGGTATTTTGGTCGGTGGCGGCCCGGCGCCCGGCATCAACGGCGTCATCGCGGCAGCCACCATCGAAGGTATCAACCAGGGTTTCGAAGTCATCGGCTTTCGCGACGGCTTCAAATGGCTGGCGTCGGGAGACGCGCCCCAGTGCCGGCCACTCGCGATCCGCGACGTGCGGGACATTCATCTGCGCGGCGGCTCGATCCTCGGCACGGCGCGCACCAACCCCACGAAATCCGAAACGAGCATGCAAAACGTGCTCAATGCCCTCAAAAACATGGGTATCACCGACCTGGTCACCATCGGTGGCGACGACACGGCTTTTTCCGCCAGCCAGGTGGCCAAGCGCAGCAACGGCGCCATTCGTGTGGCGCACGTGCCCAAGACCATTGACAACGATCTGCCGCTGCCCGGTTCAACCCCAACGTTCGGTTTCGAGACCGCGCGGCACTACGGCGTTCACCTGGTTCGCAATCTGGCCGAGGACGCGCGCACCACGTCGCGCTGGTACATCATCATCAGCATGGGGCGCGCGGCGGGGCATCTGGCGCTCGGCATCGGCAAGGCGGCGGCCGCCACGCTCGTCATCATCCCAGAGGAATTTCACAGCCGGCAGGTCACGGTGGATGAAGTTTGCGACATCATCATCGGTTCCATTGTCAAACGCCGCGCCGAAGGTTCGCAATATGGCATCGTCATTCTGGCCGAGGGGCTCATCGAGGCGATGGGCGAACAGGGTTTGATCAAGGCGCTGCCGGAAGGACAATTGGAACGTTACGGCAAGGTCATCCGCGACGAGCACGGCCATTTGCGCCTCGGCGAAATCGAATTTGGCCGCCTGATGAAGGACCTCCTGGCTGCGCGCCTCGAAAAACTCGGCGTCAAAATGACTTTCATTGACAAGGACCTCGGCTATGAACTGCGCTGCGCCGACCCGATTCCCTTCGACGCCGAATATACCCGCGACCTCGGCTATGCCGCGGTAAAATTTTTGCTCTCACCCGAAGCCGAAAAATACGGCGCCATCATCAGCGTCGTGGACGGCAAGATGATTCCGTTGCCGTTTGACAAAATGATTGACCCGAAGACCGGTCGCATGCAAAACCGCCGCGTGAACGTGGACGGCGAAGCCTACGAATGCGCCCGGGCGTACATGATCCAACTCGAACGCGACGATTTCGAGGACGCCAAGCACCTGGCCAAACTGGCGGCGAGCATTTCAATGACGCCCGAACAATTCCGCGCCCGCTTCGGCTATCTCGTCGGCCTGAAGTAAGATTCAAAAGAACCAAAATGGCGGCAGGACATCTCCTGCTGTTTAACCGGCTGGAACAAACCGGGTTCTCCGGCATCCCATGCATTGAAGTGGCGCGCCGGTGAATCAGGCGTTAAGCTGGATTATGTTTATTGTTGGACTCGGGGTCGCTGCGCCGCCGCAACGATACGCGCAGCGTGAATGTTGGGACGCGCTGCAGAATTCCGCGCCATTCACCCAGCTGGCCCCGCGCTCGCGCGCCATCCTCAAAAAAGTCCTCTGCAACGAAAACGGCATCGCCTCGCGCCACCTCGCGCTCGATCCGCTGACCGAAGCGTTCGATTTGACGCCGGACGCGCTGCAAGCCCGCTTTGCCAAACATGCGCCCACCCTCGCTGTTGAGGCCGCCCGGCGCGCCTTACAGGATGCGGCCTGCGCGCCTGCGGAAATTGACGCCGTGCTCATCAGCACCTGCACCGGTTATTTGTGTCCGGGACTCACGAGCTACGTCGGCGAACGGCTTGGTTTGCGCCCCGATGTTTTTACACTCGATTTGGTGGGACAAGGCTGCGGTGCGGCGTTGCCCAATTTACGCACCGCCGAGGCCCTGCTCGCTGCCCATCGCGCCAAAAAGGTTTTATCCGTCTGCGTTGAAGTTTGCAGCGCGGCGTTTTATCTCGACGACGACCCCGGCGTGCTCATCAGCGCCTGTTTGTTCGGTGACGGCGCAGGCGCGGCGGTGCTCGCCTCTGAACCGCAATCGAACCGGCGGCGCGTCGAATGGAAATTCGGTTCATCCTGTCTCGCGCCTGACAAACGCGACACGCTGCGTTTCGGTCACAAAAGCGGCATGCTGCGGAACATCCTTCTGCCAGAGGTTCCGCAAATCGTCGGCGACGAGGCCGCAAAACTTTTGGCCGGCGCGCTTGCTTCGGCGGGTGTGAAGCGCAACCGCGTCGCCGGCTGGATATTCCACACAGGTGGGCGCGACGTGTTGCTGGCGCTGCGCGACAAGCTCGATTTGAGCGAATCCGACGTGCGTCACAGCGCCGCGGTCCTGCGCGAATTCGGCAATATCAGCAGCCCGACCGTGCTTTTTGTGCTCGAACGCGCCCTGCATGACGCCGTGCCGGATGGGCTGTGGTGGATGTCGTCGTTCGGCGCGGGATTCAGTTGTCATGGGGCATTGCTGGAAGTGGGTTAAAATCGTCCCCGTCTTCGTCCATCGGTCTCGAAATGAAACGCATCGTCCAGCCTGAACTGCTTGACACGCTGCCGCCCGGCGACCCGCGCGCCGCCGGCTCGCGCCGCGATTTGCGCCGGCTCAACACTTGGATGCGCAATCACGCAACTATGATTCACGCGTTGCAGACCAGCTTGAATGGCCACACGCCGAAACAAATCACCGAACTCGGCGCCGGTGACGGAAATTTCCTGTTGCGCGTGGCGCAAAAAACCTCGTCGCGCTGGCCAAATGTGAACGCGACGCTGCTTGACCGCCAAAAAGTTGTGACACCCCAAACACTTGCATCCTTTGCGTCGCTCGGCTGGCGCGCGGAAGCGGTCGTCGCGGACGTTTTTGACTGGCCGCAAACTCCGGCCCCGGTGGAAATTGTCATCGTAAATGAAGTTCTGCACCATTTCAACGACGCGCGCCTGGCCGGGTTGTTTCGCGTGATTGCCGGTCGCACGCGTTTGTTCATCGCCATCGAGCCGTGCCGCGCGTACTGGCCGCTGTTTTGCAGTCGTTTGCTTTGGGCAATTGGCTGCAATTGCGTCACGCGACACGACGCGTTCGTGAGCGTGCGCGCGGGGTTTTCGGGCGATGAACTTTCCGCACTGTGGCCGGACAAAAAAAACTGGCAACTGACCGAGCAGCACGCCAGTTTGTTCAGCCATTTGTTCATCGCGCGGCAAAAAAATTGAACGGCATGGCGGCGAAAGCCATCACGATTGTCGGCGGCGGATTGGCCGGGTTGACGCTCGGCATCAGCCTGCGCCAGCGCGATGTGCCGGTGACCGTGTGGGAAGCCGGGCATTACCCGCGTCATCGGGTTTGCGGTGAATTTATCAGCGGGCGCGGCCAGGAAACACTCTCACGGCTGGGTTTGCGCGAATTGCTCGAACGCGCGGGCGCTGTTAGCGCCAGCACGGCTGCTTTCTTTTCGGCAACCCAATCATCCCCGCCGCGCTCCCTGCCGACCCGCGCGATCTGCCTTTCACGTTTCGTCATGGACGAACTGCTCGCAAACGGATTTCAAATGCTCGGAGGCGAATTGCGCATTGGCCAGCGCTGGCCTGTCGTTGGAGTCCGCGCTTCAGCGTGTCCAGACAGGCTAAAGCCTGAACTCCAACCCGAGGGCGTCGTGCGCGCCACGGGGCGGCGCGCGCAAACGGAGGAAAACGGTTCGCGGTGGTTCGGGCTCAAGGTGCACGCGCGCAATGTGCCGCTGATCGCCGACCTGGAAATGCACATTTCACCGCGGGGCTACGTCGGCCTGTGCCGGGTGGACGGCGGCGCGGTGAACGTTTGCGGATTGTTTCGGCGTCGCGCCAGCGAAGGTGACACACCGCAAAACTGGCCACGTAGAGATTTACGTGGCTGGCGCGAATGGTTGCGCGGCCAGAACGGTTCACCCTTGCACCAGCGGCTGGCGGGGGCGGAATTCGACGAAAGCTCGTTTTGCGCCGTGGCCGGAATTTCATTGCGACCGCAACGCGCCGCGGCGCGCGCCGAATGTTGCGTGGGCGACGCCATTACCATGATTCCGCCCGTGACGGGCAACGGGATGTCCATGGCGTTTGAGTCTGCCGAGCTGGCCATCGAACCGCTGGCCGCGTGGAGCGGCGGGGAAATTTCATGGGCAGAGACCCGGCAAACGCTCGCTTACCGGTGCGACGCCGCGTTTGCGCGGCGGCTCGCGTGGGCAAAGTGGTTGCAGCAGATGATGCTCGCGCCGTCGCTGCAAAACGCCCTCGTCCGGTTCGTTGCGCGCAGCGAATGGTTCTGGCGAACAGCCTTTGAACGGACGCGGTAAATTCTACCACGAAACACACGAATTACACGAAATCGCGTCGAAGTGGACTTGAATGATTAAATTCGTGCTCCTTTCGTGGGTTTCGTGTATTTCGTGGTTGCTGGATGAAACCGTTCGCTGATTGCCGGCTTTACACGTTTGTGGACACGGCTTATTTGCAAGGCCGCGTGCCGGAAGTTGTGGCCCAACAACTCTGCGATGGCGGCGCGGACCTGATCCAGCTCCGCGCCAAAAAATCCTCGTCCGACGAAATCCGCCGGATGGCGGAAGCAATTCTGCCTGTCACGCGTCGCGCCGATGTCGGCCTGGTCATCAATGACTATCTGGAAATCGCCCGCGACCTCGGCGCGGAACTCTGCCATTTGGGACAGGAGGATTTTTTTGATTCGGGTCACACACATGTTTCCGAACTCCGAACTCCCATCCTTCTTCCAGCGGCTACGGAGGGCAGGCCGAACTACAAACTCCGAATTGGTTTGTCCACTCATTCGCCGGAACAGGCGAAGCGCGCGCTGGCAGCCGGACCTGATTATATCGCCATCGGACCAGTTTACGCGACCGGCACCAAACCGACGGCGAAACCGGTGACGCTGGATTATGTCCGCTGGGCGGCGACGCAGGTTTCAATCCCGTGGTTCGCCATCGGCGGCATCAATCTGAAAAATCTCGACGACGTGCTGGCAGCAGGTGCAAAGCGCGTCTGCGTTGTATCTGCCATCCTCAACGCGCCGGATGTCGCCAAAGCCTGCGCGGCCTTTCGGGCCAAAATGGGATGATTCTCGCGACCGGGCTGGTGGGCGTTGTTGCGTATAACCTCCACTTGCAAAAAGCATTCATGCGGGTTATAGGTGGAAAGTTGTGATTCAATCAGGAGCAGCATCCCGGGGTTATGCCGCCGGTCCCGGACGGAACGCATTTTCCATTTCAATTTTTTGCGGTGCCTGGCTGGTATTTGCCGCGCCGGTCCTAGCCGGGAATTTTTATGCAGGAACATCGCCGGCCAATGTACCCTGGCCCGGCGGCGTCGTGCCGTATGAATTCACCAACGCGCTCACCGCCGCGGAGACCAACACCTATCTCGCCGGCCTGCGCGAATGGGAACTGGCGGCGAACGTCCACTTCGTCCCGCACACCAATCAAACGCGCTGGATTCTTTTCGCCTACAACACCAACTTTCTCGACTACGTTTCCGGCGGCAGTTACAGCCCGCAACTGGTCACCGTCTCCAGCCTGAGCCGGGCGCAGGTCTGCCACGAGATGGGCCACTCGTTCGGGTTCAACCACGAAAACATCCGGCCGGACGCGCCGAATTTCATTCTCGTGCTGACGAACAACATCACTGAGGAACCGAGCAATATTTTTTGGTTCACGCCCGATCCCACGACCGTCACGAACGGGAATTACGATTATGAGTCCGTGATGCATCTCGGCTGGGATTTCGATTCGACCAACTTCGGCGTGCTGGCCACGCAGCAGCCCAAGCCGCCGAATTTTCCGCGCTATCAATATCGCATGGGCAATTATTGTCTTAGTCCTGGCGACCGCGCGGCGCTGGCCTATCTTTACCCGCCCGCCACGACGCTCACCAACATCGTCACCACCACCGCCGACTTCGGCACCAACAGTTTGCGCGCGGCAATTTATTACGCGACCGATCATCCCGGCACGACCGTCCGCTTCGACATCCCGACGAGCGATCCCGGCTACAGCAACGGCGTGTTCACCATCCACCTCACCGGCCACTTGCCGCCGCTGGTGGCGGACGGGATGGTGATTGACGGCTCGACCCAACCGGGCTTCACGAACCAACCGGTCATCGTCGTGGACGCCTCACAAATCCTGCCCGAAACTTTCACGTCGGACACCGTGCTGGTTTATTCGTCGAGCAACCAGTTGAAAAATATATCGTTCACCGGCTTTGACTGGAACGGCCTGACGCTGATTTACCCGGACGCGACGAACAACACCGTTTCCGGCTGCTGGTGCGGCGTTGATTCCACCGGCACCAACGCCGCACCGAACGCTTATCAGGGAATTCTCATCGCCAGCGGCGCGAGCGGAAACATTATCGGCGGCACGAACGCGCTGGCGCGAAATGTCCTTTCGGCCAATGCGCAATACGGCATTTTCATCACCGACTCGAACACGACCGGCAACGTCGTTCTTGGTAATTACATCGGCACCGATTGGTCCGGCAGCAATGCGCTCGCCAACGGATTGAGCGGTGTTTTTGTCGGCAATGGCGCAAGCGGAACTGTCATCGGCGGCACCAACGCGCTGGCACGAAACGTCCTTTCCGGCAACCTGCAATATGGCGTCATTATGACCTCGAACACGACTGGCAATGCCATTCTCGGCAATTACATCGGCACGGATGCGAGCGGACGCCTCCTGATTTCCAACGAATTCGGCGGCGTGTTTCTGGCGGACGGCGCGATTGGTAACACCATCGGCGGCACGAATGCCGGGGTGGGCAATGTCATTTCTGGAAATCTCGGCAATGGCATCCTGCTGCGCGGTTTCAATGTAGTCAATAATTCGATTCAAGGAAATTTAATCGGCACCGACGCCACCGGGACAAACGCGCTGGCAAACACCGTCGCCGGCGTGACGGTTGATACCGGCTCGAGCTCCAACCTCATCGGCGGCGCGAGCGCCGGCGCGCGTAATATCATCTCCGGAAACGGCATCCCTGACGATTACGGAATCATCATCGCCGGGCCTGGCACGGGCGGCAATGTGATCGAGGGAAATTACGTCGGCGTCGGCGCGGACGGATTGACCGCGGTGCCGAATTATTGGGGCATCGTTTGCTCGTCCGGCGCCACCAACAATATTTTCGGCGGCACGAGCGCCGGCGCACGCAATGTCATTTCTGGAAACCTTGACGAAGGGCTTCGGCTTACCGATGCCGGCACGATGGCCAATGTGGTCCGGGGCAATTTCATCGGCACGGACTCAACCGGCGAAAAACCGGTGCCGAACGATTTTGCGGGACTGACGATTTATTCCGGCGCGGCCTCCAACCTCGTCGGCGGCACCAGCGCCGGCGCGCGGAACGTCATTTCGGGGAACAGCTCTTACGGTGTGGTCCTTGGCAATGCCGGCACCAGCGGCAATCTCATCGAAGGAAATTATGTCGGCCTCGACGCAAACGGCGTGAGCGCCATTCCCAACAATGATGGCGTTCTGTTTTCCGACGGCGCCACCAGCAACAGGCTCGGCGGGACCAGCGCCGGCGCGGCCAACTTTGTTTCCGGCAATTCCTACCGCGGTGTCGTCATCAGCGATCCGGGAACCAGCGGCAATCTGGTTCAGGGAAATTTTTTAGGCACCGACAACACCGGCACCAACGGCAGCGGCAACTACGACAATGTCGAATTGCAGAATAATGCGAGCGGCAATTTCATCGGCGGCGTGTATGCCGGGGCGGGCAACGTTATCGCTTTCGCCGGCTGGGACGGCGTGGTTTTATTTCAAGCGGGCACGACCAATAATTCCATCCGCGGCAATTCCATTTTCAGCAATTATAACCTCGGCATTGATTTGACGGGTGTCGCGAACGATCTGCAAAATTCCCCCGTCATCACCAACGCTTATGGTTCCGGTGGCAGTACGGTCGTCGCCGGCACGCTCAACAGTCTGGCCAATCAGTCCTGTTTTGTTGATGTCTATCGCAGCTTTGCCCTCGGTCCCAGCGGCTACGGCCAAGGCCAGTTTTATGTGGGCACCGTCAGTGTGACCACCGACGGCTCCGGCAGCGCCGGGTTTGCACTCACCAACACCACCGGCAATTACGCCGGACAATACATCACCGCCACCGCCACTTCGGCTGGAGGTGACACCAGCGAATTCAGCCTCGCCGTGCCGGCCACCAACCTGCCGGTGGCGTCCGCGCAATTCACCGGACCGTTTCAATCGCGCACGAACGGTTTTGCGTTCACCCTGGCCCTTGCGACCAATTTCAACTACCGCATCCAGGCTGCTACCAACCTTGACACTCCGATTGTCTGGACGGATCTGACAAATTTCCTCGCCACCAACTCGCCATTCAACTTCATTGACCGCGCGGCTACCAATTATCGCGTGCGTTTCTACCGCGTCGTGTCGCCGTGACGTGCGTGGACTTTTGAGTCGGGCCGCGACCTGCCCCGACATCGGATGTCGGGGTGACCTGCGTGGCTTCGGACGACCGGCACGTCGTCCCTGCCAACCAACCGATTTTCCTTGGAACCGAAAGATTGCCGACGCGATGGGTGCTGCGTAACATCACATTTTCGACAACGAATGCATCCTCAAGCCGGTAAAATGATCCTGGGGCGTCCGCCCGGGAGCCGCGTTGGAGTTACAGCCCTTCTGGTCGTCCTTTTTGTTGGTGCGGCGGGCACGGGTGCAGGCGCGGCCACGTCAAAGCAGCAGTCCCTCGATGAATGGCGGAATCTCACGGCGCCCACGGCGGAAGCGCCCAAGGTCTTTGTCAAAGGTGACAACATTCGATTCTATTTTCACAGCGGGACCAACGAGATGGAATTTAATGCCGATTGGAGCCACTTGCGTGTTCCCACCGAAGGTTACCGGGTCAATTCCGCGCTGGTCCGCTGGAAACAGAATCTGTCCCGGATGCCGGAACTCAACAAACGCGGCTGGCGCGAGGCAACTGTCATTGCCGGAGCGGAGTGGCGCCACCTTGCCACGAATTTGCTGGAAGCGTTAACGCCGGAATCACCGGGGCACGGCGCGTATTATCAGGCGTTCCTTTCGGACCGCGTCTTGTATCGCGACAGGCACGGCGTCGCGCGCCTGGCGCCGGACAGCGAACAACCCGCCGGGGTGATCATTGACCATCAGTATTCGGTCGAAGAGACCCTCGACGTCCTGGCCCGGCGCATTGAGGAGCATTTGGTCCGGAACCATCCCGGTGACACAATTTTTCTGATCATGGCCCCGAACGCCGGCCGGTTCACCGAGCCGCTGCTGCTCGACCGGCAACGGCGCCAGTGTGTCTGGCTGTCGCCGGCAGCCCTGTTTGACACCACCGAACGCGGTTTCGGGTTTGCGGATTCCGTCCGGGGCGTGGGCGCGTTCGTTTTTGAAAGCCACGGTCTGGCCCTCATCAAAAACCCCGTTTCCAGCCTGGCGCGTCTGGCCGATTTGGGTCTCGAATCTGCCGTCCAATTGCTGCGGTTCCCGCTGCCCAAGCCCGCCACCGAAGTCACCCCGCTCGCGCAGACCAATGGCATGGATCTCGGCAAGTGGGAAAAATGGCTCAATCGCTACACCGGCACCCGCCTGGAAGACGGGTCACTCCGCCTGCTCATTGACGGCGACCGGTTTTACTCGCGGCTCCAGCAGGCCATCGCGGAAGCCACCAACCACATTTACCTGAACATTTACATCTTCGACCGGGACGATGTGGCCGTCTCCATGGCCGACGTACTCAGACAACGCTCATCCGCAGTGCATGTTCATGTGATTCTCGACCAGATGGGCTCGTTGGCCGCTGGATTGATACCCCCCGCCACGCCCATGCCGGAGAATTTTGTCATGCCTTCCTCAATCGTTTCCTGCCTGCGAAACGATTCCCGCGTCCGCGTGCATCCTTTTCTGAACCCGTGGTTTTCGACCGACCACCAGAAAGTTTATCTGGTGGACGGCGCGCATGCGTGGGTCGGCGGCATGAATCTCGGCCGCGAATACCGCTACGAATGGCACGACCTGATGTTGGAATTGAGCGGGCCGGTGGTGGCTTCCCTCGAACGCGAGTTCCGGCGTGATTGGGCGCACGAGGGTCTCCTCGGCGATTTTGCCTACACTGCCGCGCTGCTTACTCCGCCGAAAAAGCCCGCGGCCGCCGCCGCGCCGGACCACTGGGTCAAAGTCCGCCGCTTGCCCACGCGGACCGGTTGGAAACCTTTCAGCAACGCGGTGCGAAGTTCGTTGCGCCGCGCGCAGAGTTATATTTACGTCGAGAACCCCTACCTCTTCGACAAAGGCGTGATCGCGGAACTGGTGGAAGCCCGCGCGCGCGGAGTGGACGTGCGGGTTGTGATGCCGCGCGTCAATGACTTCAAGACCGGCGGCCGCAGCAATTTGATCGTCGCCAACTACCTCCGCCAGCACGGGGTGCGCGTTTATTTTTATCCCGGCATGACCCATGTGAAGGCGCTGCTCGTGGACGGCTGGGCCTGCCTCGGCTCCGGCAACCTGACGCATCTCAGCCTCGACCTGTCCCAGGAACAGAACATCGCCACTTCCGACCCGGCGTTTGCCGCGCGCTTGAAACACGATTTGTTTGAGGAAGACTTCGCTCGCTCCTACGAGCTTAACCAATCCATCTCCGTGGACTGGGTGGATTTCATGGCCGACACCGTCCTGGAAGGCTTTTGAAACCCACGGTGCTGGCGTTGATGCCGGCTTAATCTGTTGCAGGGTTTGGCAGTATCCCAATTCGGTGGTGGCGGCGCTACCGCGCCGCCGTGCGCCGCCGCAGCGCCGCACCTACCAATGTCAAATCAGGACACTGCCCAGGAGTTGCCAGCGTTGGACGAATTGGCGAGAATCAGAAAAATGAAAACACGCGCCTTCGTTATTTTCATTTCCCTTGGTTTGCTCCTGCCGGCGATGGCCTCGCCGGCTGACAAAACGATTTTCAACGTTCGCAGTTTTGGCGCCGTTGGCGATGGAACGAATCTGGACAGTCCGGCCATCAACCAGGCGATTCTGGCCGCATCCGAAGCCGGCGGCGGAACGGTTTTTGTTCCGGCGGGCAAGTATCTGTGCGGCAGCCTCCGTCTGACCAATAACCTCCATTTGTATCTGGACGCCGGCGCGGTCCTGCTCGGCGCGCCGCAGGCGATGAACGTTTACGATCCGACGGAAGCCTGGTCCGGTCAGGCGTATCAGGACGGCGGGCACACGTATTTTCACAACAGCCTCATCTGGGGTCAAAATCTCACGAACGTTGCCATCACCGGCACCGGCATGATCAATGGCGGCGGACTGGTGCGCGACGATGGGTTGCTCGACGAGATGTGCGGATTTTCAAGCTGGAGTCCGACCAACCGCGCGCCGCAAATTGAAACGAATCCTCCGCCCGCCCGGCTTGGCAACAAGGCCATCGCGCTCAAGCTGTGCCGCAACGTGCTGCTGCGTGACATCACGATTTTTCACGGCGGCCATTTCGCCATCCTGGTCACGGGCTGCGACAATCTGACCGTGGACAACGTGACGATGGACACCGACCGCGACGGCATTGACATCGATTGCTGTCGCAATACGACAGTTTCCAATTGCCGGATCAATTCGCCGCGCGACGACGGCTTGTGCCCGAAAAGCACTTTTGCACTTGGTCGGAATGTCATTACGGAAAATCTG
>Ga0335078_10013535_pt1 | contig 12090 bp, 8 predicted proteins | sample Lox_Sample_32_FD_206711 | JGI IMG/M metagenome (GOLD analysis project Ga0335078, IMG submission 206711) | Soil microbial communities from Loxahatchee National Wildlife Refuge, Florida, United States - Lox_Sample_3.2 | ecosystem: Environmental > Terrestrial > Soil > Wetlands | place: USA: Florida... | reverse complement strand
GTGCGCGGATTTATTTACGACGTGAAGACGGGAAGGCTGAGCGAAGTGAGGTAAGCCGTGTGGCGCGGGCGCCCCGCCCGCGAAATGCCGATGGCGCAAGGGCCTTAAAGGAGCAGCCAGTCTAGCTGGAAGTTCGAGTCAACAACTCCGGATTAACCCATAACCACCGATAATTCTCCGCCTGCGAAACTAACCCTTTCCTCACCGGATTCTGCGCAATGTACTCACATTTTTCTCTCCGGCTCTCATCCGACCTCAAGACGTGATCGAACGACTCTTCCTCCCAGACCGGGCCAGAAAGATGGAGCAGTTTGTTAATGCGGTGCGCGGTTGCGCTCTTCAGACAGTGGAGAATGTCGACTAGTGGCCAGGGCCAGCCCTCGGCATCCCGCAAAGGAAAGAGCAACAAATGAACGTGATCAGGCATAACCACAACCGCGTGCAGAGTAATTCTCTTCCCATGCTCTCGCAGACAGTGGGCAAAGACTAACTCACGAGCCGCTGCCGGCAAACGCGTATGGCCGTGCGTGCAGAATGTCACGAAGAGATCGCAGTCCGCCTTTTGCAGGTGGGGGAGCCGCCTGCGGTAGCGGTATTTCACTAACGTCGGGCTGGGCACGGTTGTTGCGGATGCCGAAAATCCGCGTCTACTAGAAGGGTAATTTGGAGGCCCGTCGGCTGTCTGTGACGAGAGAACAATCAGCTGTGGAAATACCGTCGGCAGGTCGCGGGCGAGGCGCCCGCGCCACACGAGTTACTTTGCTATCTTCTCAATCTCTCCCTTCAACTCTCCATATGGCACCGCGCCCGGGTGATACCAAGCCACCTTGCCCGCGCGATCCAGGAGCACGAGTGTCGGCGTCGTCGATGCTCCGTAGGTCTGGAAGTTGGACTTGTTGATTGGGACCGGCATGTCGAGCAATCCGGAGTAGAAGCGGTGCCGCACGGCGTCGATGTACTGCAGTTCGTCGCTGGGCGTGGCGTGCTCAATTTGCGCGGTGTAGCCGTAGAGTCTTGTCGGCCCGATCACCTTCAATCCCTTCGAGGCATATTCCGAGCGCAGTTGCGTGATGATCGGGGCTTCAGCCTTGCAGTCGCCGCACCAGTGCGCCCAGAAGAACAGCAGGACGGGCGATCCTTTCAATGAAGCCGCCGCGGGCAGGGGCGCTCCCAGAAACTGATCAGACTTCAACGGTGGGGCGATTTTTCCCTGAAATGACAGCAGGTTGAGGTTTTTTTGAATGCGGTCGCGGATTGAGGTATTGCCATACGTTTGCAGCTCCGACTGCAGCAGAGCAACCGCTTGCGTCTTCTGCCCGCGAGCAGCGAGCACCTGCGCCTGAACCTCGATCGCGGCTCCAAGCGCCAACGGCAAGTGAGGCTCGGCATCGAGCGGACGCTGCTTGAGGAGTTCCAGCGCCTGAGTCTTGGTCTGCTTCGCATAGGCTGCGGCCTGATCGTACTGCTGCTGGTCGAGTGCGGCGCGTGCTATCCAGGAATAGGCTTCCAGATATTCGGCGTCGACGCCACGCTGGCTGCGGTAGGAGTCGAGTTGCGCCTCGGCGGCCGAGAAGTTGTTCTGCGCCAGGGCATAGCGGACATTGTCGACTATTCCGGCCCAGGAGAGCGAGGCTGCCAGCAGGAGTGAAGCCAGAAAAATCCGAGAGCGCATTTTTTTATGATGATGGTTTCGCGCAAAAGTGGCAACTCGTGAGAGATTTCAGCCGATTTCAGATTGAAGATCTCAGATTGAAGATTTATTACTCCGCGAGTCATGGAGGGAGTTCAATCTGAAATCTGAGATCTAAAATCTGAAATCAGCGACAGAACCCAAGAGGCGGCGCTCATCCGCGGCCGCCATAACGTTATTGTTATCATAGATTTATGAACCCTCCTTTACGAATTCTGTAGCTATTTCGGGGCAGTTTACTGTAGAATTAACTTGCGTTTGACTTTAAGAGTTCCTTCGCAGTACAAGCATCTCCGCTTAACCCAGCGTGTGACCTGCCTGCTGAAGAATCCCGAAAAGTATCAGCGCTACATCAAGAAAAGGAACATTGCATCAACATGGAAACAGGAACAGTGAAGTGGTTTAACGACGCCAAGGGCTATGGATTCATCAGCCGCCAGAATGGAGAGGATGTATTCGTACATTTCTCCGCCATCCAGGCGAGCGGATTCCGCAGCCTCCAGGAAGGTCAGCAAGTACAGTTTGACGTGGTCAAAGGCCCCAAGGGCTGGCAGGCAGAGAACGTCAAGGGCGTCTAACACCGCTTCCAGTAACAATTCGCAATAAGGGCGGCCAGCAATGGCCGCCTTTAGTTTTTCTGGTGGGCTGAGTTTCTTGGATGGGGTCGATGCGTTGTTCTTGCTTCGGCCGACGCTTCTGCATGAGCTTATATCCGGCTGACGTTGGCCGGATCACTCGATTCTCGTTCGCTTCCACGCTCGATACCAGTCCCCGATCATTGGCTTCTTCCCAGACCGGCAGCTTGGGGCACGACGTCCGCCACGCTTCCATGACTTCTTCGTAGCTGCGGTCGCGCACGGCGAGCCACTCCAGAAGGTCCAGTATCAGATTCTCGACGACAGGATCGTTCACGGCGTCCTCTCTTGGATTATATGGGCGGCTTTGTTTCCACTCTGGAAGCTGAATGCGGCTTTTACGCAAAATTGCGTCCTTGACAGCAATAATACGTAGCGATATAGTACGTTACGTATCATTGAGAGAATTCTATGCGATGCCTAATCACCCTCATCACTTGTCTTTTCTCCGCGGCGGGGTTATTCGCTCAGGCCGCTTCGTCGACCGCATCGTCAAACAGTCCCTTCACACGCCACTACGTTGAAGGCGAAAAGTTGGCCTACACGATGAAGGGGAACAACGAGGGTTGGACGTATGAAGTCCAGGCCAACGGTACGGTGAAGAAGGATGCCAACGGGCACTTCGTCGAGGAGTACGGCTGGTCTGACTTCAAGTCGAACGCCTCGATGACGCTTTCGCCGGAGAGCCTGGGCTTTCGCCAGACGGTTTCGCTTGACCCGGCAGCGCCGCCTGCCATTCCAAACCTCAGCCAGGTGCAGCCGTTCCTCATTGGCCCGATCACGGACCTGCTGACTTTCTACAGCGATCTGTGGCTCGTCATCCGGCAAGGGAATCTCCAGAAAGCCGGTGACCATGCATACGTGAAGCTCGGTATGCCTGCGTCTTGGGCCGACGGATCGCGTGTGTTCCTGGGACAAGACTCGATTGATTTCGACCTCACGGTTAAGGATGTGGACACCGGGAATCACGTAGCGACCTTGCTGGTACGGCATGTTCCACCGGCCGAACCGAAGGTGAAGTTGCCGGCAGCGTGGATGCAGACCCCTGTCGCGGACACTCGCAACAATTTCATCAACGTGCAGAAGACGGACTCAGGCAAATATGCGGCGGAGGTTGGCAAGGAGACCTTCGACGTCGAGATCAAAGTGAGCCTGCCAGACGGAAGAATTCTTTCGTCAACGCTGGACAACACGGTGGTGGTGACCAAGCGCGAGTGCTCCGACGATGCGTTCAAGAACTGTGGCGAGGCATCGCCCCACACGATCCACCGCAAAATCGAACTGCAATCGATTGCGCCGCAAAAATGACGAGTCGGAACATTTCGTCGCTGGGATACGCGTTGATGGGCTTGCTCCACCAGAAGCCAGCCTCGGGCTACGACGTGCGCAAGATCTTTTCGTCCACATCGATGAAGAGCTACAGCGACAGTCCCGGCGCCATCTATCCAGCGCTGAGACGTCTTGAGAAACAAGGCTTGATCCGAGGCACGGTCGAGGAGGGCACCGGACTGCGACGCCGCCAGGTTTTCCGTCTGACTCCAAAAGGACTCGCCGAACTCAAGGGATGGATCGTGCTTCCGGTTACGCGCGAAGACATCGTGCGCAGACTGCCGGAGATCATGTTGCGCTTCGCGTTTAGCGAGCAGGTGGTTGGCGCCCACGCCTCGATCGGCCTTCTGAAGTCCATGGAGGCGGCTTTGAAACCCTATGTGCAATCCCTGCGCCAGGAGGGGCAGGCGCTAAAGTCCGTAGCTTCGCTCTCGGGAACCATCGCCTTCGAAGCCGGGCTTCGGGGAGCCGAGGGCCTGCTGCAATGGGCTCGCTTCGCTATCGCAACATACGAGAAAGAAGGAAAAGGAGGTCCGTCGTGAAACTCTCAAACATAATCATGCGAACCGTGGCAGTCTTCATCGCCGTTTCGATTGTGCAGATGCTGGCCGGGGCCTTGGCTGGCTTCATCATTCCGGCCAAAACTCCGCCAAATCTCACACCGCATTTCTTCTATTGGGCGCTCCTGATGAACGCCGTCACGATTCTTGCCTTGGCGCCGCTGGCGGTCCGTAGCGAGTGGCGCGGGTGGAAGTTGGGGGCGGCTTTGGCCGCCATTCCCGCAGTGATCACGATCGTCGACGGAATCGAGGGAGCCGTCTTTCTCAAGAACTCGCACATTGATTGGCCCAGCATCTTCCTGATGACAATCATCGCAGCGGTGCTCAGCACGCCGGTATGGATGCTGCTTTTTGGGAAGCGTACCGAACAACCGCCGGAACATTTTCATCCGATCGCCTCGAAATCGCTCGGCGAGCGAGGCTGGAAGTTCGTGGTTGGCGACGTTTCGTACATCACGCTCTACTTGATTGCAGGGACTATCATTTTGCCCTACATCAAGGCGTTCTATGCCACCCAGACTGTGCCGCCGATGTCCACGATTTTCGCATTGCAATTGCTCGTCCGTGGGCCGGTCTTCATTTTGCTGTGCTTGCTGATGGTGCGCATGCTTGATATGCCGCGTCTCAGCGGCGCGCTGACGGTGGGATTACTGTTCACGCTCCTGAGTGGAGTCGCACCGTTGCTGATGCCAAATCCGTACTTCCCCGATTCGGTCCGCTGGATGCACTTCATGGAAGTGACCAGCTCGAACTTCGTGTTCGGCGCGATTGTGGGGTGGCTCTGGGGCAGACCGCGGCTGGTGCAGTCGAATGTGCTCGCGCACGCGGCGTGATTCGGACCAGCCTCGACCTCGGACATAAGTGCACTAACTACTGGACTGTCGCTGTGAAAACGTTGGCGGTGAGCCATCGCGAGGTTCACGCCTCCTCTTCGCTTCGCTCAGAGTCGGTGGGCGGACGAATGCGTCCGCCCCTACACGTTATGAGGGCTACTGCTGCATGTCGCGAATCAGGACCACGTCCGCGTCGGTGTGGCCGCGTACCAGAGCCAGCTGTTTCCCGTCGGGCGACCAGTGAAAGTCGTAAATGCGCTCCGCGGTAAAACTGGTGATGCGCTTTCCCTTGGAGCCGTCGAGAGGCTGGTACCAAAGATTGTCGACTCCATTTTCGCGGACGGGATAGACTACGCCTTTCCCGTCGAGCGAAAAGTGGAGTATGCCTGCGGATGGCTTTTCAAAGTCCACAACTCTAGCGGTCTTCCCCGCATCTGCTTCGAGCAGCGCCAGTCTTTCCTTGTGCTCGCCGGAGTGCTCCAGCGTGGGAAATGCCAGGAGCTTTCCGTCTGGTGAGACATCGAATCTGCCGGACATCGGCAAATCTGAAATCACCTGAGATGCCCCGGTGTCGATGGGCGCTCTCTCCAGCTTCGTTTCGCCATTCTGATCCATGTAATAGACCCATTTGCCGTCGGGCGAGCAAACGGGAGAAACGTCGAGCTTGCCATTGGTGATCGGCTTGGGATTCGTTCCATTCGAGTCAATTCGCCAGATGTGCTGGGTCCCATGCAAGAACGTTATGAATACGATGACACCACTTGGAGCGCACACTCGGGGAGCGCCGGTCACCATCTGGGTACCAAGCTGCGTCTTGTCGCCGTGCGACGGATCAATCAGGTTCAACACATTCGACTGGTCGGAGATCAACTTGCTGTCGGTCGTCCAATCAAAGTTCGTATCTCCATCGGCCGACGAGACTTGACGAACCTGCTGCTCCGTTCCTCCCGTTGGCATGACCTGCAGATTCCAGCGCGGCTCGTTCTGCACCGTCGCCAGGATGCGCCCGTTGGCGGCAACACTGAGATCGGAGTAGCTGTTGGTGTCGCGCGTGACGGGCGAGTACACGCCTTGGGGATAAGAGATGTAGCCAATCTGGTTGCGGGTAAAGTTGGTCGTCTGCTCACGCACCAGACCGAGAATCCCGCTGCTGTCGGGAAGCCACGAGGCTTTGAAGAAGATTCGCTCGTTGCTGCTGTAAACGATCTTCCGCTGACCTGAGGTTGCATCAATCGCAACCAGACGGATCAGCGCGTTTGCAAAGTCATTCATCTGGCCAACGATGGTTCGGCCGTCCGGCGACCACGCAGGGTCGTACAAACTCTCGCTGCTCGGGCCGCTGGCCAGTACAGTATCGGTTCCCGTCTCCGCGGAGCGGATCAACAGCTGATACTTGCCTCTCTCCGGATCGTCATAGCGCATGTAGGCAAACCGCTTGCCGTCGGGCGAGAAGGTGATGTTGGAATCGACGTCGCTGAGAAGCTTCTGCGGTGTGCCGCCCAACAGCGGAGCGCGATACAGAAACTTCAGCACTGCATTGCCGGGATCACTGCGGACGCAATAGAAGTAATTGCCGTCGGGCGAAAAACGCAGGCCGTTATAGTATTCGTCCGCGGGAGGCTCTACCTGAGTATTGCTGTTAGTCGGCACGTTGCGCAGCCAAAGGCTCGCCAGTCCGTTGTCGCGGACCATGTTGAGAACGTACTTGCCGTCGGGAGAGATGGCGGCGAAGACGGATTTGCCTCCCTCGGTGATTTTGGCCGCGGTGAAGTTCTGGAACGGCATGGGCCGCGCGCGAGTGACGAATGCATAAATGCCGTAACCCGCTGCCGCGAGGACCAAAGCCACGATCCCAGCAATCACGCCACTCCCAACCTTGTGTCCCCGAACAGCCGCGACTACCGCTGAGCTATTGGGAGGATGCAGCGGCGCAACCGTAACTGAACTCGCAGCCGGAGTGGCCACCGACCCCGATGCCGAGGACACTTGTGCCGGTTTCCGTCCGGAATCCGTATCGCGCTTCAGCCGTTTGAGATCGCCGCGGAGATCTGCGGCCGACTGGTAGCGGAGGTCGCGATCCTTTTCGAGCAGCCTTTCGACAATCTCCTGAAACTTGGCGGGCAGAGCCGGATTCAACTGCGAGATCGGAAACGGATCGCTTTGCAGAATGCCGTGAAAGACCACCGCCGAGGTCGCGCCCTCGAAGGGTAGTTTGCCCGTCGCCATCTGATACATCACAGAGCCGAGCGAGAAAAGATCCGTGCGCGTATCGAGCTCTTCTCCCCGCGCCTGCTCCGGTGACATGTAGGCGATGGTTCCAACCGTTGCGCCGGGGCTGGTCAGATGCACCTGGGCTGGAGATTCAGCCGTCGCGCCGATGGTCTCCATCGCCATCTCCGGACGGCTAAGTTTGGCGAGGCCGAAGTCGAGAACCTTCACCGGACCGCGTTGCGTGACGAAAATGTTGGCTGGTTTGATGTCGCGGTGAATGATTCCTTTTGCATGCGCGGCGTCGAGCGCGTCCGCTAATTGAATCGCGACGTCGAGCAGGCGGTCAAGCGGCAGAGGGCCGGAGTAGAGCTTCTGCGCGAGATTCTGTCCTTCAAGCAGCTCCATGGCGATGAACGACTGCTCTTCGGAATCCTCCCGCGCACCTTTTTCCACCGCATAGATCGTGCAGATATTGGGATGGTTCAAGGCTGAAGCTGTGCGCGCTTCGAGGAGAAAGCGGTCCAGGGCGTTCTGATCGCGCGACAGGTGCTGCGGCAGGAATTTGAGAGCGACTTTGCGGCCGAGATTGAGGTCTTCGGCTTCGTAAACGACTCCCATCCCGCCACTGCCGAGCTGGCCGGTGATGCGATAGTGCGAGATGGTCTGGTTGATCACGAAAGCGTCGCGGAGTGTTACATCTTAGGCGGGATGGACGAAAGGCGTCAACGCTGCCGCCCAGGCTCACTTCGCCGGCAGCGGCTGATTCTGCTCATTGGCCAGCTTGTCGATCATATCTTTCGGCAGCGCATGCAGCAGTTCGAGAAACGCCGCATTGGTCCAGCCGAATCCGACGACGTTCATGTGATAGCCCAGCTCCGCGTGGGCTTCGGACGACTTCGTAACGACGTTGTACTTCTCGCGGATGTTGCCGTCGCGCCGGAAATTCTCTGCGACCGTGGAGAGAAATTCGTAAGAGATGCGGTCCGCGTCGGCGTTGAACCCATATCGACGCAGGCCCTCGACGGCCAGCATTTCAATATTGCCCCAGCCATAGGGTAGGTCCCACTGCGCTCCGGTCTCCACGGTGCTCATGGGAAGCCCGCCGGGCTGTTCGAAGACCTTCAAATTCGCAGCGACAGCCTTTGCCTGGCCGGGTGTCGCCAGCCCAGCCCAGAGCGGATAGAACGTAGTGGCGTAACGATAGGTTGACATCGCGTTCGTCGTGAAGTCGTAGTCGAAGAACAAGCCTTGTTGTTCATTCCAAAGATAGCGAATGATCAGTTTCTTCCTCGCTCCGGCCCGCTTGCCCCACTTCTCCGCGTCGTCATTACGCCCACGCCAGCGGCTGATCTGCTCCATGTCTTTTTCCGTCTTGTAGAGCAGGCTGTTCAAGCAGACCGGAGCATAGTGATGCGTCGCGGCGCCAAATGGAGCGAACCGGAAACTTACGTCGAAGCCGGATTCGCGCATGGAGCGATCGCCCTTGTAATAGTCGGCACTGAGCTTGAACTGCAGCGCCTTATCGCATTCGGGATGCGCCATGGTGAGCGCTGCATCGCACACTTGCAAGGTGTACGCCGCACCTGCAACTGGTTGCGCCGCACCCGGCTGCGTTTCGACGATGTAGTCGCTGGCTTGTCCGGGATGAAAGAAGAAGTATTCTGAAACCTTCCGGTAAAAACCGCTCTCATCTTGCACGGCCTCAGCGGGCGGGCCTTCACCGAAGTCGTAGTAGCGCGATAGACCCGTCTTCCCGGCAAGATGCGGGTCGCGCGTCCACATTTCGTAGTCTTTATTGAGATCGTTGTAGGCGCGTTCGAGCCAGGCAAGGTCTGGCTTGTCATGCGGTGTGGCGCTGTACACGTCGACGAACATCGAACTCAGGAACGGCGGCTGCGATCGGGTCAGATAGTACGTGCGGTTCGCGTTGAGCATCGCGCCGTAGTGCTCGATCTCGAAGAAGAAGTTGTCGACCATGCCGCGCGCCAGTTCTACACGTCCGGCGCGCAGCAGGCCGCGGATGATGAAATAACTGTCCCAACCATACATTTCGTTGAAGCGGCCGCCGGGCACGACGTACTTGTTTTCGAGATAGAGCAGCCCGTGAGGCTGAATCTTGCTGGTATCGATCTCGCCGAGAGTGTGGATCTTAATTGGCAGGTGCTCGATTCTCACCTTGCAGTCCGTGGCCAGCTTCTGCACTGCAGGCGGCTCGGGCATATCCTTGGGGAGATACAGGACCGGAGCCTCCGCAATTTTCGGGTCAACGATGCTCTGGCACTCGGTCATGGAGCGAGTGAGGGTGTCCCAAGCGGAAGAGATATAGGCGAGGATCGGCTTGAGTCCCGGACCGGTTGAGTCAGCCGGTTGAGCCGCAATGGCGAAGGGCTTCGCAGCCGCGCAAATCAATAAAGGGACGGCGACGACATGAAGAAAACGGCGACGCACATGCGAATTCTCAGGACTCATTCGGAGACCGCGCGAAAGCTCCGCCATCATAAACGCGCCACGAGTGGGCGACCAAGCGATTTCGACTGAAAATGCGAGCGATATCCTTCGGACCTTCGGGCTGAGCCAACCATTCGAGGTTGATTTATGCTATGTAATTTGTCGTTTGATGAGGGGGCTAGATGAACCGATCTCGTGTTTCTTCTCTTCTCTTGTTGTTCTTTCCTGTTTCGTTCTTCGTATTTGCCGCCACAGCCTGGGGTCAGGTTTCCGAAAGCACGTATCAGGAATTGCATTGGCGCATGGTCGGCCCGTTCCGCGGAGGGCGCACGCGCGCCGCGGCCGGCGTCCCCAGCCAGCCGAATGTCTTCTACATGGCACAAGTGAACGGCGGAGTCTGGAAATCTGACGACTATGGGCGCACATGGAGCCCCATCTTCGATCACGAGTCTACACAGTCGATCGGCGCCATCGCCGTTGCGCCTTCCGATCCCAACGTCATTTACGTTGGCAGCGGCGAGGGACTGCATCGGCCGGATCTGTCTGTCGGCAATGGAATCTACAAGTCGACGGATGCTGGCAAAACCTGGACTCACCTCGGGCTGGTCGACGGTCAGCAGATCCCGGCGTTGGCAGTCGATCCGCGTGATCCGAATAAGGTGTTTGCCGCGGTGCTCGGGCATCCCTATGGGCCGAGCGAAGAGCGCGGTCTGTACCGCTCGACGGATGGCGGACAGAATTGGCAGCGCGTCATTGCGAAAGACGAAAACACCGGCGCCTCCGACGTCGAAATAGACCCCTCGAATCCCGACGTCGTCTACGCGTCGATGTGGGAAGTGCGCGAAGGCCCGTGGGAAGACGGGAACAGACACGACGGATCCGGCGGCGGTCTCTTCAAGTCGACCGATGGAGGCAGCACCTGGCGCCAACTGAGCATCGGCCTGCCCAACGATCTCGCGCAGATCTACGTCGCCATTGCGCCCAGCAACTCGAAGCGGCTGTACGCAACGCTATCGACCGCCGCGGGCAAGCTTAATGTCTACCGCTCCGATGACGCTGGGGATTCGTGGGCACGAATCACGGACGACCCGCGCCCGTCGGGGAGAATCGGCGGAGGGGATCTCCCAGTCCCGCGTGTCGATCCGAAGAACGCGGATGTTGTCTACGTGGCCAGCACCGTCACGATGAAATCGATTGATGGCGGCAAGACCTGGTTCGGATTCCGCGGCGCTCCTGGCGGCGATGACTACCAGAATCTCTGGATCAGTCCCAACGATGGCAACATCATTCTGCTGGTCAGCGATCAAGGTGCGATCGTTACGGTGAACGGGGGCGTCACGTGGAGTTCGTGGTACAACCAGCCCACGGCCCAGCTTTATCACGCGATTGCGGACAACTCGTTCCCCTACCGCGTGTGCGCTGGCCAGCAGGAGAGCGGATCAGTTTGCATCTCCAGCCGCGGCAATGACGGCGAGATCACTTTCCGCGAGTGGCACCCCGTGGGGGTGATCGAGTATGGCTACGTCGCGCCCGATCCGCTAGACCACAATATCGTTTACGGCGGAGGCCGCACCGAGGTTTCGAAATATCATTTCTCGACCGGCACGGTGCAGAACGTCACTCCGATTCCCTTGCGCAATCCCAAGTACCGCGCCAATCGCACCGAGCCGCTGATGTTCTCTCCGGTGGATCCGCACACGCTCTATTACGCGAGCAACGTGCTGTTCAAGACCACCGACGGGGGGAATTCGTGGCAGACGATCAGCGATGATCTCTCGCGCAAAGATCCGGGCGCACCGCAAAGTGTCGGGACTCTTTACAACCAGGGACTCGACAAGCAGCACGGCGTGATCTACGCGCTCGCGCCGTCATTCAAGACTCTCGACACGCTGTGGGCTGGCACGGACGACGGGCTGATCTGGATTACCCGCGACGGGGGAAAGAATTGGGCGGACATCACTCCCAAAGAACTTACTCCGTGGAGCAAGGTCACGCAGATTTCGACGTCGCACTTTGATGAACAGACGGCTTACGCATCGGTGAGCCGCTTCCGAATTAACGACACCCGTCCCTATATCTACCGTACGCACGACGGGGGAAAGTCGTGGCAGGGAATCATGACAGGCCTCCCGGACTTCGGCTCCGTCGACACAGTGCGCGAGGATCCGGTGCGCAAAGGCCTGCTGTTCGCAGGAACAGAGAACTCCGTCTTCGTGTCATTCGATGACGGCGATCACTGGCAGCCGCTGCAGTTGAATCTGCCGCACACGGCCGCGCGGGACTTGTGGATTCACGACAACGATCTCATTGTCGGCACGCACGGGCGGGGATTCTGGATTCTTGACGATGTTACCCCACTGCGTGAAGCATCGGCCGCGGTTGCG
>Ga0335078_10013534_pt1 | contig 12091 bp, 9 predicted proteins | sample Lox_Sample_32_FD_206711 | JGI IMG/M metagenome (GOLD analysis project Ga0335078, IMG submission 206711) | Soil microbial communities from Loxahatchee National Wildlife Refuge, Florida, United States - Lox_Sample_3.2 | ecosystem: Environmental > Terrestrial > Soil > Wetlands | place: USA: Florida... | reverse complement strand
TCAGCTCTACCAGTTCGGGCCGCTGGGCGACCAGGAATCGGTGTCGCCATTCTGCGTCAAGGTGCGCAACGCGATGCGCTACAAGCGCCTCGAGTTCGATACCATCAACGCCACCTCGCCCGGACAGGTACGCAAGCTCAATCCGCGCGGCAAGCTGCCGGTCGTGATCGACGACGGCGTAAAGCTTGTCGAGTCGACCGACATCATCCGTCATCTCGAGGAGCGCCATCCGGAGCCGCGCCTCTATCCGCAGGAGCCACGCACGCGCGCAATGGCCCTGATGATCGAGGACTGGGCCGACGAATCGCTCTACTGGCACGTCGTATACGAACGATGGCAAGTGCCCGAACAGTTCGCGAGGTTCGCCGAGGTCGTCTTCGGCCCGGTGCCGGCGGCGGTGCGGCCGATGGTTCGGATGCTCTTGGGGCGGCAGACACGCGGCCAGTTGCGCGGGCAGGGGCTGGGACGGCTTGGACTCGACGAGCAGCGCGGGAAGTTCAGGGCGGCGCTCGACTGGCTGGAGGTAATGATCGACGGACAGTTTCTCTGCGGAGGCGAATTTTCGATCGCGGACGTCGCGGTCGCGGCCCAGGTTGACGCGCTCAATATCCCGTTCACGCCAGTCGCCGAGGCGGAGATTCACGCGCACGCCAAAGTGATGAAGTGGCTCGCACGGACGTTTGAGGCTATCGGCTGACTATTTTGCGGGATGCGTGGCCGCAATCTACCTCGCAAAATCCTGGGTAACGTAGGCCGTCCCGTCGGCCGCGCGCGCGATTCCGACGCCGGTGCTGGCAAAATCGGGCGAGAGCAGGTTGGCTCGATGCTCGGGATTTCGCAGCCATTCCTGCACGGCGCGCTCGGCGAGCCTCGCGCGATCCGCTTCGCGGTCCAGGTACAGATTTTCTCCGAGCGCCGCGGAATCGACGCCGACGCCGCGCACGCGCTCGGCGGGCGTGTCGCCCGCGGGGCCTTTGTGGCCGAGATAGTTGCGCAGCGCCATGTCGTAGCTGTGTCCGCGCGAAGCCAGCATCAGGCGCTGCGAGGACTTGAGCGCCGGCGCGCCGGCGCGCTTGCGCTCGTCGTTGACCAGCCGCAGGATTTCCGCCTCCTGCGCGCTCATCCCGGCGGTCAGATCCGGCGCAAGCCCGATGAACGGCACGAGATAGATCCATACGAGCGCGGCGCCTGCTGCCGCCAGTCCCATCGACGCGATGCCAATCACGGCCGAGCGCCGATAGCTCCTTCGGCGCCGCCGGCCCGCAGGGAATTGAATCACCTTGGCCGGACCCTTGGGGATCCGCGCCGACCTCCGCCCGTCTGCCGAATGGACACTCATCGCGTTTTCCCGCTCAAGGCTGTTGCTCCGACCCCACGCTCCGTCTTCCTAAAATTTCTCCTTGAAGGGGCGCACGTCGAGTTCCTGCGTCCAGGCGCTCGCGTCCTGGTTGGCAAGGTGCCAGTAGGCCTCGGCGATCGCGGCCGGCTTCAGCAGGTCCTCGTTCTTGACCTGGGGCATCTGCGAGCGGACGTGCGGCATGTCGATCATGCCGTCGACGTTGACGTAGGCGACGTGAATTCCGCGCGGGCCGAGATCGCGCGCGAGCGATTGCGCGAGCCCGCGCATCGCGAACTTGGCCGGTCCGAAAGCGGCCGACAGCGGGCCCGCTTTGACGCCCGCGGTCGCGCCGGTAAACAGCATCACGCCGCGCCCATTTTTGATCATCTCGGAGACCACCTGCTTGGCGCACAGGAACGCGCCGTAGGCGTTGGTCCGCCATGATTCCTCGAATTGCGCGGGTGTGATCTCGGTTATCCTGCCCCACTTGCCGCTGCCGGCGTTGTAGAGCAGAACCTCGGGCGGCCCGAGTTTCGCTCGCACCGTGTCGAACGCGCGGGCCACCGCCTCCGCATCGCCGACGTCTGCGCTGACCGCCAGCGCGCGCCCGCCGGCCGCGGTGATCTCGGCCGCCAGCGACTGGATGAACTCGCGCGAGCGCGCGACCAGCGCGACCGGATGGCCGCCCCGGGCGAAGCGACGCACAAGCGCGTCGCCCAGGCCGGGGCCGACGCCGACCACGATCGCGACTCCTGGGTGATTTGCTTGCGGGGCCATGAAGTATCTCCCCAACGGCGCCGGCCGATGCTTACGATTTACGGCACGAGCACCAGTTTACCGACCGATTGACGTGATTGCAGCAGGCGGAGCGCTTCCGTGGCTTGGGCGAGCGGAAAACTCTTGCCGACGAGCAGCTTGAGCTTCCCTTCGCGCATCAGGGCGAAAGATTTTTCGATTCCCTCGCGCATCACCGCGGGCATCCCGACCACCACCGGCAGCACGAAGCCGCTCACCTTGGTCGCCTTCTCGAACAGGCGAAAGACGTTAAGCGGGTCGGGCGCTCCCCCCGCGCGTCCATAGAGCAGCAGATGGCCGAATGGGGCGAGGCACTTGAGGCCCGCCTCGAATGTCGGCTTGCCCACCGCGTCGAGGATCAAATCGGCGCCGCGCCCGCCCGTCAGGCGCATCGTCTCGGCGGCGAAATCCGAGCTTTCGTAGTTGATCACATCGTCGGCGCCGTACTCCTTGACCAGCGCGGCCTTGGAATCGCTCGACACCGTGCCGATTACGCGGGCGCCGGCCGCCTTGGCGATCTGCACCGCGACGATTCCGACGCCGCCCGCAGCCGAGTGCACCACCACGGTCTGCCCGGGAGTCGTCTGATGCGAGGTGTGCAGGATGTGCCACGCGGTCAGCACCTGGATCGGAAAGGCGGCGCCCTCCTCGAAACTGATGAAGTCGGGTAGCGGGAGCGTCTGCGACGGGCGAATCAGGCAGTACTCGGCGTAGGCCTTGAGCGTGATCGAAGTCACGCGCATCCCGGGCTTCAGGTCCGTAACGTCGGGCGCGACCTCCTCGATCACTCCGGCCGCTTCCATTCCCGGCGTATCGGGCAGCCGCGGCTTGATCATGTACTCGCCGCGGATGAAGAAAGTGTCGGCAAAGTTGATTCCGGCGGCATGCACCTTGACCAGTGCGGTGCCGGGCATGAGTTGCGGTTTGGGCAGCTCGGCGTACTTGAGCACACTCGGGTCGCCGGTCTGTTCAAAGACAATCGCTTTCACCTGATGCGCTCCTTTCGAACCATCTGTTGACACCGCTGTCGGTTAATTCTCTTGGAGCAAATCGGGTTCCGTGTTGCAACCGCGACTGCGCTTGCGTCATGCGATATGATTGATTGACGGGCGGCGTTGGGGGCCGTCCTTGCGCAAAAGGAGGGCGAAGGAACTGGCGATACTCGAACTGGTCATGTTTGACGCCGACGGCGTCTTGTTTGAATCGGCGGAGTCCAACGTCGCGTACTACAACGCGATTTTTTCCGCGATCGGCGAGCCACCGCTCAACCTCGAGGAGGAGCGCGCGTGCATTTTCATGGCCGCGATGACGGTCTTCGAGAAGCGCGCGCGCGAGGACGCGGCGATGCTTGCGCGGATGCGCGAGGTCGCGCGCACGATCGACTTCACGCCTTTCTTTGCGTTGCTGAAGCCTCCGTTGGAATTGCGGCCGTTCCTGCTCGATCTCAAGCGCCGCTACCGGGTCGCGCTCGCGACCAATCGCTCGGCCACCACGCACGGATTGATCGAGCATCTCGGGCTGGGAGGCGTATTCGACGCGGTGGCGAGCGCGTTCGACAAGGTCCGTCCCAAGCCCGCACCCGACATCGTGCGTCTATGCCTTGAGCGCGCGGGAGTCGCGCCCGCACGCGCCGTGTACGTCGGCGACAGCCAGATCGACGCCGAAGCGGCGAGCGGCGCCGGAGCGCACTTTCTCGGCGTCGGCACGCGCGTGGAGCATCCGCAGCGCGTGGCGGGACTGGCCGAGGTGCCGACCGCGTTGCGGCGGATGTTCGACGAATCGTAGCTGTGCGGCCGCGCGGCCGCCTGGCCGGGTGCGTTGCACGCCTCGGTTCAGGCTTTTGGCGGTTCCTCCGCAAGCCATTTGTAGAGCGAACCGCCGAAAATCGCACCGGCGATCGGCGCCACCCAGAAGAGCCATAGCTGCTCGATTGCCCATCCGCCGACGAAGATCGCAGGCCCCGTGCTGCGCGCGGGGTTAACCGACGTATTGGTCACCGGGATGCTGATGAGATGGATCAGCGTCAGCACAAGCCCGATCGGGATCGGCGCGAAGCCGGCGGGCACGCGCGAGTCCGTCGCTCCCATGATCACGAACAGGAAGATCGTGGTCATCACGACCTCGCAGACGAGTGCCGAGGGCAGGGCGTAGCCGCCAGGCGAGTGCGCGCCATAGCCATTGGCGGCGAAACCGCCGGCCAGGCTGAAGCCGGGTGCGCCGCTGGCGATAACGTAAAGCACGGCGGCGGCAAGGATTCCGCCGAGCACTTGCGCGGCGACATAGGGCGCGAGTTCGTTACCCGGAAAACGTCCGCCGGCCCATAACCCGAAGCTCACGGCGGGATTGATGTGGCATCCGGAGATATGGCCGATCGCATAGGCCATCGTTAGCAGCGTAAGGCCGAAAGCGAGCGCCACTCCGGCGAAGCCGATCCCGAGATGGGGAAACCCGGCGGCCAGCACGGCGCTGCCGCAACCTCCCAGTACCAGCCAAAACGTTCCGATGAATTCAGCTCCAGCGCGCCGCCCGATGCTCATCGCCATGGGTTCTCCTCCAGCCTTATTTTGAGACAGTGACCAAGCCTAGAGGTTTGGCGGCTCTATGTCTGCCAGAAACTTTTATCCGGGTATGAAACCTGGCAGCGAATAATGCCACCCAACGCGGCGCAAACTGAAAGCGCCGCTTTAAGTAACTCCGATAGAACCGAAAGTGCAGCTTTAAGTTTGCTGACACTTCATTAAGTTTGCTGGTTTTGGATCGTCGGTCTGGGATCCCGCAGGCGATCACAGCCCGAGGTCGGCGCGCAGGCGAGTCAGCGTGTCGATAACGACATACATTATCGCCTTCGCCGACTTGATGAAGTCGTTGACGCTCGCGACGCCCATTCCGCCCAGCCCTTCCTTGTACTCGGCGGGGCAGCCGCGCGGCGGCCATGGATAGCCGATCCGCGCGCAAGGGATACCGAGGCGGCGAATTAGCGCGCCGTCGGTCTGGCCGCCCATTTTGGGCGCTTCGCCGTGCGGATGGCCCTCGACGCGCTCCCATCCGCGATAGCTCGATTGCACGATCCAGTTCTGCGGATCGGTGGCGCCGCCGGGGCACGCGCCGAACATCTCCCAGTCGAATTCGATCTCAGGATGGCGTTCGTGGATCGAGCGCATCGCTTCGGCGAACTGCGCTTTCACTTCGCCCGGAGAAGTGCGCGGATTGCATCGCACATCGAGATAGATTTCCGTCGTGGCCGACGGAAACGCCGGCTTCTCGGGCCATCCGGCGCGCAGCGCAGCGATGTGTCCCTCGGGCAGCACTGTGCCGGAGGTATTGCGCGCGGTGTATTGCGGTAGCCAGGCCTCGATCTCCTCGACCACGCGCATCGCGGGAACGATCGAACTTCGGTAGCCGGAAGTCCCGCGGGTGATCCCCGCATAGCCCATCGTGCCGCGCACCGAGACTTTGAACCAGCACATTCCCGGTTCCTCGGCGAACACGGCCCACCACGGTTTCATGATCACCGCGAAGTCGGGCGCCACGCCTCGCGTGAGCATGTGGTAAACGCCGTCGCTCATCCCGTAGTTGCGGCGATAGGGCAGGCTGACGGGCATCCCGCCGCCCGCAAAGCCCACCTGCAGGTCGCCGATGATCGGCACTCCGGCCTCGCGAAGTGCGGTTGCGACCTCGATCAGGCTCGCGACCATCCCCTTGGGGTTGGCGGCGCCGAGGCCATAGACCAGGTCGCCCTGCGCGAAGCCCTGGGGCAGCATATCGGCGCGCAAGGCCGGGCCGACCCACGGAATGTCGCGCTCCGGGTCGGCTTCGATATGCGTATCGATCGGAGCGTAGAGCAGCAGCGACGCGCCGCCGCCGCTGCCGCGGATTTCGCCGATCGCGTTGCCGGTCTCCTCGCCGATCGGCTGGTAGCGGGAATGCTCGCCCACGTGCTCGCGCATGTATGCGGCGGCGAACTCGCTCGCGCGGCGCTCGGCGCCGGTTGGGCTATGGATATTGATCAGCTCGAGCAGCAGGTTTCTGAGCCGTTCCGGATTCAGCCGCTCGCAAGCCTGCCCGTACCATTTCTCCTGCTCGGCTGACAGCGGGACGATGCGCGTGTTCTCGGCCATCGAGGTTGCTCCTGCGGTCGCCCGCCGCGCGCCCGGCGCGGCTTGGCCGTGGCTTAGTGTGATGTCCCGCAAATAACTTGCATATCCGGAAAAGCGTCAAGCTGTCATTCCGAGGGAATCGGCGACCGAGGAATCCCTGATCTTTATTCGGTTTTTCGGGGAAACCGGATTCCTCGCTGTGCTCGGAATGACAGCCTCGACGTCCTGGGATGAAACTTATTTCCAGGACACCACACCAGCCGGGGCTTAGCGATGTCCGTTGCCGCCGCCGTTCATCCCGTTTCCCGCCGGGCGGTCCTGGATGCCGCGGTTGTAGCGCGACGCCACCTTGCGCCACGCGGTCAGCGCATTATCGAGTTGACAGAGGGTTTCCTTGTTCCAGCCATCGCCGTTCTCGTAGAAATCCTGCATCGCCTCGCGCGCGAAGAGATCGTTGTCGTTGAAATCGCGCAGCGCGAGCGGCTCGAAAACGTTCTTGTACCGGTACTCGGCGTCTTTGAGGTCCGCTTCGTTGCGGCAATGCGCGACCAGGACTTCCCAATACTCGTGATGCGTCTCGTCCGTAGGGACGTACCATTCGTATTGCGCCCAGCCCGGAATCGGCCAGTGTTCGACCAGCAGCACGCCCGGCAGATACATCGAGGTCCGCAGGTAGTACGGCTTGGTGCCGCGCGCCTTGAGCCCGAGCAGCGGATTTTCGAGGACCATGTTCCAGGCCTCGGGCCGGTTGTACATCATCATCACGCCTTTCGGACCTTCCTCCTCCTCGACCACGCGGACCGCTTCGTCGGACACGGGTTGCGCGCCGAGCGGGAACAGGACGTCGGCGCTGGCGATAATCGTATTGCCCATGTGGACGAGCCAATGGCCCGGGTCGTAACCATTCTCGACCGCGAGGCGCCAATTGGAATTGCCCGTGCGATGGATGCCGCGGACGAAAACGTTCTCGTCGAGGATGTAAGCCACGGCGTTGGGGTCTTCATCGGCGCCGATTCGAAGCGGCAGATCGGACGACAGCGGCGGCACGGGCTGGTAGTCCTCGTCGCCGACGAAGACGAAGATCGTGCCGTTGCGCTCCTCGACCGGGTAGGTGCGGATCCGCACCTTGCCGAGAATCGGATCGTCGGGCGAGGCGACGATCGTTCGCAGCACGCCGTCCTCGAGACCGTAGCTGTAGCCGTGGTACCAGCAGGTCATCAATTCGTCGCTGAGGCAGAGCGGGCGGCGCGACATCTTGACGCCCCGATGCAGGCAGCGATCCTGCAGCGCGTAGGTTTTGCCCTTGGCACGCCGCAGCGCGATCTCATGGCCCGCGATCAATACGCCTTTGACCTCGTTGTCCTTGAGTTCGTAACTGAAGAGCGCCGGGTACCAGTGGTTTTTGAAGCCGCAGCCGGCCTCGAGATAGGGAGCCCACTGGCGGCTGGACGACGCGCTGGCCGGACCTCGGGCGCCTCGTTTCCCCGCGGATTCGCCTGCACTCATCGTATTGCCTCCTGCCGTGGCGATGATTTGTATTTCTCGCGCGGCCGTCAATTGCGCATTTCGGCCCGCATTTCGTGCCGGCCGTGGGATTCATTGTCTAGGCCATGAGCATCTCGATCATTTTAGGGCCGGGTTCCGCAAGCGCGCGCTCCAGTTCCTTCGCGAGCGCCTCGGCCGTTTCGACGCGAACTCCCGGCACACCCATCCCCTGCGCCAGCGCAACCCAATCCAGGTTCGGATTTCCGAGACTGGTCAGCGAACGCGCCACGGCGCCGGGCTCGGTGATGCCGGCGCGCGCAAGCTCGACCTGCAAGATTCGATAGCGGCGGTTGTTGCACAGAACGGTGGTGACGTTCAGCCCCTCGCGCGCCTGCGTCCACAGCGACTGCACCGTGTACATCCCGCTGCCGTCGGCCTGGAACGAAATGACGCGGCGGTCGGGGCAGGCGATGGCCGCGCCGGTTGCGCACGGCAAGCCCTGGCCGATCGCGCCGCCGGTCAGCGCGAGATAGGTATGCGCGGGCGCGTTCAGCGAAGCGCCGAAAAACGGCATTCCGGTGGTCGCGGCTTCGTCCATCACGATCGCGTTTTCGGGTATCGCGGCCGCTAGTGCCGCGCCGATCGTGGCCGGATCGAGGGGACCGGTGGGCCGCGCAGCATCGCCCTTCGCGGACCTAATCGCCGCGGCCTTGGGCGCGCCGATTAGGTCCGCCAGCGCCTCCAGCGCGAGGGCGACGTCCTGTTCGACCGTCGCCAGCGTGGCGACGGTGCGGCCCTCGGGAATGAGGATGCTTGGCGTGTTGGGATAGCCGAAAAACGCGACTGGCGCGCGTGCGCCCGCGAGAATCACCGAGCTCGATTTTGAGAGCGCGTCGAGCGCCATTTCCGGGAAGTAGGGCAGCTTCTCGACCGGCGGCATAGCGCCGCCGCGCTCGATCCGCGCGGGGAAAGTTTCGCATATCAGGCGGCATCCGCTCTTCGCGGCGATTCGCGCCGCGGCCCTAAGGCCGCGCTCGCGAAGCGCCGCGCCCCCCATGAAGAGCACGCTCTTCGCGCCGTCGCGGCCGAGGACCTCGGCCGCTGCGCGCACGCCGCTCTCCGGCGCCGCGGGACGCGGCGGGACGGGACGCGGCCCCGCGGCCGCGCCGGCTTCGCTCCATTGGCAATCGGCCGGAACGATAAGCGTCGAGCCATGGCCGGGCGCGCGCATCGCTTCGGCGATCGCCTCGGCGGTGTCGGCGGCGATACCGCCAGCGCTGGTCGAATGGCGCACCCATGCGGAGACCGGGCGCGCGAGCGATTCGATATCGGAGGTCAGCGGCGCGTCGGCCCTGAGATGCCAGGTTGCATGGTCGCCGATCACGTTGACCACTGGCGAATGCGCGCGCCGCGCGTTGTGCAGATTGGCGATCCCGTTGGCGAAGCCGGGGCCGAGATGGGTCAGCGTCAGCGCCGGGCGGTCGGCCATCCGCGCGTAGCCGTCCGCCGCGCCGGTGACGACGCCCTCGAACAGCGCCAGCACCGAGCGCATCCGTGGCGCGCCGTCGAGCGCCGCGACCAGCGGCATCTCGGTCGTGCCGGGGTTGGCGAAGCAGACGTCGACTCCGCAATTGAGAGCGGTCAGGATCAGGCTCTCGGCTCCGTTCATCTCCAGTCAACTCCGCTTCGCAACAGGTTCGGGCCCGATGAATGACTACAACGTTTGCGAAACCGTGCGCATCACCTTGCCGGGCAATCCGCCCTGGTATTGGCCGCGCGCAAAAAGAACCTCGCCGCCGACGATCGTGTACTCGATTCCTTCCGCGCGTTCGATCAAACGTGGCTCGTTGCCGGGCAGATCGCTTACCCACTCGGGTTTGAGCGGCTTGATTGTCGCCGGATCGAAAATGACGAGGTCGGCGTCCATCCCGGGCGCAAGCCGCCCCTTGCCGCCCAGTTCGAGAAAGTCGGCGAGCTCCGAGGTCAGCCGCCGCACGCCCTCTTCGAGCGTCAGCAGGCCGCGGCGATGCACCCATTCATGCAGCAGGTAGGAGGTGAGGCCGGCGTCGCAATGCTGCGCGACGTGCGCGCCCGCGTCGCTGAGGCCGATGAGCGTATTGGGCAGCTTGAGGATCCGGCTCACCACGTCGGGATTGACGTTGATCACCGAAAGCGTCACGCCCAGTTCCATCCGCTCGTCCAGCGCGAGGTCGAGCAGCGCATCGACGGCGTCCTTGCCGGTTGCGGCCGCCACTTCGGCGATGCTCAGGTTGAGGAAGCGCCGATTGCGCTCGTTTTCGACCCGCACTACGTGAACGCGGTCCCATCGGCCGCGGAAGATCGCGCTGCCGCCGCTGTCTCCGATTTCGGCCCGGAACGCGTTGCGGAAGTCCGACGAGCCGACGAGCGCCATCTGTTCCTGGATGCTGCGGTTGAAGATTCCCTTCCACGAATCGAGCGCGGCAAAGATGAACGGCTCGCGCATCGTGTAGTACTGCTGGATCGGGCGGGGCGTAACCTGCGGCAGGATCTTGAGGCCGCTTTCGACCAATGGCGCCAGACGCTCGACGATGCGCTGATGCGCCTCGGGCGGCGTGCCGGGGAGATCGAGCAGCGCGAGCCAGGTCACCGGCCGCGCGCTCTCGCGCGCGAGCATCGTCAAAAGATCGAGGCCGCTTTCATTGGGCACGCTGGTCGAGCCGCGGTTGGGAAGAATCTCGATAATGCCGCGGCCGAGCTCGCGCATCGTATGGCAGAGCGCACGCAGTTCGCCGTCGCTCGCCATCCGGCTCGCCAGCGGACGCCCCTGAAAGCCGATATGTTGCGGCGCGAGGCTGAGCGAGACGCCGGCGGCCCCGGCACGGAGGGCTTCGCCATAGAGACGCGCCATCTCGGCCGTCTCGGATTCGGTCGCGGCGCGCTCCGCGGCCTGCTCGCCGATGACGTAGAAACGCAGCGCCGAGAGCGGCACGAGGAAGCCGACGTTGAGCGCGACGCCGCGGCGCTCGACTGCCGCCATGTATTGCGGAAAACTTTCCCAGTCCCAGGTCACTCCGCGCATCAGCACGTCGTGGGGCAGAGCCTCGACGTTGACCAGGTCCCACGCCATGGTGGATTGCTGGCCGGGGCGGCAGGGCGCGACGCCTACGCCGCAATTGCCCATCAGCAGCGTGGTGACGCCATGCCACGACGAGCAGGTGAGCAGCGGGTCCCACGAAATCTGTGCGTCGTAGTGCGTGTGGATATCGATAAAGCCGGGCGCCAGCACCGCGCCGTCGGCGTCGATCTCGCGCCGCGCCGGGCCGCCAACATCGCCCATCGCGGCGATCTTGCCTTCGCTGACCGCGAGCGCGCCCCCTCGCACGGGAGCGCCCGTGCCATCGCAGATGGCGGCATTGCGGATCAGCAGGTCATAGGCCATCGTCAGGTTCCTCCGCGATGCGGGGCGCGCGAGAACTGAGCGAGCTTCGCGCCGTCTCGATGGAGTGTCAAGGCGTGCGCGGCGCGCCTCTCGTCTCCTACGCGAAGGCCGGCATCACCTCGCGCGCGAACAGCTCGACCGTCTGCGGCGGGGCCATGTCGGCAAACATCATCGTGAACATCGTGATGCCCCACGAGACGCGCTCGCGAAACTGCCTGACGACCTCGTCGGGTGTGCCCTTTATCGCGGTGAATGAGAAAGGCTTGCGCCCCTTGACCATCTCCCACTTCTGATCCGCTTCGGCCTTGTTCGCGCCGATACAGACCATCACCTGCTCCGATACGGTGATTTCTTTGGGGTCGCGACCCACGGCGCGGCAATGTTCGTGCAGCACGCCAAGCGTTTTCTTGAAGTCGCGATAGCCGGCCGGGATGTTCCAGCGATCGGCGTACTTGGCGACCAGGCGCAGCATCACCTTCTCGCCCGCGCCGCCGATCATGATCGGCGGATGCGGTTTCTGCACCGGTTTGGGATTGTTGGGCGCATCGGTGACCGAGTAGTAGCGGCCTTTGAAGGTGGCGCGGTTCTCGGTGAACATCGCCTTTAAGATTTGCAATCCCTCCTCGAGCTGGCGCAAGCGCGCGCCCACCGACGGAAATTCGTAGCCGTTGGCGCGATACTCCTGCTCCATCCATCCCGCGCCCAGCCCGACCTCGAGCCGCCCGTTGGAGATCTGATCGATCGTGGTGAGCGATTTGGCCAGCAGCGCCGGGTTGCGAAAGGAGTTGCACAGCACCAGCGTGCCGATCCGCACGCGCTCGGTGCGGGCGGCGATAGCGCTCATCATCGTCACCGCCTCGAGCAGATCGACGTCGATGAGGCCGAGCGTCCAGAAGTGATCGACCAGCCAGAACGAATGATAGCCCAGGCGCTCGGCCATCTCGGCGCGGTCGA
>Ga0335078_10013533_pt1 | contig 12091 bp, 10 predicted proteins | sample Lox_Sample_32_FD_206711 | JGI IMG/M metagenome (GOLD analysis project Ga0335078, IMG submission 206711) | Soil microbial communities from Loxahatchee National Wildlife Refuge, Florida, United States - Lox_Sample_3.2 | ecosystem: Environmental > Terrestrial > Soil > Wetlands | place: USA... | reverse complement strand
CGTCGGCGGCGTCTTCGGTGGCCGCAGCTTCGCCTTTTTCGTCGCCGGATCGAATTCCTCGAGCACTTGCACCTTCGCCAGTTCCGGGAGATAGGTCGCCGCGGGCTCGTCCAGCTTCACCCGCCCGCTCTCAATGAGTTGCAGCACCGCCACCGCCGTCACCGCCTTGGTCATCGAAGCGATGTGGAAAATCGAGTCCAGCGTCATCGGAACATCTTTCGTGGTGGCACGCTTCCCGAACGCCCCTTGGTAAATGACTTCGTCTCCCCGCGACGCCATCGCCACCACCCCCGGCGCCTTCTTCTGCTCCACCGCCTCCCGCAGCACCACGTCGATCGAGTTCCCCGGCTTCGTCCCGCTTCCCGCAGCCAGCGCCAGGATCACCATCCCTGCCAGCGCCGCTGCCGCCAGCAAGCCTCGCAGCACCGCCCCTCGAACCGCCTTCATCCGCTTCATTCCCGTCCTCTCACTTACCTTCAGTTGGTCGCGCATGACGATCATCAAAGCTTCAGCTTCTTATTTCGCCTGCCTCAGCCCCGCAACAACTGCGGCAAGTTTATCGAGTATCTCGTTCCAGCCCTCGAATTGACCGCTATTTTTCGCGCTCTCCATGGGTTCATTTCCAATGAAGGTGAGTTTCGTCTGGCCGTTCCCTAGATCCTCAAAGAGGGTCACGTCGTACGCACCCTCTACGGCCTCATGTTCTATTCCTAGCTGCACAGGATCAATCTTGTTTCCCTTCGAGTCCGAGAAGTACATCAAGGAAACGATCTTCTCGTACGGAACAATCTCATAGTATTCAACCGCATTCCAGAACTCCTGCCCATCCGGTGTCTTCGTGCAGCAGAGAAATTTCCCCCCAACGCGAAAATCCATCTGGCAAACGGTCGCGGTAAAGCCCTTCGGCCCCCACCACTGCATCACGTACTTCGGGTCTGCCCACGCCTTCCAGACCAATTCGCGTGGGGCATCAAAAACTCTGGTGATAACCATCCGCTCCGTCTCATTCACCGTGTTTTTTGTCATCTCTGATCTCCGCTTTTTTCATTTGCTTTACAACTGCATCCAGTTTGTCGAAACTTTCTTCCCAGAACCGGCGATAGCTGATGGCCCAGTCGCTGACTGTCTTAATCGCCTCTGGTCTAAGCGTGCACACACTCTCTCGTCCACGCTTGGTCTTGATCACAACCCGCGCCCGCACCAGGTAGGCTATATGTTTTGAAATCATCTGCTGCGAGACTGCAAACCGTTCCGTCAAGCCGTGCACAGAGGCAGGCCCACGGGAGAGCCGCTCGATCATCGCCCGCCGGGTGGGATCAGATAAAGCCGCAAATGTTGTACCTAGTCGATCCACAACCATATGGTAGTGGGTTTCTGTTAAATGTCAACCCTGGTCTCTGAACCCCGACATCGGCGCGTGAAAGATCGCCAATGCACTCACTGAACAGGGCCGCTACCCTCCGTACTTGATTCTCGAAAGCTATGCGGCCCGTCGTATTGACTGATTTGGCGCGAAGCGCGGGCGAAGAAAGAGCTGTATCAATTTCCCCTCGCCGAGAACTCTTTGCACTTCGCCAAAGGCAACGAACGGGATCAGAAGCACGAACAAGAGCAACGCCAGAGTCAAGATTCCGTTTAACGTGCCTCCCCCCAGCTTGGCGATGCTCTGCGCGAAGGACTCTCCGTGATAAAGGCCAACGCCGGTCTCCTCCAAAATCTTGAAGCATGCAAGCACAATTGTGAATAAGGCCGACTTCAGCAGCGTCGGGTAAATCAGCGCTGCATCTTTGAACTGCTCACCCAAATGCAGATCCTTGGCAACGAGCATGACTTTTCCAAGCGCCAGAGCATTAAGGAGCGCGAAACCATGATATGCAAAACTGACGTGCTGCTCGGCGAGAACTACCGACTTATAGAGGACGAAGAGACCGAAGACCACCCAGAGATACAGTACGATTGCGAGAAATTCCTTTGTCTGTTTGATGGCTTTCTGCTTCAGATCGCGACTCGTAGTCTTCATATCATTTCTCCCCTCGATTTACCGCACGCTTGTCTCGATTAAATTCGCTCGTCCGCGTTAGGTCGGAAGGATTGAAGAGAAATGAACGGCTCGAAACCACGAACACAGGCGAGCCTTGGTGGATCGTGGTTGTCGTGTGCTCAGTCGCGGCGCTATTCTTGAGGCGGGTAATGTTTCAGTAATTTTTGCATAGCCTGATCCAAGTGTTTTTTGTTCTTTTCCTGATTCGAGCTGGGGTCGATTGTCTTGGTAGCGTTTCCGGTCCAGACGAGATGCTTGGTGGCAGGGTCGTACATATCCAGAACGAGAGTTCCGACATCAATTGTCGAGCTCGTTGCCGAGGCCATCCCGCCGGCCCATCGTATCAAGCTGATCGGATGTTCTTTTCGCATCGCAATTCTCACTTCTTCCAATTGCATGAGATAGGTGGCAGTGGACGAGCTGAAAGAGAAACAATACGACTCCACTAACTATTCCGTTTCAATCACCACTTCCAGATCCCCGCTGCGTACAGCTTTCATAAGACCTGCATAGTCTTTCTCACTTTGGTCGGCGTATGAAATTGAAAAGGAAACGATAGCCTTGTCGAACACGTCGCGTTCACCCAGATAACCACTGATCAATGCCGGTTCACCCGAACGCGCATGGGAGCGGGCCAGGGTAAAACCGCAAAGTTCCGCGTATTGCAGCATGTCGGTCGCTCCAAAGAGTTCAACCAACATCTTGACTTTCATGTCTTTGAGCTGGCGAACGTAAACATGGCGGCCGAGCCTGCCTTGTGTCCATCCAAGAAACACATCGCTGGCAGACTGCATCAACAGGCATCCCCTTACCACCCTCTCTCCGTGATTTGCGTAAATGCTCTTACCGGCGTACGGCTCGAGGACGGATTCATTTGCTTGCTTAATCTGCAAAAAGAGTGGATCATCCTCTCCGGCCATCAACAAGACAATCGCGCAAAACGTACCTACGCTGCCTACTCCGACAACCTTAATGGCTACATCCTTGACCGCAAAGCGATCGAGCAGCACTCGTCGTTCCTCAGGCAAGGTACTGCGATAAAGGGCGTAGGATTCTCGGACGTTAGCGATGTAGTCATCCTTCTGAAGCTCATTCCAGTGATAGATGAGGGGAGGGTTGTCCCTAATCGTCACCGATTCACCGGCGTTGTCTGCGAGAATCGGGAACGCGTGTTCCGTGACGCTCCGCTTCCGGGCTTTCTCGAGTCGCTTGCGAAATCGTTTGCGAGATTCGGGATCTTTTATCTTGGGTAACATCTCCTGCACGTCCATCCTGGCGTACCAAACGTCGAGAACTCTCATGCGGCTGAACTCAGCCATATGTTCGCGATATGAACGAGCGCAAGCGAGTGCCGCATCTCGGGCAGTGTCTTCACCAAGACCATTGCTGCGGCACGCGAGAACGAAGCTTGTTGCTAACCGTTTCAGGTCCCACTCCCAAGGTGCCGGAAGTGTTTCGTCCAAGTCGTTGATGTCGAAGGCCATCCGGCGTTCGGGTGTCGCATAGACTCCGAAATTAAGAAGGTGCGCGTCACCACAAGCCTGTACGCGCGGCCCGCTTGCGGGAGTTCCCGCCAAGTCGGCGGCCATGTTAAGCGCGGCACCTCGGTAAAACGTAAATGGTGACTTCATCATCCGGCCATGTCGGATAGGAACTAACTCGGGAAGGCGCCCGTTGTCTGACTTCTTGAGCAGCGAGAGTGGATCGAGCCGGCTGTTCGGTGCTTTCCAAGCGCCATGTGAGCTGCGAGGGCACTTGGCCCGTAACTCCTCTCCTCTCGCGAGGAGTTCCGCCCGGGATGGACGGGCCGGGAATGCCACTACTTTGCCTGCTGGCACTTGTCGAGTTGCTTGCGCCGATGCTGTGCTATTGCCTCTCATCCGATTGCCTTCCAGTAATTGTCACCACGGTTCGAAGTGCCGAACGGGGCGCCGGAAAAATGAAAATCTAACATTGCTGTTATCGCCAAGGCTCAACCTGTTTGGCTAGAGGACGGATCGTTCATTCCTTGCCAGCAATTGTTTCGGGAATGGCTCCGAAGGAGACATTAACCAGCAGACTGCTACCAGGGGCTTCGTAATTCACCTGTCACATGTGACAGTCGGCGAGATTACAAAGCAGTCGTGACTGCAGCCTTCACACAGCGGAAACCAAGATGATTGGTACCCGTACTGACTTCACCCTTGCCTCGCGTTCCCACGATGTAACGTGAACAGTATTGGTCGGTACAGAGGAACGATCCTCCACGCTGTACTTTCTTAGGTTGATCCGGCTCAGTGGGATCGAAAGAAGAGTCCGGTCCGCGCGGGTTGCGTGCCACTTCTCCCGTTGCCGCCAGCTGCTCATAATAATCTGGCCGGTACCAATCGCTCGTCCATTGCCAAACGTTCCCGGCCATGTCATAGAGTCCATATTCATTCGGCGGGTACTGCGCGACAGGGCTGATGCCGGCAAACCCGTCCTCGCCAGTGTCGGTAATGGGAAAATGGCCCTGGTGAGTATTGGCCATCCACCTCCCATTCAGTCGAAACGAATCACCCCATGGGAACGGCTTGCCCACAAGTCCGCCTCGGGCTGCAAATTCCCACTCAGCTTCGGTAGGCAGACGTTTTCCTGCCCACTTCGCATATGCCTCGGCGTCCGCGTACGCGATGTGTACGACCGGGTAGCTTTCCTTTCCTCTCAAGTCGCTAGTCGCCCCGAACGGATGGCGCCAGTTGGCTCCGGCTACATATGTCCACCATTGCAAGTAATTATTCAGGGAAACTAGATGGTCGGGTGGCGAGAACACGACGGAACCTGCGATAAGATTTTCCGGAGGTGCGCCGGGAAAGTCCCGAGCCTGCGGCTTGCGCTCGGCGATGGTCACGTAACCCGTCGCTGTGACGAAAGCGGAAAATTCGGCATTAGTGACATCGGTCTCATCCATGAAGAAGCCGTCCACGTAAACGAGATGAATTGGGCGGGCATCTCGGGTCGCTTTCATCCCTACTTCATTCATCTCGGGAGGATCATTGGCTCCCATCGAGAATTCCCCCCCTGGAATCCAAACCATGCGCTCGGGCACAGCCACGGGTGGGCCTGCGGCATTCGCAATCGTTGGGCTGAAAGAAGATCGGGACTTAAGCCAGTGCGTGTGCGTAAGAGAGGGACTGAACCCGCGAGGTCGAAGCAGCCACGCGATTGACAAAAGCAAGCAAGCGATCAAGGCAATCGCTGCGATTTTACGACTCTTGCGACGCTTGTTACGTTCGGTCCGCTTATTCCGGGGATGTTTGCTAGCTACTGCGTTCTGGGTGAGACCTGTCATCTCTCTTAATCAGGGCGGCATTGCGCCTGCGAGCGGATGTGGTCACTGTTTTGCGGCAGCGACCGCCTCGATTGTCCCGCTGGTTGGTGGATTAGCGGCGTTTGCCGGAACGCTCACGGTTGCACGGTCCGCCCTAGCATAAGCTGAAACACAAAAACCCGAGAGAGCCTACTATCCTACCGGGTGTTTGGTCGTATCTGGGGGCCCGTTCTTGTCGCACCCAGACTTGGGTGCGCTCAGGTTAACCGCGTCCGTCTGGGACTCAAAATCACTCAAACGAGAATGGCCAAAAGATGCCACACCAAGCTTCTGACCACATTTCGCGTTTTCAGGGAGGAATGGCTGAGCCAATTCTAGGACGTTTCTCGAGCTGAATGCCTGCCCAAACTAACCTCCGTCATCTCAACTAGCGTGGGAGCAGTACCTGGTAGCGCGTAATGGCGTATCCGAGCGTCGCTCCCAGAAAAACGTCCGAGGGAAAGTGCGCGAGCGTAGTTACACGGGAAAAGCTGATCGTAGTTGCAAATCCATAAGCGAGCCACGGTACCCAGGCACGCCTGTGATATCGGCTCGCCACAACGGTTGCTACGGAAAACACCCCAGCAGCGTGGCCTGACGGGAAGCTACTGCCCTTGAACGGTGATTTGCCGCCGCTAAAGAAAGTCTGAGTGAAAGCCTTTCCCGGATGCACATCAGACGGTCGTTCTCTGCGCGTAACAGCTTTGATTGCGAGATCGACGATCGCACTATCAGCATAGGCCTCACCAGCAAGAAGCGCCGTGTCCACTTGATAATCATCGTGCCTTATATAACCCGCTACCATCAACGCGGCTGGAACTGCGATAACTTCACCGGTTGTAATGTAAGTATTGAATACGTCATTCACGTCGTCCAGATTACGTTGCTTGGACCGAAAATAGGGCATCGTGTGTGGATCGGCGACGATAAGTCCTGCGGTCAAACCGGTGACGGCGAGCGTCGGCGCCCAGTGGCGGCCTTTGGCCAACTCGATCGGAAATAACCAAATGGCCTTTTGATCGTGAAGAAAGTCCTTCGGCAGACGATGCCAAGATGTGACCCTTTCGACTGGTTGATTCACGCCTTGAGAACCAGACGACAGTTGGGATGGAGCGTCCGGTAAATTACGTGTGTCCTGCGTTATTGCCAGAGAGGGTAAGAAAGAAAAAGCGCAATAGATCGAAGCTACAACCCGCAAACTGGCTATGCGTCTCATCGTTATTTTGATGCCGTCTCTACATTTAGGTTGGCGCCGCGTTTGCGGGGTTCAATGGGGGTGATTTTGATCAATCGCTACCGACGGATTTCCTCACTCCCTGGTCAACTTCAATTTCGCTCAGCAACTACGCAACAAACGGCCGCCGGCGCGGTCGGTGGTGCTCGTTCGGACCAGGCGCTGACCTCTGGACTATCTGCCCACGAATGCGGAACCCGTAAGGCAGATGACTTCAGCAACATCCGAAGGGCTCATGTTTGACGCAATCTGATTTTCAAAGGCCGACTGATGGCATTATTTCAGACTGGCACACTTGGCGCGGCCTTGCTTCTCTTTGCTTCCGCAATTTCCGGCTGATTGATTGCGAAGGCAACACCTTGCTCCAGATTTGGCAACCAATGACTCTGCCGTGAATGACGGCGGTTTCGCACAAACTCAACCTCGCCCTCGAAGAGCAGAATGTAGAGTGGTCGCAGCTCTTAGAGAACTCTCGGTCTTTCGACAAGGCGAAAGAAGAACCTTAGGGCAACACACACCCCTTGCACAGCTGGTTATCACCAACCCCTATTAGGATAGTTTCCGTCCGGAACATTCCACGCCCAGTCGGCCGCGAAGGTCACAAACGCAGGCGGCAGACCACAACCAAGTGTCGAATCCGGGAACGAGAAAATCTCGCGCCGCACACTTCCAATTCTTCAACTCACCCGGGCGCCCAGCGTGCGCACGATCACCCATTTGCCTTCGCGCTTCTTGAGCAGATCCATAAAAGCAAACTGACCGCTGATATCTTTTCCGTCTTGAATTCTTTTTTCGTTGACACTGGCCTGGACCACGGCGACATTGCCGAATGCCTGCACATTCATAGGTCCAAGTTCAAACGAGACGAGTTTGTGCTTGCCGGACTTGAAATCATCTAGAAGCCCCTCTTTAGTGAAAAGCTTGCCCGACGATCCGACGGTTGCCCAATCGTCCGCGTAGGCCTGATTGAGCTTTTCTAGATCGACGGCGACCATTGCATCCCCAATATCCTGTTCGAGTTTCTTGATCTCCTCGGCAATGCTCGGGTCGGAGACCGCTTTGAACGAGTCGGGCAACTCCCCCGACAAAGAGCGCACGACCACCCACTTACCTGTGCGCTTCTCGAGGAGATCCCCCCACACAAGCTGGGGATTAGTAACTTTTCCGTTCTCGTTCCGTTTTTCACGGACAACGCCTTGGCCCAAAGCGACATTGCCAAACACCTGTATGTCGATAGGCCCGGTTTCAAACCACACGAGTTTGTCAGGAAAACCTGCGCTTAGAAGTTTCTTCTTGTCAACAACGTTGCCGGAGGACCCGACGATTGCGAAATCGTCAGCATAGAGCTGACTGTACTTGTCGAAATCGCCCGATATTTGGAAATTTCCCAAATCGAGTTCGACCTGCTTAACTGCTTCGATATCGTCCGGGTCTTTCGATTGCGTTTGCAGTTGCGCTTCCGAGGGAATAATCGCAAGTAACAAAATCAATGCGAGAGCGATGCTTGTTGGTCGCCGCATGTTCAAGGTCCTCCGATCGAGAAGTGTGCTCGAATCAGAGGATCAGTATTGAACGAAGGAAGAGCACTGTCCATGACCTCCGAGGTCATGAAGAGACAGTCTTAACATGCGACTGTTATGGAGATTAAGATCTCGAGTCAGTCAGGAAGCTGCGTGTGGCTTCATCTGCCGGGAAGAAACTTTCAATGCGTAGCTCCTGCAGTGCAACATCCTGCGGGGTTGCGAAGGAGGTGAGCGTAGAAAAGAAGCGAAGTGTGGAATTCTTCCACCGGTAATCGATGGTCAGGAATGGCGGAGCAATGTCACCCAAATCGAGCGCACGCCAGCGGCTCGGGACGCCAGGGTAGCTAAGCAACTCATCAAGGAAACACTTCATCGTCTCATCCGATGGATTATCCGCAGCTTCGCGATGCAGCCGCTGAATGATGCGTGCCGCCACAATTTCCCAGTTTTCGATAAAAGGGCGCAGCCCCTGTGGATCAAACACAAGCCGGGGTCCATTGTGAGGCGTCACCGAATCGCAGCCGTTGAAGAGGCCAAGGACACGCTTTGCTCCGGCGTTCATCTTCAGAGTGTTCCAATATCGATCCAAGACGAGCACGGGATTAGGCTCAAGTTGAATCAGGAAAAGCCCCACCGCGTGGCGCGCCGCCTGTGCCGCAGGCGTGTCGAGATCAGGTGTGTCGAGATTCGTGTGACGATAAAGTGGGGCGTAGCCCGCTGCCAGGAGCAAGGCGTTGCGCTCGCGTAGCGGAACCTGAAGAGTGTCAGCGAGACGCAGGACCATATCCCGGCTCGGCTGCGCGCGGCCCGTCTCAATGCAACTAAGATGACGCGTTGAGATATCCGCATCCAGTGCGAGATCCAGTTGACTGAGGCGACGAACCTCTCGCCAGCGTCGCAACAGCGCTCCAACGTTCGAATCAGGCATTGAGTCGCGGCCACCCGACACGCACATCACCTTGTGATTATAGGCACACACACCTAAGCGACGGTCGTGGCGGAAAAGTTTTATCATCGATCCGGGCAGATCAAACAAACGGAGAGGCCGTCCGCTAACTAGCATGTATTTTCTCGGAATCGACGTCGGCACAGGAGGTACGCGGGCCCTCGCCATCGATCAAGACGGCACTGTCGTTGCTTCGGCATCCGAGGAGCATCCACCGTTTGCATCTCCCCAAATTGGTTGGGCTGAACAGGATCCGGCCGACTGGTGGCGAGCCTGCGGCGTCGCGGTAAAGAAAGCGATGAAGCAAGGCAGCATCCGCTCCGAGCAGATCGCCTGTGTCGGTTTTTCTGGTCAAATGCACGGAGCAGTCCTGCTCGATGAAAGTGGCGAGGTTGTTCGGCCCGCTCTGATCTGGTGCGATGTCCGAACCGAAAGACAAGCTGAGGAATTGACTTCGCAAATCGGTGCGGAGCGGTTACGAAAACTCACTTGCAATCCCGCCCTGCCCAATTTCACCCTTACCAAGTGCCTGTGGGTCCGCGAGAACGAACCTGAAAATTGGAACCGCGTTCGTTCGCTCATGTTGCCGAAAGACTATGTCCGGTTTCGTTTGACCGGCGAGCGTGCAACCGATGTCGCCGACGCCTCCGGTACGCTCGTTCTCGACGTCGCGCACCGCCGCTGGTCCTCCGAGATCCTCGAGCTCGCAGAAATGGATTCTGCGCTTCTTCCAAATTTGTATGAATCATCCGAAATATGTGGGCGAGTTTCGCAAGCCGGAGCGGCCGCAACAGGTCTGGCTATCGGCACTCCAGTCGTCGCCGGCGCCGGAGACCAGGCAGCGAATGCAATCGGCATCGGTGTTGTCGCGCCGGGAGCCGTGAGCGCAACCATCGGAACTTCAGGTGTGGTTCTTGCCGCAACCAATGTCCCGGCACTCGATCCGCAGGGTCGTGTGCACACATTCTGTCATGGTCTCGCAGATCGCTGGTTGGTGATGGGAGTCACCCAAGCGGCAGGCCTGTCTCTCCGCTGGTTCCGCGATCAGTTTGGCGCAATGAATGGACACGTGGACGCTTACGAAGATCTCACTACTCAAGCCGCGAAGATTCCCGCCGGGTCCGACGGCTTATTGTGGGCGCCGTATCTGATGGGCGAACGAACTCCATACCTGGATGCAAACGCGCGCGGAATGCTGGTGGGTTTGACCGCGTCCCACACTCGCGGTCACGTCATTCGCGCCATTCTCGAAGGAGTGGCTTTCAGCTTGCGCGATACCTTCACGATTTTTGAGCAGATGGATGTTCCGGTGAAGACAATTCGCCTTGGGGGCGGAGGCGCCAGATCGGCTCTTTGGCGGCAGATTCAAGCGGACGTCTATGGCGGTCCGGTCGAGACGGTCGTCGTTGAAGAGGGTGCAGCCTACGGAGCCGCAATCCTTGCCGGCGTTGGCGCCAAAGCATGGCCCACCGTCGAAGCTGCTTGCGCAGCCGTGGTGCGGGTAGCCGCCACCGCAGCTCCTGACGATCATAGTTCGTCCGTGATGGACCGTGCGTATTCGCGCTATCGTCGCATTTACCCCCACATGAAGGCGATCCTGGATTAGGAACGCCACTAGAAATTCGCCTCGCCTATGGCAGTTCGATCGACCTCTTCAGCGGTAAATCCTGCGATGATCCTCCCACCATAAAGGTGTAATTCCCGGGAACAAGTTGCCAGCGACCTCCGGTGACATCAAAAATCGACAGATACTCCGGGTCAATATCGACCGGCACTTCTTTACTTTCTCCGGCGGCCAGTTTCACTTTGCTCCAACCCACGAGTCGCTTGGGAGGCTCGCCGGCACTCTCAGGGAGGGCTGCATACACCTCTGCGATTTCTTCTCCATCGCGGCTTCCGGTGTTTTTCACTTCAAACCTGACCTTGACGGTCTTCCCGGGCGTCACTTCGAGGCCCGAATAACTGTACGTCGTATAAGACAGCCCGAAGCCAAACGGAAACAGAACGCTCTTATGCTCAGCGTCGTACCACTTGTAGCCGACTTTCAGCGCTTCGTCGTAAGTGATCTGGAACGCCGGTAGTCCCGGCGCAATGAGCTTCCACGCCTCGGATTCTCCGTGTGTCTTCGAAGCTTCCGGCGGTTTGGTGATCACTGGATGCGGCAGATCGGCATCGCTTTTAGGAAACGTGATCGGCAACTTCGCACTCGGATTCACGTCGCCGAAAAGTACACGAGCCACCGCTTGCGCTCCATGGCTGCCGCCGTACCACGCTTCCAGAATTCCGCTCACTCTATCGACCCATGGCATGGTTGCCGGGCTTCCGGTTTCAAGCACTACGATCGTGTGCGGGTTCGCAGCAGCGACCTTCTCAATAATTTCATTCTGATTCTCGGGTAGCGCGAGGCTATCGAGGTCCAGGTCTTCGCTCTCCCACTGATATGCAAACACGATGGCAACGTCGGCATTTTTTGCCAGCGCCGCGGCGCGATTGGGATCCGAGCCGGAATCGAATTCGACCTTAGCCCGAGGCGCAAATGCCCGAATCGCCTTTAACGGAGAGGTTGGAAACCATATCTGATCTTGCCAGTTGGTCGCGCCTTTTCCCGGAGGCATGATTGCGTTCCCACCCGGCGGATCGACTTGTGCCGAACCAGCGCCGGAAATCATGCCCACGTCCGCGTGAGGGCCGATCACCGCGATGCTGCCAAGCTTTGAAGCGTTCAGCGGCAGCAACGAGTCCTGGTTTTTCAATAGAACGATCGATTGTTCTTCAAGTTTCTGCGCGATCGCAAGATGTCCCTCGACATCGATCACACTCTTCTGTGGCGGATCATCGACGACTCCTGCCGCGAACATCGATCGCAAAATACGATGAACGTGGTCGTCAACTCGCGCCATCGCCACCCTATCCGATAAGACGGCTTTCTTCATCGCCTCGCCGTAGAAGATTTCTCCCGGCTCCTCGTGATCTAAACCGGCGGCGGACGCTTTCACCGTACTGTGCGTGCCTTGCCAAT
>Ga0335078_10013532_pt1 | contig 12092 bp, 7 predicted proteins | sample Lox_Sample_32_FD_206711 | JGI IMG/M metagenome (GOLD analysis project Ga0335078, IMG submission 206711) | Soil microbial communities from Loxahatchee National Wildlife Refuge, Florida, United States - Lox_Sample_3.2 | ecosystem: Environmental > Terrestrial > Soil > Wetlands | place: USA: Florida... | reverse complement strand
AGAAATCTTCGGAGATGCGGACCGGTTCACCTCGGTCGAGCGCGGCGATGTGGTACGCGCCATCCTTATCCAGCCGGATCGTTCCGGTATATGAGTTGCCTTCACCGGACAGCGGAATCTGACGGTTGTCATCCAGCACGAGGACCCCATTCTGCAAGGGACGATCCATCGAAATCTCGAGATTCGCTTCGGTGCCTTCGATCGCGTGCAAGTCGCCGCCATGATCCTCGACCGATGGGGGCATGCCAGTCCAGGCGGGAAAGCGATACGTCACGCGGATCTGTTTGACGGCTGGAACGTCCGTCACGCTGATATGGAAGTGCCGAGAGCGCAATGGCCCCGCTTCGACGTAATATTCAACGCCCTCGGGCAGACCGGCGAAGAGAAACTGGAAGCTCGAGGCTCCAGGCTGCGGCTGCATGGGGAGCTGATCCCATTTCAGGGCGCTTTCGTAGCGAGCGTAGATGCGCGCCTCACCCGTCTGTATGCCGTGAGGCTCGACGCGGATGAGCTCGTCGGAATTTCTGCGCACGGTCGCGTCGCCGGGACTGACGCGAAGGTCGTACAGCGGCGCGGCTCCGGTGTTGCCCGCCCAGAGAAGCGCAGCGCCGTAACCGAGGTAGCCGGGACCCGCCAGGATCATCCAGACCAATACGCCAACTGATCCGAGCGCCGTGCCGAGCGAAATCAGCAGTTTCTTACTTGGGACGATGTGATCCACACCGGCCCCGCGCGCTATCTTCAGCGTGTCGGAGGCGAGCAGTTCGGCAAACGGCTCCTGATCGTCGCGGCCGCATTCGACGAGAGTAACCAAGCGCTGCTCGAAATCCGGCACAACGGCCTCAGCTTCCCAGGCACTGCGACGGCGGTCCAGCCGCAACAACGGCAGGGCGCATGCAAATGTGATCGAGACGCCAATAACGAGAAACAGGATGATCCGGGCAGTGGTGAGGCTCATGCGAGAAAATGCGAGAGCGTTTGTGATGAGGACCAGGACGACGGTCGCGACCAACGCGGACAACGCGAGAATTGCGGCGCCACGCAGGAACGTGCGGACGCGCAAACGACGATAAAGTTGCTCGACGTACGAATTGAGCTGTTGACGCGCGGTCACGGCTCTTCCCGCTGTGTCGCCAGGTACCGGCCCGCCACCACCGATTCCGCAATGACGGCTACGAGCACCAGAAGCATAGCGTACCACCAAAGGCTGCGTGGTTTCGCTGGTTCGGAATCGCCGCCCGGAGCGGCGGCGTGCTCCGGCTCGGTGCTGCCGTTCCCACGCCACAATGCGAGGACGTCGTCCGGGGTGACTTCTAGATTCGACTCCCGGCGGTCGGCGTTCACCGCGACCAGGTCTCGACGCCCGTTGGCTAGGCGCACATCATAAAAACCGCTGGTGGTCAGTTGGTAAGACTCGGCCGTCGTCGCCTCCTGAAGCGAAAGAGGGCGGTGTCCCGAGGGATCGACGATCTCGACGCTGACCGCCTGTTCCCTGGTCGTGCGCAACTGCAGGAAATCATCCACCTGCCGCGAGCCGCTGCGATCGGCGGTGCCGGAGAGGTATAGCGCCGTTTGCTTCACGAAAGGGACGAAGATCGGTTGAACGGACAGGTCATTCGTCAGACCGTCCAGACCTGATGCGAGCAACAGCGCGTGGCCTTCGCCAATTTTCCTGTCGAGGAGCAAGGGCGTCTCGTCAGTGAGCCTTGCGACCACACGCGAGCCAGAAGGATCCACTGCGACGGCATAGTAGAATTTGGCGCCCGCCCAGTGTTCGCTGTTTAACATCGAGGGATGGGACGAATCGGTCTCACCAGCCGTAAGGAACCGCGCGGCGTCCCGCGAATAATCGCGCGTGCCGAGGACGCTGCCTCCAAACACGGGAACATTCGAGCGATGGCCGGTGGACGTTCCCGCTGCGATCAAGATTCCTCCTCCACCCTGGACATACCGCACGAGATCGTTTTCGAATTCGGATGGCAGCGAAACTACGTCTGAGAGGACCACAAATGCATACTGCGAGAGCGAAACATGTGACGCGCGATCCACCGTAAGCGACTCGAAGGAGAAGGACGACTCCGCAGCCGAGCCCAGCGCCGAACCAAAATAGAGAGGAGATCGTGTGTCGGCAGGCTCGCGAACGAAGAGAACGGGCTGGGGATCGGATCGTTCCACGGAGAAGAGGTACGCGTCGTCGGCAGGCAGAGCGTCGGCGGAATCGATCCGCACTTCGCACCGGCTGAAACCATACGGCACGTCGAGGGATTGAAATTCGACGCTGGCGCGCCCCCCGGCTGGCACCGCCACGTTTTGGCTCGCGACTTTCTTGCCGTTGATTATCAGCGAAACCGCGCGCGTCGCAGCCGGCGTCTCGTATCCGGCGACGATCGCATCGACGCGGGCCTTCTTGGTATCCCAGACTCGTCCCGGCGCGCGGACACTTTCGACCGCCCAATTCGGCTGGGTGCTTTTCACCACGGGATGGAGAACCAGGGAGACGCCGGGCGGCAGATTCAACTCTGAGAAGCTGGCGGGCATAGCCGATTTCTGCATATCACTGAAGAAGTGCAGTTCGATGCGCGCCGACGCGCTATTCGCGAGCGAGCGAACGGCGCGAGCGAGATCTGCAAAGCTCGCGCGAGAGTCGCCCGGTCGAATACTATCGACGGCGGCGCGCAGCGCAGCCGAATCCTGTATAGGCTGCGTTAAGACCTGCGTTTGCGAACCAAGTGCGGCCACTTGGGCGCGTTCCGAACCGCTCCGCGCTCCCAGCACGGCAAGCGCTTCGCGCTTGGCGTCCGCGAGCCGCGTCCCCGCGCGCATGCTGAAGGAATTGTCGACGACGAGAAGGAGCTGCTTATCGCCCGATGCCGCAATCGTTCGGCGGTTGATGTATGGGTTCGCAAAGGCAAGGGCAAGCAGCATCAGAACGGCAAGCCGCATCGAGAGCAAAAGCAGATAGCGAAGCTTGCGGTGGCGAATCGAGCTCTGCGTGCGCTGTTCGAAAAACATCAGGGAACTGAATGGTTGGGGCGTGGTCGTGTGGCGCCGCAAGAGGTGGAGGTAAAGCGGCAAACCGATCACAGCGGCACCCGCGAGGAACCAGGGAGCCAGGAATCCCATCAGTTCCTCCCTTGCCGAATCGTGAGGTATTCCCTCAGGGCACTATCGAGCGGCCGGTCAGTCACGAGCAGGTGGTAGTCCATCCCGGCGCTGCGAGCCTTGTCGCGCAACGCACCAATGTGACTTTCCATCCTCCCGCGGTAGGTGTCGCGAGCGTATTCGGGAGTCACTTCGATGTGATCGCGGGTCTCAAGGTCCACCAGAATGACGGGCTTGTCGAGGTCGGGACGAATCTCGCGAGGATCGAGAATATGAAACAGCACGACTTCATTCCCGCGGAAACGCAAGGGCTCAATCGTCCGGATAATCTGCTCCGGCGCTTCGTAGAAGTCGGAAATCACCACAACGAGACCGCGGCGGCGCAAAAACTCCTGGAAATGGGTCATGGGCTTCGCAAAATCGGTTCGCGCGCGAGGCTCGGCGAGCTCCAGCCCGTGGAGCAAACGGTTGACCTGTCCTTGCCGCGTGGAAGGGCGAATATAGTTGCGAACCTCATCGTCGAAGACGATAAGCCCTGCGGCATCGCGCTGATTGTGGATAGCCAAGTAGAAGAGCGACGCCGCCACATACCGCGCGTAATCCATCTTGGTCACTTTATGCGAGGCGTAGTTCATCGAGTTGCTCGCATCCAGTAGAACCGTGAGCAGGCTATTGGTCTCTCCGCGATACTTCTTCAGGTAGGCGCGTTCGGTACGGGCGAAAACGTTCCAGTCGACGTGACGGAGATCGTCGCCCGGCGAATAGGCGCGATACTCGGCGAACTCCTGGCTGAACCCAAAGTCCGGCGACCGGTGAAGGCCCGCCACAAATCCGTCCACCACGGTCTTGGCGATGAGATCGAGACTCGAAATCTCGGCCAGGATGGAAGGATCGAGAAACCGTTGCACGATCAAGCCCCTTTCGGAGGAGGCACCCGCTCAAGAAGTTTCCGAAGTATTTCGTCGGTGTCGACGCGGTCGGATTCAGCATGGAAGTTGAGCAAGACGCGGTGGCGCAATACCGGGAGGGTCAAGGCCACGATATCCTCCATCGCGACGTGATAGCGACGTCGAGAAAGCGCGCGCGCCTTCGCGGAAAGCACGATGAACTGGGCCGCGCGAACGCTCGCTCCGTAGTTCACATACTTCTTCACGAAGTCCGGCGCCTCGGCATTCCTCGGGCGCGTGGCCCGAACCAAGCTCACGACGTATTGCGCGAGCGCCTCGGCAACAGGCACCATTCGGACAAGCTTCTGGAAATCGAGAATCTCCTCGGCGTTGGTCACCGGCTGCACTTCGGGAACCTGCGTTGTCGTGGTCAGGTCCACGACCTTCACTTCGTCCTCCGCGCTCAAATAATCGAGGACGGTGTTGAAGAGAAAGCGATCCAGCTGTGCCTCGGGCAATGGATAGGTTCCCTCGAGCTCGATCGGGTTCTGAGTGGCCAGAACAAAGAAGGGCAAAGGCAGCTTGTAGTGGTTGCCCCGGACCGTACAGGACAGTTCCTGCATGGCTTCGAGCAGCGCCGACTGTGTTTTGGGAGGCGTGCGATTGATCTCGTCGGCCAGCAGAACGTTGCCGAAGATGGGGCCCGGCACAAACGTCCAGTGGCGCCGCCCTGTTGTGGGATCTTCCTCGATGATGTCGGTACCTGTAATGTCGGACGGCATCAGATCCGGCGTAAATTGAATTCGACGAAAGACAAGCCCGAGCGTCTGCGAGATCGTGCGGACCATCAAAGTCTTCGCCGTGCCCGGGAGCCCTGTGATGAGGCAGTGGCCGCCGACGAAAAGCCCGATCAGGATCTGGTCCAGCACCTCCTCCTGACCGACGATTACATGTCGAACCTGTGCGAGGATTGCTTCACGCACGGAACGAAAGCGCTCGATCCGCTTCTCGAGCGCCGCGGCATCCATCTTGGTTTCAGCAGGTGCGGCCATTTGTCATTTCCCCTGGTGGTTGTCTTCCAACTGCAAGAGCAGCTTCTGTGCGGGCCGGTAATCCGGAGCGGCTTCCAGGGCCAGCAGGACATTCTCCTCGGCTTTGTCGGTCTGGCCCGCAGCGAAATACGCTTGAGCCAAATGAAACCGTGCCGAAGTCACGTCCAAGGGATGCATCGCGAGCACGGCCGTGTATTCCCGAATCGCTCCCGAGTAGTCATTCTGAGCGAGCCACAAATCTCCCAGATGCCGGTGCAGCTGTTCGTCGTTCGGATAGATATAGTTGACGCGATCCAAGGTTGCCGCGGCTTCACTCGGATTTCCCAGTTCTTCGTCCAGAGACGCCAACTGCTTGAGAGTCACAGGATCATGTCCGCCGCGCTTTTCGTAGTCGGTGAGCACGGCTGCTGCTTGCGGCTTGTTTCCCTCTGCCATGTAAGCCTCGGCCAGGAACTCGTATCCGTTGGCATCATACACATAGTCCGGATACAGGCTGCGAACCACTTGCCCTTCTTTGATCACGTCGTCGGTTTGATGGTCTTTGGCCGCATCCGCCAGTTCCTGCAGGCGCTTGCGCCATTGGTCGAGGTTTGAGGCTGTTTGGCCGACATCTTTATCGAGCCACGCCAAAAATTGCCGGTCGAATTCACTGGGCGTCATGCCGAGATTCTGTTCGATGACATCAGCAGTGGTTTCGACTTTCGCAAAAGAGTGCACCATGTCGAGCAGCTTGTCGGCGCCCCAACGGCTTTGAATGTAATCGCAAATCCGCCCCGCCTGATAATACGAGACAATCACCTGCGCGTCATACTGAGGCCGGACGAACCCGCGGTCGAGCTCCGCGACCGGCAGCAGCTTCTTATCGCGGATCGCGACGAGAATTTCGGGAGTCACGCGGTCGCCCCATTCCGGCGACGCTTGCGTTTCCTCATGAACGGCAAGACCCTCGGTGAACCATCGAGGCACGCGGTGATTCGTCATCGTGAGGATGTATACGTGGCTCATTTCATGCCAAAGCGTGCTCGCCCAATTGAAGTCGCCCGGCTTGCGGCCCGACGGGCTGTCCATCGCGACAACCTCTCCAAACGTCACGCCGAGGGCTCCGAGTCCGGGCATTCCCAGTGTGCGCACGGCGAAATCTTCATGGTCCGGATAGACTTCCACCTGGACCGGACCCGGAAGTTTGAACCGGTATTTTTTCTCGTACACCGCCATTGCTTTCTTTGCTTGCTCTTCGAAATAAGGATGGAGCAGATCCGCCTCTTTCGTATGAAGTCTCAGAATGAGCGTATCGTCTTTGAACGTGACGAAGTTCTTGTAGCTGTCGAGCAGGCGAAGACTGTTCACCGTGGCGCCATTGCGATAGCCGTTGTCGTAACAAAGTTCGAGCTGGCGGCGCGGCTCGTTCTCCTCGCCTAAACGCATGAGATTGATTCCGAGTTCGGAACGCGCGGACCAGAGCTCGGGATCAAGCTCGATCGCTTTGCGGTAGTAGGCGATGCCGTCTTCGTATCGCCGGTTCAGCACGAGATGGTGCGCCACGAGCGCATACGCCTCGCCGTACGCTGGATTCACCTTGTGAATTTTATCGAACCAGGCATCCGGCGATCGGTCCGCGAGAATTTCGACGGCAGCGTGGATCGCCATGGCATCGAGCGCGTCTCCTGACAACTCGATGGCTTCATCCGCTTGCTTCGCGGCATCTTCGGTGTCCGAGTCTTCGAGCGCCAGATTCGCCATCAGTTCGTGAGCTTCCACGAGTTTGGGATCAAGCTCGAGCGCTTTCGCAGCCCACTCGATTGCCGAATTGTCGAAACCGTCCGCGCTCACAAGTGCAAGGCCCAAGTAGGCCTGGGCGCTTTTCGGATCTCGGTCCAGAGCTTCCCGGAAGAGATGCTCCGCGTCGGTGTTGTTGAAGCGTTCGTGCAGCAGACGGCCCCAGCGAACACGATAGAGCGCGTTGCCGTCAGACCGGGAAACAGCCAGCCGGAACTGGTCGTTCGCATCCTGGTACATCCCAAGTCCCCAATATCCCTCCGCGCGAAGATATGGGTCGCTCTGCCGCGCAAGCGACTCATAGCAACTGTGCGCGTCCGCCTTCCGACCGTGCTTGCGCAGCGCAGCGCACTCATCGGGCGTCGCCGCCCAGGCCGCGTGCGCGACCGCGAACAGCAGCGCGCACAGGAATGCCCGTTGCACTCTGGCGATCACTGGTCCAGCAGCTCCTCGACGTGAGCGAGTTCGACCAGGGCGTTGGTCAACTGTTGCTTGTAGTCATCAGGTTCCATCGCGGCCTTTTGATACTTCAGCGTGTCGATTTTCTGCTCCAATTCTTCTTTCTTCGCGAGCAGCTCGCGCTTAGCAGGATCGGAAAACTCCTTCTGCGCGTTTCCGAGCCGGACCAGCGTAAAGCTGGATAGAAATAGGCCTTCACTCGTTTCGGCCGCAGGCGCTCGCACGGGTTCGTTCTTACCCGTATCCTCAAATACGGCGTGTTCGGTCGCGAGGCGCTTTTGCGACTCATAAAAAGACGCGCTCTTGGCGGAGGCATACTCAAACGCTTCGAGCGCGCTAATCGAGCCATTTTTGTTCACATCCGATGTAGCGTCGCGCAACGCGTCGACCCAGTAGCGGGCAAACACAGTCGCGTTCTTCTCGGTGCCGCTTTTCGTGGCCGCGATTACGGCCCGGCCCGGTCGATCGAGCGCAGCGATGGAGCCTCCGCTTGAGCTCGTCGTGTTCACAATCAACTGGCGCTTTGCGGGAATCCGGTCACACCACGCCGCCAACTCGGCTCCCGAGACGTCCGGTCCGGGCAGATTAAATTTGTATTCGACACCGTCAAATGATCCGTGGCCGACGAGGATCAGGACGAAATCGTCATTGGGCCTGGCCTCGCGGGCTACGAGACCCAGCGTATCTTCCAGGTGTGCCCGAGTAGCGGATGCGCCCGACAGAGTATAGACGTGGGCGTCGCCGCCGGAGGATTTCAGTATGTGGTCGAGGTCTGTCGCGGCCGCTGTGAAACGCTGCTCGTAGTCAGGTTCGCCACCCAATCCGGCAACCGTGACGAAATACGTGCCCGCGCGCACAGGGAGAGCGGCGCACAGCAGCACGACGATCGAACCACTCCGTAGGAGCGCCTTCATACGATTCCCCATCTGCGACGCAGGAGCCATTCGGTCGAACGGAGCAGCAAAATCGCCAGAAAGACGGCCGGCAAATTCCACAGTTCCTTCGTTTCACGCATGGTGATTCCCGCTTCGGAATACGGAATCTCGTCAGCCAGTTTGGCAAGCCCGTCGGGCCGCCAGTAGCGTCCACCGGTCTGCTCGGAAAGCCTTTCCAGAAGCTCGCGGTTTTGTTCGGAATGAAAGTTTTCAGCCACTCCATCGGCCCGCTGGAATGTGACCATATCGCGGCCGAGCTCATCGTCGCCTTTCTCGGCCGTTACTTCGGCGACGTAGGAACCGGCCTTCTCCGCGGTCCAGTCCGCGCGAAAACCTCCCGGCGTATCAGGGGCCGGAGTCATTTCGACCGTAGTTGAGTTGCCGTCTGGGCCGATGACGTGTGCCTCCACCTTCGCATCGATCGCAGGTTGATACTCCCTGTCGCGGACATCCGCAAAGAGTTGCACGCGGCCATCGTCGAGCAGCGTCTGCGTAGATGTTGACGCAACGACGCGCCCAGGCGTATCCGCAACCAGCCACCTCAACAACTGCTGCCAAAACATTTCGTGGCTCGTGTCGCCCAGCGGCATGCTCATCTGCCATCGCCATGTACCGGAGGTCGCGAAGATCGCGGTCCGGCCGCGTCCGTAGTTTTCGGTGATGAGCATCGGATATTTGCGTCCCCCCGCACTCATTTCCGCCAAAACGGCAGCACCGGGCTTGGGAGTGCCTGCTTCCTGATAGTCCATCAGATACGGAAGTTTCTTCCATCGTTCCGCATTGGCCTGCGGATCATCGGCGAGACGGCAAATCAAGCTATCGGCTCCGATGGAAGTGAGTGCGGCGTTGGCCGGTGCACGATGAAACGTACTCTTGTGCGTGGGCAGCACAACCGGAAGCAGATCGACTACGCTCGAGCCGCCCCAAACACCGTCGGCGAGGGAAGAATGACCGCCCAACCACAACAGGCCGCCCCCGCGGCGGTCCACAAACTCGCGCATCAACTCCTGTTGGACGGGCGTGAAGTATCCTGCTTCGACAGAACCGATGATGATTCCGTCGTAGCCGAATAGATCCTCGGCGTGCGCTGGAAAACCGTCCGCCAATTCCTTTGGATCGCTGATGCCCTGGCGGTAGATTTTGTTCTCCGTCGTGCGCAGCATGGAAACAATCTGAACGACTTTGTCATCATCTTCTGCGCGGCGAATGAATTTGTACTCCCAGCGCGGTTCCCCTTCGACGTAGAGGATGCGCCGATGGCCCGAATCCACGTTCACCAGGCGCGTAAGGCTGTTGTTCAGTTTGTTTCGTTCGTCGGGGAGCGGTTGAATCGAGAATTGCAGAGATTTCGCTCCAGCCGCGCCAGAGTTGAAAAGCACGCTTTCAGACTGAATCTTGCCGGCGGCGGCGAATGTGATTTCGCGGGACGCGAGAAGCTGGTCACCATCGCGCACGGACAGGGTGCCGTTTCGCCCGTCGTATCCGTGCTGATGAAAAGTGACCGCCGCCGAAAGGCGCGAATTCGCGAGAGCTCGCGGAGCGATCGCCGCATCATCCATCTCGATGTCCGGTGAAATGCTCTCGGCGCCGAAGCCGACCGTGTGAACGGGGATGTGCCTGTTGCGGAGCGCTGCAATTGTTTCCCGGTCGATCCCGCCGGAATTGTCGGAACCATCGCTTAGGACGACGACAGCACCCAGAGGCAAATCACTCGATTCCGCGACCAGCTGTTTGAGGCTCGCTCCGATGTGCGTCGCGGGCGCCGTCGCGTCGCCCAAATCCTCGAGAGTCGAGAGGCGCGTCAGGCTACTGTCGAGGCGATACAAACGCGTCTGGAATTTTTCCTGCAGCTTAGCCAGTACGTCAGCCTGGAGAGATTTCTTCGCTCGCTGCACGCGAGTCACGCCGTCCTCGATAATGCCCATGCTGCGGGAATCGTCGATGAGCACCGCGATCACGTTCTGCTGGGGCTTCAGTTCAGCGATTACGATGGCCGGTTGCCACAACAAAACGAGAATCAGGCAAACCACGGCAGATTCGAGCAGCCAAATCACAGCCGCCCGCCAATACTTCAGCTTGTGCGAAGTAAGCCTGACGCCTGAATAAATTCGCCAGCCCAACGCGGCGAGCGCGCCGACGATGAGGAGCCACAAGATCCACTTCGGCCACGCGCCGAGCAGGACGAAGTCGCCCTTCGAAAAGACCTCTGTCGGATACCGGAAGAAGAATTCAAACATTGTTCGCACAACCGCGAGCCCCAATTCGCGGTCCCGAGCCCGCCTGTTAGTGCGTCATGCCGTACATGATGTAGTCGAGACCCACGCGGAAAGCCATCGACGCGAAGCGCTCTGGATATCTTGGGTCGTCGGCCCATTCCCAGGCGTCGCCCAGATGCATGTTGTGGCAGATCGCGACCATGACCCGCCCCTTATCGTCGCGAATGGCCCGCCACTTCGGGACGTAACCGTCCTTCTCATAGGTCCGCCCCGACCATACATATTGCTCGCCCGGGATTTGAAAGCGAGCGCCAATGTCGTATAACCCATGGAAAATTTCATCTTGATCGCTCAATTCCTCGACAGGCCGGTCCGGAAACACCATCCGCATGCCCGCCATGAACCGGTCCCAGTCGGCGGTCCCGTGAAAATCGTCGACCATCAGGAACCCGCCCTTCAGCAAATAGTCATGCAGGCGCTTTGCTTCGGCGTCCGTGAATGTCCAATTCGCTACTTGGACCGCGTACACCCAGGGATAGTTGAAAATTTCGTCGCTGTCGAGGTCAACCACTTGCTCGGTCGGCCGCGCTTCGATCCGCGTCAGCCTCTTAAGTGCCATCAGAAATTGACGGTCGGCTTTCGGATAATCCCGCGACCAGCTTCCCCCGTACCCGTATCCGTATCCGCTAAATCCGCTATAAAGGTCAGTCCGGGAGGTATACCGTAAGCGCGACCAATAGAATTCGGATGGCTCCTTGCTATTGCTTGGGGCATAGTCGTCGGAATAACCCTGAGGGAAAAAGGAGCCTGGTCTTTGATTCGAGAAAGAACCGCCTTGGAAGGCGACCACACTGCCAGCCAAACCCAGTACGGCCACTATCCCGGAAATGCGCCAAAGAGATCTCACCGATCGATCCCTCAGAGCCATCGAGCGTAACAGATCGGAATCGTCGTCTTCAACTCACGAGCATTTGCTGCCGCTTCGCGCGTTTCGAGAGATATCGGCCTGTCCCGAGTATTCGCCCGGCTTGTGCGTTCCAATCCGGCCGTGAGACGATTCCGCTTTCAATGCTAACGATGCGCGGATGGCGGAGCGAGCTGTGAGGCGGCGAGAGTTCCTGGAACTCGGAGGCGCGGCGTTGCTTGGGACTACGAGTGGCGCTCGCTTTTCGGCCGCATGGCAGGCTCCGGCGCCGATGCAAATGCCTTCGCAAAATTCTGCCTCCGGCAGACCGGAAGAAACGACGCCGGCCGACTTCACGATTCGGATTGCTCCGATTGCGCTTGAACTTGCGCCCAGCCGCTTTATCAGCACGATCGGCTACAACGGTACCTCTCCCGGACCTGTCCTTCGCATGCGCGAAGGCAAGCCCGTCACCGTCGACGTGATCAACGAAACCGATGCATCGGAGTTGGTGCACTGGCACGGACTTTTCGTTCCGTCCGATGTGGATGGCTCGGAAGAGGAAGGGACGCCTGCGGTTCCTCCCGGCGGCCGCCGCCGCTATCGATTCACTCCACGACCCGCCGGAACTCGCTGGTACCATTCGCATGCGATGGCCGGCGGCGACCTGCATCGCGGCACCTACACCGGGCAATACGGCTTCTTGATGATCGAGTCCGGAGACGATCCCGGACAATACGACCAGGAGATTTTCCTCGCCC
>Ga0335078_10013530_pt1 | contig 12093 bp, 9 predicted proteins | sample Lox_Sample_32_FD_206711 | JGI IMG/M metagenome (GOLD analysis project Ga0335078, IMG submission 206711) | Soil microbial communities from Loxahatchee National Wildlife Refuge, Florida, United States - Lox_Sample_3.2 | ecosystem: Environmental > Terrestrial > Soil > Wetlands | place: USA: Florida... | reverse complement strand
ACATCCCGCTCCCGGCCGGCAGCTGTGACGTCGTGCTGATGTGCCTGATCATCCACCATCTGGAGGATGTGGCGGCGGGTGTGGCCGAGATCGGCCGGGTGCTGCGGCCGGGCGGCCGGGTGCTGATACGGAACACGTTGGCCGACCGGATGCGGCAGCTGTGGTGGTACGAGTTCTTTCCCCGGGCGCCCGAGATCGAGCGGGACATGTTCCCCACCACCGGTGAGGTCGCCGCGGCGTTTTCCGTGGCGGGCCTGAACGTCCTGGCCCTGGAGGCGGTCCCGGAGCGGTTCGCGGGCAGCGCGGCCGAATTCGCCGCCCGGGTGCGGCTGCGTCCCTTCTCGACGTTCGAGCACCTGACCGAGCCGGAAATAGCGGCGGGAATGGCCGCGATGGGGGCCGCCGTGGCCCGGGAAACCGACCCCCAGCCCATCGAGGGCACCAGCGACCTGCTCGTCCTCGGCTGGTAAATCGTTCGGCGGGGCGGGGCGGCGCCGATAGCGTGGTCCGGATGCGCACCGAGAGGACACCGGCGCTGCGCCTACGGCCGCCCCGGCCCGATGACGAAACCGCGTTCCGGGCCGCGTGCCGGGCGCTGGCGGCCGAGGACTTCACGTTCGGCCTGGGCCTGGAGCCCGGCATGACGTGGCCGGACTACCTGGCCCTGCTGGACAAGCAACGGTACGACGTGGACCAGCTTCCAGGCATGGTTCCGGGCACGTTTCTGGTGGCCGAGCTGGCCGGGGTGATCGTCGGGAGGGCATCCATCCGGCACAGGCTCAACGACTTCCTGGCCCGTGAGGGCGGGCACATCGGCTACGCCGTGCTGCGCGAGCACCGGCGGCGCGGCTATGCGACCGAGATCCTCCGGCAGAGCCTGATCATCGCCCGGGCCCACGGGGTCGACCGCGTGCTGATGATCTGCCATGAGGGCAACGCCGGGTCCAGGGCCGTTATCGAGGCGTGCGGCGGGAAGCTCGAAGCCATCGTCGCCATCGCGTCGCAAGCCACCCCCATCTGCCGGTACTGGATCGGCTGACCAGGCGTTCGGCCGGCCCCGGCGGCCGGCCCGAAATGAAACTAGCTACCTTGGGGATATGGGCGGGACCGGCGCGATAGAGGCTGAATCGTGTGCCGGGCCCGCGACACCAGGAAGGGCCTGAGACGGGGAGGAAGCGATGCCAAAAGAAGCACGTGTAGCGCTACTGCTGGCTGCCGCCGCCTGCTTGATGGCCGTCACGGTCGAGTGGGTCATAGCCGAACTTCAGGGGGAGCCACAGCAGTAAGCCGTCCGCTCCCGGGTCCAGGAGGTGACGCGGTGCCGGAAGCCGTGCTGCTGACCGGTTCCCTGGGCCTGGGCCACGAGATGATGGCCCGCTGCTGCGCCGGCCTGCTGGACCAGTCGGGCTGGCGCACCCGCAGCGTGGACAGCATGTCCCTGCTCGGGCGGCGCAGCGGCGGCGCCGGCCAGCGGGTGTTCGGCCGGCTGGTGGCCATGCCGGGGCTGTACGACGGGCTGCATTTCGCGCACCTGCGCACCGGCAGCCGGCTGGCCGGCCTGATCGGACGGGCCGCCAGCGCCCGGCTGGTGCCCGCGCTCCAGGCCGACCTGGCCCGGGAGCCGGCCGACCTGCTGCTGTCCGTGTTCTCCACCGGCGCCACCGCGGCGGGGCTGGTCAAGGCGAGTACGCCCGAGCTGCGCACGGTCGTGCTGTGCACCGACGTGACCGTGCACCGGCTGTGGGCCGCCCCGGGCACCGACCTGTTCCTGGTCACCTCGCCGGCCGCCGAAGCGTCGGTGCGGCGGTACCTGCCCCGGGCCCGGGTGGCGGTGGTGCCGCCGCCGGTCCGGGCGGAGTTCTACACCGCACCCGACCAGGCCACGGCGCGGGCCGCGCTGGGCGTGCCGCCGGGGGAGTTCTGCGTGCTGGTCATCGACAGCGGCTGGGGCTTCGGCCCGCTGACCGCGACCGTGGCCGAACTGGCCGCCGCGGGGGTGCACGTGCTGGCCGTGGCCGGCCGGGACCAGGCGGTCGGGCAGCGGTTCCGCGAGCTGGCCCGGCAGACGCCCCGGGTCGTCCCGTTCGGCTTCACCGACCGGGTACCCGAGCTGATGGCCGCGGCCGACCTGGTGGTGGCCCTGCCCGGCGCCACCACCTGCAGCGAGGCCCGGGTCGTCGGCCGCCAGTTGCTGCTGCTCGACGTCATGCCGGGGCACGGCCGGGACAACCTGCTGCACGAGCTGGAGCTGGGCCGGGCGCAGGTGGCTCAGCCCACCGCCCGCGGGCTGACCGAAAGCGCGCTGGCCGTGCGGGACGAGGTGATGAACACCCCTGAGCCGGCCGGGCCGCCGCCGCGCTGGGAGCCGGCCTACGCCGCGGCCCTGCGCCAGATCGGCGTGCACCTGCACCCGCTGGCCCCGGATCCGGGAGCCGCGGTCGCCGTGACCGAAGGAGCCGCCCGCAGATGATGCGCACCCTGTTCCTCAACCCCCCGTCCTACGCGGGCTTCGACGGCGGGGCCGGCGCGAGATATCAGGCGAAACGGGAAATCCGGTCGTACTGGTACCCGACCTGGCTGGCCCAGCCCGCGGCCCTGGTGCCCGGCAGCCGGCTGGTGGACGCGCCGCCGGCTGGGCTGACCCCCGCGGACGTCATCCCGATGGCCCGCGGCTACGAGCTGATCGTGCTGCACACCAGTTCGCCGACGTTCGCCGGCGACGTGGCGCTGGCCGAGGCGTTCAAGGCGGCCAGCCCCGGCGTGCTGACCGGCTTCGTCGGGCCCAAGGTGGCCGTGCAGCCCGGCCAGTCCCTGCGCGCGTCGGACGCCATCGACTTCGTGGCCCGGGAGGAATTCGACTTCACCATCGCCGAGGTGGCCGAAGGGCGCCCGATGAGCTCCGTCGACGGCATCAGCTTCCGCGCCCCAGACGGCCGCATTATTCATAACGCCAGCCGGCCGCCGGTGCCGGACATGGACTCGCTGCCGTTCGTCACCCCGGTCTACCAGCGGGATTTGCGGGTCGATGATTACTACATCGGCTATCTCAAGCACCCGTACGTGTCGCTGTACACCGGCCGGGGCTGCCGATCGCGGTGCACGTTCTGCCTGTGGCCGCAGACCACCGGCGGGCACCTGTACCGGACCCGGAGCGTCGGGAACGTGGTCGAGGAAGCGGCCCTGGCCGCCCAGCTTTTCCCGCAGATGAAAGAGCTGTTCTTCGACGACGACACGTTCACCGACGACCGGCCGCGGGCCGAGGCCATCGCCCGCGGTCTGGGCCGGCTGGGCATCACCTGGTCGTGCAACGCCAAGGCCAACGTGCCGCGGGAGACGCTGCGGGTGCTGCGGGACAACGGCCTGCGCCTGCTGCTGGTGGGCTACGAGTCCGGGAATCAGCAGATCCTGATCAACATCAAGAAGGGCCTGCGGGTGGACCGGGCCCGGCGGTTCGCCCGGGACTGCCACGACCTGGGCATCACCGTGCACGGCACGTTCATCCTCGGCCTGCCTGGGGAAACTAAAGAAACGATCGAGGAGACGATCCGCTACGCCCAGGAGGTGAACCCGCACACCATCCAGGTATCGGTGGCGGCACCGTACCCCGGCACCCGGCTGTACCAGCAGGCCATCGAGAACGGCTGGCTGCCGGACGGCGAAGACGGGGCCACGCTGGTCAGTGCGGACGGCACCCAGCTGGCCTCGCTGTCCTACCCCCATCTCGGGGATACCGAGATCCTGGACTCGGTGGACACCTTCTACAAACGGTTCTACTTCCGCGCCGGCAAGATCGCCGAGATGTCCGCCGAGATGATCCGCCAGCCCGATATGGCCGCCCGCCGGCTGCGCGAGGGCGGGGAATTCGTCCGCTTCCTGCGCCGCCGGCCGCGGACGGCGGCCGCCCGGTGAGCGCCTGATACGGAGGATCTGCCAGATGCGTGTCCTGCTGGTACACCCCAGCGCGCTGATGTACTCGGAGATCTTCCTGCGGCTGGAGCCGCTCGGCCTGGAGCGGGTGGCCAGCGCGCTGCTGGCCGACGGCCACGACGTGCGCCTGGTCGACCTGCAGGTCTACCGCCGGGCCGAGCTGCAGCGCGAGGTGGCCGGATTCCGGCCGGACGCGGTCGGCTTCAGCCTCAACTACCTGGCCAACGTGCCCGAAGTGGTGAACCTGGCCAAGTGGATCAAGACGTTGCTGCCGGGCTGCTACGTGTTCGCCGGCGGGCACAGCGTGTCGTTCGTGGCGCAGCCGGTGCTGGAGCACGCCGGCGGGGCGATCGACGCGGTGCTCAAGGGCGAGGGCGAGGTCGGCGCGCCCGCGCTGCTGGCCGCGCTGCCCGACCGCGCGCTGGGCCAGGTGCCCGGGGCCGTCACGCTGGCCGGGCCGGGCCGGCCGCCGGCCATGCTGCCCAGCCTGGACGGCCACCTGCCCGCCCGGCACCTGGGCGGCCGCCGCCGCAAGTATTTCATCGGGGTGATGGACCCGGCCGCGTCGATCGAGTTCACCCGGGGCTGCCCGTGGGACTGCTCGTTCTGCAGCGCGTGGACGTTCTACGGTCGCAGCTACCGCCGGCTGCCGCCGGAAGCGGCGGCCGAGGACATGGCCCGGATCGCCGAGCCGGGCGTGTTCATCGTGGACGACGTGGCGTTCATCAAGGCCGAGGAGGGCGACGAGATCGCCCGCCAGCTTGAGCGCCGTGGCATCCGCAAGCAGTATTACCTGGAAACCCGGTGTGACGTGCTGCTGCGCAACGAGGAGGTGTTCCGGCGCTGGCGGCGGCTCGGGCTGAACTACATGTTCCTCGGGCTGGAGGCGCTGGACGAAGACGGGCTCAAGGCGTTCCGCAAGCGGACCACCCCGAAGATCAACAACAAGGCGCTGGAAGTGGCCCGGTCCATGGGCCTGAGCGTGGCCATCAACATCATCGCCGACCCGGACTGGGACGAGGCCCGGTTCGCGTTCGTCCGGGACTGGGCCATGAGCGTGCCGGAGATCGTCAACATCACCGTGCAGACGCCGTACCCGGGCACCGAGACCTGGTTCACCGAATCCCGCCGGCTGACCACGCTGGACTACCGGCTGTTCGACGTGCAGCATGCGGTGCTGCCAACCCGGCTGCCGCTGCACCGGTTCTACGAGGAGCTGGTCAAGACCCAGTCGGTGCTGGCCCGCAAGCACCTGGGCGTGGCCGCGCTGGCCAAGACCACCGGGATCGTGGCCCGGCAGCTGCTGCATGGCCAGACCAACTTCGTGCGGATGATCTGGAAGTTCAACCAGGTCTACAACCCTGACCGGCAGTATGGCGAGCACCAGCGGCCGGCCGAGTACCTGCTGCCGCCGCCCGCCCCACCGGTCAGGGCACCGGACCGGAAGGAACTGTACATCCACGCCCCCCAGCGGCGGAGGGCCTGACCATGTCCGGGCCGGCCGGCCTGCACGGGATGCGCGCGCTGATCACCGGCGGGTCGAGCGGCATCGGCGCCGCCACGGCCCGGGCGTTCGCCACGCAGGGCGTCCAGCTGGCCATCGCGGGCCGCAACCTGACCGCGCTGCACAGCGTGGCGGCCGACACCGGCGCCGTGTGCATCCCTGGTGACCTGCGCGAACCGGGCTGCCCGCGGCGGACCGTCCAGGCCGCCCAGGGCGGTCTTGGCGGGCTGGACCTGATGGTGTCCAACGCCGGGATCGGCTGGGCCGGCTCGTTCTCGTCGATGACCGAGGCGGACATCGACGCGCTGATCGACGTGAACCTGCGGGCCGCGGCCCATCTGGCCCACGCGGCCATCCCGTACCTGCCGCCGGGGAAGGGCCGGATCGTGTTCGTCGGGTCCATCGCCGGGCTGGTCGGGGTGTCCGGCGAGGCGTGCTACTCGGCCACCAAGGCCGGGCTCAGCTGCCTGGCCGAGACACTGCGCGACGAGCTGCGGCCCCGCGGGGTCGGCGTCACGCTGGTCAGCCCCGGGGTGGTGGACACCGCGTTCTTCGAGCGCCGCCATGTGCCGTACCAGCGGCAGCACCCGCAGCTGATGAGCCCGCAGGCGGCCGCGGCGGCCATCGTGGACGCGATCAGCCGCGGCCGGGACGAGGTGGTCATCCCGCCCTGGCTGTCCTTCCCGGCCCGGCTGAAGGTAAATTTTCCCGGCCTGTACCGGCTGCTCGCGGCCCGCTTCGCCTGAGGGCTAAGGGATTGCGGGCCGGGCCCGCCGGCCGCCGCGTAAAGCGTTTGACTCATCCCGTGAGCAGCGTGTATGTCCTGGTCTACACTCGGGGCCAATGTCCGACCACCTCGAACTGCCCCGCCCGCTGTGCCTGCTGCGCACGGTGGGGTGGAGCGTCCTTGAGTCCCTCGGGCTGCCGCTCGCGGCCTACGTCATCGGCGCCGGGCTGGCCGGGCGCAACGTCGGCTTGGTGGCCAGCGTGGCCGTCATCTGGCTCACCGCCGCCGGCCGCAAGGTGATCACCGGGTCCGTGCCCGGGCTGCTGGTCATCTCGGCCATGGTGCTGACCATCCAGACCGTGGCCGCCATCGCCACCGGCGACCTGTGGATCTTCCTGCTGCACTTCCCGATGGGCAACCTGGCCCTGTGCGTGCTGTTCGCACTGGGGGCACGAGGGCCCAACCCGCTGTGCGCCAAGCTGGCCGCCGAGGTCATCGCGCTGCGCCACCCGGCCCACCTGCCCGGGCTGCACCGCTTCTTCCAGCGGGTCACCCTGGTCTGGGCGGGCATCTTCCTGCTGCTGGGCGCCACCCTGGGCGCGCTGCTGGCCACCCAGCCGGTGCCCGCGTTCCTGGAACTGTCCACCGTGGCCACGGTGGCACTGCTGGCCGCCGGGGCGGTGGGCTGCGCGCTGTGGTTCCGCGTCGTGCTGCGCCGGCTCGGCCTCGGGCTGCGCTTCGCCCCCGCCGGACCGTAACGAACTACCTGCCTGGGGGGTATGGCCTGGTCAACCGCCGGGCAGGCTGACCCTGTGTCCACTGCGGCGGGGGTAGCCGCGGCGGTCGGGGCCGCGCTGGTTTTCGGGGTCACGTCCGTCGCCGAACAGCGCAGCACCAAGCGGGTCAAAGCGGAGAAGACCGGGTCGCCCCGGATCCTGCTCGACCTGGTCCGCCAGCCGCTGTGGGACATCGCCATCCTCGGCACCATCATCGGGTTCGCGCTGCAGGTGGTAGGGCTGAAGTACGCGCCGCTGGCGGTGGTCGAGCCGATCCTGGTGTTCGACCTGGTCTTCGCCGTGCTGATCAGCGCGTATCTGCGCCGCTCGGCCGATCCGGTCATGCTGGCCGGGGTCGGGGCCTGCGCCGTCGGCGTGGCCGGCTTCCTGCTCATCGCGCGGCCCACCCATGGCACCGGCACCGTCGGCCTGGGCGAGGCGATCTGGCTGGCCATCGGGGCCGTGGCGGCGGTGGCGATCTGCCTGGCCGTGGGCCAGCGCAGCCAAACGCTGCGCCCGCTGGGCATGGCCCTGGCCACCGGCATCTGCTACGGGCTGTCGGCCTTCCTGATCAAGCTGGTGACGTCCGAGGCCAGCCACGGCGGACTGACCCACATCCTGGCCAACTGGCCGATCTACGCGCTGGCCATCGCCGGCCCGGTCGGCTTCGTGCTCAACCAGGACGCGTTCCAGTCGGGCACGTTCATCGCCCCGGTGATGGCCATCATCGTCGCGTCCGATCCGCTCATCTCGATCGCGCTGGCCTACGCGCTGCTGGACGAGAAGGTCAGCAGCAGCCCGCTGGCCGTCGCCGGCGAGATCATCTGCCTGATCCTGATGGTGGCCGGGATCATCGAGATCGCCCGGCACTCACCGCAGGCGGTCAAGGCCCAGGCGGCCAAGGTGCCGGCTTAAGGCCTAGAACTCGACCCGCAGGTCGGAGTCCACCGCCGCGTCCTCGCCCTGGTCCAGCGCGGCCAGCGCGGCCATCTCGGGATCGCTCAGGGAGAAACTGAAGATGCCCAGGTTCTCCCGCTGCCGCCGCGGGTCGCTGGACTTCGGGATGACCGCGATGCCCTGCTGCACCGCCCAGCGCAGCACCACCTGGGCCGGGCTGATCCCGCGTGCCTGGGCGATGCCGGTGACCACAGCCGACCGGGGCACCTGATGCGCGCCACCCAGCGGGGACCAGGCCTGCGGCAGCACCCCGGCCTGGGTCAGGTAACCCACCGTGGCCTGCCGCGGCAGCGCCGGGGACAGCTCGATCTGGTCCACGGCCGGGGTCACCCCGGTCGCCTCGATCAGCGCCGCGATGTGGGCGGGCTTGAAATTGGACACCCCGGCCGACCGGATCAGTCCCTCGGCCGCCAGTTCCAGCATGACCTCATACGACTCGACGTACCGGCCGAGCTCCGGCAGCGGCCAGTGGATCAGGTACAGGTCCAGGTAGTCCAGGCGCTGCCGGTCCAGGCTGGCGGCCACCGCGGCCCGGGTGCTGGCCCGGCCGTGGTCGGCGCCGCGCAGCTTGCTGGTCACGAACAGCTCGCGCCGGTCCACCCCGCTGCGCTTGATGGCCTCGCCGACCGCCCACTCGTTGCCGTACTTGGCCGCGGTGTCCAGCAGCCGGTAGCCGGCCGCGATGGCCTGGGCCATCGCGGCCGCCCCGGCGGCGCCGTCCATCGGGTAGGTGCCCAGTCCCAGCAAGGGGATCTGGTGGCCCGAGTTGAGCGTACGGACCGGGATCACGGTATCCGGCCGGCCCACGCGTCCGGCCCGCTGAACTGGTGTGTCCCCGACCCGACCTCGAACACCGCTTCCTGGACCCCGGGCAGGCCGGGGTAGCCAGCCACCCCATCGGGCGGGGCGCCCGTCCCATCCCGGACCGACCGCGCGTCCGAGCTGGGCACCCGGATGCAGGCACTGGCGTTAGGCGGAATTTCGAGGTTGAACCGGAACGTGCCATCCGCGCGCTGCCATCCGGTGCGGATCAGCCCGCGCACCGAGCGGTAGCTGCCGCTGGCCGCGGTCAGCGAGCCGCCTGGGTGCGGCCGGATCAGCAGCCGGCCGAAGCCGGCCTGACCCGGCGCCTGGTCGATGCCGAGCACGAACCGGTACAGCCACTCGCCGACCGAGCCCAGCGCGTAGTGGTTGAACGAGTTCATCCAGGCGGACTGGAAGCCGCGCTGCTCGGTCCAGCCGTCCCAGCGCTCCCAGATCGTGGTCGCGCCGTGGTCGATCATGTACCGCCAGGACGGGGCCGAGTCCTGCTCCAGCAGCCGGTAGGCGACGTCGCTGTGCCCGGTGCCGCACAGCACCGGCAGCAGGTAGCCGACCCCGGCGAACCCGGTGGACAGGTGCCAGCCGGCCCGGCGGATCGCGTCCACCAGATGGCCGGCCGCGGCCGGGCGCAGCTCGTCCGGGATCAGCCGCATGTGCAGGCCGAGCACGTACGCGGTCTGGGTGCCCGAGGTGAGCTGGCCGCCGTCGTCCAGGAACGCGCCCGCGAACGCGGCCCCGATCTTGGCCCGCAGGGCCCGGTACCCGGCGGCCTGGTCCGGATGGCCGGCCGCGTCGGCGATCTCGGCCATCAGCGCGGCGTCGTAGGCCCAGTACGCGGTGGCCAGCAGTTCCGGCGAGGTCTGGTCGTCGCCCGGCGCGAGCCAGTCGTTGTAGGAGTTGCCCAGGTTGCGGGTGCGCAGGTAGTCCGGATTGTCGCGCTCCAGGAAGTCCATCCAGCGGGTCATCGCGGCGAAGTGCCGCCGCAGCACGGCCGTGTCCCCGTACATCTTGTGCAGCGTCCACGGCACGACCACGCCCGCATCCCCCCAGGCCGGAGCGCCGGCCCAGGGGATATTCAGCCGGGGCGCGATATCACTGAACGCCCCCGACGGGTACTGGGCGTCGGCCACGTCATCGAGCCACTTGTGAAAGAACGCCGCGACGTCGCGGTTGTAGCAGGCGGTGCGGGCGAACACCTGGGCGTCCCCGAGCCAGCCGAGCCGCTCGTCGCGCTGCGGGCAGTCGGTCGGCACGCTGATGAAGTTGCCCCGCTGGCCCCAGTCGATGGTCCGGAACAGCTGGTTGAGCCACGGCGCCGAGCTGTCGAACGAGCCGGTAGCCGGGGTGTCGGAGTGCGCCACCCGGGCCACGATGTCATCAGGACCGGGGTCGCCCGGGTAGCCGGTGATCTCGGCGTACCGGAAACCGTGCAGGGTGAAGCGGGGCTCGAACGTGGCCGGGCCGGCCGTGGTGGCGAACTCGTCGGTCTGCCGCGCGGTGCGCAGGTTGTCGGTGTACAGGCTGCCGTCGGCGGCCAGCACCTCGGCGTGCCGGATGCGCACGCTGGCCGGGCCTCGCACGGCGACCCGCAGCCAGCCGGTCAGGTTCTGGCCAAAGTCCACGATGAGGCGGCCTTGGGGGCCGGCCGTGACGCTGGCCGGCCCGATCTCCTCGGTGACCCGGACTGGTGGGCCGGGGTCGGCGATCAGCGGCCGGCCGTCCCGCTCCCGGGCCTGGACGGGGCGCCAGCCGGCCCCCTGGGAGCTGGCCCTGCCGAAGCCGGGCCGGTCCCAGCCGTGCGGCTCGCGGTCCAGGTCGTGCCGCTCGCCCATGAGCAGGTCGGCATGCCGGATGGCGGCGAACGCGGCCTGCCAGTGCTCGTCGGTGACCACCCGCTGGGTGGTTCCGTCCTCGAAGCCCATCACCAGCTGGGCCAGCAGTTCCGGGGCCTGGCCGTAGTGCGCGCCGGCCCGCTTGGCGTCGAAGCCGAAGAAGCCCGCGTACCATCCGTCGGCCAGCCGCGCGCCGAGCACGTTCTCGCCGTCGTGGACCAGGCCGGTCACGTCGAAGGTCTGGTACGCGATCCGCTGCGCGTAGTCGGTCCAGCCCGGGGCCAGCACGGCGTCACCGGCCGACTGCCCGTTCAACCGGGCCTCGTACAGGCCCAGGGCGGTCACGTACAGCCGGGCCCAGGCCACCGGCTGCCCGACGGTGAACGCCCGGCGCAGGTAGGGGGCGGGGCCCAGGGCGTGCCGCAGCGGATCGGGCGGGCCTGCCTGGGCCGGGGCCTTGAACTCCTCCTTGATCGGGCCCAGCCCGATCCAGGCCGCCTCGCCCCAGCCGTCCACCGGGTCCAGCTCGACCTCGAACCGGGCCGGCTCACTCCAGTCCGACGCGGTCTGGTGCTCGTCCCACACCCGGACCTGCCAGGTGTACCGGCCGCCGCGGCTCAGCGGTTGACCCTGGTAGCCGAGGCCGGCCTGGTCGCTGGACCGTACCCGGCCGCTGTCCCAGGCCGTCGCCCCTCCCTCCTGGGTGACCACCACCTGGTAGCTGGTCTGCGCCCGGCCGTGCCCGGTCCCCGCCAGCAGCCAGCTCAGCGAGACCCGGTCCGGGGCCACGCCGAGGGGGTCGGTCAGGTGGGCGCAGCGCAGCCCGGCCGGCGTCAGGGGGGTGGTCACAGTTTCAGGGCTCCTTCGGTGAGTCCGGCGACGAAATAGCGCATGGTGAATCCGACCAGGACGAACATGGGCATGGTGGCGATGACGAACGCCGCGAACACCGACCCGCCCGCGGACAGGTTCAGGCCCAGGCTGCCGACGTACTGCTGCACCCCGGCCGAGATCGTGGTGTGGCCCGGGGACTGGATGACGATCGAGGGCCACAGGTAGTCGCCCCACACGTTGATGGTGACCAGGACCGCGCCGGTGAGCAGCACCGGCCGGGTGAGCGGGGTGACGATGCGCAGCAGCACCCGGATCTCCGAGCAGCCGTCCACCCGGGCGCTCTCCAGGATCTCCGCCGGGATCTGGTCGAAGAAGCCGCGGAAGATCAGCACCAGCAGCGGCTGCGCGCTGGCCGCGTACGGCAGCACCAGCGCCCACCAGGTGTTGAACAGGTGCAGCTTCTGGATGGTCAGGAACAGCGGGATCAGGGTCAGCGTCCACGGGATCATCAGCAGGCCGATGTAGGCCAGGAACAGCAGGCTCTTGCCGCGGAACGTGAGCTGGGAGAACGCGTACGCGCCGAGCGCGGCGGCGGTCACGCCGAGCACGATGGACAGCGCGGCCACGATGATCGTGTTCACCAGCTGGCCGGACACGCCCGACCAGGCCTGCACGTAGTTCCCGTAGTCGAACTGGGTGAACAGCGAGAACACG
>Ga0335078_10013529_pt1 | contig 12093 bp, 8 predicted proteins | sample Lox_Sample_32_FD_206711 | JGI IMG/M metagenome (GOLD analysis project Ga0335078, IMG submission 206711) | Soil microbial communities from Loxahatchee National Wildlife Refuge, Florida, United States - Lox_Sample_3.2 | ecosystem: Environmental > Terrestrial > Soil > Wetlands | place: USA: Florida... | reverse complement strand
AGACGTTGCCGGTGGCGCCGTAGACCACCGCCATGATGCTGGGCGGAATCAGGTTCGCCATGGTGGAGGCGGAGGCGATCAGCGCCGCGGTGAAGCCGGGGTCGTAGCCCTCGCGCGCCATCGAGGGGGCGAGCGTGCGCGAGAGCACCGCCACATCCGCCGAGGAGGAGCCGGAGATGCCGGAGAAGAACATGCTGAAGAGCGTCACCACCTGAGCGAGGCCGCCGCGGAGATGGCCGATCAGCGCCTGGGACAGGTTGATCATGCGCCCGACCACGTTGGCCGAGGTCATGAGCTCGCCGACCAGCAGGAAGAACGGCACCGCCAGCAGCGCCTCGGAATCGACGCCGTTGAAGAGCTGGCCGATGATCGAGGGCAGGCTGATCGGCGTCAGCAGGGTCGCCGCCAGCACGCCGGCGATGAGCGCGAAGGCGACCGGCACGCCGAGATAGCCGAGCCCCAGGAACAGGCTGCCCATCAGCACCAGGATCCAGCCGTTGCTCATCGCCTGCCCTACTCGAAATGCATCTGGTGGCGCTCGAGCGCCGGCTCCTCGAAGCCGTAGCGCCAGCCGTTGATGAGCTGCTCCACGGTGAAGAGCGCGATGAGAGCGCCGGAGATCGGGATCGCCGCGTAGAGCGAGGCGATCGGCGTCATCGACGGCATGCGGAAGCTGCCGAAGCCCTGCAGGAAGTTGATGTAGCCGAAATAGACCATGCAGAGAGCGACCGCCAGCACGACCAGGCGGCTGAAGGTCTCCAGCGCAAGGCGCGGCGTGCCGATCAACGTCTCGGCGATGGCGGCGAGGTAGAGGTGGTCGTTGCGCCGGCTCGCCGCCGCCGCGCCGATGAAGATGCCGTAGATGAAGAAGGTGGAGGTGACCTCCTGCAGCCAGAGCCAGGGATGGCCGATGGTGCGGGTCACCACGTCGCAGAACACCGACAAGGTGAAGCCGCCGAGACAGACGCCGGCCAGCACCATGGTCGTGAGCTCGAGGAAGTCGAGGCAGCGCCATTTGAGATGGCGCTGCTCCTGCAGGACGAGGCCGGTCGGTCTCGTCACCGCGCGTGTCGCGCCAGAGCCGGCACCAGGCGCGGAAGAGGCCGGCACGGACGCCACCCCAGTCCGGCTATTTCACCTCGCGTACCAGCTTCAGGAGCTCGACCGCGTGCGGCCCGAGCTGCGCCGCGATCTTGTCCTGGATCGGCTCGGCGATCTTGATGAAGCCGGACTTGTCCACGTCCTTGACGAATTTGACGCCCATCTTCTCGAGCTTCGCCATGGACTCGTGCTCGAGCTCGATCGCGCGCGTCGGCTCCAGCCGGTTGGTCTCGTCGGCGGCGTCCTGCACCCACTTCTTCTGCTCGTCGGAGAAGCTGTTCCAGGCCTTGTCGCTGACCCAGATGCAGTTGGCGTTCGCCTCGTGCTCCGACATCGACATGATCGGCGCCACCTCGTAGTGCTTGTTGGAGGCGTAGACGTTGACGCCGTTCTCCGCCACGTCGGCGACGCCGGTCTGCAGCGAGGTATAGACCTCGCCGAAGGGCATGTGCACGACCTGGGCGCCATAGGCGCTGAAGAGCGTGTCCTCGGTCGGCGTCGCCTGCACGCGGACCTTCAGCCCCTTCAGGTCCTCGATCTTGTGGATCTCCTTCTTGCTGTAGAAGTCGCGCAGGCCGAGGGTGATCAGGGTCAGCACATGGGCGCCCTGCACCGTGTCGGTGACCATCTTGCGGAAGGCGGCGATCACCTTGGGATCGGTGATCGCCTTCTTGAGGTGGTCCTCGCCGCGGAAGATGAAGTGGATCGACAGCACGCCGGCTTCGGGCGCGACGGTGGCGGCGTTGGCGGTGGAGGAGATGATGAAATCGATATCGCCGGTGCGGATCTTCTGCAGCATCTGCGGCTCTTGGCCGAGCTGCGCGCCGGGGAACTGATCGATGATCATGGTTCCCTTGCTGAGCTCGTTGAGCTTGGCGGCGAAGGTATCGCCGGCGAAGCCGTAGGCGGTGGTATGCGGCTGGTCGTAGCCGAAGGTGAAGTGCTTGGCGTCGGCGGCATGGGCGGCGGCCGGGCCGAGCGCCAGCGCGCCGCAAGCGGCGCCGATCAATAGGCCCAGAGCTCTCCTGCTGAGCATGCGTAACCTCCCCCTGATGCGGTCCGCCCTCCGCATCGGCGGATGTCGCGGCCTTATTTATGGAAAACAACTCTAGGGGTGGCCGGAAGCCTCGGCAAGGGCGCGATCGTGAGGCGCCGCAGCGAGCCTTAAGCGGAAGCGGGCCGGATGCGGCTGCCGAGAACACCCTGCCCCAGGCGCTGTGTCCAGCGCCGGCCGGGCTGCTCGATCGAGCGGCCGAGCGGAGGATCGAATCGTCCCTCGGCAACACTGCCGGCGGCCGTGATCGCCCGGCAACGAGCGCTTCAACGCGCCGCGGCGGCGGGCGATTCCCCCTGTGAGCAGGCTTGATTCAGGCCATGGAATCAGCGGTTGCCGCGCCCTCGACGCCGGCAACCGCCGCGGAAATTCCGCCGCTCAGCCGCGATAGCTCTGCCGGCCCTCGCTGCGCAGCCAGAGGCGGGTCAGCAGGCGCTTCTCGTGCGGCGCGTCGCCGTCGACGAAGGCGGTGCGCATGTGGCCGGTGGTGCGGTTGTTGACGTACTGGATCTGCCCCGGCTGGAACCGCAGGTCGACGGCGAGGCCGGGCGTCATCATCACCTGCTCCATCGCCTGCAGCGCCGCCTCACCCTCGGCGTCCACCGCCTCGCCGCGCAGCGCGTAGCCGCCGTGGATCTCCAGCATCGCGAGCCGCGCAGTGAGCCGGTCGCCGTCATAGTCGAAGACCGGCGCCGCATGGGTATCGGGCTCGCCGGCGAAGAACTCGCGGTGGCGGTCGTACCAGAAAGGCCGATAGAGCCGCGGCAGCAGGTTGCCGTGCTTCGCCAGCAGCTCGTTGTGCGCCGAGTAGAAGCTCATCACCCGGCTGGTGCCGCCTTCCCGGGACTGGCTGTGGCAGAGCAGCGCCACGTAGTGCGGCGGCGTCTCGTTGTAGGAATTGTCGTTGTGGAAGACGAGCTCGACATTGGTGACTGTCGGCCGGATGCCGGAGCCCGGCTTCATCTGCGCGCCGGTATCGCGTACCAGGTAGATCATGGTGCCGTCGATCTTCTGCGCCACCGGCCGCTCCAAGAGCGAGGAGAGCAGCCAGTAGAGCGCCGTCGCCTCCTCCTGCGTCATCTCCTCCACCGGCAGGCGGTCGAGCACGGCGAACATCGGCCCGTTCTCCAGCCGCTCGCGCACCTCCGCCATCAGCGCGGCGCAGGCGTCGAGCTCGAAATCCTCGGGCTTCAGCAGGAAGAGCGGCAGCGGATGCGCGCGCAGCGTGGCCAGCGCGCCATCGAGCTCCTTCCGGCAGGGGCCGGTGATGGGGACGATCCAGGAATCCGGTGGGATGGTGGCGCCGGTCCAGGCCTTGGGCCCGGTCACGATCTCGGTCAGCATCGCAATTCCTCCCGCGTTCCTGGATTCCTAGCACCTTCTTTGATCCGCCGTCGCGCCGCCGATCGCGGAAGACCGGCGGGCCGGCTTTTGCAGCAACCGCAGCATAGGGACTAACTATCTGGCCTGAATACCCGATCCTCGGTGCGCGGGGCATGCAGCCCTGCCATGCGGCAAAAACCTATCGATCGATTGACATCTTCCGCGCTTGCCCATATAGGGACCCGCCACCCTCGGAGATAGAACAGTCGTGAGCGACGCGAAGATCAGGCAGCGGGCGGGAACCTATCAGCGCGGCGAGGATACGCGCCGGCGCATCCTCGATGCCGCCCTCGCGGCCTTTGCCGCCGACGGCTATGAGGGCGTCAGCACGCGCGCGCTGGCCGAGCAGGCCGGCATCAACCTGCCGGCCATCCAATACTACTTCGGCAGCAAGGAGGGCCTCTACCGCGCCGTCATCCAGTCGATCGCGCGCGACATCGAGGAGACGATGGCGCCGATCAACGCCCGCGTCCAGCAGGCGCTGGCCGGCGACGAGGTGCCGCACCGGGAGCTGCTGGCGCTGCTGCACCAGGTGCTCGACGCCTTCGTCTCGATGGTGAGCTGCGGCGAGAATCTGGAGAGCCGGCGCATGCTGTTTGCCCGCGCCGAGATCGAGCGCACGGCGGCGCTGGAGCTGCTGCACGAGACCGGGCGGCGCCATGTCTTCGAGCCCTGCGCGCAGCTGATCGCGCGCCTCATCGGCCAGCCGCTGGCCTCCGAGGAGGTGCTGCTGCGCACGCTGATGATCGTCGGCGAGGTCGTCATCTTCTGCAACAAGGGCGCGCGGCGCGAGCTCGGCGCCGGCGCGCTTTCCGAGGACCGCATCCTGGCGATCCAGGCGCTGGTCCGCGAGCACACCGCGGCGATCTTCCGCGCGACGAAAGGCACCTCCCGATGAAGCAGCACATTCTTCCGCCCGCGCTGCGGGCCCTGGCGCTCGCCGGCGGCGTCGCCGTTCCGGCGCTGCTGACCGGCTGCTCGGTGGGGCCGGACTTCCTGCGCCCCGCTGCGCCGGAGACGCCGAGCTACACGCCGGAGGCGACGCTGCCGGACACCACCGCCTCCAAGGTGCAGGCCGGCGAGGCGCAGCGCTTCGTCAGCGGCCAGGACATCCCCGGCCAGTGGTGGACCCTCTTCCACTCCGAGCCGCTGAACGCGCTCATCGACCAGGCGCTGAAGACCAACCCCGACCTGCAGGCGGCGCAGGCGGCGCTGCGGCAGACCCAGGAGCTGGCGGCAGCGAGCCGCGGCCCGCTCTTCCCGCAGGTCGATGCCCAGTACAACGTCACCCGGCAGAAGATCTCCGGCGCCTCCTTCGGCCAGGCCGGCCTCAACCCGATCTTCACCCTCAGCACGGCGCAGGTGAGCGTCTCCTACCTGGTCGACATCTGGGGTCAGACGCGCCGGCAGATCGAGTCCGCGGAAGCGCAGGCCGAGCAGCAGCAGTTCCAGCTCGAGGCCACATACCTGACGCTCACCTCCAACGTGGTGAACGCGGCGATACAGGAGGCCTCGCTCCGCGCGCAGATCGTCGCCACCGAGGACATCATCAGCGCCGAGACCCAGCAGCTCAACCTGCTGCAGCGCCAGTTCGACCTCGGCGGCGCCTCCAAGGCGGCGGTGCTGGCGCAGGCGGCGACCTTGGCGCAGGCGAGGGCCGGCCTGCCGGTGCTGCAGAAGCAGCTCGCTCAGCAGCGCAACCTGCTCGCGGTGCTGGCCGGCCGCTTCCCGAGCGAGGAGCCGAGGCAGAAATTCGAGCTCGCCAGCATGCAGCTGCCGCAGGACCTGCCGCTGAGCCTGCCCTCGAAGCTGGTGGAGCAGCGCCCGGACATCCGCGCCGCCGAATCGGCGATGCACGCGGCGAGCGCGCAGGTCGGCGTCGCCACCGCCAACATGCTGCCGCAGATCACCCTCACCGGCGCCTATGGCGTGCAAGGCTCCGGCATCGACTTCAACCCGTCGACCGGCATCTGGAGCCTGGGCGCCGGCCTGCTGCAGCCGATCTTCCGCGGCGGCACGCTCATCCACGAGAAGCGCGCCGCGGTCGCCGCCTACGACCAGACGGCGGCGCAGTACCGCAGCACCGTGCTGTCCGCGTTCCAGAACGTGGCCGACGCGCTGCGCGCGCTGCAGTCGGACGCCGACGCCCTCAACGCGCAGGTCGCCGCCGAGCAGGCGGCGGCGGACAGCCTCGACCTCTCGGAGAAGCAGTTCCAGCTCGGCGCCATCAGCTACACCTCGCTGCTCGATGCGGAGCGCACCTCGCTGCAGGCGCATGTCAGCCGGGTGCAGGCGCAGGCGGCGCGCTTCGCCGATACGGCGGCGCTGTTCCAGGCGCTGGGCGGCGGCTGGTGGAACCGGACCGACGTGACGGCGCCGCCGCCGAAGCAGTTCGACATCGGCTGGCCGCTGGACTGAGGCCGGCGGCGGCCGTCGTTTCCCGTGAGGTAGTTGTCGTGTTGGAGGAGTAGGGAGCCATGATAAAGCGCTTCGTCATCATGCTGGTCGTGGTTGGCGCCGTGCTCGGCGGCGTCTTCGCCTTCAAGTTCGTCGCCGCCGGCATCAGCCGACAGTTCCTCGCGGGCTTCGCCAACATGCCGCAGACGGTCTCCACCACCGCCGCGACGATGCAGGACTGGCAGCCGCGCCTCGAGGCGGTGGGCAGCCTGCGCGCGATGAACGGCGCCGACCTCAGCTCGCAGGTCTCCGGCCTGATCTCCGCCATCCACTTCGAGTCCGGCGCCGACGTGAAGGAGGGCGACCTGCTGCTGGAGCTCGCGTCGTCCGACGATCTCGCCAAGCTGCAGGCGCTCAAGGCCTCGGCGGCGCTCGCCAAGATCACCTATGACCGCGACGAGCGGCAGCTGAAGGCGCAGGCGGTCAGCCAGCAGGTGGTCGACACCGACGCGCAGAACCTGAAATCCGCCGAGGCGCAGGTGGCGCAGCAGCAGGCGACCCTCGACTACAAGTTCATCCGCGCCCCCTTCGACGGCCATCTCGGCATCCGCCAGGTCGATCTCGGCCAGTACCTGAGCGCCGGCGCCACCATCGTGACGCTGCAGGCGCTCGACCCGGTCTTCGTCGATTTCTTCCTGCCGCAGCAGGCGCTCGACCAGATCAAGACGCAGCAGACGGTCGCGGTTCAGGTCGATACCTATCCGGGCCAGACCTTCGCCGGCACCGTCGCGGCGATCAACCCGCGGGTCGATCCCAACACCCGCAACGTGCAGGTGCGCGCGCTCATCAAGAACCCGGACCACAAGCTGCTGCCGGGCATGTACGCCACCGTCGACATCGACACCGGCGCGCCGCAGCAATACGTGACGCTGCCGGCGACGGCGATCGCCTTCAACCCCTATGGCGACACCGTCTATCTGGTCGACGACCAGGGCAAGAACGAGCAGGGCCAGCCGAAGCTGGTGGCGAAGCAGACCTTCGTCACCACCGGCGCGCGCCGCGGCGACCAGGTGGCGGTGCTGACCGGCGTCAAGCCGGGCGACACCGTGGTCACCGCCGGCCAGAACAAGCTGCGCAACGGCTCGCCGCTCGCCATCAACAATTCCGTGACGCCCACCGCCGACGCCAGCCCCGTGCCGGCGGACCAGTAGGCGCGATCAGTCAGGAGCAGGGCGCATGAAATTCACCGACATCTTCATCCGCCGGCCGGTGCTGGCCGCGGTGGTGAGCCTGATGATCCTGGTGCTGGGCATCCGCGCGGTGACGTCGCTGCCGGTACTGCAGTATCCCCGCACCGAGAACGCGGTGGTGACGGTCACCACCACCTATTACGGCGCCGATCCCGACGTGGTGGCGGGCTTCATCACCACGCCGTTGGAGCAGGCGATCGCCCAGGCGAACGGCATCGACTACATGACGTCGATCAGCCAGACCAGCACCAGCACGATCACCGCCAACCTCAGGCTCAACTACGATGCCGACAAGGCGATGACCGAGATCAACTCCAAGATCACCTCGGTGCTGAACCAGCTGCCGCCCGGCTCGCAGCAGCCGGTGGTGACGGTGAAGATCGGCCAGACCTTCGACGCCATGTACATCGGCTTCAAGAGCACGGTGCTGCCGCCGAACAAGATCACCGACTATCTCGTCCGCGTCGTGCAGCCGCGCCTCCAGGCGGTGAACGGCGTGCAGACCGCCGAGATCCTCGGCGGCAAGAACTTCGCGCTCCGCGCCTGGCTCGATCCGAAGAAGCTCGCCGCCTACAACCTGACCGCCGCCGATGTCAGCACGGCGCTCAGCCAGAACGACTACATCTCCGGCCTCGGCAACACCAAGGGCCAGATGGTGCAGGTGAACCTGGTCGCCTCCACCAGCCTGCACACGGTGGACGAGTTCAAGAACCTGGTGATCAAGCAGTCGGGCGGCGCCATCGTCCGCCTCAAGGACGTCGCCAACGTCACGCTCGGCTCAGACGACTACGAATCCGAGGTGGGCTTCGATGGCCAGAAGGCGGTCTATATCGGTATCCAGGTGGCGCCCGCGGCCAACCTGCTCGACGTCACCAAGGCGGTTCGAGCGGTCTTCCCCGACATCGTCTCGCTGCTGCCGCAGGGCCTCGAGGGCTACATCGTCTACGACTCCACCGAGTTCGTGAACAGCGCCATCATCGAGGTGGTGCGCACGCTGATCGAGGCGCTCATCATCGTGACCCTGGTGGTGTTCGCCTTCCTGGGCTCGCTGCGCTCGGTCTTCATCCCGACGGTGGCGATCCCGCTGTCGCTGGTCGGCACCTTCGTGATGATGCTGGCCTTCGGCTTCTCCATCAACCTGCTGACCCTGCTGGCGCTGGTGCTGGCGATCGGCCTCGTGGTCGATGACGCCATCATCGTGGTGGAGAACGTCAACCGCCACCTCGAGGACGGCATGAAGCCGATCCCCGCCGCCATCCTGGCGGCGCGCGAGCTCGGCGGCCCGATCATCGCCATGACCGTGGTGCTGATCGCCGTCTATGTGCCGATCGGCTTCCAGAGCGGCCTCACCGGCGCGCTCTTCACCGAGTTCGCCTTCACCCTGGTGGGCGCCGTCACCGTCTCGGCGGTGGTGGCGCTGACCCTCTCGCCGATGATGTGCTCCAGGCTCCTGAGGCCGCACGCCAAGGACGCGCGGGGCTGGCAGGACCGGCTCATCAACTTCATCGACCGCAGCTTCGACCGCGTGCGCCACCGCTACGGGCGCTGGCTGCACGGCAGCCTCAACTACCTGCCGGTGACCGTGGTGTTCGCGCTCATCGTGCTCGGCAGCATCTACTTCCTCTACACCAGCGCGAAGAGCGAGCTGACGCCGCAGGAGGACCAGGGCGTCATCATCACCAGCTCGACGCCGGCGCCCGACGCCACGCTGCAGCAGAAGCTGATGTACTCGCGCCAGGTCTATAGCACCTTCGCCTCGTTTCCGGAGACGCAGCACGTCTTCCAGCTCGAGTCGCCCGGCCAGTCGCTCGCCGGCATGGTCCTCAAGCCGTGGGACGAGCGCAGCCGAACCTCGAACCAGCTGCAGCCGATCGTGCAGGGGCGGCTCGCCCAGATCGCCGGCGCCAAGATCGTGGCGTTCCAGCCGCCGCCGCTGCCGGGCGCCTTCGGCCTGCCCATCCAGTTCGTCCTCGGTACCACCCAGGACTTCAGCCGCCTCAACGAGGTGGCGCAGAAGTTCCTGCAGGATGCGCTGAAGAGCGGCCTCTTCATCTTCCTCGATAGCGACCTCAAGGTCGACCAGCCGCAGTCGACGGTGGTGATCGACCGCGACAAGACCGCGCAGCTCGGCCTCAAGATGAGCGATGTCGGCGCCGCCATGGCCTCGATGCTGGGCGGCGGCTACGTCAACTACTTCAGCCTCGACGGCCGCTCCTACAAGGTGATCCCGCAGGTGCAGCAGCGCTATCGCCTGACCACGGATCAGCTCCTCAACTACTACATCAAGGCCGCCGACGGCACCGCGGTGCCGCTCTCGACGGTGGCGAAGATCACCACCAAGGCGGTGCCGGAGGCGATCAACCATTTCCAGCAGCTCAACAGCGCCAACATCGAGGGCGTGGTGGCGCCCGGCGTCGCCGAGAGCGATGCCCTCGCCTTCCTGCGCAATCTGGCGGCACAGGAGCTGCCCGACGGCTATACCGTCGACTACGGCGGCCCGCTGCGCCAGTTCGTGCAGGAGTCCGGCGGCTTTCTGGTGACCATGTCGCTGGCCCTGATCATCATCTTCCTGGCCCTCGCCGCGCTCTTCGAGAGCTTCCGCGATCCGCTGATCATTCTGGTCTCGGTGCCGATGTCGATCGCCGGCGCGCTGATCTTCATCACGGTTGGCAGCACGCTCAGCGGCATGGGGCTATTCCCGATCACCAGCGTCAATATCTACACTCAGGTGGGCCTGGTGACGTTGATGGGCCTGATCAGCAAGCACGGCATCCTGATGGTGGAGTTCGCCAACGAGATGCAGGCCCAGGGCAAGTCGAAGCGCGAGGCGATCGAGCTCGCCGCCGGCATCCGGCTGCGGCCGATCCTGATGACGACCGCGGCGATGGTGCTGGGCGTCATCCCGCTGCTGCTGGCGAGCGGCGCCGGCGCCCTCTCGCGCTTCAACATGGGCCTGGTGATCGCCAGCGGCATCTCGATCGGCACGCTCTTCACCCTCTTCGTGGTGCCCGCGGCCTACCTGATCCTCGCCGCCGACCATCACCGCCTCAAGGTCGAGGAGGAGGACGCGCTCGACGCGATCGCCCATGAGGTCGGGGACTGAGGTGACGCGGAAGCTCTTCTGGCAGGATCCCTACCGGGCGCGGCTCGAGACGCGCGTCGCGTCCGTCGCGGGCGATCAGGTGACGCTGCAGGAGACCATCCTCTACGCGCTCTCCGGCGGCCAGGAGAGCGACCACGGCAGCATCGGCGGCCATCCGGTGCTGGAGGCGCGGAAGGACGGGCGCGAGATCCGCTACCGGCTCGATCCCGGCCACGGCCTCGAGCCCGGCGATGCGGTCGCCATTGAGATCGACTGGCCGCGCCGCTATCGCCTCATGCGGCTCCATTTCGCCGCCGAGATCGTGCTGGAGCTCGTCTATCGGAGCCTGGGACCGATCCGCAAGATCGGCGCCCATATCGCCGCCGACAAGGCGCGGATCGATTTCGAGTGGAGCGAGAACATCGCCGCGCATCTTCCCGCCCTGGCCCAGGCGGCGCAGGCGATCGTCGAGGCCGACCGGCCGATCACCAGCGCCTACAGCGACGAGGCGGCCGAGCGGCGCTACTGGCAGATCGCCGATTTCGATCCGGTGCCCTGCGGCGGAACCCATCTCAAGCGCACCGGCGAGATCGGCCGCATCGAGCTCAAGCGCCGGAATATCGGCAAGGGCAAGGAGCGGATCGAGATCACCGTCGACGAGCGCGCCGCGCCGGCCGCCTCGGCCTAGGCGGTGTGACCTTATCCGGCATCCAGAGATTGTCACTCGCAATCGCGGCTTCGCCGGGGACCATGCTCGCGCGGTCCTGAGACGGTTTCGAGCGGGGGCATTATGAGTTTGCGTGGGCTTCGGCGGCATATTGCGACGGTGGCGAGCGGCACGATGCTGGCGGCGATGGGCGTCCTGGCGATGGCGGTGCCGGCGCGGGCGGACGACTATAATCGCTTCTCGCTGCTGGAGGAGAACGACAGCCTCTACTTCAATTCCGACAAGCACTACACCCAGGGCCTGCGCGCCGCGAACCTGTTCCCGGACCTCAAGCCCGACAGCGCCTGGAACGGCCCCTTCGACTTCTTCGGCAACGTGCCGACGGTGTTCCAGCCTGGCACCGCCGAGGCGCCCATGCAGCGGCGCTATTCCGTCTTCCTCGGCCAGAGCCTGTTCACGCCGAAGAACCTGCAGCAGAAGCCGCCCGATCCGAAGGACCGGCCCTATGGCGGCTGGCTCTATGTCGGCACCAGCCTCCTGCAGGACAACAACCAGCGCTCGCTGGAGAACCTGGAGCTCGATCTCGGCGTCGTCGGCCCGGCCGCCCTCGGCAAGCAGACGCAGAACGATTTCCACCAGCTGATCGGCGTCAAGCAGGCGCAAGGCTGGAGCAGCCAGATCCAGTACGAGCCCGGCATCATGGTGAGCTACGAGCGCGCCTGGCGCCTGCCGCTGATCGGCAACACCGACGGCATCGACGTGGTGCCGCAGGCCGGCGGCACCGCCGGCAACATCTTCACCTATGGCGACATCGGCGGCATGATCCGCTTCGGTCAGAACCTGCACGCCGACTACGGGCCGATCCGCATCCGCCCGTCGCTCTCCGGCACCGACTATTTCGACCGCGACCATCTCGACGGCAAGCTCGGGTGGTATTTCTTCGCCGGCGCCCAGGGCCGCGTGGTCGGCCGCAACATCTTCCTCGACGGCAACAGCTTCCGCAGCAACACGCCGAGCGTCCCCCGCAAGACCCTCGTCGCCGATCTGCAGGCCGGCTTCTCGCTGTTCTGGTCGAGCGCCTTCCGCGTCGACTTCAGCGTCGTCCGCCGCACCGAGGAATTCGCCGGCCAGCACACCCCCGATGAAATCGGCACCGCCG
>Ga0335078_10013528_pt1 | contig 12093 bp, 8 predicted proteins | sample Lox_Sample_32_FD_206711 | JGI IMG/M metagenome (GOLD analysis project Ga0335078, IMG submission 206711) | Soil microbial communities from Loxahatchee National Wildlife Refuge, Florida, United States - Lox_Sample_3.2 | ecosystem: Environmental > Terrestrial > Soil > Wetlands | place: USA: Florida... | reverse complement strand
TAAGAACCGAACGGCATAATCCACACTCCATCGCCACCCTGCGCTGTCTGATCGCTACCCACCTCGCTCGATCTCTGCCCAGGTGTCCTTGTTGTCTTCGCATACCTTCATAACACAGTAGTACTAAGAACCTGTTTAATAACTGTCGGCGGAGCGGTGTTTTGCAAGGATGCGCTCAACGTCAACTGGCTGGGTGTCACCACCACCACGTACTTCCTGTTTCCCGACTGGCGAATCTTATTTGCCTCCCTCGCCTACGGCAAAGCCCCGCCCACTTAGAATTGCCGGCGGAATATTAAAATAACTTGACAACCGTACCACGATCTGAGTATTAGTGGGGACGCGAAATCGCCGCCGAAAACGCCGGAGCCTCGCAACGGGGAGTGGCCCCCCATCTCAAAACTGGCCCGACAAATAGGTGTACTTTCCTGCAAGCCTTTTGAATCTGCAATTGTGCGTATTAGTCAGCCTGGTTCTTAGCCCCAGAAGCTTTGGATGGCGGCGGGCGAACCGCGCTTTGGTTTGTTGCGCTTCTCCATCGCGGCTGGGAATTTATGACGATCACCGGCTAAGGAGATTTCATATGTCAAACGTGGGAATAGAAATTAAGGGTTTTCAAACGAACCGTATTTCAATCGTCCTTTCAGCGATCTTCGTGCTTGGATTAGTCACGGCGTCCGCTCAAGCGCCCTTCTCGATCTCGGCTATACCGGCCTCCCAGAGCATTGCGGCCGGAGCGAGCACCATTTTCACTGTCGTCGTGAACCAAAGCGTCGGAGGCACCATGTATCCGGTGAGCGCAATCCCGCCGAATGTGATAGGCGGCGTGGCGCGCCTCAGCGCGGGTTGCACCACCTGCATTGGCGGGGCCGAGGTCAATCAACTCCTCGGGCATGCGGCGGACGGCGAGGGCAGGTTTACATTCAACGATATTTCAGTGCCGTCTGCGGGAACCTACGATGTAACCTGGTTCTACCATTGCGGCCTAAATGACGGCGATGGCGACACGACTTGCGGCGGCGAGCCGCATCCCGCCGGTTCGGCATGCAGGCCCGGCATCTTCACTGTAGACGGCGCCGTTCAGCCGCAGGTCCAGTTCGCGTGCTTTGCCGGTCCCTGGAGTCAGCTCCACGCCCAAACCTTCCCGTTGCCGCTTGAAGCGAGCGCGACCAACAGCATCGAGATTTATAGCAAGACATACGATGCACCCGACCTCGATGCGATTCTCGTGGCCAGCCACGATAATGACGCGACCGTCGCGATTTCGGTGAGCGGAGCTCCGGTGGGAATGACCGCAACTCCCACTTTGACCTCGGTGACAGGCACCGACGCTCTGACAATCGATGTCACTACTTCGGCGAGCGTGCCCAAAGGAACCTATCCCCTGGTTATCTCCGGTACTTCAGGCGCCACGACACTTTCAGCTACAGTTACTGTGGTTGTTGGTGGAGGAACGACAACGCCGGCCTTCACTATCACAGCAACACCGGCTTCACAGACAATTCATCCGGGCAACAGCACCACTTATACGGCCACGATAACGGGGACGGGAGGCTTCGATGGACTTACGGACTTGTCCGTCGCCGGTCTGCCCACAGGCGCTAGCGGGTCGTTTAGCCCGCCGTCCGTGACCGGAAGCGGATCATCCACGCTGACCTTGACTAGTAATGCAACCACAACCCCAGCGGGAACCTACACTTTGACGATCACAGGAAAAAGTGGGAGCGTCAGTCACAGTGCAACCACAACATTGATCGTTACCCAGCCGGTAATGGCTTGCGTTTCAGTGGACGCAGGCGCCGGGTGGCACAACGCGCCGTTCACCGCTCAGACGGGTACCTTCACGGTAACTTACGATGCAACGCCGTCGTCGTTCCCGACTAACGAAGTTATTGGACTGTCTGACGGACCGCAGGGTGCCAACACTGGCTTTGCGGTGCTGGTAAGTTTCAGCGATACTGGCCACATATTGGCGCGCAACGGCGGCACTTATGCGGCTACGAACCTAATTGCTTACGCGGGCGGAGTTAGCTATCACTTCCGTCTGGTCGTCAACGTGCCGGCTCACACATACTCGGTGTATGTAACCGCGCCGGGCGGAGTGGAGCAGACGGTTGCTACCAATTTCGCCTTCCGCACCGAAGAAGCAAAAGTGCCATCTCTCAACTCGTTCGGTGGCGATGCGGAAACGACTACCGGAACATTCACTTATTGCGACGTGACGGTGACTGGGAACTAGTACCTCGCTTTATTCCTCACGCAGCACCTGCAGTGGCCGCAAGCCGAGGATGCGGTAACTGGCGATCCAGCCCGTGACAGTCGCCAGTACCGCAGTTCCGGCGAGCGCGACGAATGTTGCGACCCAGTCGAATTGAAAGGCAATATTGAACACCCAGTGCGACAGGATGCGCGTAAGCAGATTGGCGAAGACGATGCCAACGATGCCTGCGAGAAGTCCCAAAACGCTGAACTCCACGCTGAAGGTGCGCACAATGCGCATCCGCGTGGCGCCGAGGGTCTTGAGCACAACCGCTTCCTGCATGCGGCGAAAGCGCGTGCTGGCGATGCTCGAAGCGAGAATCATCAAGCCGGCGAAAATTGAGAAACCGGCGAGGAGGCGAACCACCAGGGTGATCTGATCGACGACGTTCTCAATGCGCTGCAACACGTCCGCCACGTTGATGACGGTGATGGTGGGATAGATGGCGAAAAATGCGCGCTCCATCGCGGCCACCTGTTTGGGATCGATGTGCGCCTCACCATACCAAGTCGACGGCTGATCGGCAATTTGCCCTGAAGGCAAAACGAATTGCAGACGGGCGCCCAGGTGCTGGCCGTCGGATTGGTAGATAGCGGCGACCTTGAGGGCATGCGTGGCCCCGCCGGTTTGGAGTTCAACGGCGGAGCCCACGCCCAGATGCAGCCGCTTGGCGACGCCGTCGCTGACCGCAATCTGCGCGGCGTTGCTGCTGGTCCACCACGTGCCTTGCGTGATCGTGTCCCCCTCGGGAGGCGAATCGGCCCAGCTCAGTTCGGTGTCTTCCAGCAAATGGCGTGGATAGTGCTGATCCTTTATCTGCTCCACCGGTTTGCCGTTGACCGAAATGAAGCGGCCCCTGACTACGGGCATCAGATCGAGCCCCGGGCTCACGCCCGGCTGACGGGCAAAGAACGCCTTCACGCCGAAAACCTCATCGGTTCGAACATCCCACAGGAAAACGTTTGGCAGTTTGGGCGAAGCGCTCTCGTGCAGATCGCGCAACAGGCCCTTCTGCATGAGATAAACCGCGAGGATGAGCATGACTCCCGTGCCCAATGCCGCAAGCACCGCGGCCGATTGATTTCCAGGCCGGTAGAGATTCGCCAAGCCGTGGCGCAGCGGCGACGGCAGATGCAGGCGCGTGCGATTGAGAAAAAACCGCAAAGCACGCAACGCCGCTGCGGCTAGCACCAGCAGAACAATAAGGGCGAGGGTGAACAACACCGCAAACCACCCGCCGACCTTGGGCGAATCGGTGAGCGCCCATGCGATGCCGCCGAGGGCGCTCACCACTGCAGCTGCAATTCCCAACTGCAGGCGGCGCGCCCACCAACGCGCAAACCAGCCGCCCATGCCGGACGGTCCCTCCTCGACAAGCCTGCGCAGCACCAGGACAGGCCGTACGGCGCGCACATCGAGCAACGGCGGAAGGCAGAAGAGCAACGTAGTCAGAAAGCCGGTTCCCATGCCCGCTAGCGCCGATTGCCAGGGAAATACAAAATGAAAATGGAGGGTGAGCAGTGGGCCGAACGCCGCGGGCAGCGCCACCATGACGCCAACTCCGGCGGCGACGCCCAGCAAGCCTCCGGCGATGCCCAGACCGAGCGTCTGCAGGAGAAAGATGCGCAGCAGATCCGAGGAATCCGCGCCGATAGCCTTGAGGATCGCCAGCGAGTCCATGTGCTGCTCAAGATGCGCGTGCATGGCCATCGCAACGCCGATGGCGCCGAGCACCATGGCGACCAGGCAGATGAGGCTCAGGACTGATGTCGCGTTGTCGAGCCCGCGGGTGAGCGCGGGATTGCCTTCGCGGAAGTCCATCACCTGCGCGTCGGGCAGGGCCGTCTCCAACTGCTTGCGCGCGGCGGCAGCTTCAGCATCGGCGGTCATGCCGTGTGGCGGGGTCGCAGGCAGCTTGAGCAGCAACCGGCGCGCGGCGCGGCTTCCATAACCCAGCAGCTCGGTGCTCGCCAGCGACGCCTGCGAGATCATGACGCGCGGTCCCAGCCCAACGGTTTCACTGATGCGGTCGGGCTCCTGTTTGAGGACCGCCGTAATGCGAAAGTTGCGTCCGCCCAGGTGTAGGGTATCGCCAACATGCGCGTCAAGCCGGATGAGAAATTCATCGGCGACAACTGCAGAATCTCCCTGGAGCGCCCGCGCGAGCGGCATTGATGGATCAAGCTCGGCGGTTCCGTAAAACGGATACTCGCCCGGATCCACGGCTTTGAGAGAAACGAGGATCGGCGCCGGGGCCGGCGGCACGGAGGCCATCGAAATCGTGTCTGTGATCCAGGTGGTGCGAATGCCGCCGGAGCTCGGTTCGCTCAGTGCGGCAATTTTGGCGGACTCTTCCGGTGTGGGCGCCCGAAACATCCGGGCGCTTAGGTCGCCCGCGAGCAGCGACCGCGCCTCTGTGCTCATGGTCCGGCGAAAGCTATCGCTCAGGCCGCGCACGCCCACCAATGCTGCTGCTCCCACGGCGACCGAAAGAACTACAAATCCGAATTTGCCGGGAGCGGATTTCAGGTCACGCCAACCGATGGCCGCAGCGCGCCGCCAGCTCAGTGCGCGTTTAGCCATTCTTCTCCTGCATTTGAACGAGGGCATCCTCAATCACAAGACCGTCTTTGAGCACGATCCTGCGGTCGGCGCGGCTGGCGATCTCAGGATCGTGCGTGACCAATACCAGCGTCGTTCCGGCCCTGCGGTTCCGCTCAAGGAGCAGATCGAGAACCATCTTCCCATGTGCTGAGTCGAGGTTCCCTGTGGGTTCGTCGGCCATGACGATCGTCGGCTGGGCGACAAAGGCCCGCGCCAGAGCCACACGCTGCTGTTCGCCGCCCGAGAGCTGCACGGGATAGTGAGCCATGCGCTCGCCGAGGCCGACCTCCTCGAGCAAATGCCGCGCCTGCGCAATGCCGTTGCCTTCGACGTTCAATTCGTAGGGCAGCAGTACGTTTTCGAGAGCAGTGAGCGTCTGGATGAGTTGGTAGGACTGAAAGACAAAGCCAATCTTGCGGCCCCGCACAGCGGCCAGTTCTGTTTCAGCCAGGTTATGGATGGGCACGCCGTCGAGCCAGATTTCTCCCTCGCTGGGCGTGTCGAGACCCGCAAGCAAGCCCAACAGCGTGCTTTTGCCGCTGCCGCTTGCGCCCACGATGGCCACGAATTGCCCGGCCGGAATATCCAGGGAAATGCCGCGCAGAATTTCCACGCGGTGCGCACCATTCTGGATCCACTTCTTTGCGTTTTTTGCCTGAATCAATGGGATCTTCCTGCCTATCGACAGTGTACCTGGGGCTTGTCGAGCGGATTTTCTCGCGCGGCGCGGCTTACACTCTATTACGTGGACGTACAACGACTGGTTCCTGCCGCACTCTTTCTGCCTGTTTTTCTGGTTGCGGCGCTCATTGCCGCGCAGCGGCCGGTTGCGAACCGGCCGGTCATTGTCTGTTACGGAGACAGCATTACTGCCGGACATGGCCTTGCCGACGGGGAGGCGTATCCCGATTTCTTGCAGAAGAAACTAGACGCGCAGGACTACAGGTATCGGGTCATCAACCGGGGAACGAGCGGCGCGACGACAAAGGACGCCCTAGCTGGGCTACCGTACGTGCTCAAACTGCATCCGGCCGTAGTGATTGTGGAGTTCGGTGGCAACGACGGCCTGCGTGGCATTCCTGTAGAGGAATCGCGAAACAATCTCGATCAGTTGCTAATGACGCTTGAGAAGGCCCGCGTCGGCGTCGTATTTGCGGGAATCACGCTGCCGCCGGATTACGGACCCGATTACATCCGCTCGTTCGAGCAGATGTTCCGCGAACTGGCAGCACGGCATCACGGGGTGTTTGTGCCCATGCTTTACAAGAATCTGATCGGTGTTCCCGACACTATCCAGGCCGACGGCATCCATCCCACGGCGAAGGGCTCGGCGATCCTTGCCGATACCCTCTTTACGGCGCTCAAGCCATTGCTGCACAAAGGCTTGTGAGCAGCGAGGCGCAGCGAGGCATTTCCTTCCCGCACCTTTGCACAGTTGAATGCTGCCCAATCCTGGAGATTCGCATGTCGTACAGAACCGGAGCCGCCGTTGCACCGGCGCTCTGTTTTACTGCCCGCTCATTTTCCCTTCGTTCACAGGATTTGCCACAGATCGTTGCCAACCCTCCGGATGAATACACGGCTGCCCTGAGCGCAAAAACACCTGCGATGCCGGGCGCTCGCTTCTATCATCGGAAAGTATGCGCTTCGACATCGTCACCATCTTTCCAGGCTACTTTGAAAGCGTGTTTGCGCAGGGGATCGTGCGTCGGGCGCAGGCCGACGGTTTGGTCGAGATCCGGCTGCACGATCTGCGCGACTTTGCCCACGATCGGCATCGCACGGTGGACGATCGCCCGTTTGGCGGCGGCGAAGGGATGGTGCTGAAGCCGGAGCCGCTGGCGGAGGCGCTGGAGGCATTAGGGATCAGGGATCGGGGATCAGGGATCAGGGATCGAGGGACGCTTGTCATTCTGCTCTCGGCGCAGGGGAAGGTGTACACGCAGGCAGTAGCGCGAGAGCTTGCCGGGCTCGATCGCGTCGTGCTCATCTGCGGGCGGTACGAGGGTGTAGACGAGCGCATCAACGAACTCTACTGCGACATGGAGCTTTCGATTGGCGACTATGTGCTGAGCGGCGGCGAACCGGCGGCGGCGGTGGTGATTGACGCGACCATGCGGCTGATTCCGGGCGTGCTGGGCAACGAGGCCTCGGGCGAATTCGAAAGCTTTGGCGCGGCCGACGCGGAGATCGACGTGGACGTGGAGGGGGTTCCGCGGTCGCAACATGGAGCCGGGGGCCTGCTCGACTATCCGCATTACACGCGTCCGGCGGAGTTCGGCGGATTGCGCGCGCCCGAAGTGCTGCTGAATGGAGACCATGCGGGAATCCGGCGCTGGCGGCGCGAGCAGCAACTGAAGAAAACCCTCAAAAACCGGCCGGAGCTGCTGGAATGCGCTGCGTTGAGCGCCGAAGACCGGCGGATGTTGAAAGCCATGCGGGACACAGAGACATAGCGCGAATCGATTTGGGTGTATCATGTTGCCGCCTTCAATTTGCAACCTGAGGGGAGCGGCAAACGTGATTCGCAGCGGTGTTTTCTTCGCAAGTTTATGGCTCGGCGCGGCTTTGGCTGCCGCCGGACAGACCCGGGACCAAAACTGGGACAAGTGCAAGGCCGACGATCCGGATGACAGTATTTCCGGCTGCACGGCGCTCATTCAGGCCGGACAGGAATCGACATCCGACCTGGCCAGCGCCTACTTCGACCGCGGAATCGCCTACCGCGACAAAAAGGAGTACGACCTGGCCATGCAGGACCTGGACGAGGCCTTGCGTTTGAAGCCGGACTTTGCCGGGGCTTTGAATACCCGTGGGAACGTGTACAGCGACAAAGGCGAATACGACCGCGCTCTTTCCGACTACGACGACGCGATCCGTCTCGATCCGAATTACGCGCTGGCCTACTACAATCGCGGCAACGCCTGGGGCGACAAGAAAGAGTGGGACAAGGCCATTGCCGATTACGACCACTACATCAAGATGGCGCCCGACGATCCCGATGGCTTCAATAATCGCGGCCACGCCTACATGCAGAAAGGCGACTACGATCGCGCCCTCGAGGATTATAAGGCGGCGCTTCGCATCAGTCCCAATCATGCCCTGTCCATCTACAACTCCGGCGTGGCCGAAAGCGACAAGAAGAACTATTCGCAGGCGGTGACGGATTACACCCGCTACATCGCGCTCAAGCCCGACGATCCCGACGGTTACGAGAGCCGCGGCAACGCTTACCGGCACGAGAGCCAGTACGACGAGGCGATCATCGATTACAAGCAAGCAATTCAAGTGAAGTCGGACTATTCGCTGGGATACTACTACCTCGGTCTCGCCTATGGGCTCGAGGGCAAGTACGACGTGGCGGTTACCACCCTGGATCGGTATGTCGGCATGGAGCCAAAGGACCCCGATGGCTTCGCGGTACGCGGCATGGAGTACTTCCAGACGGGCCAGTATCCACCGGCAATCATGGATTTCGACAAGGCTTTGGAACTGCAGCCGAACCGGGCGTACGCCTTTCTGGAGCGGGGAGCCGCCCACCTTTTGGCTGGGCAGAGCAATCAGGCAGTGGCGGACTTCGAACTCGCCATCGGCGTCGATTCTTCCACCTCCACTGCGATGTATGCGGCATTGTGGCTGCGCGTGGCCAAGGCGCGGCTGCACCAGGCGGGCGACGAGGAACTCCGTGAAGTGGCGCAAAAAGCCAACCTTTCGAGTTGGCCGGGGCCCGTGCTGAAGTTCTACCTCGGGCAGATGACAGACGACGATCTAATGGCCGCAGCCGCCGATCCCGATCCTGAAACCCATATTGGCCATGCGTGTGAAGTGAACTTCTATACCGGAGAGGACGCACTGGAGCATCAGCGGCGCACCACGGCCTTGGCGCGCTTCCGCGCCGCGCATGACAACTGCATCAAGGACTACGTCGAGTACGGCGCCGCGCTTGCCGAGCTGAAGCGCATGGCGGCGCCGGCGCCGCCGGCGAAAGCGACGGCTGGCCCGTCGAAAATCGGAGGGTCGGTGAGCAAATAGAAGAGTGCGGGAAGGGAAGGGATGGGCTGACGAGAAGGACTGGCCGGAAGCCCTGCCAGCGCTGCTAGCTCCGCTCGTTTTTGTTTGATAAACTGATTATTCTGCGTTCCTTCGCAGGAATCACTTTGGAAAGTCCATCGTAGGAAGAATTATGTCCATCCATCCCGTCATGCAGCGCCTGGCTGACAAGCTGAAGCGCACCGATTTGCCGGCGTTTGTGCCCGGCGACCAAGTTCGCGTGCAAGTGAAGATCAAGGAAGGCGACAAGGAAAGGTTGCAGGCCTTTGAAGGCCTGGTGATCGCCGTCAACAAGGGCCCCCAGGGCACGTTTACCGTGCGCAAGATGAGCTTTGGCCAAGGCGTCGAGCGCATCTTTCCCTTCAACTCCAAGGTCGTCGACAAAGTGGAGCTGGTTCGCAGCTATAAGGTGCGCCGCGCCAAGCTCTTCTACCTGCGCGGACTCCGCGGCAAGGCCGCCCGCCTGAAGGAAGTGGACCGCGAGACCGGAAAGGTTCGTGCGTAAGAGCAGGTTTCCACGGGAAATGCCTCTCTCCTCCTAATAGCATCGGACGCTAACGCAACAGGCCGCCAGTGGATTCTCCAGCCCCGGCGCGGCATACGTCTTGCGGGAATTCACTGACGGTCTGCTGCAAGTGTTGCAGGCTGCGTTGCAATTCCCCCTAGCTCAAGTAATGAGGATGCCTCGTCGCGCGATGAATATGCTTGGCGAAGCGAAAGCCCCCAGACGTCTCAGTCATTGTCGGGAGCAGTTGCCGGTCCGGCTTGCCCCAGGAAGAAGCTCGCATCTTTCTCAGCCGGAATGGTGTGGTAAGTGCGCGCAGTGGGCAGCGTGAAGAACTCGCGCAAGTCGGTTGTTGCACGTTGATCGGCAAAGCCCAAAGCGCCCTCCGGCAGATGGTTGATGCCTTCGATCATGCGCAGCACACTGCCGAAGTCGTGCGGAACGTTGTTGATGTATCCAGCCGGCGTATACGCGGACACGACCACCATCGGCACGCGGAAACCGTACTGGTAATCCCCTTGGCAATCGGTCGATTTGCACGGCAATGTGGATGCGTAGACCGCGGGCTGGTTATCGGACCAGCCGCCCCAATCGTCCCATGTGATGACGATAGCCGTATCGTCCCAGTACTTCTCGCCGTTGGCGCACGTAGGGTTGTTGCCGATGGCGTTAACCACCGCAGCTACCCACGACGGCCCATACGGGTCGTTCGACGGATGATCCGACCATCTGCCGTCGGGAATCACCCAGTTGACGCCCGACAAACTGCAACTGGCAATGTCGCGCAGGATATCGGTGCCCAGGTTCTTGACGTCGACATTCGCATTCCATTCTTTACCTGTGCATTCCAGTGCGCTGTTCGGGTCGCCATTGGGATTGACGAATTGCGGCTCGCAAATCGCTTTGATCGCGTCTGGAGCTGTCCAAATGGAACCTGCGGACGGAGCGTAATACTTCCATGTGATCGACTTCGGATCGAGAATGTCCGCCATGCTTTGGTGTGGAACGCAGAACGTGCCTACCGGATCGGTGGGATAGATCAGCGCCGTATTGCTTATCGTGCACTCCTGAACCGAACCGTCGTCATAGAGCGTGCAGCCTGCCGGCGGCGTGCCCAGCGCGGGAGAGACGATCTTGCTGGTCGCGCCTTCAAGCGCCAGGCAGCCGGCTTCGTTGCTGAGCACCTTGTTGTTGAAATTCTCAGACAAAAAGGTGGATTTGGTATCGTCGCCGGCGGTCAAAGCCGAAGTGCCGCTGAACATGAACTGGTGTGCCGGGTAGCTGGGCCCCTGGTTCGTTTGGTACATATAGTTCGCCCAGCCGTAGTCCTCGGCGAGAGTCAGATACGGATCGAGCAAATGTCCACTGCTGCCATCGCTATTTGTGACGGCAGGGTTCTTAACATACGCATAGGAGGAGCCTGCCGGAGACGACGTCTTCCAGGCGCCGTCGTTGCGGCATGCCAGGGTCGACGGATCCGGGTCGCACATGTTGTTAAAGCCGTTGTGCGAGTGATCCGGGTCGACGGTGCCGGTGCCGGACAAGGGAACGCCTTTCAAAGTAACTGGAAGCGGAGCGCCGGATTGGTTCGAAAGCCCGCATGGAGAGATGTCGTAACAAGTGTCGGTGACCGGCTTGGGGATACACGCGTGCAGCGCATCGGCGTTGGCCGGCAGCGGGCAGGCAGGGGTTAAAAAGTGGAAGAGGTTGTCGGGCGTGCGATTCTCCTGGAAGATAATCACGACATGCTTGATCTGCGGCGGAAAGTTGGGGGCGGATTGCGCCGACGCCTGAGCGAAGGCAAAGGACGCCGCCAGGGCGGTAGCGACGAAGACTTTCTGAAGCATCATAGTCAAACCTCCAATATCCTGAGTTGTGCGAACGGTCGAGAAGCGCTACGACGCGAAGAATCGCAGCTAAGAGATCGGCAGAAGCACGGCAAGAAAAGGGGCAATGCCAAATTGGTTGGCAACGCGGTCTTACCCTAGGGCCGGCTACTCACCTCAATTACATGTCGCGAGGCGATGCCGCGGAACCAGGTATTAACTTTCTCGGAAGTCGCGGCAATTAAGTTGCAGTCGCCAATTTGCATACAAATGCTTATGAGGCGGCAACTAGCGGGAAAGTTAATAACAACCTTTAAGCCCTTGAGTTCGAAGTTGAAGCAAGTGGTATCGAACCGCACCTGATGTACCAATAACAGGCAAGGCCGATCGTCAGCCAGTCACTCACGCACAAACGGGCCTATACCCAGCTCGCACGCATGAAGAGATGCAGCAACCCGCCTGACAGATGTGCGCTGGCGACTGACATCGACCAGGTTAACACCGCACACAGATTAATGTTGCGCCGTTTCACGCAGATTTTACATTAGATCCGGCACTTCGCGCTCGCCGCGAGAAGTGGCAGATAAGATGAACGTTTTGGCCTGGAGGCGGCGATGCGACACCGGTGCTTCCGTTCGAATGTGAAAGTGATGCGATTTCGTCCCCATTCTGTTTCTGAGAACCTGTTTAAAAACTGTCGGCGGAGCGGTGTTTTGCAAGGACGCGGCTTTCCAGGCCGCTGAAAAAGCCCCGAAAGAGGAGCGAAAAGTGACAGGACAAGAATGGCAGGGGCTGAAGCCCGTTCATTCTGCGTGCTTTGGTGGCCCGACCAAAGTCGTGCCCCTGTT
>Ga0335078_10013526_pt1 | contig 12094 bp, 8 predicted proteins | sample Lox_Sample_32_FD_206711 | JGI IMG/M metagenome (GOLD analysis project Ga0335078, IMG submission 206711) | Soil microbial communities from Loxahatchee National Wildlife Refuge, Florida, United States - Lox_Sample_3.2 | ecosystem: Environmental > Terrestrial > Soil > Wetlands | place: USA: Florida... | reverse complement strand
GATATGAGGCGAATCCTCGCCGGCAATCCCCAACTCTTCTCGCATCCGTTTGTGCAAGAACTCGGCGAGCGCCTCGGCTGTCTCCACACTGAGCCCGTGCAGGTACAGATATTTGGTGTACTCCCCACCTTCAAACAAGCGCTGCGTCTCCAGCGACGCCCTGGCTCCAATGGTCACGAGCGAAAGTCCAATCAGATCCATCTTCCCGGAGCTCTTCGGAGCAAAGAAGTCCGAGATGCTAAGCTTGCGCCCTTCCCGTTGCCGCGGAAATGTGAAGCGTAAGAGTTCGCGTGGGGACGACCCTCCCCGGTCGTCCGTCTGGGCGGAGCTCGAAAGCCCGCTTGTCTCCGGCTCATATACGATCACATCGTTCCCCTCACCCTGCGCCGGAAAATATGCGTAGACCACTTTCGGCTCAAACAGCCCACTGCCGATGACCTCTTCTTCCAGTTGCTTCTTGATCGGCCGGAATTTCTGCTCGACCAGTCTTACGTAATCTTCCTGTGAAGCTGTCTTCAACTGCCACTGATTCTTGAACAGAGCCGTGTCGTTGATGTACTGAAATATTTCGCGCAGGTCGAAATCCTTGCGGACGCGCACTCCCCAGAAGGGCGGAACCGGGATATCCGGGGCATCGCCCACCACCGGGCTGCGCGCCGTAAACACCGGACCGGTTTCTTCGTCCACCGCTGCGGCTTTCGCGTACTCTTTCACCGTTCGGCCTTCTTTCAACCGCCCTTCTTTCTTGCCATCGGGCGCGGACAAATCCTCCATGATGTGGAGTCCGGCAAAAGCGTCATCGGCGTAGAACACACCGTTGGAATATTCGCGGCGTAAGTCATCTTCCACATACTTGCGGGTCAGCGCAGCCCCGCCGCAGATCACCGGAAACTCCAGTTTCTGCCGATGCAAGTCCTGGATGACATATTTCATCTCCAGCGTCGACTTCACCAGCAATCCGCTCAACCCAATGGCGTTCGCCTGGTGCTCTTGCGCCGCCTTGATGATGTTGTCGCCCGGCTGCTTGATGCCCAGGTTCACTACCCGAAAACCATTGTTGGTCAGGATAATGTCAACCAGGTTCTTGCCGATATCGTGGACGTCGCCTTTGACCGTCGCCAGCACGATCGTGCCTTTCTGCGAGCCGGTTTTCTTCTCCATCTTGGGCTCCAGATACGCGACTGCCTGCTTCATCACGCCGGCTGAGTCCAGTACCGAGGGCAGTTGCATCTTGCGTGCGCCGAATAACTCACCCACGGTCTTCATGCCATCCAGCAACACCGTGTTGATCAGCTCAAGTGGGGTGTACTCCACCAGCGCTTCCTCCAGCAGCTCTTCCAGAGTCTTGCGCAGCGCGCCGTCGCCCACCGCTTTCTCGCCATTGATGATGGCGAACTTCAGCTTGTCGTCCACCGACAGCGTTTCCACATGGACGGTGGTCGCGGCCTGCACCTTGCCCTTGGTCCCGGCAAAGTGTTGCATGTACTTCTGCAGCGGATCGCCGTCCGACTCGTCGCGATAAATCAGTTTGCGCGCGAGTTCGACCTCCTCATGCGGGATCTTGTAGAGCGGATAAATCTTGGTGTAGTTAACGATGGCCATGTCGAGCCCATAATCGACCGCTTCGTGCATGAACACCGAATTCAGCACCCGCCGCGGATACGCATCCAAGCCGAACGAAATATTGCTGACCCCAAGAATCGTCTTTACCTCTGGCAATTCTTGTTTAATCTGCTTGATCGCCTTCAGCGTCTCCATCCCGGCCGTCCGATACTCTTCTTGCCCGGTCGAAATCGGCAAGGTCAGCGCGTCAAAAATCAAATCCACCGGACGCATGCCATACTGGTTCACCGCCAGATCGAAGATGCGCTTGGCGATGGCCGTCTTCTTCTCCGCCGTCAGCGCCATGCCTTCCTCGTCAATGGTGAGGGCGATCACTGCCGCCCCCGCGCGTTTGGCCATGGGCAGAACTTTGGCGGTTCGCTTTTCGCCATCCTCCAGGTTGATCGAATTAATGACGGCCTTACCGGGAATTCGTTTGAGGGCTTCTTCAATTACATCGGCTTCGGTCGAGTCCACCAGAATCGGGGCCGGCACGCGGGTGGCAATTTTCTCCAGAATCGAAGTGATGTAGCCCTTTTCGTCCTCGCCCACGATCGCGCAGCACAAGTCGAGCATGTGCGATCCTTCATTCACCAGTTTCTTAGCCAAGGCCAGAATGTCGTCGTATTTCTTGCCACGAACCAGGTTGCGGAAATGTTCCACGCGCGTCGTGGTATTCATTTCCTCGGCAACGATCAAGGGCTTGGGATCAAGATCAAGTGGAACCGAAGTGTAGGCGCTCGAAGCCGCCGCCGTCGGCTTGACGTCTCGTTTTGCCGCCTCGATGCCGGCTACCGCGTCGACCACCGCCTTGAGATGTTCGGGTGTAGTTCCACAGCAGCCGCCGACGATGCGAACCCCGTAGTCCTGAACAAAATGCCTGTGATACTCGGCCAGCTCCTGAGGCGTCAGCTTGAACACAGCCACCCCGCTTTCCGCAACCGGAAGCCCGGCGTTGGGAAGCACGGAAACGTGCTTGGTGGAGTTGAGCGCCAGGTAGCGTACGGCATCGTTCATTTCCTTCGGACCGGTGGCGCAGTTCAGCCCGATCACGTCGACGTCGAACGGTTCCAGCGCGGTGAGGGCCGCTCCAATTTCGGTGCCCAGCAGCATGGTTCCCGATTCCTGCAGCGTGACCTGCACCGTAACCGGCAGGCGCTTGCCCGCCTTGCGCAGAGCCTGCAGTACACCCACGGTCGCAATTTTCGCCTGCAGCAGATCCTGGCAGGTTTCGATCAGCAGAATCTCGACTCCACCCTCGATCAATGCCGCTGCCTGCTCCTCATACGCCGACACCATGTCCTCGAACGAAATATGGCCAAGCGAGGGCAGCTTCGTTGACGGTCCCAGCGATCCCGCGACAAACCGTGGCTGGTCTTTCGTCGAGAACTGCCCTGCGACTTCTTTCGCCAGTTGCGCCGCTTTCACATTGATCTCGTGGGTCCGCTCCCGCAGATCGAACTCGCCCAGAACGATGCTGGTTCCGCCAAACGTGTTGGTCTCGATCACGTCACAGCCCACTTCGAGAAACGAAGCATGTATGTCGCGGATGATGTCGGGCCGGCTCAGCACCAGCAGTTCGCTGCAATTCTCCTTGCCCCAGTAATCGTCGAGGCTCGGATTCCGCTTGTGAATACTGGTGCCCATGGCGCCGTCGTAAATGACGACGCGCTCTTTCACGGTTTGGAGAAAATCAGACATCGCTTGTTGATGCATGCTCGATATGTACGAACGCCGGTCCTCGGCTGCGGGACCGGCGTCATACAGCTGGTGGCTGATGAATTAACTTCCTTGTACTGGGATCGCCGGCGCCCCCGCCGCCACTTCCGCTTGATTGAATACCGAGTTAGCTCCCATATGCGCTGGCCGGGGGGCCAGCATCTGCTCTTTGCGGTAGATCAGGTTGCTGGCGTTGAAGCTGGCGATTTCAAATCCATGCCCATGCGTGATCGCATCGGTCGGGCACGCCTCCACACAATATCCGCAGAAAATGCACCTATTGTAGTCTATCGTGTAGACCTTGGCGTAACGTTCGGCGCCGCTGACGCGGCGTTCAGCGGTGTTTTCCGCGGCCTCGATGTAGATGCAGTTCGAGGGGCAGGCGGCGGCGCAGAGAAAACAGGCCACGCACTTTTCCAGCCCGTTCTCGTCGCGCTGCAAGACATGCACCCCGCGGAAACGTTCCTGGAACTTGGCGCCTTTCAGCGGCCCTGGGCCGTCGGGATAGTTCTCCACCTGCGTAGGCTCAAACATCTCCCTGAAGGTGATGCTCATCCCCTTGGCGATGGCCGCGATGTTCTTCAGGACAGGCATGATTTTACTAGTATACCGGAAGGGGCTCGAAGCTGCTCCCGGGGCGCGCTTGCGGATGTCCCGGCGACTAGTCCGCTAGAATGAGGTAAAGGAGTGTGAAGCGTGCGCGCGTGGCTGGCGGTGGTCTGCCTCTCGCTGGTGATTGGAGCTGGCGGTCAGAATGCCGCTGATCCGGTGCAGGGCCCGCCTTCCGGATCGCTCGAACTCTCGCCCGCCAAAATTGATTTTGGCTCCCAGACGGCGGGCACCAAGAGCCAGCCTAAGACGTCGATCCTCAGCAACCGCAGTAACCGCAGAGTCAATATTCGTGACGTCGCGGCTTCAGGCATTGACTTCACTGAAAGCGACACCTGCTCGGGTGTTCTCGCGCCGGGCGCGCACTGTACGATCGAGGTCACATTCACGCCTGCCATTACCGGCCTTCGATTGGGAACTGTTCTGGTGACTACCGACTCGCCCAGTCCAATTTTCCTCATCCTTTCGGGCACGGGAGAATAGTCTTTTCCTCAGGCTGCCTTACTTTGACGGTTGTTATCTCAATGCAATTGGTGTAACGTACCAACCCGGAAATGCGAGGAAGCGGCAGAACCCGCTCCAGACATGCCTTTTATACGCTTAAGAATGGGGAAACCAGAATGACGTTGCGTCGGCTGCTGAGTTTGCTACCTCTGACTGCTTTCGCGTTTGTGACCGCGGTTTCATTTGCCCAAACTTCCCAGGTCGATGGGCACGGCGCGGGCGTCGCGCCCAGCCGGCTGGAACGTCCCGCCAGCCCACCCGCTATTAACCTTGGAAAAGAGGCGAACACCAGAGTTTCCCCTGCGCTCCCAGCGCCTCCCTCGTCCGGGGATGACAACGAGAACACTACCCCAACCGCGTGGTGGGTCTACACCGGGCAGAGCCCCACCGATATCGCCAATACGATCAGCAGCCTGAATGCGCGGATTATCGATATCAACGTGGATTCCTTTTCGCCCTACTCGTTCACCGTTACCTATGTTAGCAACACCGGCTCGTACGCCAAGACCTGGTGGTGGTATTACGGCATCGATTCATCGACCTTGCTCAACCTTCTGACCACCAACAATGCCCGTGCCATCAGCTTCAAAGCGTATGACATCGGCAGCGGCGATATCCGCTATGCCGTGGCCATGATTGCGAATACGGGAGCTGATCAGAAGACCTACTGGGTTTACTCCGGCGAGACCGTGGAGGAACTCTCCAACCTGATCAGCAGCAACAACGCCCGGCTGACCTCGATTCAGTCGTACAGAACTCAAGGCAAAACCCGGTACGCGGCCATTATGATCAGCAATACCGGTGCGGACGCGAAAGCCTGGTGGTGGTATGTGGGCGCTACCGTCGATGAGATCGTCGGACTGGTTAATACCAATGACGCCCGTATCATCGACATGAGCCACGCAGGCATTGGAACCTTCAATGTGGTCATGGAATCGTGTTCGAGCGGCTGCGCGGAATGGTGGTGGTACGAAGGCATCTCGGGCGATCGGGCCCTGTCGATCGCGCTGCAGAATGGCGCCCGCATCATCACCACCAACACCTATTCGGGCTGTGGAAGCCTGTGTTTCGACGTCGCCATGATCAATAACTCGAATGCAATCACCACCCGGGTCGGCAACATCCTGCGGAGCGGTGGCGTGGGCGGCGTGCAGGGTCTGTATTTGAAGCAGGTGGGCCACTCGGTGCTGGCCAATCTCGAGGACAACGTGACCTACGAGCCCGCCAGTTCGATCAAGGTTCTGGCCCATCTGTATGCCATCACCCAGGTGCAATACGGCACGGTCACGCTAAAGACGAAGATCACGCACTACACCAATGGGCCCGAGAGTTGTCCTGACCCGCCCGTCGTGAAAGGCACGGAGCCGCTGATCACGGCGCTGCAGGAGATGATGTGGCATTCCGACAACGCCCGCACCCGCGAGATTACCGACTTTTTCGGGGACGCCAATATCAACGCGTTTGCCAAGCTGATTGGCATGAAGCACACATCGATCAATCACATCATCGGTTGCGGCGGGCCGACTCCCGACAAGATGACCCAGGATGACGCGGCCGTGCTGTATTCGGGAGTGGCCAGACAAACTCTGCTGGATCCCATCCACCGCGGCATCTTCTACAGCCTTATGGCGGGGAAAGCGGAGTACGAGGTGGATGGCTACGACTGGACTGCCATCTGGGATCAGGATATCCCGAATATCATCACTCAAGAGGCGCCCTCCGATTACACCGCTGCGGAGAAACAAGGCTTCCAGAATGCGATGAACCTGGCCTACAAGGCGGGAAGTTACGTCATCTGCCAGAACGACACTTGCACCAGCATTCTCGAGCATCTCTCCGAATCGGGCTGGTTCGAGGTCCCGTTCTGCAGCGGAAGCGCTACTACTTACAAGCAGTATGCCTTTGGAATCTTCCTGTCGAAAGCTCCGGACACTTCCTGGTTCAACGGGAAAACCACGATCGCAGACACCAATTTCGATAACGCCAAGGGCGAACTGCTACGCGAGCAGATCCAGGCCGGCTTGGACTCCTGCGATCAGAAGAGCTTGAAAATCGTTAGCTTAAGTCCGGCTCCGGTCACCTTCCCCGCCCGTTCAGTCGGAACATCGAGCGCGGCCAAGACGGTTACTCTGCATAACAAGCAGAACGTGGCCTTGACCGGGATCAGCGTCAAAGCAACCGGTGATTTCTCGCAAACCAACACCTGCGGAAGCAGCATCGCGGCTGGGGACTCATGCACCATTTCGGTGGTCTTTAAACCCACCGCAGTCGGGGCCAGAACCGGGGCGCTGGTGGTTGCCGACAGCGCCGCGAACACTCCGCAGAGCGAAGAGTTAATCGGAACAGGGAAATAGAGCCGCATGGCGTCCTTTCGGGGTCGCGGTCTTTCGAGACTGCGACCCGAGGCTTCTTGGACAACCACGGTGTACAGTCGCAAGGGGAAGGTTTGTAGGCTGAGCAGCGGAGCCAGGTCAAGCTGTCAAACGGGTCCGCACCTACATTTCTTCTTTAGGCGATCCCCAGCACTTGATTGAAAAAACCGATCAAGTACTTCCAGATCAGGTAGTAGGCGATCAGCCCGAAGGCAAAGCCGACCGCAATGAAGGCATATGGGACGGTAAAAGCCTGGAAATAGATCACGCCATCCGGCCCGAACATCAGGATTCCCAACGTCCGCCCCAGCAGATACCCACCTGGCACCAGCAAGAAAGGAAGCATGGCTCCATGAAAACCGATGGAAAGATGGCGGCGCGGGCGCAGCCAGAGATAGAACATATTCCATGCTCCGAAAGTGCTGGGCACGATCGCCATGGGGAAGATCATAGCCCGCTCGATGGGGATGGGAACCTGACACACGAAGCGAGCGATCACAAACGCCGCCAACAGGAACAGCAAGACAATCGTAGGCACAACAATCCCGGCCATGTAGGCGCGCAGATAAGGATGCGTGTTCATCAGACCTCCCCTTCACAAGTGATAGAGCAGCACCGGAATGTTGCCCGGCGCGAAGCAGAGCCAGAGCACGAGCGCGGCCAGCAAGGCCCAGTCAAACCAGGGCACCGGGGCAGAGCGTTCCTGCAGCCGGCGGAGCATTTGCGGCCACAGGTCGGGCTGCAGTTCGAAGTCCGCCGGACGAATGCTTTGTTTCAACAGTGCAACGATCTTGCTGTCATTTGGCTCGGTCATGGCCCGATTCCTCTGAGTTTCTTGCGCAAGATGCGGAGTGCCCGGAACACGCGCAGTTTCACCGCACCAACGGAAATTCCAAGCGACTCGGCGATGTCTTTGTAAGGCTGCTCTTCGATCAGCGCCAACGTCGCCGCTATTTGCAAGTTTGCCGGCAACTGGCGAAAAGCTTGCATCGTACGTTCCCGGATATCCCGTTGCACGGCCGGATTTGGCGCGATTGCGGCGGGAACCTCCTCCGGCAGAGATTCTTGCGGACGCGCTCTCTTCAGGTGATCCAGCGCTGCGTTGGTTGCGATGCGCCGCGCCCAAGCGCCAAAACTGCGCTTCGGATCAAAGCGTGCGTGCGCCTGGTAGATGCGCCAGAAAGCCTCGAGGCTGAGGTCCTCGGCCACTCCGGGGTCGCGGACGAGGCGCACAATCCAGCGATAGACTTCGGCCTGAAACTGGCGGAACAGCGCCTCGAAAGCCGCGAGGTCGCCATGCGCGAACTGCTCCAACAGCACCGATTGCTGTTCCGGCAGTGGCATTTGCTCTACCTATATACGCTTACGGGAGGAAGTGGGGTAGGGTTACAGAATTCGCTAGTTGGCTGAATCTGCCCGGAACTTCGCGTTCTTTGTGGCGTGTGACTTCCTCGGAGTATCTCGAAACTGGCCCAATTTGGGAGTTGCAACAAGAAAGCACCACGCCGGAGAAAACCTTGTCAAGGGTCCTGACCCGGGCATTTCTGCTCAACTCGCTCATTCAAACGGCGAAATAAATTCCCCGTTTGTGTCTCACTTGCCAACTGGATTTGCTACTCTAGAAATATAGGGAGTTGTTCAGGCGCGGGCCTAGTCCCGCGCTTTTTGTTTGTGCCAAATCGGGACAACCGACCAGCGGCGGGGCCGGAAACCAGCAAAATCTGAGGAGAAGGCAAGGCGCCGGCGAAGAGCCAGCGCCTTTTCATGGCTATGGGTAGAGATTCCATCACATCCCGGCGACAAGATTTCGAAAAAGACCAAGAGCTGCTGCGTGCCAATCGAGGTACCAAGAAACGAGGCGAGCTGGCGGAGCTGGCCTTTGTGTACAAAGCTGCGAGCTTCGGCTTTGCCGTGGCCCGGCCGTACGGAGATAGCGACCGCTACGACTTCATCGTCCACACGGGGCAGCATTTCTGGCGGGTGCAAGTGAAGTCGTCGAGCGCGATCCAGGATGGAGCGTATTTGGTGAACGCGCAGCGGAATGCGAATGGACGTGCGATCCCGTACACGGCAGAGGAGATTGATTTCCTGGTGGCGCACATTGTGCCCGAGGATGCATGGTTTGTGATTCCGGTGCGGGCGTTCACGCCGCGAAAAAGTATACGGGTGTATCCGCGGGCGGATGGGAGGAGTGGGAAGTATGAGAATTATCGGGACGCGTGGTGGCTGATGGGGTGAGATTTTCCCGGAAAAGCGTTGGCACAGGGAGCTCGGGTGGACAGCCGAGGGCGGCTGTCGCTACGTGAGAGCCGAGGGCGGCTGTCCCTACGGAAGGCCCAACTCTCTCCACTTCTTGTCCACCAGCGCCTTAGTCTTTTCGTCCATCAGGATTTCATCGGGCCAGGGGCGAGTGAAGCCTTCACTGGGCCATTTGCGGGTGGCATCGACGCCCATCTTGGAGCCATAGTTGGGCAGCCGGGAGGCGTGGTCGAGCGAATCGACCGGGCCGAGAGTGAACTGGATATCGCGCTCGGGATCGATATGATTGAGGACCTTGAGCGTGACCTCGGCGAGGTCCTGCACGTTCACGTCTTCGTCGACGACGAGGATGCATTTCGTGAACATAGCCTGGCCGAGCGACCAGATGGCGTTCATGACTTTGCGCGCCTGGCCGGGATAGGACTTCCTGATGGAGACGATCATCAGGTTGTGAAAGATGCCTTCGACGGGGAGATTGATATCGACCAGCTCGGGGATAGTCAGCTTCATCAGCGGGAGGAAGATGCGCTCGACGGCTTTGCCCATCCAGCCGTCCTCCATGGGGGGCTTGCCAACGATGGTGGTGGAATAAATGGGGTCACGGCGGTGAGTGATGCAGCTGAGGTGGAAGACGGGGTAGAGATCTTCGAGAGAATAGAAACCGGTGTGGTCGCCGAATGGTCCTTCGGTGCGCAGTTCGTCGAGGTGGACGTGGCCTTCGAGGACGATTTCGGCGGTAGCGGGGACTTCGAGATCGACGGTTTCGCATTTGACCAGTTCTACCGGCTTCTGCCGCAGGAATCCGGCGATCAAATATTCTTCGACGTCGGGCGGGGCTGGGACGATGGCAGAAAATGTAAGGGCGGGGTCGGTGCCGATGGCGACCGCGACTTCCATGCGGCCGGAGGGAGTGTGGTCGGCGAGAGTTGCTCCCCCTGAGGATCGCGCCATCAGATCTACTGCGGCGCTTTGCGCCGCCGCAGATGTAGGCGCGAGCGTCTCGCTCGTGCCACTGTTTGCACGGGCGAGGACGCCCGCGCCTACACTTCTTCTAAGCATCTCTCGGTAGTGTTCGGCTCCGACTTTCTGCCGCTGCCAGTGCATGCCGGCGGTGCGCTCGTCGTACACCTGCATGCGATACATCCCAACGTTGCGTTTGCCGGTCTTGGGATCGCGGGTGATTACGCAGGGCAGGGTAATGAAACGGCCGGCATCCTTGGGCCAGCATTGCAGGATGGGGAAATCGAGCAGCGAGAACTGGTCGCGCCGGATGACTTCTTTGCAGGGGCCGGTGGAGACGCTCTTGGGAAAGAACTTCCCCATCTCGGCCAGCATGGGGAGCATTTTTACTTTGTCGAGGAAACCCTGCGGCGATTTCACGTCCATGAAGGCGCGAATGCGGTCGGCGACTTGGTCGAGGTTGTTGACTTCGAGGGCGAGATTCATCCGGCGAGCGGAGCCAAACTGGTTGATCAAGAGCTGGGAGCCGGGATGGCCCTTGAGATTTTGAAAGAGAAGAGCTGGGCCGCCGGGCCGCTGGGCTTCGCCCGACCGGACAGTCGAAGACGGCTGTCCCCACGCGGACTTCGAGACCCGGTCGGTGATTTCGGTGATCTCGAGGATGGGATCGACTTGGGTGCGGACTCGTCTCAGTTCGCCAGCGCGATCGAGGGCGGCGATCCATTCACGCAGGTCGTCGTAAGCCAAAGCTCCTCCGGGAAAGGGTGATTATACGGCAGTTAAAGGCTGCCATCGCCGAGAACAAAGAGCCCGCCCAGAACATCTTTTGTGTAATTCTTTTGTAATTTCAGCTGGATGTCACAGCCGGGCCCTCGCCAGAAGTCTTAGGCTGCTGGCGAGGAGTCAAATGAAAACTCATCCCAAGGGAACGCGTGCTCGGGTGCTACTGACATCTGTGTTCGGGCCTTACGCACAGGATGACGAATTCGGCAGCCGGGCGATTAATCCGATGGAACTGTACCAGAACCAGGTAACGCGGGCACAGGGCGCGTTTTCGTTGCGCATGTTTCATCGCTCGTGGGGAATCATGCTGATCCAGGCGAATATCCCTGCGCCTTGCACCTTGCTCGATTTCCCGAGCCGCGAGGACTTTGCCCGCGAACTGACCGCGCAGGAATACGACATCGTGGGCATATCGTCCATCATTGTGAACATCGGGAAGGTGCGCGAGATGTGCCGGATGGTACGGAAGCTTGCGCCGCAATCGGTGATTGTGGTGGGTGGGCACGTGGCGGCAATTCCTGGGATCGAAAAGATGATCGATGCGGACCATATCGTGAAGGGCGAGGGCATCTCGTGGATGCGGCGCTACCTGGGCGCGGATGAACAGGCACCCATTCAGCATCCGGCTATTGTTTCGGCGCTGGGGTCACGCATCATGGGGGTGAAGCTACCGGATGGTCCGGGCTCAACGGCTGCGACCATCATTCCTTCAGTCGGCTGCCCCATGGGGTGCAATTTCTGCACCACCTCGGCGTTTTTCGGCGGCAAAGGCAAGTTCGTCAATTTCTATGACACGGGCGACGAGCTGTTTGAGGTAATGAGGCGGGTGGAGACTGAGCTCCATGCCCACGCATTCTTCATGATGGACGAGAACTTTCTATTGCACCGGCCGCGAGCTATGCAACTGCTGGAACGCATGAAAGCGGCGGGCAAAAGCTGGGCGCTTTCTGTGTTTGCTTCAGCCAACGCGATTCGCAAGTACAGCATGCAGGAGCTGGTCGAGTTAGGTATTTCGTGGTTATGGATGGGACTGGAGTCGCCGCGCGCAGAGTACGCCAAATTGCAAGGGACGGATACCCGGCAGCTGACCCAGGAACTTCGCGAACATGGCATTCGGGTACTCGGCTCTACGATCGTGGGCTTGGAACATCACACTCCGGACAACATTGCGGCCGAGATTGAATATGCCATCGGCCACAACACAGACTTTCATCAGTTCATGCTATACACGCCAGTGCCGGGAACACCGCTTTTTCAGGAAATGGCCGAACAGGGACGGATGTTGC
>Ga0335078_10013525_pt1 | contig 12094 bp, 11 predicted proteins | sample Lox_Sample_32_FD_206711 | JGI IMG/M metagenome (GOLD analysis project Ga0335078, IMG submission 206711) | Soil microbial communities from Loxahatchee National Wildlife Refuge, Florida, United States - Lox_Sample_3.2 | ecosystem: Environmental > Terrestrial > Soil > Wetlands | place: USA... | reverse complement strand
GGACCTCCCCAGCTCAGACGCGTCACGATTAGCTGCGTAAGCATTCGCGTGCAGGGCGCGCTGGGCGTGCCGTCGGGAGCTTGAGGAGGTCCCGATGCCTATCGTAGGCGGGCTGGATATCCACCGGAAGCAGCTGACCTTCGACTATCTCGACACGGCGACGGGGGAGGTGCAGCGCGGCCAGATCGCCCCGGCTGACCGGGCGCGTCTGCGCGGGTGGCTGGCGCGGTTCGCCGGCCGTGACGACGTCGCGTTCGCGCTGGAGGGGTGTACTGGCTGGCGGTATGTGGCCGAGGAGCTGGCTGCGGCCGGCGTCGCGCCGCATGTGGCCGAGCCGGCGGATACCGCGTTCGCCCGCGGGCGCAAGCGGCACGCCAAGACGGACAAGACCGACTCGCGGCATCTGAGGGAGCTGCTGGCCGAGGGCCGGCTGCCGGAGTGCTGGATCCCGCCGTCGCGCATCCTGGAGTGCCGGGCGCTGCTCGAGCTGTATCACGATCTTCGGGCCGAGCACACCGCATGGGTGCAGCGCATCCACGCGGTGTTCTTCCACCAGGGCGCCCCGGCGCTGGGCGAGGGCGCGCTGCGCACCGGCGGTGACCTGGCCGCGCTGCGCGCGTCGGCCGCCGCGCACCTGTCCCCGGCCGGGCAGCTGCAGGTGGCCACCGCCCTGGCTGTGCTCACCGCCCTGGAGGCCCAGCTGGAGGTCTTGCGTCACCGGCTGCTGGCCGCCGCCCGGCACCTGACCGGAGCGAAGGTCCTCACCGGCCGGCTCTACGGGGTCGGCCCGGCCACCGCGCTGGCGCTGACCTGCTGGCTGGGCGGCGCCGGCCGGTTCTCCTCCTCCCGCAAGGCGGTCCGGTTCGCCGGGCTGGACGTCACCGTGTACTCCTCCGATTCCAAGCGCTCGCCCGGGCGGCTGTCCCGGCAGGGCCCGGCGGTGCTGCGCTGGACGGTGTATGAGGCCGGCAAGACCCATGCCCGCGCCTCGGCCCCGGACCACGACTACTACGCGCAGGTCAAGGACCGCAAGGACGGCAAGCGCGCCGCCCTGTCCGAAGCGCGCAAGATCGTCCGCCAGGCCTGCCACATCCTGGCCGAGCTTGGCGGCGACGCGCTCACCACTGCCTGAACCCCGGGCATCCCATCCATGGTGGCCCATCCTGGCGCGGCCGGCCGGGCCGGCGAGCCGGAGCCGAACTCACCCGATGGGGCATAACCGCGGCCAGCTCCCGCCAGTCCGCTGTCAGCCGCTCCCGGTCCTGCCGCGCAGGGCCAGGCGGACGGCCTGTATAGATTGAGCGGCCGCATCCCCCGCAGGCGGGAGGACACCCAATCAATCATCATGTCGCCGGGCGCAGCAAAAGCGCCCGCGGGCCTAGGTAAGCCTGGCTGCCTCCTCACCGCCCCCCGGTCCCGTCATGGAGCAGGTCACCCCCATCCACAGCACGAAAGGCCCCGCGCCAGCCCGAAACCGCCGCCCCCCGGTTCGCTCCCTTGCCCCCGGCCGCCAATGATCCGCTCCCGGGCAGCCGCGTCAAGGGCGCCTGCGGCGCCGCTACGCGGGCGCTGCGCGCCCCCTGACCCGGCAGCCCGCTCGCAGGAACCGGCAGCAATCAGGGCAACGGAGCACAGTGAAGCACGCCCTCAAACCGTAAACAGGCACCCCGGAATCACTTGCGTCACCGCGACGATGCAGGTAAGCGGACAGCGTCCGCGATCATGAACCCGGCCGGGCGGGCGCCGTGGGCGGATCACCCGGCCGGGAAGGCGGAGGACGCGGTTCGCCGAACCGCTTACTCTCCGGGTTGCGGTAGCCATCCGCCACGGTGACGGGCTCGGCAGGGGGCCGGGTGTTTTCCAGGGCGCGGCCCGCGGCATGGTCGCAGGGATCCGCCGGAAGGCGCGGCGCCCGTGCTGATTGCCGGGCGCCCGCCGGAGCCTCCGCTGGCAGCGCGCCGCCGGCGCCCCGGGTGGCTCGTCGGTGATCTCGCCCAGGTCAGCAGGGCGCACTGGGTCCGGATGGCACGGTCGGCGCTGGCCAGGGACCGGTCCGCTCCCAGCCCGGTCCGCTCCCAGCCCGCCCGGTCTCCGGCTGTCTTGTGATGGACCTGACGTATACCTGCGACGGACCCGGCGTGTACCTCGCCGGCCGGCGCAGGTGACGGCGGGAGGTCAAATATGAGCGTCACCTGCCCAGCCGCGACCATCTGGCCAGCTGGCGGCCGGGCTGAGTGCGCCGCTGAGCCGGCACGGCCCCGTCAGCACACACAACAAGAGACGACCAGCGAATCACAGACACGGTCGGCTCGATGTGGCTGGCGTGGTCCGGCCGTCACACCCCGGGCAGTTGTGAGTGCCGAAAACCTATGCCACCAGGCGATACTCACGAATCACGCCGTCGGCGCGGTCGCGCCGCTGGACCGGGAAATGGTCCAGGTCGGTGACGCGGTCGGGCAGCGGGCGGAGCGGCGCGGCTTGGTTCAGGGTGCGGTGCGGCCGGCGGGCGTTGTAGAAGTCCTCGTACTCGCGCAGGACGGTCATCAGGTGCCGTGGGTTCCAGACCGGGGTCCGGTCCAGCAGCTCTCGCCGGCAGCTGCCGGTCCAGCGCTCCATGGTCGAATTCATCCGCGGCGCCTGGACCGCGGAGCGGATGACCCTGACGCCGGTGGCCTGGAACACCGCGCCGGACGCGGCACTGAAGCTGGCATCCCGGTCATGCAGCACGAACTTCACCGGCGTTCGGGCGTCCTCCAGGTCCATGAGCAGGTTCCTGGCCTGCTGCACCACCCAGGCCTGGGCCGGGTGCTCGGTGGCGCCCAGAACCCGTACGCGGCGGGTGCCGTGCTCGATCACGGCAAGGACATAGACCGTGGCGCCGTTGAGCAGGCCGGCGGTGAAGAAAGTCCAGCGCCAGGATCCCCCGTGCCTGGGACCGCGGAAACTCCGGCCAGCCAGGCCCATCCCGGCGCGGCGCCGGGTCGATCCCCGCGCTCTTGAGGATCTGCCACGCAGTGGACGGCGCCACGGTGACGCCGAGCCCGGCCAGCTCGCCGTGGATCCGCCGGTAACCCCATGATTCATTCTCCCGCGCCAGCCTCAGCACCACCGACCGCACGCTGCGGCCCGTCGGCGGCCGGCCGGACTTTCCCCGGCGCGACCGGCGCGCCCGCCGGCGGCGGCCGGTGTCGCGGTGCCAGCGCAAGACCGTGCCCGGGGTCACGATCAGCCGCATCGGGGCGAGGCGCCCGATGGGGCAGCGTCCCGGCGAGCAGCGCCAGCCACGCCCGGTCCAGCCACGTCAGACGCGAATGAGCCCGAGGATGCTCGCGCTCGGCCACGGCGAGCTGATGGCGCAGCATCAAGATCCCGGCGTCCTTCCACCACGACTCGCGGCGCGACAAGCCCAGAAGCGACACGACCCGGGTAACCATCACGAAGACCAGTTTCAAGCCCACAAGCCGAAGATCATCGCACGCCCGGCGGGGCCAGGACCTGCCGGCCACGTGCCGGACAAGGGACCGAGCCGCCGGCGTCCAGAGAACGCATCTGCCCAGGTGGCACAAGTTTTCGGCACCGACAAGATCAGCCTGGCCAGCCGGCAAAATCCTGGTCAGCAATCCCTCCAGAAGAGCTGCACCCATAGTCCGCCGACGGTATGGTGACGGCGCTGGGCGGCCAGCGACTGGCGAATTCTTATCGGTTTCTTATTCGGTGAGTGTTGAGGCATGCGACGTTCTGCCGACGCGCTGGCACGACCGGCTGAACCCAGCGTGCCTGCGGCGGCGGTCCGGTTCGTCCTGGCCGGGTTGCGGAGGCTGGGTGGTGACTGCGGGGCTCTCACTCTCCGGGCTGGCTTGCCGCCTGCATCTGTGCTTGCGGACAACTCTGCTCGTGTCCCGACAGTGCACCTGGGCAGGCTATGGCAGCTGGGCATCGCCGAGACGGGTGATCCGTGCCTGGGTGTACGGGTGGCCAGCCAGTGGCGCTTCGGCCGGTTCCATTTGACGGATTACCTGTTCGGGACCGCCCCGACACTTGCCGATGCGATTGCTGTCCTGGTGCGGTTCTCGCCCTTGCTCAACACCGCTGCCAACGACGTCAGGCTGACCTGGCAAGAATGCGGCGCCGCGACAGTGACCTGGCAGGTTTGCTCTGGTGATCCCGCCGTTGACGCGGTAGCCAGCCAGTTCGCGCTCGGGTCGGTGCTGTTTGCTGCCCGGCACGTGCTCGGCCGCGAGATCAAGCCCGTGCACCTGGGGCTGTCCTGTGCCGCGCCGCCCTGCTATCGCGAGCTAGCCGACAGTTTCGGCCCGCGTGAGATCGACTTCGGAGTCGGCTCCTCCACAATGACCGTTTCGGAGGCGGATCTGGCGCAGCCGCTGCCCAATGCCGATGCTCGGCTTGCCGCGATCTTGCAAGAGCAAGCAGCCGAAGTGATCGCGGCCCTGGCCGCCGTGCCACGGTGCGCCGATCGGCTCCGGCAGATCATAGCTGTGCATCTGGCCGATGACGGCCTGTCGCTGCCGATGGCGGCGCGGCAGCTGGCGCTGAGCCCGCGGGCCCTGCAGCGGCGTCTGGAATCCGAAGGTACCTGCTGGCGGGAGACGATCGATGCGGTAAGGCGTGATCGTGCTGTTTTGCTGCTGGGTGGCGGGATGAGCAGAAGGGCCGTGGCGGCGCGGCTGGGGTATCACGATGTGCGCGCGCTGCGTGGCGCGCTGCGCCGCTGGGAGACCGGCTCCGCGGGTTGAGCCGAGCCCGCAAGCTGGCGCGCTAGAACCGCCTCCGGGCGTGTCCGGGCCTCTCCGCGGGCGTGCGGACCCGGCGATACTAAGCGCTGGCTCACCGTTCACGGAGGGACTGCTCCAGATGAACGTCAGCGATCAGAAGATCACCAGCCGGTTCCCGGTGGGCTATTACCCGTTCCATCGAGATATCGCGCTGAACTTCCAGCTGAACCCATTCCGGAACTGGGCCGGTCCTGGACTAGTTCGGCTTGGCCGGTATCACCCCAATGCCGTTTAGAAGAGCGTGATCACCGGTGGAGGATCGGGCAATTCACCATTTCGGTCAGCCGCCACCGTAGTCACAACCCGTAACCAAACTCGCATGCCCAGACACGAACCCTGAGCCGGTCGCATCTCCGAGAGGTAACCATGACGCTTCTCTTCAACGACAAGTCCTTCTCCTTCGAGACGCTCCGGGCACTCGGCTACACCCCCTACGGTGGCGCCGACATCGGCGAGGTCACCAGCACGGCGAGCCTGATCCCCGACGGCGACAAGACCGCCTGGTACACGCAGTGGCGGGCGCTCGCCGACCGGGTTCACGCCGACGCCGACCGCAGCGCCGCCGAAGGTCACCTTGTCAGCGCCCGCGAGTCCTACCTGCGGGCCAGCAACTACTACCGGGTGTCCGAGTTCTACCTGCGCGCCGGCCCAGCCGATGACCCTCTCGTCCGCGAAGTGGGCCAGCTCTCCGTCGACGCCTTCGCCCGCGCCGCGCAACTGATAAACCCCGCGCCAGAGCGGGTGAGTTTCCCTTACGAGAACACCACGCTGCCCGGGTGGTGGATACCAGCAGAACCCGGCAGCCCCCATCCCGGCGGCCCCGACGGCCCCCGGCCCACGCTTCTATTTCACGGCGGCTTCGATAGCACCGAGGAGGAACTGTACTTCACCGGCGGCGCGGCCGCTGCCCGGCGCGGCTACCACGTGCTTGCCTTTGCTGGCCCCGGACAAGGCAGCGCCCTTCGTGACCAGAAGCTGCTGTTCCGCCCGGACTGGGACGCCGCCGTCACCCCTGCTGTCGACTGGCTCTTGGCGCGCCCGGACGTGGATCCCGACCGGATTGCACTCATGGGGATGAGTTTCGGCGGCTTGCTCGCGCCCCGGGCCGCCGCGACCGAGCATCGTGTGGCCGCCCTGATCGCGTTCGACGGCCTCTACTCGTTCGCCGACGCGGTGCACCACCTGGTCGGGCCCGAGATCATGAAGCTCATCGGCGACGGCCTTGAGACAAGCGACACCAAGGCAAACGTCCTCCTCGAGGAGATTATGACCTCCGGAACCTCGGCTTTCGGCGAGGCCCTCCAGTGGGCCACGTGGGTCTTCGGAGAAGAAAGCCCCGCGGCTGCCCTCCGCGCCTTCGCCCCCTACACCCTCGAAGGCTACGCCCCCCTGATCACCTGTCCCACGCTCGTCCTCGACGGCGAGAACGACCCCGGGCACGCGTCCCAGCTCTACGAGGCTCTCTCCTGCCAGAAGACCTACCACCTTTTCCCCGCGGCAGAAGGAGGCGGCGAACACTGCCAGGCAGGGACACTGTCCAGGTTGCACCAAGTGGTCTTCGACTGGCTCGATACGGTCCTCGCCACGCTGAACACTTGACGCTCCTCCACGGAGATCGTCGTGTCTCTTACCGCCTTGCTGTTTCGCGCTGCCTCACACCAAACAGTCGGCCACGCGGCAGATCGGCCGCGGCAACCAGAGAGACTCGGTCACCGGAGGGCATCACCTGCTGACCGTCGCCTCATTGAGTCCTCACCAGCGCGTCGAGGTTCGGTGTCGGCCGGCCGGTCCGCTGGATGGCCTCCCGGAGTTCGCGGGCGAGCGCGTGCATCTCGTCGGGAGCGGCGCGGCTGTGCGCCCCGAACCAAAGTTCGCCGCGGGGGCTGGCAAGAACCCGGTGCCAGTAGCGAACTGCGAAGGCAGTGGGCATGCGGAGGTAGAGCCACCGAAGGTTCGCCGGGATCTGCGCATGGTCCAGCGCCTTAAAGGCATCTCGCGTCGCGCGCACCATCAATCGCAAGGTGCCGGTATCGGCTGCGAGTGCCGCCGGATTGGTGTCGAACCGGTATAGCGCGAATCCGATCGGAACCACGAATGCGCTGTGACCGAGCATCCAGCCGCCGATGTCGGCGCTGACACTGGTCGGGAATCCGGCGTCTGCGAAGATCGTCTGCAGTCGGCGGATCCGGGCGGTTGAGGCCCCGTCTGCCTCCCCGAGCATGGTCTTTTGCTGGTGAATCAGCACGTACCTGATGGTCGCCCCGTCCCGGACGCCGCCGGCCGCAGGAAAGCCGAAGACCGCTCGTTCGCCGAGTGCCCGCGCAAGTTCGGGTTGGTGTCCGGTCGTGTTGCCGAAGAAGAGCACATCCGGGCGATCTTCCATGTCGAGAAGGAGCGCAAGCGTGCTCGCGACCTGGTCAGAGCGGACGGGAACCAGCGCGAGGTCGTAACGGCCGCCTCGTGAGAGCTCACCCAGAACGGGAAGCGAGATCTCCGTGCGCTGCCGGGAGCCGGCGTCCTCCAGCACCAGTCCGTGCGCTTGAAGGTCCGCGAGTCGCTGTCCTCGCGCCAGGAGGACCACATCGTGTCCCGACCGGGCCAGCCGGTCACCATAGATACTGCCGATCACTCCGGCGCCGACAACGATGATTCTCATCGATTCGCTCGGTCTCCTTCGCGGTTCGAGCCTCGTTTCGGTGCCAGACAGCCCCCCTGCACATACGGCGACCTCGTGGAGGATCGTCAAGTGCCGAGCGTGGCGAGGACCGTATCAAGCCAGTCGAAGACCACCTGGTGCACCCCGGACGTCATCCCGTCCTGGCAGTGCTCACGTGGCCGGGCGGGGCCAGCAGTTCGTCGAGCCGGTCGAACACGCGCTGCTCGAACAGCAGCATCGCGCCGAACTCGCAGTGTTCGCCTGCGCCTTCGGCGGCGGAGAACGCGATGAGTTCTTTCTGGCAGCGCAGGGCGTCGTAGATGCGCTGTGGCTCTCCGTGGAAGAACAGGTCGTCTTCCGGGTCGAGGACCAGGGTGGGGCAGGTGATCTGGCCGGCCAGGCCTTCCATCGTGTAGGCCTGGAATTTGCGCAGTCCGTCGATCGGGGTGGCGGCGCCGAAGGTCCACACGGTGTTGGCGAACTGCCAGCGCAGGAAGGCGCTGTGCTGGGCGGCACTGGCCGCGGCTTGCTCGGCCTCAGCGTCGCGGCCCTCGGCGAACGGTTCGGCGATCGCGGGGGGCAGGCCGCGCACGATGGCGCTGCCGTAGTCGTAGAGACCGTCGTTGAGCACCAGGGCCGCGATGCGGTGCTCGAACGCGGCCGCCCGCGCGGCGAGGTAGCCGCCGAAGCTGGTGCCCATCAGCACCAGCCGGCTCGGGTCCGCCTCGGGCCGGGTCAGCGCGTAGTCGACGACGGGGGTGACGACTTTCTCCCAGTCCGGGCGGAACACCAGGCCCTGCAGCCGCCGGGCGGTTCCCTGGCCGGGCCCGTCGAAGGCCAGCACGTGGTAGCCGCGGGCCAGCGCGCCGGGGACCACCATGAAATAGCACTCTTCCAGGGTGGAGTCGAATCCCGCGTGGAAGATGACCGTCGGGCGGGGCGCCGCGGCGCCAGCGGCGCAGAACAGGTATCCGGGCAGGGTCGTGCCCTCGTACGGAATCGCCACCGGCCGGGCCGGGGGGTCCAACACGGCGGCGGCCGTGGCGAAGGTGTCCCGGGACAGCGCCGCCAGCCGCGTCGACTCGGGGTCGTGGTCGGGGTCGCGCCGCCGGTAGAAGTCAGCGGCCCGGTAGTAGTTCGAGGCGCGCAGCAGCGCGGCCCGCGCGCTGACGCGGTGACCGGCCGCCAGCGCGGCCTGGCCGATCCCGTGCACCCGCGCGGCAAGAGCTGCCCACTGGCGGCTCCACGCCTCTTCATCACCGTCGGGAATGCGCCCGCAGGTGACCAGGACCTCGCCCAGGTCGGCGCCGCCCTGGACGGCGTACCCGGCCGTCCGCAGCGCCTCGAAGGCGAACGACCTGTCCTCGAACAGGAACTTCACGATGCTCTCCCTCGCGGCCGATCACGCCAGGATCATCCGCCGCCGGGCGGCCTGTTTCGCAGCGCCACGAACTCCCATGGTGGACGGGACGGGAATCCGGGATCAAGGCCGGATACCTGATCGGATCAATTAGGATTACTGATTGATGACGAAGGATGTTGAGCTCCGCCAGCTGCGGATATTCCTCGCCCTCGCTGATGAGCTGCACTTCGGGCGCACCGCCGAGCGCCTGGGTATCTCCCAGCCAGGGGTCAGCGAGGCCGTCCGCGTCCTCGAGGCCCGGCTTGGCGCCCGGCTGTTCGAGCGCACCAGCCGGCGAGTCCGCCTCACCCCGATAGGGGACGAACTCCGGCGCCAGGTGGCACCGGCTTGCCAGGCGCTCGACACGGCGCTCGCCGGCACCCGCGACCTGGCGGTCGGCGTCGCCGGCCCGCTGCGGATCGGCATCACCCCCGTCACCGGCGGGCCCGCGCTCGACCACCTCGTCGGGGCCTTCCAGGCCGAGTGGCCCGGCTGCGCAGTGAGCTTCCACGAGATCGCAATGTACGACCCCTACGCCGCGCTGCGCCGCTGCGAGATCGACGTGCTCGTCAACTGGCTCGCTGGCAGCGAACCAGACCTCACCGCCGGGCCTGCCATCACCTGGCGCAACCGGGTCCTGGCCGTAGCCCGCGACCACCGGCTGGCCACAAGGGCATCAGTGGTTCTCGAAGACCTCAGCGACGAGCACGTCGCAGCGCTGCCGCCGTCCTTCCCCGCCGCCCTGGCCGACGCCATCATTCCGCCGCGCACCCCCTCAGGCCGGCCCATCCGCCGGACCCAGCCCGCGAGCAGCCTGCACGAGATCTTCGCGCTCGTCGCCCGCGGCGAACTCGTGCATCCCACAATGAGCGGCCTGACATTCCTGCGCGCCGACCTCGTGCTCGTCCCCATCGAAGACCTGCCGCCCATGCCCCTGGGCCTGATCTGGCGCACCGCCTGCGAAAACGCCAAGATCCGCGCCCTGGCCCAAACCGCCCGCTCCATCCGCCCCAACCCGCCAAGGAAACAACGGCCAGGTAACCTGCCGCCGGCCGGACAGGAGCCGTCAAGCCAGGGGCCGAAGAGGCCGGCACGCCGCCGATGGCAATCTGCACGCACGTCGGAGGCATGAGACATCTGATCACCAAGGTGGTGCGACCCCCGCTCGCGCTCCAGCCGCCAGCCAGGACAGGCAACGCCACTTTGAGCCGAGCAAAGACCACGCCCCGCCGGACCCCGGAACGCAGAACCGCCAAAAATGGATCGCCAGCGCGGCATAAGGACCAATCCGAGATCGGCGCCATAACGGCGGCTCGGCGAGCATTCTCCTCGACTTCAGGCGTCACTCAGCGTAAGGCCGAAGATCCAGTTTGCACTGAATCGCCCGCGGACGGACGATCGTTGTAGGAGCGGCATGGAGGTCTCATGAAAGGCATGGAGACGGGCGGCAATCGTGAGGCGTCCGAACAGCCTGCTGAGCGAATCGGCAGGAGGGTCAGCATTGAGGGCGATCCAGGGTGGGATCAAGCGCGTCGTGAACAGGGGAGGCTGGTGGTCCGCAGGCCGAGCGCCGACCCGGGTTTTCGCCTTCCTGGGAGGGCGTCAAGCCGACGAGGTCTGGCCACAGTGAGTTGACACTACGAGTGGACATCGGCGCCCCGACTTGCCCCTAGTGCCCGTCGTTCGCCACCTTATATAACGCATAGACCGATGATATGATCGGCTAATGCGGAGTGATGCGCCGAGGTTGTTGCCGATCCTGAGGTCGCAGCACCAGGCTGATCTGCTGACGATGTTGCTGCTCCATCCGGATGAGGAGTACACGATCGCTGATCTGGGGCGGCGGTTGTCGGTGCCGCAGTCGACGGTCAGCGGCGAGGTGCGGCGGCTGGCGGACGCGGACATTCTCGCCGTTCGGCCTGCTGGCCGGTCGCGGCTGGTGAGGGCGAACACTAGCTCGCGTCTGGCTGGCCCGCTCACGGATCTCCTCACGCTGACCTATGGCCCGCATGTGGTAGTCGCGGACGAGTTCGCAGGTCTTGAGGATGTGGTGCTGGTGGTCATCTTCGGGTCGTGGGCGGCGAGATACCAGGGGCAGCGCGGTCGGCTACCGAATGACGTCGATGTGCTGGTGGTAGGGACTCCGGACCGGGTCGCCATGTACGCCGCAGCCGAGCGTGCGGAGTCACGGCTGGGCCGGCCGGTCAACCCTATTGTCTGCTCGCCAGGGCAGTGGGCGGATCCGGCCGAGCCCCTTATCCGGGAGATTCAGTCCAGGCCTTACGTTCCTGTCATTGACCGGGCTGCTGGCGTGGCGGGAGGGGTCGCATGACCCGGTGGCAGCGAGGTGAGGCTGAGATTGAGCGGATGCTCGCAGGCGGCGAGCTTGAGGTACTGACCGGTGCAGCCGCTGACGGTCAGCCGTGGCTGTCGAAGGCGCGCCGGACGCTCAGCACGGCGGCTGGCGCCGCCGACACCGACCCGGATAGCGCATTCACGCTCGCCTACGACGCAGCACGGTTCGCTTGCACCGCTTTGCTCACACAGCAGGGACTGCGCGCGACCACGCGGGGCGGGCATTACGCCGTCGAGGTTGCCGTCAGAGGTCAGTTCGGCGCCGCGTTCGACCGGTACGGCGGACTGCGGCGGCAACGCAACGACATTGAGTACCCGATGAACGCTGCCGCCCGGCTTGCGCCGGGCGATGCCCGGTCTGCGATCGCAGTGGCAACCGAACTCACCAGCGCCGCGCAGCAGCTGCTGCCGCATCTCGGTCTCTTCAGCCAGGGGTAGCGGCCAGCGCCCCCTCACCGAACGACCGTGCATACGGACGCTGTCCGTGGCTGTCCGCAGATTTCCGGGCGCTCCCCAACTCCCGCACGGACATATAGATGACATGCATCGGGCTTGTGCGGCTGTTGGGCGGCTGAGCTGGTGTTGACTTCGCGCTGGGAGGACCTCCCCAGCTCAGACGCGTCACGATTAGCTGCGTAAGCATTCGCGTGCAGGGCGCGCTGGGCGTGCCGTCGGGAGCTTGAGGAGGTCCCGATGCCTATCGTAGGCGGGCTGGATATCCACCGGAAGCAGCTGACCTTCGACTATCTCGACACGGTGACAGGGGAGGTGCAGCGCGGCCAGATCGCCCCGGCTGACCGGGCGCGTCTGCGCGGGTGGCTGGCGCGGTTCGCCGGCCGTGACGACGTCGCGTTCGCGCTGGAGGGGTGTACTGGCTGGCGGTATGTG
>Ga0335078_10013523_pt1 | contig 12095 bp, 7 predicted proteins | sample Lox_Sample_32_FD_206711 | JGI IMG/M metagenome (GOLD analysis project Ga0335078, IMG submission 206711) | Soil microbial communities from Loxahatchee National Wildlife Refuge, Florida, United States - Lox_Sample_3.2 | ecosystem: Environmental > Terrestrial > Soil > Wetlands | place: USA: Florida... | reverse complement strand
GCGCTCGCGGCTCGCGCGAGCGATTTCCCGGGTCTGGTAGTCACCCCACGCCAAAACCACGGCAAAGGCGATAAAGGCGAAGATGACGACGGAGATAACGATGACGTCGGTGATTGGCATGACTCGCTCCCTTTCCCAACATAAGCTTAAGGAAAGGGCGCCGGCCGGCCTTGATCTTGATCAAACGCTGCGCCGGGCGCGCTACAAATAGCCCGAGCTGTTGCAGGCGATGGCTGTGGGTCAGCTATGTCCCGGCACATCGGCGATCGCTCGCCACAATCAAAGTAGCCCACTATTCGTCCGTGGCGAATCCGGCTTGACGGCCGCGAGATGGACCCTGTAGCCTTCGTTGCGACGGTGCCCCGTTCGGGGCTCAAAAGGGAACGCAGTGAGGGCGGGGGCGCTGCCCGATGCTGCGGCTGCCCCCGCAACTGTAGGCGGCGAATCTTCCGTCATATGTCCACTGGGATCTCGGGTCCCGGGAAGGCGATGGAAGGTAGCGACCCGCGAGCCAGGAGACCTGCCGTCAGCCGTGGTCATGCGCGAGCGCTGTCGGTCGGGGGATACTGGCGGAGGGCGACCCAAACATCCGATGGATGGGCGGGACACCAAGTTCGCGGTGACGTGCCACAGGGCGTGCCACCCGAGGTGTTCCCATGCTTACCAGGATTACCGCCACGCGGTACAGCTACCGCTGCGCCGGTCGTGCATTCGCGCGTGTCGTTGTGCCGTTGCTGACATTATCGCCTTTGGCGGCCTTCGCGCAGGATGCGCAGCAAGCCTCCGACCAGCCGGTTCAATTGCCGGCCATTTCGGTTACCGTGCCGCCGGTCTCAAAGCCGACAAATCAGGCGGCGAGCAACTCGGTCGTCGTCAGTCCGACGACGGTGCCCACGCCGACCGTTCAGTCGGCAATTGCGGTGTCCGTGATCACCGCGGCCGACATCGAAAGCCGGCAGCTGCGCACCGTTCCCGACGTGCTCGCGACCGTGCCCGGTCTCAATGTCGTGCAGTCCGGCGGTCCGGGCAACCACACCTCCGTTTTCATCCGCGGCACCAATTCCAATCACGTCAAGGTGCTGATCGACGGCATCGATGTTTCTGATCCCAGCAGCCCCCCGGGGTCGTTCGACTTCGGGCAACTGCTGGCCGGCGACATTGAACGCATAGAGATCCTGCGCGGTCCGCAGAGCGGCCTCTACGGGTCGGACGCGATCGGCGGGGTGATTTCGATCACCACCAAGAGCGGCAATGGTCCCCCGAAAGTGACGCTGTCGACAGAGGGGGGATCATTCGGCACGACCAACGAGCGCGCCAGCCTGAGCGGTTCGCAGGCGGATTTCAATTACGTCTTCAACGTCCAGCATTTCCAGTCGGCTTCGACGCCGGTGACGCCGTCATACGACCTCGCGCCGGGCGAGCAAAGAAACAACGATTTCTATGACAACTGGACCTATTCGACGAAGCTCGGCTACAAACTCACCGACACTCTCGCCGTCAACGTGGTGGGCCGCTATACCGATTCGAAGCTGCACTATACCAACGACGACTTCGTGGACTATTTTCCGTTGAGCTTCGCCGAGCCTATTCAGAGCCAGCAAGTCGACCATCAATTCGCCGGACGCGGCGAACTCGTCTGGACGCCGTTCGCCGGGTTCAAGAACTTCTTCGGCGTGAACTATATGAATTCGCGGACCTGGAACTTCGATCCGAACATGGACACCGGCCTGCCGTCGCCCGCCGTGTTTCCGCCGACCGTCAACCTGGGCACGCGCGTAGAGGAGGACTATCGCGGCGAACTGCAAGTGGCGCCGGGACAGCTGCTTCTTTTCGGCGCCCAGGACCAGAACGAGACGCTGCGCACCAATTCGAGCAGCGTCATCGATCCGATTACTTTCGATGAAACGTTTTTTACGACGAATGCGGAACGGCGAAACGACGCCGGATGGCTCGAGCTGCAGAATCAATTGACCAAGCAGTTCTATTTGGTTTCGAACGTGCGCTACGACGTCAACGAAGATTTCGGCGATCATGCGACCTTCCGCCTGGCGCCGGTCTATATCGTTCCGCAGACCGATACCAAGCTGAAGGCCAGCTACGGAACCGGCTTCAAGGCGCCGTCGCTGGAAGACCTTTACGTGAATTTCCTGCCTTTCTTCGTGGCCAATCCCAACTTGAAGCCGGAAGAAAGCACGGGCTGGGACATCGGTTTCGAACAGCCGATCGCAAACGACCGTTTCCGGTTCGGCTCCACCTATTTCCACAATGACATAAGCAACCTCATCGAGACGGTCACGACCCCCACCCCCGGAATCGAGAGCCTTGGAAACATAGACAGCGCCTCGACCTACGGCTTCGAGAACTTCGCAGGTTGGCAGGTCAACAGCCGTCTCAACCTGCGCGCCGACTACACCTACACGATCGCGCTGGCGGACTCCACGCCCGGATGTACTTCTCCGCCTTGCGCCGGGCAGGAACTGCTGCGGCGGCCAAAGAACAAGGCGTCCTTGACGGCGAATTGGCGCGCGACCAGCCGGCTCTCGCTGTCGTCGACGCTGCTCTATGTCGGTTCGTGGTGGGATCTAACACGCCAGACCACGGCGCCGGACGGCTTCAACGCCTACGTCAAGGCACCAGGCTTTACCACGGTCAATCTTGCGGCGAACTACGCGCTCCGCGACGATGTCACCTTGTTCGGGAGGATCGATAATCTGTTCAACGCGCAGTACGAGGATCCGCTCGGCTATATGCGTCCTGGGTTCGGGGCTTATGCGGGCATCCGGTTCACCGTCGGCGGCTCGTCATCGAGCGCGGCAGCGCCGGCCGCGGCACCCGTCGCCGGTGCAGCACCGCCAAGCCCAACGCCGCGCAGCCAAGGCGCGATGTGACGACCGATCTTGCCGAATTCTTCACCGAGATGGCCACCGACACCGAGGGTGCATCGGGCCGGCGCGGTGGTATGCACATTTGTTGACATTGTCATACTCGATATGGCACGCTTGACCTTCCTCGCCGGATGACACGGGGCATCGCTGGCGGGAAGGGGGAGTACGCTTGTTCGCCGCCGACCACTGTCGGGCCGGGCGGGTTCACGCCTTAGGGCCGTGGTCGGGTTCCGTCTCCCCCTGAACGGGGGGTCTTCATGTTGTCGCGTGCGCGGTCGCTCGCGCTGACCTCTACCGCGATCGCGTCGGTTTGCGCTGCGGCGTTCGCGCAGACGCCGCCGCATTCGCTTTTGCCGAGTGAGCAGACGCCGGCGGCGATCACCCCGGCGCCTTCGTCGCCCGCGGGCGGGCGCCGACCAGCGATCGCCGGCATGGCCCGGGACGCCTCGGGCGCCGCGCAGCTTCCAACCATTACGGTATCCGGCCGGCCCGCACGCAAGCCCAAGCCCCGCGCCCGCGCCCCGAAAAGCGCGACTGCCAGATCCACCGTGCCGGCCGCGGCATCGACCTCGCCCTACCAGACCGGCGCACCCAACGTGGCGGGCGGCGCGGCAGTCGTCCCACAACTGGCGAGCCAGATGACGGTGAGCGGCGCGGACCTCAACGCGCGTCCGATCACGCGTCCCGGCGAGATCGTCGAAGCGGCGCCCGGCCTGATGGCGATCAGTCATGCCGACGGCGGCAAGGCCAATCAATATTACCTGCGCGGCTACAATCTCGACCACGGCACCGACATGGCGACCTTCATCGACGACGTGCCGATCAATCTGCCGACCCATGCCCACGGCCAGGGCTACACCGATCTCAACTTTCTCATCCCGGAAACGATCGGCGGCATGGATATCCGCAAAGGGCCCTACTTCGCCGACGTGGGCGACTTCTCCAATGCCGGCACGCTGTCGATCAATCTGCGCGACAGCATCCCGCAGAGCATCGAGTCGGTCAGCATCGGCAGCTTCGGCTACGACCGTTATCTGGCGCTCGGCTCGACGAGGCTCGGCGCCGGCTCGCTGCTCTATGCCGGCGAATTGAACACCTATGACGGTCCCTGGACCAATCCCGACGACATGAAAAAATTCTCCGGACTCGCGCGCTACACGCAGGGCACCGCGACCGACGGCTATTCGCTCACCGGCATGGCCTATGCCAACACCTGGAACTCGACCGACCAGGTGGCGCTGCGGGCATTCACGACCGGACAGATCGGGCTTTTCGGCGCGCTCGACCCGACCGACGGCGGCGACTCGAGCCGTTTCTCGCTGTCGGGCCGGGTGGCGCAGTCCACCGATGACGGATCGTGGAAGGCGAACGCCTATCTGGTCAAATACGAGATGGATCTGTTCAACAATTACACCTGGGGTCTGACGGATCCGACCAACGGCGACCAATTCCACCAACACGACAATCGCCGCTATGGCGGCGCCGGTGCCGCGCGCACGATCGACGGCATGTTTGCCGGTCGGCCGACCGAGACGGTGTTCGGCGTGCAAACGCGCTATGACGACATCGACGTGGGCTTGAGCGACACCGTGCGACGGCGATTGCTGTCGAACACCCTTCTCGACCACATCGACGAAGGCAGCGGCGCGATCTTTGCCCAGAATACCGTGCACTGGACCGACTGGCTGCGTACCACCGCGGGCTGGCGCGGCGACGCGTTCGCGGCGTCGGTCGATTCGATGCTGCAGCCGGCGAATTCCGGCCATCCCAAGCAGGCGATCGGCAGCCCGAAATTCACCGCAGTATTCGGTCCGTTCGATAAGACCGAACTCTTCGTCGGCGCCGGTATGGGCTATCACAGCAACGACGCGCGCTCCACGACGGTGACTGAAGTGCCCGGCGAGCCAACCACGCCAGAGGGCTCCTCGCCGTTTCTCGTGCGCTCGGACGGTGCGGAGGTCGGCGTACGGAGCAAGGCGATCGGGGGCCTCGACAGCTCGATCAGTCTTTTCTATCTGCACCAGGATTCGGAATTGTTCTTCGACGGCGACACCGGGGACACCGTGGCGGGCCTGCCCAGCCAGCGCACCGGCATCGAAATCACCAACGATTACCGTCCGGTATCCTGGGCGCATATCGACGCGGATCTTGCGCTCACGCGCGCGCGGTTTCTCGGTTACGATACCGCCCAAGCCGCGCTCTATCAGTCGCTCGCCGGCTATGCGCAGGCGCAAATCGGCAACGCGCCCGGCAATTACATCTACAATGCACCGTGGATGGTGGCGTCGGCCGGCCTCACGCTCGGCGAACACACCGGCTGGTTCGGCGCGCTGCGCTGGCGCTACATCAGTTCGCGGCCACTGACCGAGGACGGCGTTTTCCAGTCGCCGCCGTTCAATGTCATCAATGCCGGCGTCGGCTATCGCTTCGACAACGGTTGGCGCATCCAGCTCGACGCCCTCAATCTGCTCAACTCGACGGCCGACCAGGCGACCTACGCCTACGGCTCGCTGCTGACCACCGATGCGCTGTTCGCCATGTGCTATCCGACGCCGAAAATTCCGGCGGCGGTGTGCGCCAACGGCGTGATGGATTACGTGTATCATCCGCTGGAGCCGCTGGCGTTTCGACTCACGCTGGCCGGGCCGCTGGAAACGATCTCTACGATCGACATTCCGGCCATGGCCACCGAGATGAAGCGGAACTTGCAGGTCACTTCAGTTCGGGCGGCGAATTACGATTGGACCGGGTTTTACGTCGGTGCGCATGTCGGCGCGGCGCGGCCGAGCGGCCGTGCAAGCACCATCAACACGGCAAGCGGCGCCGCATCCGCGCCCATCTATGGCAGTCCGCCGGATTGGCAGGGCGGGATACAAGTCGGCTACGATTACATGACGCCGTCGCGTCTGCTGATCGGAGTAATGGGGGAGGTGTCTTCGGGCGGCAGCAAGGCTGTCACGACCATCGATGCTTCCGGCACCAGCACCGGCCGGCTGACCGTCTTCGACACCGAAACGCTGCGCGCGCGCCTTGGCTACGCCGTCAACAATGTCCTGCTTTACGGCACCGGCGGCTGGGCCTGGTCGAGCAATCAATACATCCGCACGCAATTGACCGGCACGCTCAATCTTGCAACGGCGGGGACCGACGAGGCGGTCAACAAATATCTGGGCGGTTGGACTGCGGGCGCGGGAGTGGCGGTGGCATTGGCGCAAGATTGGAACGCGTTTGCCGAATATCGCTACACGGATTACGGCACATCCACGATCGCGCTGCCGTTCTCGCAGCTTTCCACGACTGCGACGACCGCCGTGAGCGCGCTCGATGTCGGCGTCAACTACAAATTCGATTGGGCGCGCGGCCGCCGATAGGCTCGCGATTGTTCGCCAAAGCGTTCGCGCTACTGCCGCTGCACCTGCACCGTGACGTGCGACAGGGCGCGAAAGCGTTTGAGCAGCGATTGATAATAATCGGCGCCGCGCTGCTGCCGCGTGGCGACCGACAAGATTGCGCCCAGATGACCGGGGCCGAGCCGCCACAGATGCAGGTCAGTCAATCGGTCGCCATCGGCCTCGACCATCGCACGCATGCGCTCGGCCATGCCGCGGTCCGGATTCATGTCGAGCAGGATGGCGCCGGTGTCGCGAACGAGCGTGTAGGCCCAGGCCGCGATAACCGCCGCACCGGCCAGACCGACGACCGGATCCATGAACGTCCAGCCGAGAGCCCACGCGAGCGACAGGCCGACGATGACCAGAAGCGACACTGCCGCGTCGGCCAGCACGTGAACGATCGCGGCGCGCATGTTGTTGTCGCGCCGCGCGGCGGCGTGTGCGGGTTCGTGTTCGGCGAACGCGACCTCGTGGGTTTCGCCGCAGCGCTCTAGCGACAGACGCGCGGTGAAGGCGTGCGGCTCGGGAATTTCATCGAGCGATTCGAGATAGCCGCCGCGCGCGGCGAGCGCGAAGCGTCTGCGCGCGCCGCCCGTGCGCACCGTTTCAAGCGTGACGTCCTCGGCGCGAAGGTCCAAGCCGGCGCAGCACAGCCGAAAGCGCGGCGGCACGCCGTCCTCGAAGATTTCCAGCGTCAGCGGACCGGCGCCGGTTTGCAGGGAATGGACCTGGTCGTGCTCGTGGTCGTGCTCGACGCGATTGCGGCCATGGCCGTGATCATGATCGTGGCCGCCGCTGAGCAAAAGGACGCTGGCGACGTTGACGACCAGGCCGAGCGCGGCGATCGGAATGACCTCGCCGTAATGGATTTGAACGGGCCAGATGAAGCGGGTGAGCGCCTCGTAGCCGATCAACAGCGCGATCATCGCCAGGATGATGGCGCTGGTGAAGCCGGCGAGGTCGCCGAGCTTGCCGGTGCCGAAGGAGAAGCGCGGGTCGTCGGCGTGCCGGCGGGCGTAGCGGTAGGCCAGTGCGGCGAGCAGCAGCGCGCTCGCGTGCGTGGACATGTGCATGCCGTCGGCGACCAGCGCGATCGAGCCGAACAGCAGTCCGCCGACGATCTCCGCCACCATCATGACGCTGCACAGCGCGATCACCATCCAGGTGCGGCGCTCGTTTGTCTCGTGGCCTTCGCCGAGGAAGACGTGGCTGTGCGCAAAGCTGTCCGCCATGGCCGGTCCCGCGCTGCCGCGCGCCGTCACTTCAGGTAGGCCTGCACGGCTTCGATCAGCTCTTCGGCGCCGCGCGTGCGCTCGGCATCCTTGACCGGATCGACCACGTGCAGCCGGATGTGGTCCTCGATCACTTCGGTCATCAGGCCGTTCATGGCGCCGCGCGCCGCCACGATCAGGTGCAGTACGGTGGCGCAGCCTTTTTCCTCCTCGAGCGCACGCTCGACCGCCTCGATCTGGCCGCGGACGCGGCGGACGCGGTTGAGCAGCTTGAGCTTTTCGGTTTTCGTGTGCGACACGGTTTACGACCTCAGTGAAATAGGGTAGGGGGTATGGTATAGACGCCGGTGCGCGATGTCCAGCATGGCGACGGGGGAGAGAGCGTATTTGGCGGAGACTAGCACTTGCCGATGGGATGGCGTTGGGCTGGAGTCGGGCCTTCGGCGCAAGCCGCCGTCACGCTATTGTCGCGGTTGAGATGGCAGCAAGTGTGTTGCGCTTGCGTGGCGTCTGGTGTGGGGTTGGGCGGCGATGCGGGGATCATTCGTCGTTGCGGCAGGACTGATCGGACTGACCGCGGCCGCCAAGGCTGCGGACCTGGATTCAGTTCTGCCGACCAAGGCGCCGCCGCCAACGTCCGCTTTTGACTGGACCGGCTTTTACGTCGGCGTCCACTACGGCTATGCGGGTGGGTCTTCGCGCTGGTCGGCCAATCAGGCGGGCGCGCCGATGCCGAGCCTTGCCGGTTCGCTCGATATGTTCAATGCATTCGACGCGTCCGCGGGAACCGGCAGCTACCTGCATGGATTGCAAGGCGGCTACAATTACATGCTGCCCTCGCGCCTCGTCGTCGGCGCCGAGGCGGATGTGTCGTTTCCAAGCCTGCTCGCCGGCAGCGAGATATTTTCCACGCCGCTGAGCGGGACGGCGAGCTACCGGGACCAGGTCGAGTTCTCCGGCACCCTGCGCGGACGCATCGGTTACGCCCCGGGCAACTGGCTCTTCTACGCAACCGGCGGTTTCGCTTACAGCTATGACCAGTTGACCAGAACGCAGCTCGCCGGCACCCCGGCGGGCGGCACTGCGCATCCGGGCACGGTGGAAAATCTCTACATTGTGCCGCGCGTCGGCGGCGCGGTCGGCGCCGGCGTCGAATACGCGCTGTCGCCGCGATGGATGGCGCGGCTCGAATATCTCTACACCGGCTACGGCTCGCACAGCGTCACGTTTCCGGCTGCCGACCAGCGCTTCACCGCCGACCTCTCCGTGCAGACCGTGCGCGCCGGCCTCGACTATAAGCTCGGCGAGAACGGCATCGATGCGGACGTGTTCACCAAGGGCACGACGCCGCTCGACCTCGACTGGTTCGCCGTGCACGGCGAGACGACCTTCATCGAGCAGTACGCGCCGCCGTTCCGCGCTCCCTATAGCGGAGCGAACAGCCTCTTCGGCAACCAAGGCCGCGAGAGTTGGGACGAGTCGCTGAGCGTGGGCTTCAAGCTATGGCAGGGCGCCGAGTTCTGGGTCGATCCGGAAGTCGACCAAGGTTTCGGCCTGAGCAACACCGAGGGCATAGCCGGCTTCACCAACGGCGCCGCCGGAAAGGTCGGGGCTGCGGTGCCTTACCCACGCGTCCAACGCTACTTCCTGCGGCAAACCATCGACCTCGGCGGCAAGAGCGAGAAAGTCGACGGCGCAGCCAACCAATTCGCCGGTTCGCAGACCGCCGACCGGCTGGTGATCACAGTCGGCAAATTCGCCGTCACGGACGTGTTCGACAAGAACAAATATGCGACTGACCCGCGCAACGATTTCATGAACTGGGCGCTGGTCAATACCGGCACGTTGGACTATGCCGCCGACGCCTGGGGCTACAGCTACGGCGCGTCCGTCGAGTGGTATCAGGGCGACTGGACGCTGCGCGGCGGGCTGTTCGATCTTTCGATCGTTCCCAATAGCATCGAGCTCGATCCGACATTGGATGAGTTTCAGTGGATCGGCGAAGTCGAGCGCCATTACGACGCGTGGGGCCATCCCGGCAAGATCGCCATCACCGGGTTTTTGAGCCGTGGGCGCATGGGCACCTTTGCGGATGCGATTGCGCTGGCGCAGGCAACCGGCGGCACGCCGAGCACGGCCGCCGTCCGGCAATATCGCAGCCGCCCCGGCCTGTCGGCGAATCTCGAACAGGAAATCACGTCCGATCTCGGCGTCTTCATGCGCGCCGGCTGGGCCGATGGCGCCGTCGAGCCGTACGAATATGCCGACATCGACCGCACCGCGGCGGCCGGGTTGCAGTTGAAGGGGACGCAATGGGGCCGCCCAACGGACACCTTTGGCCTCGCTGGCGTCGTCAACGGAATTTCCGCCGAGCATGAGGCCTATCTCAACGACGGCGGGCTCGGCATCCTGGTCGGCGACGGCAAGCTGCCGCATCCCGGCGCCGAACAGATTGTCGAGACCTATTACGCGTTCCCGATCTACGCCATGACCGCGACGCTCGATTATCAGTTCATCGTCAATCCGGCCTACAACGAGGATCGCGGCCCGGTTTCCGTGCTCGGCGCGCGCCTGCACTATCAGTTCTGACGGCCGCCGAGCGCGCGATGGCTCACGCTCCCGTCTGCGCTACTTGGCGTCGATCACGATCGGGGCCGTCAGCACGAGCCGCCTGTTGGACGAGAGAACGGCGTCGACCGTCACGGTCCAGTTTCCCGGTTCGGTAAGCTCAATAGCCTCGACATGCCACTCGCCGTCGGGGTCTTCCACGGCGGGTTGCGTTGTCGGCTTGCCGCCGGGCGCCGGCGCGGTCAGCGTGAGGGTCACGTCGCGGGCCGCCAGCGTTTCCAGGTCATCATCGAGAAGATGAATGGTTACGCTTGCCGTCCCGACGCGGCCGGGTTCGATCATTACGTCCGCCATGCCGTGCTCGGAATGAATATGCTGAAAGGATGCGTCCGCGGGAATGGCGCCTTCGATCGCATGGTGCCCGGCGTGGCTTGCGGGCGCCAGGGTTCCCAGCACGGCGACGATGGCGATGACGAGCGCGCCAAGCGCCGCCTCGATGGCGGCATTGCGGAGAAGCGCGCGACGCGCGCTGTGCGCGACGGCCGCGCGCGGGTCTCCGACCAGCCGGGGCGTCAGCCATAAGCGGTTGACCGAGGCGATCGCGATCATGACCGCAAATAGCGCGATCTTGACCAGCAACAGCTGCCCGTAGCTTGTCTCTGTGAGCGCCGGAATGCTGCCCACGAGGTACCAGGAGTTGACGATACCGCTGAGCAATATGACGGCGACGCTGGCGATGCCCAAGGTCGAAAAGCGCAGCGTCGCAGTGCGCGCCACGGCGAGCGTCTCGTCCGTGCCGTTCATCGCCAACAGGAGCGCGAGCGGCGCGAGCGTTCCGACCCAGGTGGAAGCGGCGACGAGATGCAGCACGTCGGCCGTCGGATGAACCACGCCTTCGACGCCCCGGCCGCCGATGGCGTGGCCGGCAAAGGCCAGCGATCCCACGAAGGAAGCGGCTACAAGGATCGCCGCTGCCTTGAGCCAAGCCGGCGTTGCTGCCTTTGCCGACAGGAGGGGAACGAACAGTCCGGCGAGAACGCAGGCCACGGCGAGACGGGCCAGCCAATCGTTGCCGAAATCGGTTTGCCACAGCACGGTCCAGAGCACGCCTTGCGACAGCACGTCCTTAACCGGCTGTCCGCTCATCGAAGCAGCGGTCAGCACCAGCCATGCGGCGCCGGACAGCACGGCAAGCCCGAGACTGCTCCATGCGATCCAGCGAAGCCGTGAGCAAAGCGCCGCGGCCATGGTCGTTTCATGCGTCTTGCGCAATGCCGGCGCGGCAATGAAGACGACAAAGAAAATCACGCCCGCGGCGAGGACGCTCGCGGCAAAATGCACGGCGCGCGCGTAAAACAGCGGATCCGTCACGTCTTCCTCTCGCCCGCCGCTTGCGCGCGCGGATCCCGCTACCGGCCGCCGACGTGGAAGGTGTAGCTTCCCTGTGTGGTGTGGGTGTCGACCGAGAGCGCGTGCCAGTGGACGTGGTATGTCCCCGCGCCCGCGGCCTTGATGGTCACGCGCATCGTGTTGCCGCTGATCTGCGGCTTGCCCTGATCGATCCGCGCCCCGCTGGGCCCGGTGACTTGAACGGTGCTGAACGCCGGCTCCAGCTTCTGCGTGAAGGACAGCGTGAGTTCGTGCGGCGCGGCCGACACGGTGCTGCCGACCAGCGGGCTGGCGTGATCGAGGAAGGCGTGCGCCTGCGCAGGGGAAGGTCCCCTCGCAATCAGAAACAAAGAAAGGATAATGACAAACTGTCGCATGGGTGTGCTTCCGGAGGTCGAGTTCGCGAATGGCGGTTATACCGCGGGAGCCTTAACGACGAGATCATGCGATTTCGATGATTTGCGCCTGCGCAGCTGTGGGGGTGAAACCAGGCGGGCAACGTCCTCCCTGGTTTCATCGCGCCATCCGTCACGGTTGGGCAATGTGCCAAGCGCCATTTAGAAAGCCGTCGCCAGTGATATCGCCGGGCTTCTTGTCGTTTTTCCAGTTGTAAGCGGCCGGCCCTTGTA
>Ga0335078_10013522_pt1 | contig 12095 bp, 13 predicted proteins | sample Lox_Sample_32_FD_206711 | JGI IMG/M metagenome (GOLD analysis project Ga0335078, IMG submission 206711) | Soil microbial communities from Loxahatchee National Wildlife Refuge, Florida, United States - Lox_Sample_3.2 | ecosystem: Environmental > Terrestrial > Soil > Wetlands | place: USA... | reverse complement strand
CGCTTGCCTACACGGATGGTTTTTTCTCGAACCGCTACACGTGGCTGACGGGATCCCTGGCGTATGCCTTCAACTCCTCGAACACATTGACCTTCGTGGGCGGCGGCAATGCGGGGGCGTATAACAAGGGCACCGCGGCGACTCCGTTCTATCAAAATAATTCGGAGATCTACAACCTCATCTACACCTACACACACGGAAATTGGGTGATCACTCCCTACTATCAATACACCAATGTTCCGACCCAGACTTTCTTCGGCACTCCCGGCGCGCACACGAACGGCGGCGCTCTGCTTGCCAACTATAACTTCAAACACGGCTTCTCTCTGGCGGTCCGGCCGGAATACATCAAGTCCAGCGGAAGCCCCGCGACCGGCGAGGCCAATTTGCTGGGTTATGGTTCCGGCACCGGCGCCTTCGCGTTCACCGCGACTCCCACGTGGTCCAAGGATGGCTTCTTCATTCGAGGAGATATCTCGGTCGTCCACGTTACCAACTTCGATACGACCGCGGACTTTGCTTTCGGTTCCGATGGATTGAAGACGGACCAGGTGCGCGGCGTGATCGAAGCCGGCGTAATGTTCTAACCGTCCGCGAGAAAAGAGGGAAATCATCTGGAGGAGATCGTCGGTTCCTCCCTGGCGGCCGTGAAGAAACAAAGCGCCGCCAGGAGCTTTTCAAGGATGGCCGCGTGGTGGAGCGTGCAGTCGGCGTTTCCCCACGTGGCCATTTGGTTTCCGCCCCCGAATTCAATTTTTACAAATGAACGGTTTCCCGGAGGAACGCTGTGCTTTCCCTTTCCCTCGCGGGGATTCGATGCAACGGGCGAGGAAGCTCGTCGTCCTTGGGCCGCGGAAACCTCACGCGTCACAGAGTGGAATTCCCGGGTACAATGGCCCTATAGTGTAGGGCGCTGCCAGGACGCAGCAAGGAATCGAATCCGCGGTTCGACTCTGAGGAAAAGAAGATGATGACGAAGCTTGAAGCGATCGTACAGCCGTCCCGGTTTGAGGCAGTCAAAGAGGTTCTTACCGAACTGGGCATCGGAGGCATGACCATCTCCGATGTCCGGGGGCATGGCCGGCAGAAGGGCCACACCGAGGTCTATCGCGGGCGCGAGTATACGGTGGATCTGCTGCCTAAGATCAAAATTGAAATCGTCATCCCGGACAATTTGGTGGACGCAGCGATCGACGCGATTTTGCAAAGCGCTTCGACAGGCAAAATCGGCGATGGGAAAATTTTCATTTCCAAGGTGGATCAGGCGATTCGGATCCGCAACCAGGAACGCGGAGTCTCCGCCCTGTAGATTCGAGATGAGGAATTTTGTGTAACGCCCGCCTGTAGGCGGGCCCTATACAGGCAAGTGAATGCGGAGTCTCACGTGGATTCTTCGGTCTAGAGCGGTCGGGGACATCATAAGTCGGATATGAGGCTCGAGAGCAGCAATTCCAGTTTGCAGGAACTGTACGCGGAAGAGTCCGCGAGAATTCAAAAGCGCTTTGAAGAAACGGGCGACGGCCAAGGGGCGATTCGCGACCGCACCGCCCTCATCGATTCCGTGGTTACCGAGCTGTGGAATGAAGTCGCCCCGGCCAGCGGCCCGATCGAGGGGTTTTGCATTGCGGCCATGGGGGGATACGGGCGGCGCGCACTGTTTCCGTATTCGGATATCGATCTCCTGTTTCTCTACGAAAAAGAAGGCAACGAGGAATTTCTCAGCAACAAGGCCATCGCCCCGCTGAACCAGGCCCTCTGGGACCTGCATCTTCGCGTCAGCCCCACCAGCCGGACGCTCGCCGAATGCGGCAAACTCTATCGCAACAACATCGAATTCAACATTTCGCTTCTCGATTGCCGTTACATTTGCGGCGACCAAGGGCTGTTCGAGCGGCTGCGGACCCGCGTGCTTCCGGGGATGGTGATTCGCGAGTCCGCAACCCTAATGCGGGAACTCACCGGCTTGGCCCAGGCGCGCCATCACAAATATGGCGAAACGATATTTCACCTCGAACCCAATATTAAAGACGGCCCCGGCGGCTTGCGCGATTATCAAGTGGCTTGCTGGCTCGCGCAAATCGAGGAGCTGAAACGCTCGCGGGAATGGAAAGATCCGGCGCCTCTGTTGCCGCTGCCGCAGCCGCTCCGCGCGGATGCCGTGCGGGCCGTCGATTTTCTCGATGCGGTTCGGTGTTTCCTGCACTATCGCCAGGGCCGCGACCTGAACGTGCTGACTTACGAGATGCAGACGGAAGCAGCGGCCAGGGGCATCGGCCTGCAAGGCGGGCGCGCGGCGTCTCCCAGCGATTGGATGCGCGCCTATTTCCGCCAGGCGCGCGCCATCGACCGGCTTACGGTCCTGTTCGATGAAGTCCCGCGGGCCAAATCGATTTGGACGCGTTGGCTGGGTGCCCGCCGTTCTCCGCTTTCCACCGCGGATTTCAACGTTGTGGATGGACGAATTTCCTTGCGGCAGCGCGATTCCGTGGAAGACCCCAGAGTGATGTTCCGCCTGTTTGAACTGGTCGCGCGGCACGGACTGAAGTTGACGGCGGAGGCCGAGAACGCCGTCGAGGCCGCGTTGCCGCAAATCCAGAAATGGAATTCCATCGGGTCGGATGTATGGGAATATTTCCGTAAGATTTTGGTCTTGCCTCACGCCGCGTCATCGCTGCGCGCGATGCACCGCGTGGGACTGCTGGATTTGCTCTTCAAGGAATTTCAGGCCATCGACTCGCTGGTGATCCGCGACTACTACCATCGGTACACGGTCGACGAGCATTCCCTGGTGGCCATCGAAAATCTGCACAGCCTGTCTTCGAAAACGGGTGATTTGGACCGCCGCTTTCGCGACATTCTTTCCACGCTGGACCACCCGGAGTTGCTTTATTTGTCGCTCCTGTTTCATGACGTCGGCAAAGGAATGCCCAACGAGAGCCACGTGGATGGAAGCCTGGAAGCCATCCAGGGAGTGTTCGAGCGATTGCGCCTCGATGGCCCCGGCCGGGAGACGGTGACCTTCCTGATCTCCAACCATCTGCGCATGTCCGCCACACTCTTGCGGCGCGATATTTTCGATCCGGAAGCCGTGCGCGACTTCGCCAAGACCGTGGGGACCATCGAGCATCTCAAGATGCTGACGCTTTTCACCTACGCGGATATCAAGGCGGTGAATCCGGAAGCACTGACCACCTGGAAGGCGGAGATGCTTTGGCAGCTTTACGCCGCCACGGAAAATTATCTCAATCGCTCGGTGGACGACCAGCGCATGTATCTCGCCGGAGAAGACGCCGAGCAGCTCGATCGGCTGGTTCCCACGGGCGAGGACGCGGTGGAAGCCGAGAAATTCAAGAATTTCCTGGATGGTTTCCCGCGCCGCTATTTGCTCACTCATTCGTCCGCGGAAATTTCCGCGCATTACCGCATGTACCGACGGCTCGGACATTCCATGGCGGAAATCAGCATCACCAAGCGCGACCAGTATTACGAACTCGTTCTGGTCACCAAGGACCGCCCCTTCCTATTTGCCAAAGTGGCCGGGACCATCTCCTCCTGGGGCATGAATATTCTGAAGGCGGACGCCTGCGCGAATCGGGACGGGATCGTTCTGGACACGCTGCGTTTTTCCGACCGGTTCCAAACGCTCGATCACAATCCGTCGGAAATCATTCGGTTGAAGCAGCAGCTGGTTGCCGCGATCTCGGGGGAATTGGATGTCGCCGCGCTGATGAAACGAAAATTCCAGCCGGAGAAGCAGCCTCCCAAGGTCAGCGTGGAAACGCGAATCCACATGGACAACGAGTGTTCCTCGCACAGCACCGTCGTCGAAATCGTGGCGCTGGACCGGCCGGGCCTGCTCTACGACATCAGCTCCACCTTCGCCGAACATGGATTCAACATCGAAGTTGGCCTGATCGACACGGAGGGCGGCGCCGCGACCGACGTTTTTTACGTCACGCAAAGAGGCGCCAAGCTGACGCCTGCCCGCGAGCACGAATTGCAAATCGAGCTCCAGCAGCGCCTTTGAACGCGCAAGGTTTCCTTTCCCGTTGTCATTAAAAATGCTCGAATCATGCAGCGACATGCAGGCCCTAGAGCTTCGCGGATGCCTACAGGAATCCACTTAGTACGCACGCTCCATTGAATTTATCCTCGATCCTTGTCACCATGATGTCATTGAAGATGTCGCTGGAAAAATCCGTGAGTGACAATCGCACCGCTCCGAATCCCCGCCTCCCTCGCGTTGCTCACATCCGCCGTCAGAGATTCAATTCTTCGCCCTTTTCGGGTGAAGACATCCGGTCCCTGCGGTGTATCGAACCCAAAAGGAATGTAAAAATGGACAATGACATCAAAAGCGACGCAAACCAAGAAGCGCGGTTCCCCTTGCGAGTTCTGCTCATCGAAGACAACCCGGATGACGTGGAACTCTGCTTGCGCTTGTTGAAAAAGGCGTACCCGGAGGTTCAATGCGACGTCGTCCGGGCGCAGGAGGAATTTGCCGCCCGCATCGCCGCGAATTCTTACGACGTAATCCTCGCGGACTATTATTTGGGGCAATGGACGGGCCTCGACGCTTTTATGCGGATGCGGGAAGCCGGTCAGGATGTCCCGTTCATTCTGATGACCGGAGTGTTGGGAGACGAGCGAGCCATTGAATGTATCAAAAGCGGGATTACCGACTACGTTCTGAAAGACCGTCCGGATCGCTTGGCGATCGCCATCGCCCGGGCGCTCAAGGAGCGGGAACTTTTTCAGGAGCGGCGACAGGCCGAATACGCCTTGGCGCAAAACGAGGCAAAATTTCGGATGCTTGCGGAATCCATCCCGGCGGCTACTTTTATCGAGCAGGGAACGCATTGTTGCTATGTGAATCGAGCCGCCGAGAAGATCACCGGATACACCCGCGAGGAATTGTTGGAGATGAATTTCTGGTCTTTGATTCTGCCGGATTCAAGGAAGACGGTCATGAGACGGTCCCCAGCGCAGTTCAACGAGGAGGACGAGACGCCTCGCTACATGATTCAGATCGTCACCAAACAAGGCCAAGTTCGATGGGTCGATGCCACCGTGGGAGTGTTTCAAAACGAAGGAAGACTCGCGGCCCTGATCACCGCGTTCGACGTCACCGAACGGAACCACGCCGAGTGCGAGATCCTCGGATTAACCAGTCCCGATCATCCCGCCAGCCGGCCGGCGGGCCGTCCGTTATCGTTGCAGTTTCGGTGCCCCGTCCTGGAAGCTTTTCAGGGGCGGGGCTTGTGATTTGCTTCCCCTGAGCGGAAGCGGTAGCATTTCTTCATGATCGTAAAAGTAAAAGGCGGATACAAAGTGGTCTCGACCAAGGGCAAAAATCTTGGCGGACCTTACAAAACGAAGGAAGAAGCCAAGAAGCGGTTGCGGCAAGTCGAGTTCTTCAAGCACCGCAAGGCCTGAGCCGAGCCTTCCTGGAACGGGCGACGCCTTTGGAAAACATTAGGCGTTCATTCAATTTTGTGTTATTGTGCAATTGCGTTTGTTGCTCTTGTGAAACCTTTAGATTCGATTTAAAGGGGCTGCGAGTTACAGACTCGGAGCCTTTTTTTGTTGTACGGCTGGAGGCGGTCGAGAACACCAAATAGCTCAAAATAGTGAAAAGGAAACATCGTGAAAGAACAAGGAACAGTGAAGTGGTTCAATGCCAGCAAGGGATTCGGGTTCATCCAGCGCCAGTCCGGCGAGGACATCTTCGTCCACTTTTCCGCGATTCAAGCGGAAGGGTACAAATCGTTGAACGAAGGCCAGGCGGTTGAGTTCGAAGTCACCTCCGGCCCCAAGGGTCTGCAGGCAGCGAACGTCACCAGCCTGTAAGAATCAGGGCGAAACGGCGACCGCCGTTTCGCCCTATTTTTTGTCCGCACGAATTCTGAAACACGCAGGGAAGGCTGCTGTCGCTTATAGGGGAAGGATTTCGTCAGGCGTAAGAACCTCTTACCGCGCCACATCCAACCATCTTGAAATCAATAAGCTGCGCCACCTAAACGGGCGCATCGGCCGGCCTGTCACCGCCGCCTCGTCAACCGCCCCAATAACGATCGTTTCGACGAAGCCCGCGGCGCGCCCACACCCAATCGGTTCAAACGTTCCCGCGCTTCCCGATGATTGGCGTCCAGCTCCAACACCCTCATGTAGTGGGACCGCGCCCGCCAGGGCGCTTTCAAGATTTCCAGCAATTCTCCATAACCCAAATGCGCGGCCACATTGCGCGAATCCAACTCGATGGCCATCTCAAATTGCTCGATCGCTTCCCTCCGATATTCGGGAACGGCGGACAAACAACGGCCCAGCATGGCCCGATGGCTCGAGGAACCGGGCTCGCTTTCGATGGCCCGGTGCAGCCACAGAATGCTTCCAGCGATATTCTTTTCCGCCATGCACTCTTGAGCCTTCTGCAAGTATCCTTGAGCGAGGCCCCGGGAATCGGAGGATCCGTTCCCGGCCGCCCCTCGCGCGAGAAGCAAGTCATATTCTTTTTTTGTTCGATCGTCGGACAGAGTCTTGTACGCGGTCGTCAAGCCCTCCATCAGCGTCAACAGGCGCGGTGTCCATTCCGGGTGTTCCATGTGATGATCGGGGTGGAAGCGCCCCGCGAGTTGGTAAAAATTCCGCTTCACTTCCGAGCGAGGAGCGTCCCTCTCCACATTCAGGAGCTGATAAAAAGTTTCGGTGCGGGTGGACTGCAGCATTCGATCCACCTCGGCAAGAAAGGAAACCGGATTTTCCTCGGCGCGGGGCGAGAAGGCTGCCCAATCTTCTGGAGCCTCATCGACATTCCAAATGTTTGAGGGAATTTCTAATTCCACGCCGACGAGATATAGGCCGTCCAATCGCTGGGATTTTCGCACAAACGCCACCCGCCCCGTATAGGCCGGAGGGTCGCCGGCGTTGCCTTCTTTTTTTACGACCAGTTTTATGGTTACCTTGGTGTGAATTTGTGGGCGCTGCTTGGACAAATACCGGAATCCGTGGCAATTGATGGAAATCGTTGCCGTTTCCTCGGCAACGGTTCTGGCTTTGCCGTCGACCCAGGTGACGCGGAGAGGGATGGTATGGGCAATCCGCGTGGTTCGCCTCTGCGCTCCGGAGGTCGAAATAGGAGGATTCTGCTCGCTCACAGAAAAGGCACTTTCCTGAGGGCCAGCCTGGGCAACATGCGCGGGCGACTTAGTCCACACTCCCTGGTCCGCATTCCGCTCCGACGGTCACGGAGTGCGAATCGAGGGCCGGGCCCCGAGACCTGAATTTATCTTTCTCAGTATAAGGCGAAAGCCCGCCGGTGGAAAGACCGATTTGGAATGGGAGTTCGCAGTACTAGACAGTTTGCTTGACCTGTTGAATCGTAACCGTGTTATTCCACAAGGATGAGTTGGAATCCGCGTGGGCGGGTTTATGCGAAGAGGTGTCCTGCGCTGTGACAATAGTGTTGCGGCTGCCGGACCCATTTGGCCAGCAGGACCACATTTCCACTGATGGGCGAGATGTGAATGAAATAGGTCTCGTTATCTCCTTCGATCTCGTAAAAATTCTCGCGCCGCGGATCCCGTTGCATCGGGCCGCCGGCGTGCAGCAATTGCCGAAGATGCTCGACCGCGCCCGGCGCGTAATCCCTGGGGTTCTCGATCCTCGCTCCTTCTTTGACTTGAATCATCCCGCCTCCAGTTCCTGGTTCTTCTTCTTGGGCTGCGACGGAGCTGGGTTCCTCCATGGATAGGATGAGCGCCGCCGCGAAACGCTCCTTGAATGTTGGGTTAAAAGTCGGCAAAGTTTCCAGAACCCGAACAAAAGCGGCAGTATTCCGCTGATTTTATTTGCGCGGCCCTCCTATAGGCATTAGACAACGTGCGGCGAAAAAGATGAGTACCAAAATCATGATGATGTTCATTCGAGTATCGGCGGCAGTGGAAATTCAGAACGAAGGGCAGTTAACCAATCTTGAATTTGAGGGAAGGACGATTTATCCTCTCTGCCAGAACGCTAAGGCGGGCCGGGGAAAGGTGAATGGGGTGATCGCGGGAAGGTCAGCCGGTAGCGAATTTCGCTGTGCAAAGGCCGAATTGGACTAGACGGGCCAGCATAAGTCTAAATGGTATACCCGATTGGCATGGTTCGCGCCCCTTTCGTAGTATCGTGTCTTTGGCCCTTACAACCGAGGGGATATTAGAGTATAATTCGATTGCGTGCAAAGTATTGACCGAATTAGTACTTGCGAACACGGAGCGTCATTGAGATATTCAGACCATGCCTAAACTCAAAACCGCACGGAAACGCACGAAGCTCGGAAAAGATAGGCGGCGCAAGCACAAGCACTGGCAGGTCACTGTGTTTTACAAGGACGGGGAGCGGTTTGCCCGCGTTTATACCGACCGGGAGAAAGCTGCCAGGTTTGCCGAGCGGCAGCGAAAGTCTCCGGTCGTGAAGACCGCGCGGGTACTGCAAGTCGGCTGATCCCACTGTCTTAAGGGCTCTCTAAAGATGCCTGCGGAGGAGGCATCACCGCTGGGGTGTGCTCGCGTGGCCCTGGATATTTCGCCTGCTTGTAGGATCTTGTTGCCGCATCGCGGGCATGTTAAAGTTTTTCTGCTTTGGGCGGCCGTAGTATAACGGTAGTACGGGACCTTGCCAAGGTCCAGGCGTGGGTTCAATTCCCATCGGCCGCTCCATTCCTTCTGGAAATTGGTCCTTAACGATCCTCAATGCTGGCATATTTGTGCGGCCCCATCGAGTTCGCGCCTGACGGCGGCAAGCTGTGGCGCCGAAAACTCACGCCGTTCCTGCACAACGATCTTGGACATCGCGTCTATGATCCCGCCGAATACGAAAAGAAGAACCTCACCGACGAAGAAGCCGGGCATTTCCGCGAGTGGCGGGAGACGGACATCGAACGATACCGGCGCGCGGTCCGCAAGATCATCCAATACGATATCGATATCGTCGAGAACAAAGCCGACTACGTCATTTGCTGCCTTGGTAGCGACGGCGCCGAAGCTGTCTCCGGCGGGACTTCCTCCGAATTGACCTTTGCCCACCGCCGCGGCATCCCCGTGTATCTCGTAACTGACGCGCCCGTGGGAGAAATCAGCGGCTGGATCCTGGCCTGCGCCGACCGCCTGTTTCCGAACCTGGACGAGCTGAAAAGGTTTCTCCTGGAACGCTACGGGAAAGAAAAGCAGGCGCCGCTCTGGCGCGTATAGCCTTCGTGCGTGCCCCCTAAACCTGAGAATTCATGCTAAGCGGGCTTGAATCGCCTCCGCCAGCCGCCGATTTTCCGCACATCCGAGGATGTCGAGGGAGGGTTTGGGCCCGGCCGCTTCTGCTTGCGTGCAGGCGCGCTCGATGCGGCCTAGCGAGGCATTCCACTCCTCCTCGTCGAAGCGTCCCTCCCGCCGAGCTGTTCGAACCGCGGCGATGGCGGGTTGCACAGCGGACCAGTCATGGCACAACATGGCCACGTCGGTCCCCGCGAGCAGCGTCTTCACCGCTGCCTCTCCCACCCCGTATCGCTTGGTGATGGCGCCCATGCCGAGATCGTCGGCCAGGATCACGCCTTGGAAACGCAAGCGGCGCCGCAAGACGCCATCGAGCAGGGCGCGAGAAAGGGAAGCGGGAAGTTCGGGATCGATCCGAGGGAGCAGGATGTGCGCGGTCATCACCAGCGGCACGCCCGCCGCAACCGCCGCGGCAAATGGCACGAGCTCCGCCGATTCTAAACGTTCCATCGTTCCGCCGAATACCGGCAGGTCCAGATGCGGGTCAATCGCGGCATCGCCATGCCCCGGAAAATGCTTGGCGCAGGAGAGCACGCCGCCGCGACGCAACCCGCGGTCCATCGCGGCGCCCATTCGGGCGACGAGATTGGGATCGGCGCCGAAGCTCCGGTCCTTCGTGACAGGGCTTTCCGGATTCACGTGCAGGTCCAGCATGGGAGCGAAATTCAAATTGCATCCGGCGGTGCGCAGCTCCACGGCCATCGCGCGGGCGACTTGCTCCACGATTTCGGCGTCTCCCAGACTTCCCAGTTCCGCCACGGAGGGCCACGCCGTGAACGGCTCGCGGAGCGCGAAGCGCGTCCCGCCCTCCTGGTCGATGCCGATCAGCACTGGACGGCCGGCAGCCTCGCGGATGGACGCGGTGAGTTCGCAGAGGCGCTCGGCGCTTGTGAAATTGCGTTGAAAGATGACCACTCCCGCCAGGCCGCGCGCGAGATATTCGGCGAGTTCGCCGGGCAGGGAATCGCCATGAAAGCCCAGCAGGAATCGTGCGAGTACGGAATCTCGCGGCTCGGTTTTGGATGGGGCGTCTTCGGTCATCTGGTATGATTCGCGCGGCAGCCGCGAATCTTTGGGATGCGTGAGGCTTACGGCCAGAAAAACTTTAACACAGTGTACATGGAGAAAAGCTGAGGACGCGGAGAGAAGCACCGCGGAAGGAAACTAGGCAAAGTGAGAATCGAATCGAGAGCGCCGACGCGCATTGATCTGGCCGGGGGAACGCTGGACATCTGGCCGCTGTACCTATTTCACGAAGGATCGCTGACCGTGAACTGCGCCATCACGCGTTACGCCTCCTGCGTGATCGAGACGGCGCCGACGTCTTCTCGCCGCATCGTCTTAATTTCACGGGACACGGGGCGCGAGGAATCGTTTGCATCGTTTGAGGCGTTGTGCGCGGTGCCGCGCTACAAGCTGCCGTTGCTCGCGCAGCTCGTGCGTTTTTTTCGCCCGGCGGGCGGATTTACTCTGGCCACCAATTCCGAGGCGCCCGCCGGCGCGGGAATTGGCGGCTCTTCCGCCATGGCGGTGGCCATTTGCGCTGCTTTGGACCGGCTGACCGGCGCCGGGCTGAGCCGCGAAGACTGGATCCACATCAGCCGCGACATTGAGGCCATCGTCATCCGCGTGCCCACCGGGACGCAAGATCACTACCCGCCCGCATTCGGCGGCGCAGCGGCCATCGTGCTCGCCCCAGGCGGCGAGCGGCGCGAAGCCCTCGGCTGCGATCTCGACGAACTCGAGCGAAGGCTCCTCCTCTGCTACACGGGAAAACCCCGGCAACACGGCATCAACAACTGGGAAGTGTTTAAACGGCACATCGACGGCGACCGGCGCGTTTCGCAAAGCTTGGAAAAAATCTCGATCGTCGCGCGCGCCATGCGCGCCGCCCTCGAGGGCGGCGAGTGGAACGAAGTGGGCCGCTTGATGCGCGAAGAATGGGAGTTCCGCCGCCGCAATCTTCGCACCATTTCCACACCCTTGATCGACAGCGTGATTTCCTCCGCGCGCCGCCAAGGCGCGCTAGCGGGAAAAGTCTGCGGCGCCGGGGGCGGCGGATGCGTCACTTTGGTGATCGAACCGGATGCGCGTGCGCGCGTCGAAGCCGCTATCGTTGGGGCGGGCGCGAAGGTATTGCCGGTGCGGATCGATCGCGAAGGAGTCTTTCTGCGTGCCGATGGCTCTTAGATAGCGGATGTCCAGTTCGCTCCGTAGGACAGCCACTCTTGGCTGCCCTCGCGAACTTCCCGCCACCGCCGAGGGTGGCTAAGCATGGCTGTCCTATTAGAAACGTAGACGCGCACGGGAGCGGCTTTGATGTTAAAATCGCGCGCAGCAGGTGCACAATGTACTGGCTTGGCTCGATGATGGCGGCGGTGATTCTATTGCTGAGCGCGGATTCGTCCGGAGTGCTCGGCGCGCCCCCTCCCGGCCGGCTTACCAATTTTCCTTCCGCCGAAAATCCGCCTGAATTGCAAGGAACTCCGCAAAGCAGCGCCCAAGGCCATTCTACGCATGCCGATCCCGCGGACGATTCCGATGAGCCGGCAAAAACCCAGAGCGGGCCCTTGCAACCCATGTCCCGCCTGTCGCTGGTTCGCTACATCGATGGGGAAATCGTGCACGTCACTCGATCGATTCCCACGGGGAAAAAAGGGTTTCATCTGAAAGCCGGCGCGCCTGTGAATGAGAATGCGCTGCGATCCGCCGTTGTCTCGGCAGGCGCTTCCATTAATCCAGGGGACCGCGCGCAGATCACCAATCTGGATTTTAAGGAAAAGCAAATCG
>Ga0335078_10013521_pt1 | contig 12095 bp, 10 predicted proteins | sample Lox_Sample_32_FD_206711 | JGI IMG/M metagenome (GOLD analysis project Ga0335078, IMG submission 206711) | Soil microbial communities from Loxahatchee National Wildlife Refuge, Florida, United States - Lox_Sample_3.2 | ecosystem: Environmental > Terrestrial > Soil > Wetlands | place: USA... | reverse complement strand
GCTGGGCGCTCGAGAACCCCTCGCGCAGCTCGGCCTCGTTGCGCGCGATGCGCATGCCCTTGCCGCCGCCCCCCGCCGAGGCCTTGATCATCACCGGGTAGCCGATGCCCTCGGCGACGCGTGCCGCCACGCCGCTGTCGGCGATGATGTCGAGATGGCCCGGCACCGTCGATACGCCGGCCGCGGCTGCGAGCTTCTTCGACGCGATCTTGTCGCCCATCGCGGCGATGGCTTCGGCGGTCGGGCCGACAAAGGCGATGCCGGCCTCCGTCAGCGCCTCGGCGAAAGCCGGCCGCTCCGACAGAAAGCCGTAGCCGGGATGTACCGCCTCGGCGCCGGTCCGTCGGCAAGCCGCGACGATGCGCTCGATCTTGAGATAGCTCTCGGCCGCCGGTGGCGGACCGATCGCCACCGCCTCGTCGGCCTCGCGGACGTGCAGTGCCTCGGCATCGGCCGCTGAGTAGACCGCGACGGTCTTGATGCCCATGCGCCGCGCGGTGTGGATCACCCGGCAGGCAATCTCGCCGCGATTGGCGATGAGGATTTTAGAGAACATCAAGCGAGCGCCGCGCAGAGAAGCATCACAGCGGGATGTTATCGTGCTTCTTCCACGGGTTGGCGAGTTGCTTGTCGCGCAGCATGGCGAGCGCGCGGCACAGGCGCCGGCGCGTGCTGCGCGGCTGGATGACGTCGTCGATAAAGCCGCGGCTGGCGGCGACGAACGGGTTGGCGAATTTGTCGCGGTATTCCTCGGTGCGCGCGTCGATTTTGGCCGGATCCCCGAGATCGGCGCGGAAGATGATCTCGACCGCGCCCTTCGGCCCCATCACCGCGATCTCGGCCGAGGGCCAGGCGAAGTTGACGTCGCCGCGCAGGTGTTTCGACGACATCACGTCATAGGCCCCGCCATAGGCCTTGCGGGTGATCAGCGTTACCTTGGGCACCGTCGCCTCGGCGAAGGCGAACAGCAGCTTGGCGCCGTGCTTGATGATCGCGCCGTATTCCTGCGCGGTGCCCGGCAGAAACCCGGGCACGTCGACAAAGGTCACGATCGGGATGTTGAAGCAGTCGCAGAACCGCACGAACCGGCCGGCCTTGCGGGCGCTGTCGATGTCGAGGCAGCCGGCGAGCACCATCGGCTGGTTGGCGACGATGCCGATCGTCGCGCCTTCCATGCGCGCGAAGCCGATGATGATGTTGCCGGCGTAGTTGGGCTGCAGCTCGAAGAAATCGCCGTCGTCGACGACTTTCTCGATCAGCTCCTTGATGTCGTAGGGCTTGTTCGGGTTCGCCGGGATCAGGGTGTCGAGCGACGGCTCGTCGCGGTCGCGTCGGTCGGTGAACGCGCGCGCCGGCTTTGGCGCGCGGTTTGAGCTCGGCAGGAAGTCGACGAAGCGGCGCAGCTCGACGAGCGCCTCGACGTCGTTCTCGAAGGCGAGATCGGCCACGCCGGATTTGGTCGTGTGCGTGACGGCGCCGCCCAGTTCCTCTTGCGTCACCGTCTCGTGCGTCACGGTCTTCACCACCTCGGGCCCGGTGACGAACATGTAGGAGGTGTCCTTCACCATGAAGATGAAGTCGGTCATTGCGGGTGAATAAACCGCGCCGCCGGCGCACGGGCCCATGATCACCGAGATCTGCGGGATGACGCCCGAAGCCAGCACGTTGCGCTCGAACACGTAGGCGTAGCCGGCCAGCGAGTCGACGCCTTCCTGGATGCGCGCACCGCCCGAATCGTTGAGGCCGATGACCGGCGCGCCGACGTTGAGCGCCTGGTCCATGATCTTGCAGATCTTCGCCGCGTGCGCCTCGCCGAGCGAGCCGCCGAACACGGTGAAATCCTGGCTGAACACAAAGACGAGACGGCCGTTGATCGTGCCGTGACCGGTGACGACGCCATCGCCCGGCACCTTGTGCTCGCCGATCCCGAACTCCTCGGCGCGGTGCTCGACGAACATGTCCCATTCTTCGAACGAGTCGGGGTCGAGCAATACCTCGAGCCGTTCGCGAGCGGTCAACTTGCCGCGGGCGTGCTGCGCCTCGATCCGCCGCTTGCCGCCGCCGGCGCGCGCGGCGCCGCGCTTCTCGTCGAGCCGTTGCAGGATGTCGTTCATCGCGCCTCGCGGTGGATGTCGAATGCGACCGCGCATCGGCCTGGCGTCGAAGCCAGGCGTCGTCTGCGCGCGGCCGGCGCAACAGCGCCATAGCATCAACCGCTGGGCAAGACCAGCATGCCGCGGCAAGATCGCCGCAGCATCAAACGCGGAGAAGGGACGATGGCAAAAAGCGCGCTTTATGAAAAAGGCATGGCGATGCGGCGCAGCCTGATGGGCGACGCCGCGGTCGAGGCGGCCTCGAAAGGGGTTTACGCCGACCCTGTGATGCAGAAATTCCTCGATGTCGCAGTCGAGAACGTGTTCGGCAATCTGTGGACCCGGCCGGGCCTCGACACCAAGACGCGGGCACTGATCTGCGTCGTCTCCGACACTTGCATGGGGCGCGAGCCGGAACTCGCGCTGCATCTGCGCATGGCGCTGCGCCAGGGCTGGAGCGAGGAGGAGCTGACCGAGGTTTTCCTGCACCTGTCGGGCTATATCGGCGTGCCGATCGTCCGCGAGTGCATGCAGGTCGCCTCCAAGGTGTTCAAGGAGCCGCGCTGAGCGGCAGGCGGCCGTGGCCGGTCGCTTCATCCTCCACGGCAGCCCCCACTCGCTGCCGACCTACCGCGTGGCGCTGATGCTTCGCCTCGGCGGGGCCGGCTTCTCGTTCCGCTATGTGAGCTTTCAGCGGGAAATGCACCGCAGCCCCGAGTTTCGCGCGCTGTCGCGCTGGGGCCAGGTGCCGGTGCTTGAGGATGACGGTCGGGTGTTGCTGCAATCGGCGGCGATCCTCGAATACCTCGCCGAAGCGCTCGGCCGCTTCGGCGGGTCGGATGACGAGGCGCGTCGGGAAATCCGCGAGTGGCTGTACTGGGACGCTGATCGGCTGATGCCGCCGCTCTATGCCTGGTACGGCGTTGAGCTGGGTGTTCGCAAGCTGCTCCCGCTGAGTTTCGACCCGATCCTCGTGGCGGCGTTCGAGCGCAAGGGCCGCGCCGCGCTGGACGTCCTCGACGCGCATCTGTCCGATCGCCGCTTCATCGTCGGCGACGCCGCGACGATCGCCGACATCTGCTGCTACGCCGACATCGCCTTTGCCAGGCTCAGCGGCAAGGAGCTTGCGGAGTGGCCAAATGTGACGGCCTGGAGCGACCGCATCGAGGCACTGCCCGGCTTTGCCGCGCCGTTCGATCTCCTGGCGATGCACGACGCCGAGGTCGCGGCCTAGCCAGCGAGCAATTGCAGGAACCGCTCAGCCGCCTTGATGTCGTCGGCGAGGAGCGCGCGGCGTTTCATTGCCTCGGCGTCCTCGCCCCAGGCCTCGACCTGGAAAGTTTCGTCGATCTGCGAGGCGGCGAACGCGGCATCGGCATCGAGCCGGCCCTCCGCCAGCGCCAGGGCGATAACCAGCGAGCCGCACGCCGCGGTCGCGGCCTGCAGCGCGGTCAGGCGGAAATCGTCGAACGAGGCGACTGTCGCGGCGAACGCCTTGAGGCTCGCCGGCGATTGCGGCGTCGGCAGGATGCCGGCGGTGACGGCGAGCCCGGCATCGTAACGTCCGGCGGCCCAGTCGATCAGCGGCTGCCATGCCGCTTCCTGGCGCGCGACCAGCGCGGGCGGCGCCTCGGCGCGGTAGCAGACAAGGTCGGTACCGGCGTAATTGGCGACATCGGCGACGACCTTGTCACGCGCGATGGCGGTGCGGTCGAGCGCGGTCGCCGCGAGCCGGGTCAGCGGCATCCGCTCGGGGCGGATTTCGCTCGCCTGAGCGTCCCATTCGGCGGCGATCGCCTCGGCGAGGCGCCGGCTGGGCACGGTCAGCTCGCGTCTCGCGGGGGTGCGTAGCGGCCGCCCGTCGAGGAAGACGCCCCAGCCGGCCTCGACCGGCCGCGCCGCGGTCGCGCTGTACACGCGCCTCATGCCGGCAGCTCCAGCTCGGCGAACGGGTCCGGCGCGTCGGCGGCAAATCCGAGAAAATCCCACATTCGCTTCATATGCGGCGGCAACGGCGCGGTGACCTTGAGCGTGAAGCCGGCGGGGTGCGGGATCTCGAGGCGGCGCGCGTGCAGGTGCAGCCGGTGCGTGGCCGCGTTCCCGGGCAGATGCGCCGCCGAGCCGCCGTACTTGCCGTCGCCGAGGATCGGTGTGCCGATTGCCGCGCAATGCGCGCGCAGCTGATGGCTGCGCCCGGTCAGCGGCAGCAGCGCGAGCCAACTCGCCTTGTCGCCGGCGGCGTCGACGACCGTGTAGTAGGTGGCGGCGTCCTTGCCCTCGTCATCGGCGCGGACGCGCTCGCGGCCTTGCGCACCGCCTTTGACCAGCGCCAGGTCGATCCGCCCGCGGCGCGGGCTGGGTAACCCGGCGACGATCGCCCAATAGATTTTGCGGGTGGTCCTGTCGCGGAAGGCGCGGGTGAAGAACGCCGCCGCCGCGGCGCTGCGCGCGATCAGCAGCACCCCGCTGGTGTCCTTGTCGAGCCGGTGCACCAGGCGCGGCCGTTCGGCATGGCCGAAGCGCAGCCCGTCGAGCAGACCGTCGATATGTCGCGTTGTGCCGCTGCCGCCTTGCACGGCGAGCCCCGGCGGCTTGTTAAGGACGATGGCGTGCTCGTCCTGGTAGACGACGAGGTCTCGCAGCAGCGCTTCGTCCCGCGGCCGCGTGTGCGGCGCCGGCGGTACGGACGGGGCTTCGCCGAGCGGCGGCACGCGGATCGCCTGGCCGGACGACACGCGGTCGCTGGCTTTCGCCTTCCGGCCGTCGACGCGCACCTGGCCGGTGCGCAGCAGCTTTTCGAGCCGGCCGTGTGCCAGTCCCGGATAATGCCGCCGGAACCAGCGGTCGAGCCGCAGCGTGCCGTCGGCCTCGGCGACGGTGACCGTGTCGCTCATCGGCCTGGCTCGGACCAACTGCCGTGCGTCCTTCGCGGCCTCGCTGCGCAAGGCGCCTCGGGATGGGGCAGGTCAGTGAATGCCAATACGAGCGCTCCTCACCCTGAGGTGTGACCGCCGGGCTCAGACCCGGCGGGAGCCTCGAAGGGCGACGCTTCCGCCGCGCGGCGGCGCAGCCGGTCCCAATATTCGAGCCGCTTCTTGACCTCGCGCTCGAAGCCGCGCTCGCTCGGGCGGTAGAATTCGCGGCGCCCGACGCCATCGGGGAAATAGTTCTGCCCGGAAAATGCTTCCTCGGTGCCGTGGTCGTAGACATAGCCCTGGCCGTAACCGAGTTCGCGCATGAGGCGGGTCGGCGCATTGAGGATGTGCTTGGGCGGCATCAAGGAGCCGGTTTCGCGCGCCATGCGCTGCGCCTCGCCGAAGGCGGTGTAGGCTGCGTTCGATTTCGGCGCGGTCGCGAGATAGATCGCCAGCTGCGCCAGCGCCAGCTCGCCCTCGGGCGAGCCGAGCCGATCGTAGGCGTCCCACGCCGCGAGCGCCTGGACCACCGCCTGCGGGTCGGCGAGGCCGATATCCTCGACCGCCGCCCGGGTCAGCCGGCGCAAGATGTAGATCGGGTCCTCGCCGCCGGCCAGCATGCGCGCCAGCCAATAGAGCCCCGCGTCGGTATCCGAGCCGCGCAGCGATTTGTGCAGCGCGCTGATCAGGTTGTAGTGGCCTTCCTGGCTCTTGTCGTAGAGCGGCGCGCGGCGCTGGACGATCTCGGCGAGCTCGGCGGGACCGAGCTGCCGGCCCGGCGGCAGGCGGTCGATCTCTTCGACCAGGTTGAGCAGGAACCGTCCGTCGCCGTCGGCCATCGCGCGCAGCGCGGCGCGGCCGTCCCCGGACAGCGGCAACGTCTTGCCGAGGCTGGCCTCGGCGCGCTCCAGCAGCGTCTCCAGCTCCGGGTCGCCGAGCCGGCGCAGCACGAAGACTTGCGCCCGCGACAAGAGCGCGCCGTTGAGTTCGAACGAAGGGTTCTCGGTGGTGGCGCCGACGAGGATCACCGTACCGTCCTCGACATACGGCAGGAACGCGTCCTGCTGCGCGCGGTTGAAGCGGTGGATTTCGTCGACGAAGAGCAGCGTCCCTTGCCCCATCTCACGTCGCTTTCTCGCCACGTCGAACACTTTGCGCAGATCGGCGACCCCCGAGAACACCGCCGAGAGCGGGTCGAAGGCGAGGCTGGTGCCTTCGGCCAGGAGCCGCGCGATCGTCGTCTTGCCGCAGCCCGGCGGCCCCCACAGGATCATCGAAGCGAGCCGCTTTGCCGCGACCATGCGCCCGATCGGCCCGTCGGGGCCGAGCAGATGATCCTGGCCGACGATGTCGCCGAGCTTCCGCGGCCGCAACCGATCGGCCAGCGGATGCGGCGCCTGGTTTTCGAACAGGGTGGTCATGGAACGCTAGATATGGGCCGCCGCATCACGGTTTGCAGGCCGGCGCAGCGGCGAACACCGCGTCGAAGGTCGCGCGCAGCGCGGCGTCGACATCGCCCATCGTCGCCTCGACGCCGAGCGCGGCCATCGAGATGACCCCGTGCCCGGAAATGCCGCACGGCACGATGCCGGCGTAGTTCGCGAGGTCGGGGTCGACGTTGAGCGCCAGCCCGTGATAGGTCACCCAGCGCCGTACGCGCACCCCGATCGCGCCTATCTTGTCCTCGCTTCCGCCGCGCGCGACCCACACGCCGACCCGGCCTTCGCGCCGTTCGCCGGCGATCCCGAAGCGCGCCAGCACCCGGATCATCCATTCCTCGAGCCGCCAGACATGACAGCCGACATCGCGTCCATGCTTGGTCAGGTCGAGCATCACATAGGCCACCCGCTGGCCCGGCCCGTGGTAGGTGTATTGCCCACCGCGCCCGGTCTTGAACACCGGTAGGCGCTCCGGCTCCAGCAGGTCGGCGGCGACCGCGCTGGTCCCCGCGGTGTAGAGCGGCGGATGCTCGACGAGCCAGACGAGTTCCGGCGCGGTCGCCGCGCGGATCGCCGCGACCCGCGCCTCCATCGCGGCGGCCGCGTCCTCGTACGGCACCAGCCGATCGGCGACCCGCCACTCGACAGCGCCGGTTTCGCTTCCCATCTCGAAATCCATTGCGGTTGCTATGATATCGTGGATTTGCTACACGCGCCTGCTTCCCAAGCGGGCATTGGCTACCGTGCGGTCGTGGCGGAACTGGTAGACGCGCAGCGTTGAGGTCGCTGTGGGGGAAACTCCGTGGAAGTTCGAGTCTTCTCGACCGCACCAGCCCTGGCAAATTACTGACGGCGCAGCGCCGTCGCCGGCGCGCGCTTACGATTCATAAACCCTAAGAGGGCAGGCTGCCCCGCCACGATCCGCGGGGCGCCATGCGCGCGCAAAGCAAAGCCATCGCCGTTCCGGCTGCCGGCGTTCCGGCGCGCCTCCTGCTGCCGAGCTACGCCGCGACGCTGTTCCTCAGCGCCGGCCTGCTGTTCCTCGTGCAGCCGATGGTGGCCAAGATGGTGCTGCCGCTGCTCGGCGGCTCGCCCTCGGTGTGGAACACCAGCATGTGCTTTTTCCAGGCCATGCTGCTGGGCGGATACCTCTATGCGCATCTGCTCGCGACGCGCGTCGAGCGGCGCGCCCAGATGCTGATCCACGCGGCGGTGCTGCTCGCTGCGGCGGGCTTCCTGCCGATCGATTTCGGCGGCGTCGCGCCGCCCGCCGACGGCATCCCGGTGCTCTGGCTGATCGGCCGCCTGGCGCTCAAGGTCGGGGCGCCGTTCTTCGCGATCGCGGCGACCGCGCCGCTGCTGCAGCGTTGGTTCTCCTGCACCGACCATCCGGCGGCGGCCGACCCCTATTTTCTCTACGCCGCGAGCAATGCAGGGAGCCTTATCGCACTGCTCGCCTATCCGCTGCTGGTCGAACCGAACCTGCCGCTGCCGCTGCAGAGCCGCGCCTGGTCGGTGGGTCTCGCCCTGGTTGCCGCGGGCATCGCGCTGTGCTGGCTCGGCTATCGCAGCCATCCGCGCGTCGGGCCGGCGGCGGAGACCGGGGCCGTGCCGATCGCCCCGCGCGAGCGGCTGCGCTGGGTTGCGCTCGCCTTTGTGCCCTCGGCGCTGCTGCTCGCTGTCACCGCGCATATCACCACCGACCTCGCGGCCGCGCCGCTGTTCTGGGTCGTCCCGCTCGCGCTCTATCTGCTCACCTTCATCTGCGCCTTCGCGAGCCGGCCGCCGCTGCCGCATGCATTGATGCTGCGCCTGCAGCCCTTGCTGCTGATCCCGCTTGTCGTGGTTTCTGCGGCGGTGCAGAGCCTGTGGCTGCTCGGCGTGCATCTGGCGCTGTTTTTTGTCACTGCGATGGTCTGCCATGGCGAGCTGGCGCAGCGCCGACCGCCGCCGGCGCGGCTGACCGAGTTCTACCTCTACGTCTCGCTGGGCGGGGTTCTCGGCGGTATCTTCGATGCGCTGATCGCGCCGGTGATCTTCCCCGACATCTGGGAATACCCGCTGCTGCTCGCCGCCTCGTGTCTGATGCGTCCCGCGTCGTCGCGCGAGGGCGAGGACCGGCGCAGCGAGCTGGTCTGCGCGCTGCTGCTGGTGGCGAGCCTCTTTGCGCTGGTCCGTACCGGCGCGCAGGGCTGGACGGCGGTGCCGATGCTCGGGGTTGCCGGGCTTGCGCTGCTGCGGATGAGCGAGCGGCGGCTGTGGTTCGCCTTCGGCGTCGCGACGTTCCTCTTCGTGCAATACGCCGTCACCGCCGGCAGCGCGCTCGAAACCGTGCGCAGCTTCTTTGGCGTCAACCGGGTGCGTCTGGTGGAGGACGGCACGCTGCGCGTCTTCCAGCACGGCACGACCGTGCACGGCGCCGAATACGTCGACCCGGCGCGGGAGACGCTGCCGCTCGGCTACTACAGCCACGAGGGGCCGTTCGGCCGGTTTTTCGCCGCGCTCGCCGGTCGGGAGGTCGCGCGGGTCGGGATCGTCGGGCTCGGCGCCGGCGATCTGGCGTGTTATGCCCGTCCCGGCCAGAGCTGGACCTTTCACGAGATCGACCCGGCTGTCGAGCGCATCGCCCGCGACCCGCGCTATTTTCATTTTCTCGAACGTTGCGGCAACGCGCCGAAGGTCGTCCTCGGCGACGCCCGGCTGACGCTGCACGACGTGCCTGACGGGCATTACGACGTCCTGGTCATCGACGCCTTCAGCTCGGACAGCATTCCACTGCATCTGCTGACGCGCGAGGCGCTCGCGCTCTATCTGCGCAAGCTCGCGCCCGACGGCGTCCTGCTGTTCCACATCAGCAATCGCTATGTCGATTTGCGCCCGGTCTTGTCGGCGCTGGCGGCCGACGCCGGCGCTCCGGCGCGGCGGCTCCTCGATCTGGCGCCGCAATCGGCATCGGTGGCGCGGCTCAGCGCCGAGGTCGTCGCGATGGCGCAACCGGGCCGCCGGCTCGATTTTCTGTCGGCGGCGGACGGCTGGCGCGACCTTGCCGCCGCACCCGCGACGGCGCTGTGGACCGACGAGCGTTCCGACATCGTCAGCCGCATCCACCCGTTTGGGCGGGATCTGACGGGAAACTGAGACGGCGGCGGCGAAGCGCCGCCAGGCGCCTGCTCAGGCGGCTTCGCTATAGCGCCATTGGTGCCCGATCCGGATCATCGGGCTTTCCAGGTAGACCCATGACAAATGGGCGATGGCGATAGCCAGCGCGAGCGAGGCGATCGTCACGCCGGCATCCGCGAACCCGGCGATATCGGGCCGATCGCCGAGGATCAGCGCATGCATGAGGCCGGCGACCGGCTGGTGGATCAGGTAAAGCGAATACGAAATACGCCCGAAGAACCGCAGCGTCGGCGAGCGGAGACGCATGCCTTCGGGCGACCCGCTGGCCACGAGCAGCAGATAGCCTGTGAGTCCGATACCGAGCGCGAGGCTGCCGAAGACATCGACCAGGCGCCAGCCGAGCAGGTTGTCGTCGATCGCCAGGACCAGCAGCACGATGCATCCGCCGATCGTCGCGATCTTGAGCAGAAACCGGTTGCCGCGCTTGAACCGTTTCAATGCCGGCCGATGGCGCTGGGCGTACGCGCCGAGCACGCCGAGGAAGAGCAAATCCCACTCGGCCGGCAACAGCATATGCAGCGCGAGGTTGTTCGCCGACACCGCGACGAGTACCAGGCGGAACAGGCTGGCGCTGAGGATCAGCCCGAGCAGGACTCGCGCCAGCATCCGCGGCGGCGTCAGATAGAGGATCACCGGAAGCAGCAAGTAGAACTGCTCTTCCACGCAGAGCGTCCAGGTCGGCATCAGCCATTTGCTGATCTGAACGCCGGTGAACGACATCACGAAGTTCTGCAAGTACGCGAAGAAGAAGCCCGGCGGGTATACCGCGCCGGTAAACCGCGGAAACCACGGCAGCGCGAGGAGCACCAGCGTGATTGCCAGATAGTAGATCGGGACGATGCGGAACGCGCGGCGCGCATAGAACGTCGCGAAATAGGCAGGGGTGTCCCGGTTGTCGAGCAGGATGCCGCCGATCAGGAAGCCCGACAGGCAGAAAAACAAATCGACCCCGATCCACTCGAGACAAAGGAAACGCAGGCCGTGCTCGACCTCACCGAAGTAATGGCCGACGACGACAAGCAGGCAGGCGCAGCCCCTGATCCCGTCGAGCTCGATGACTCGTCGGCTGTTTGCAATGTAATCGGGGGGCGCCGCGCTTTTGTATTCGACAAGCGCGCCACTCATGGCCGCACCCTGCGGCGGTTTTTCTAAAAGGACATTAAAAAGCGGCGAGAACCATGGTTAACGAAGATCGACTGAAGCGCGGCGACGACAATCGCCGTAGCAGAGGCCGCCCCTCGTCGAAAGCCGCGGCCTGTGCCATATACGGCGCATGCAGAACGCGCGGTTCGCGAGCCTCGACCACGATCTCGGCCCCGAGATCGACATGCTGCGCGCCACCGTGCGCGACTTCGCCGACGACGAGATCGCGCCGATCGCCGCCGAGATCGACCGCGACGATCGCTTCCCCATCGAGCTGTGGCCGCAGATGGGCGCGCTCGGGCTGCACGGCATCACCGTCGAGGAGGAATATGGCGGCAGCGGCATGGGCTACCTCGCCCATTGCGTCGCGATGGAGGAGGTGAGCCGCGGCTCGGCCTCGGTCGGGCTCAGCTACGGCGCGCACTCCAACCTCTGCGTCAACCAGATCCGCCGCAACGGCAGCGAGGCGCAGAAGCGCAAATACCTGCCCGACCTGATCTCCGGCAAGCATGTCGGCGCGCTGGCGATGTCGGAGCCCGGCGCCGGGTCCGATGTCGTGTCGATGCGGCTCAGGGCCGATAAAAAGGGCGACCGCTACGTCCTCAACGGCAGCAAGTTCTGGATCACCAACGGGCATTTCGCCGACACGCTGGTGGTTTACGCCAAGACCCGGCCCGACGCCGGCCCGCGCGGCATCACCGCCTTCCTCATCGAGAAGGGGATGAAGGGTTTCCGTCCGGCGCAGAAGCTCGACAAGCTCGGCATGCGCGGCTCGCCGACCTCGGAACTGGTGTTCGAGGATTGCGAGGTGCCGGCGGAGAATGTGCTGGGGCACGTCGACGAGGGCGTACGCGTCTTGATGAGCGGGCTCGATTACGAGCGCGTGGTGCTTGCCGCCGGGCCGCTCGGCATCATGCAGGGGTGCCTCGACGTCGTGATCCCGTACATCCACGACCGCAGGCAGTTCGGCCAGGCGATCGGCGAGTTCCAGCTGATCCAAGGCAAAATCGCCGACATGTACACCGCCGCCAATGCCTGCCGCGCCTATGTCTACGCCGTCGCGCGCGCCTGCGACCGCGGCGAGACCACCCGCAAGGACGCCGCCGGCGCGATCCTCTACGCCGCCGAGAGCGCCACCAGGATCGCGCTCGACGCGGTACAGATCCTCGGCGGCAACGGCTACATCAACGACTACCCGACCGGCCGCCTGCTGCGCGACGCCAAGCTCTACGAGATCGGCGCCGGCACCTCGGAAATCCGCCGCATGCTGATCGGCCGCGAGCTGTTCAACGAGAGCGCGTAATGCGCTTGACCGAAGAGCAAAT
>Ga0335078_10013520_pt1 | contig 12095 bp, 10 predicted proteins | sample Lox_Sample_32_FD_206711 | JGI IMG/M metagenome (GOLD analysis project Ga0335078, IMG submission 206711) | Soil microbial communities from Loxahatchee National Wildlife Refuge, Florida, United States - Lox_Sample_3.2 | ecosystem: Environmental > Terrestrial > Soil > Wetlands | place: USA... | reverse complement strand
TTCCCAGGGACTGCTAGCAATCACCATCTACATAATGTGGCGGCCAAGGCAATGGTCTTCGCCGAGTTCCTGCAGTTCGGCAGGAGGTACGCCAAGGATGTTGTGACCAATGCCCAGGTGCTTGCTGTGAGACTGGCGGAGTTGGGGGAAAAGGTGCTTGGCGAGAAAAACGGATACACCATGTCGCACCAGGTTGCGTTGGATGTGACGAAGTATGCAGATGGTGGGGTCATCGAGAAGTTGCTGGAGGACCAGAATATCATCTGTAACAGGGAACCAATACCTGGCGACCTGCAGGCAGGAAGGCATTACACGAACCCGGGAGGCATAAGGCTGGGAGTCGCAGAACTCACTCGCCTTGGGATGGGAAGGTCAGAGATGAAGGAGGTTGCAGAGCTCATACACATGGGCATGGGCGGAGAGAAGAAACGCGATGTGGTTGCGAGGATTCGGGAGTTGAGGAAAGGCTACCAGAAGGTCAGGTATTCGTTCCGAGATTCGCCGGCGTATTCATTCCACTAGCGTGGGCTTCAAGAAGTCTGTGAGCTCAAGCTGGTCTGCCTTCCTCGGGCCGTGGAAGAGCTGGTCCAACTCCCTTTGTAACATATCCAAACGGCTCCTGAGGTATGGGTCGACTTCATACTCTCGCGCGAGCCTCTGTGCGATGTACAAGTACTTCTCCACCGAGGCCCTTGTCAAGGTCCCCCTGATCTCCCCGCCGCAGTTCGGGCACTTCCAAGCGAGTGGGGGCCTGCGCATCGTGAGTCCACAGCTTCTGCATTTGAAGGCCTGTGTCGCATATTTCTTTGCGTTCCCCATTATGTCTCTGATTAGGTGAGTCTTGATTATCGACTCCACTACTTCGCGGGTGGATACTGCCTCGATTAGCGATGCAACTTCTATCTGTTTGGATATCTTTTCGTTAAGCGTCCGCAGAGTGGAGTACGAACCCCTGGAACGTCTCGTGGTTAGCGCCCCTGTGGGGTGAGTGAAGCCATACCCGTAGAATTGGGTGTCTTTCTCTAGTCTCGACCCTATGCACTCGATCAACTCGGCGACCGACGCCGCTGGGGGCGCGCTCTGAGTCTTCTCATAGAATTCGATGGGGTAGAAAGAAGCTATGTCGAAGTTGTGGGCCTGTTCGTCCACTTCAGAGGGAAGAATGACCGGCTGAACCAGCAATGGGGTATCCATGTAACCACCTATCTGCGCGGGGACAAATTGCAAAGAGAAGTTCAGCAGGGCGTCCACAAGCAGCAACAACGAATCGCCGTCCCCGTCGCAGTCTCGCCTCTTTGCCGAGTGCCAGTAAGGATTGGCAAAGCAAACTTGGGTCGCCGAGAACCCCACCAGCCTCCCAACCACTCCTACCGAAGTATGTGGAGCCAGGCCGATGATCAGCTTCCCCAAGAGATCCTCCGGTCTGACGACGTTGTAGAATGGATCCAGACTGTACAGGGATTGGAGCTCGTCGTCGACAAACTGCGCCATCCTCACGAGGTCCCTACCTACGTCGGCTGGGACGATGACGTCTTGGGGCTTCAACTCTAGGATCTGGTCCTCCCTCTCCAGTGGTCGCCCATCGCGGTCGTGACTGTAGCCGAGCCGGACCAGCGTGCCCAAGTCGCCTTTGACATCTTTGGGCCTGAAATGCGTTAGAGGCTCGTTCGTCGCGTCGATTCTGAGCGTTCCATCCTTGTAGACGTATGTGTCGTGCTTGCTTCTGATGATTCCCTTTTCGAGGGGCTCGGGGACTTTGGATACACTGGTTAGGCCTCTCACTCCTTTGACCGGCTTGGCAGTGTTGAAGGGAATCTTCGGCCTGACGGCTTCGAGCTTCGACCTGAAATCGAAGTTGGTCTTCGAATATGGGAGTGTCTTCGCCTTGCACTTCGGACAGATGTTCTCCTCTGTGGTCGCCCCGCACCTGGGGCAGGCCATGAAAGGGTCCGTTGTCGTCCCGCAGGCTTCGCACTTCGATGAGGTACGCCTCACGTTACATGTGGGGCAGAACAGGTTGACGACCTCGACCTCGACTCGGCTCGCTTTGGCAGCGGCAAACACATCACGCAGGGGGCCTCCTTCGTACCCCACGGGGAAGAGGGCGTGAACCGGGGGCTTCATTCGCCGCACCATGGCTTTTTCAGGCCTTCCTACCCTGATGCCTATGGTCGTGGTGCTTTGACGCCCTAGCTCGATTCCCGAGAGATGTCCGATGTAATCGGGGTCGTCCGGAGAAGCCGTCGACTCGGGGTCGCCAAGCCTGAGAAGGGTACGCAGAATCAGTGCCGCGTCCCCTGTGACCACTGCTACGCCCCCCTCGATTTTATGTTCGATTAGGCAGGTGTTGAGGACCCACCGCATTTGGGGAAGGGTAGCATCTATGGCTACGGCATCGCCTTCGAGCTTGGAGTTCCTCCTCAGCTCGGCCAAATCGGTTGGGGTAACCCTATCGAAGCGAGGTGTGAAAGAAGGATGGAGTGGTATTCCAAGAGCTCTTGAAAGCGCAATCGCCTCCGCCGCTGACGGCGTTATGATGTGAGAAGAGGACAACTCGGTGGCCCTTTGGTAAGAGACCCCTGAGCCTTTCAGCATCTCCGAGGCCCCCGGGATTCCTAACAGGGTTCTTGAGAGGTCTTGCACCCACCATTCGGAGACGTAGGGAGATGGTGGCAGGGCCTTGTTATTTTCGAGGAAGTCGCCGTAACTAATGAGAACATCTCCAAGGTCGATAATTTTGGCCAGCTCGTCGTGAATCGCTTCCGCTTCGGCTATGGTCGAGATCCGTAGTACACTGCCGTTTTTCGTTAGAATTGTAGGCCCCTCGATTGAATCCACGAAAGCGATGGTCGCTGCCTTTCCAGGGATATCCACTTTCACTTGGGTGCCCGTCACAACAGGGTAATCGAGCAGAGCCGCTACCGCCGGGTGTATGCCTATGGTGGAAAGGCCCGTATTCATGGACCTGCCGTACCTCAGCCTGAAACCTCCTTTGCTCCTCGGCATGGACAGTACTGCCCTACCTGAGATTACTTCCTCGAAGTGAGCTCCTGCCTTCTCGGTTTCGTTGGTAGTCTGTTGAGTCCCCCCCTTCAGCTGACTCAGAAACTCCCAGCCTGAGATGTTGAGGCTCGCCAGCTTCTTGGAGAGCTTGTTGGCGCGACCAATCACGCCGTCGTTGAGTACCCTTAGCGCGCCCCCTCTAAGCCTGTCTGTGGCTACGCGCTTCAGGTTCCTGTGGACCACCACTTCGATGGGGTCTGTCTCAATTCCATCGATTTCAACGGGGAGGTTAGAAATCGCGCGTCTAATGTCGTCGTCGGTGACCTTGTACTGGAAGTTGCCGACGTCGCGCTCGTAGATTCTGAGCTCCTCGGCGAAGCGGTCTATCTCTTCCTGGCGAGCCCTGTAATTGCTTAGACCAAGCTTCTTCGCTGTGATGTCGGCTATAACGAGCGAGAACCCTGCCTCGGTTCCTCCGGCGGATCGCATGGGGCCTGCGTACGACACTGACGCGTAGTCGCTGTTGTCATCGTTCTGTTTGATTGTTACGCCAGAGATGCCCTCCAGGGGAGCGACGGTGACTCCGTCCGTCATGACTGCGAGTCCTGCGCGTACACCGTAACTCAGCGCTTCGTGTCTCTCCAGAGCCCCAAACTTGCCCAAGGCGATCTCCTGCGAAATCGTCAGTGCCGCGCGTTCCTTCGAGGTTGTGTGTAGGAGCTCCCGAAGTCTGTCGACCAAGCCTTCGAATTGGTCGAGCCGGAGCATCTGGTTGACTCTGTCGGCGAGGTCGAATACAGTCTTGCTTTCGATGACGTCCGTGGGGTCGAAGCCCTTGGCCCGGGCGGTTGAAGCAATCCTCTGGGCGTTTTCGTACTGGACGAGAATGTCTTGGTAATAGGGGGCGAGCCGAGTTGGAAAAGGAGCGAGCGTCTTGACACGCTCCCAGGCGAGATCCGCGGAAAACGACATTCGGGGCGTCAGTTACAGAGAGGGAATTAAGGTCTATCTTGGCGATTGCCCTCCCCAGCTTGTGATCTACGTCACCGTGAATTGTTGACGCTTACCGGTGTTTCCTCAGCGACTTTGTAATTTCTCTGAGAGGGCCTTCGAACCCCGGCGACTGGAGGAGATTCCCTATCACAAGGATGTCCGCCCCGTTTTCTGCGGCACTCTCGGCGGCGCGCGCCGTGGTAATTCCTCCTCCGACGATCAAGAGCCCGTCGTAGACCTTGCGTACTGCCCGAATCGTCTGCGGCGAAACGGGCTCCCCAGACCCACTCCCCGCTTCCAGGTACAGAGTCCTCATTCCCAGGTACTTCGCGGCCAGGGAGTAGATTACCGCCAACTCCGGCTTCGAGGGAGGCAAACTGTTGACTTGACCGATGAAACTTGCGGCCGTGTTATTGCCAAAAATGAGGTAGCCCATCGGAATGCTCTCGATTCCGGCCTTGAAGACTTCCGTGGACCCCAGGGCCTGAGCTCCGATGATGAAATAAGGATTCGTCGAATTAAGCAAAGAACTGAAAAGAATTGCATCGGCATACCGGGAGACGCCTGTGATATTCCCAGGAAACAACACCACAGGAACCTGTGATTTATCACGTGCTACGTGATTCCTGACAGCTTTGACTACTGCGTCGAGCCGTCCTTGGTTAGCTAGGGTGGATCCTCCGATAAGGACCAGTGAAGCTCCGGCCTTGATAGCGTTCGAGGCCACCTCCGCCGCTTGCCTAGGGGAGAAGTTCTCAGGGTCTAACAGCGCGGCGCAAATTGGGTCTTTCTTCGTCCTCTGAATGAGATGTGTTTCAACCGGACCGATGGCGATCAATTCACGCCCCGGCTCTGGCGTAGTCGTCGACGAACGTGTTGTAGACGTCGATGTCGGCGCGCTTGGTGGCATACCTCAGTTCTCTGCCTGCATGCAACGGGCAAGTCGGGTTCCCACATGTGACCCTGAACACCATGTCTTGTGACATCTCGTCCTGCTCAGATGTGATGCGAATCGTGACCATACCGCAGCGAGGACAGGCAAACACCTTTGGAAGTGTCCGACGGACGACACGAAGAGTCTTCTTACGTCTCCTACCCAATTTACCTCGCGCGTCCGTCTGTTATCTGAAGTAAATAAGATAACGTCTCATGCGTTGTGGAAGGATTTGGAGAGATTTTAGATATTATCGTCGCTTTGCCTCAATTTTCTAGTCTTCCTACAGTGTGAATATCCATTTTTCCTCATCTGGCAGTTGGGAATCTTTAATACAACATTGGCTGAAATTGGAGTCCAATGGCTTTCTTGGAGAAACTTGTCGACCGGTCATCTCTGACACCGAGGCAGCTTGAGGCACTTTCGAGTTACGTGCGGGTTGCCCTGGGTGAAATCAAATTCCGAGAAGCGGCTTCACTGGCGTCCGCTGGTCGCAAGAAAGGCTCGCTTGAGAGGCCCCTGACAGTCGGGTCATACTACCGGACCGTCTCTCAGGCACGAACGAACGTCAGGGAGTCTCTAGTCACTGTGGTTATCGCTCTCTGGCTTGGTCTGATTAAGGTCGAAGATCTCAGAAGGTTGTTCGATTTGATCGGCTCCGGGCCGCGGGAACTCTCCGAAGAGGAGGCAGATCACTTCGCCCGCCTGTTGGATGCACTTCTAGGGCGTATCGTTGTGTGACTGCATCACACTTAAATCACGTAATCTTGTGATGTGTACACCATGGCAGTGCTCGACGACTACGTGACGCTGACTCTACTTGCCTCCTCGGCCTTCTTCGTGGCCTTGTCAGTTGGTCTTCTGGTACGTTACCGTCAAGTCTCCCAGAGGATAACAACATCGACCGACTTGGGGCATGACCTTTGGTCTGCTCTGGAACAGCGCATGAAGAAGCAGGACGAGCGTATCATCGATATGATGGGAAGACTGGAAGTCGTCCAGGCAAGGGTGACGACCCAGGCTGCTACCCAATCCCTAGGCATGCCCCCCGCGACCTACCCAAGTCCGCCTCCCCCTCATGCGGAGCCTGCTGTTGGCGTCGTTGCCGAGCCTCAACCAGCGGTACCTGAGGTCTCCGAGTCACAACCCATGTCACAAGGGTCACAGACGTCACAGCCCGTGCAGGGCCCGGTCCCACTCGATGGCACCCAGTTGGCGGCCATCAGGCTCCTAGTCGACAGTCCGAAGAACACCCGGCAGCTCACTGACGACCTGGGAAAATCTCGTGAGCACACGGCACGAATCATGAAGGGGTTGTTCGAGATCGGCCTTGTGCAACGCAACGATTCCACGAAACCCTTCGTCTACGAGCTTACCCAAGAAGGCAGACGCTACGCTCAGGGGACTCAAGCTCAGTGAGGTCCAGTTTCGTAGAACGGTTTTTGCGAGCAATTGGTGTCGTTCGCTGTCGTTGGGCCAAGAGCGTTGTCGCGTGACAACTGGTCCTTGATGAGGCGCAGTTCTTTATTCCGCTCTTTGGGGGAGTCTGAATAGGCCTTTCTTTTCTTGGCGAGTGGCATTGTTTCGGGCGTGATGTTCGACTGGGATGGCGTGCTGCTTGATTCGCTTGGGGCGAGTTTCAACATCTACAACAAGATCTTCGCGAAGGTCGGAGCTAAGAGACTAACAAAGAATGAATTTCTTGAGCTTCAGAGCCCGAATTGGTACGAATTTTACGTGAAAGTTGGGCTCCCCAGGGCGTTGTGGAAGGAGGTCGACGAGGATTGGGTCAAACTCTACGAGCTGGAGCGGCCTAGTCTTCACGAGGATGCCCTGCCATGTCTCACTGCGTTGAAAGAGGTGGGCCTCAAGTTGGCCCTTGTGACGAATGGGTCCAAGGCGCGTGTGGTGGAAGAGTTGGAGAGACTGCGTGCTAGAGCCTTTTTTGAATCCGTCCTTTTCGGAGAGAAGAGAGAGGAACTGAAACCTTCGCCTGTCATGCTCCGCAGGACGCTGGACGTTCTCGGGTTGCAACCGAAAGAATGTGTCTATGTAGGCGATGCGCCAGCAGACACACAGGCTGCAAGGAATGCCGGAGTTCCTTCGATCGCGATAGCGAGGGGCCCCATTGAGGTCGAAAGACTTGGTGCGGAACGCCCCGACAGGATTTTCAGAAATCTCGCCGAAATGACCCGATTCCTAGTTAAGCGCTGAAGCGCCTGCTGTGTGTGAGTCTGCTATCTTTCTGCGACCTGGCTCGGTTTCAGGTAGACTCTTCGGTATACCCACGAATTGCCGAATCTCTCCCGCCTGATGTACTCCCTTTCTGCCAGGCGACCCAGATAAGTGGAAATTGTGCTCAGCTTGACTGGCTGGTTGTATTTGTCCTCAAATTCCCTCGCTACGTCCGAAGACGAGAAGTCGCCGGCTGCGAACGTCGTCTCCAAAAGCGTCATCACTTTGCCGAAGAAGGTCCCCTCGTCCGGGGGCTTAGGTGAATGCTCTATCGGCACGTCCATGACTTCGAGCATATCCATTGCTTTCATCAGCTTGTCCCTAGAAACAGTGCCCTCGAGCGCTAGAGTGTATTTTGTCCCCTCTTCATCCTCCAGTTCGATCTTGATCCTTTTTCGCAAGGTAGGGCCTCGCCGCTGTTTCCTTCCCCGATAAATTCACATCTGGTGTGAACTTGTGAACTAGAAAGTTGGTTAGTTTGACAACGGCTTGATACACGGCGGACGGTTCACAGCTGTTCACCATGCTCCCCGATGAAAGACTGCGTACTGGCTCCAATGGAAACAGAGGGGTCAAAATTGAACTCCGACCGACGTTTAAGCCTGGACAGGCTCCACTGGAAACACAGGGGCTTAATGCCGGCCGACTTGGATTAGTCCTTCACCCGGCTTCACTGCATCCCCCCACCCCTCTCTTTCCAGTGGAACACAATCCCCCGTTCGGCTTCGTCGAATGTGTGTCGGTCCTCAACCTATGACACCCCGAACTAGACCCCAAAGCATATCCACCATAGATGTCTAACCAAGAACGGGCTCCTTTACTAGCGTGGAGGACCTTCTTCTCTCAGGGCTCCTTTACAGTGGAAGAACTGGAAGATCAGGGGTGGGGAGGGTAGATGGAAACGATTTCAGACTCAGGCTCACCACTTTTCATAGTGAACAACATCAGCCAGCTGGCGTCTTCCCCGTTTCAATGATGGCGATTTTACATCCTTGGCTCCATGTCCAATCGAGATTACGCCGACTGGGTGGAAGTGCGGCGGTATTCCTAACAGGGCTTTCATAGCCTTGACATCGAACACCCCTGAGAACGCCGCGGCCAGTCCCACGTCGACGGCGCCGAGAAGGATGATGAGGCATCCAGCCCCTATGTCGAAGAACCAGTAAGGGGTAGGCCACTCAATTTCCTTGCCCTCGTCATTCAGCTTGTCTGGTTCGTTGTACCGGTCATGGTACAGCTTCTCGCTCACACAAGCGACTATTGCCACAGGGGCCCCGGAAATCCAACGGTGGAAGCCAGAGGCACTGTAATCCTCTTCGCCTTGCACTCGCGCTACCTTCTTCTTCACCTCCGGGTCTGTTACAACGACATAGGCGCTGCCCTGGCTGAAACCCGCGCTGGGCGCATGTTGTGCCAGTTCTAGAATGCCACTGATGGTCTGCATAGAAACTGGCTCGTTTGTAAAGTGCCTTACCATTCTGCGTTTGCGGACGGCCCTCTGAAACTCCATGGGGCCCCTTGCTATGACGGTTTGTTATCAGTTGCGGGACCCTCCAACGTCTCACCTAGGCCGCGTTCTAATGATTCGAACACCCGTTCTTCACGGTAGGAATATCCACAGTACCTTCCAAGCACACGCGAGAGCGTTGCACATAATCGAAACGTCGAAATCCAAGGCCCTACTACTACCAACATTACTTCTCCTATCAGGGGCCGCCCTGATGATCCTACCAGTTTCTGCCGCCGCTTTCAACAACGTCCAAGTCTTTGCCACAGCTTCGTCTAGCCAAGATTCGAACTTCCAGTTCTCAGTCTACAACTTCACCGGCAGCCTGGTCGCGTCCTACCAAGCACCCTACCCAGCGGCGGCTTTCGAGCTGCCTTCGGGCGAGTACTTGTTTACGGCCACTGCTACCCAGCCAAGTCCCCTCCTGGGCTACGCATGCCCTGTTGAAGGGGTTGCCGTTCCTGAGGGCACCAGTTCCTCGCCGGCCGCGGTGCCCTCCAACCAGACCACTGCTCCAATCGCAATACCTGCATGCAGGCCTCCATCTTCGGACTATGGCTACTTTGTCGCCAGTATCTCGGGGTCGCAGACCCTTAACATCGCGATGCAGAACGTCTCGATGCTCCCCACCACCCAAGTCACCATCAAAGTTGCATATGTCAACGGGACGGCGGCATCCGGCGCTTCTGTCTCTGCCTCGGTAGTCGGCGAATGGTACTATTGGTGGTGGCAGTCCGCCTCGATCAGGATGAGTGCGCAAACGGACAGCAACGGCGTGGCCCACTTGGTCCTCCCAGTCGCACCCGCAGTGGTGACCGCTTGGAGCTGGCTCCCAGTCTTCGCGGGCAAGAATAGCACCACAGTCCAGGCAACCGTGGGAGGCGAGACAATCAACGTCACAATCTACTGGCAACCTACCTACGTCGGACTTTCCGCATCCGCCCTGCTGCTCCCTCCGCAGAACACACTCAACCTCACACTTCACTACCAACAACCCAGCTATTGGGTGATGCCTGCGGGAGTCGCCACGAAAGAAACCTATGGAGGAGGAGCGTCAACCCCCGCCACCATCGCGAGCCAACCCAACGGCGTGCCTGCTTTGACCTCAGCCAGCTCAGGGTCGCAGAGCTCTAGCCAATACTACCTGCCAACGCAGATCCCGGCCCTCGAACAACCAGGCGAGAGCTTGCCGCAAGCGAGCCAGACCAGTTTCTTCAGCACATACACCGCGGGAGCAATTGTCTTCTTGATTGCAGCAATCTTGGTTGTCTCATTCGCAGCAATTCGAAGTCGCAAGAGGCCGCTCGCCTTTACCAGGTAGGCGGCCCAACCAACTTTTCAAAATCGCTACCCACCGTCGAGCCAAGTTCCCAAAACTTCATCGACGGTCACGGGAACTTGTTTGAGACTCCACCGCATCAGGACCACTGAGTCCCACATTCGGTCTGTCTCTGTTCCTGAGTATTGATCTGTTCCCATATTTCTGGGTTCCAGCGGAGAATCGCATGTAGGGGGCGACCGACTGTAGCACTTTGCTTTCGGCTTTGCGAGGATGCTCTTCAAACGTAGTTCTGGGGAGACCCACCCTCGTCGCTATCTCCCTTTCAAGAAGGAAGCCGAACTAGGGGACCCCCAACTCCTTTTTACCAAGCCGGTCAGAAATAGCAAAGGAAGACAACGGAGCGGAAGGCTCAACTCTCTGCCACGAAGTCTGACACACTTAATTACTCAAGACCTCGTCGCCAAACTTTCCTTGCCGCGTGTCAAACCAAATCAGACCAAGGACGGTTTCTCCGACCTAGAGGCCCGAATCATCACAGCGATTGGATCCGCCGGGCCAAGGAACATCGCGCAAATCTCAAGGATGACGGGCACTCACCAGGAGACTATTCGGTACAAGATCAAGAAACGGTTCGCCAGGCTCGGCTTCAAGTTCCACGCCGAGGTCGACTTCGACAAACTGGGTCTCGGGTTGCATTGGGGGACCCTCTACTTCACCAACGCTTTCTACGATTCGGCGCCCCAAGTACTCAGAGTGCTGAACCGAGTCGGCTATCTGACATATTACGCAAAGGTACTGCCACAGGGAAGCTACATCGGGCTTTTCGCCTTGCCCCAGGGCACTCCGGACCAGTACAAGGTATTACTCTCAGATCTTATCAGTGAGGGTGTCCTGAGTGGTTTCACCTTCGACGAAGTCTTGGCTAGCAAGCACAAGGCGATGAATCCACAATTCTTCGATTTCAGGTCTGGGCGATGGGAAATAGACTGGGCAAGGGTGCCGGACCAGATCTCCACACCGTTGCAGATTGGCAAGAGGGCCCAAGCAGTAAATTTCGACCTCTATGATTTACTGATTATCAAAGAACTACAGAGGGACTCGCTCCAGCACCTTACCGGGATTGCGAAGAAACTGAAGGTCCACCAGAAGACGTTGGAGTACCACTACAGGACCCACGTGCAGAAGTGGAAGATGATACCATCCTACAGAGTCGGTTGGGCGCAGGATGCTTCCAATCGACCAGCCCGCTCTACGGTTACGACGCGACTGACATTTCACGACTTGAGCAAGCAGAGACTTTCCGAGGTTCAAGGGTCCATCAGCAGGGTCCCATTTCTTTGGGCCGAAGACTTGCTGCGGAGTGGAACTTACGTAGCGACACTCCATGTGCCAGTCACAGAACTGCTCGGCGTCTCGAGCTACATCAACGAATCAGTTAGAGGCTTAGATTCGAAAGTCGATGTAGGATTCATCAAATCCGCCGACACGAGCTCTTTTACGGTTCCCTGTGGTCAGTATGGGAAGGGCGGCTGGAGGTTCGACGTTCAGGAGATGAAGGGCGCCCTGAGAATCGAAGCCGCCGCTCTTCTCCAGAAGTAACGCCGCCGCAAAGACCTATAGAGACCAGTGTTTCCACTGTTCTGTTGGCTACAGGGATCGACGAAATCTTCCGTCGAGCCAAAGAAGGGAAGGCACTCTTCAGCGACCGCAATGCCCTAAGCCCGGAATACGTGCCAGCGCACCTCCCTTTCCGAGACGCCCAGGCCGCCGCGGTCGCCCAAGTTCTCGCGCCAATCCTCCGCGGGAGCAAACCGTCAAACCTTCTCCTCTATGGAAAGACAGGGACAGGAAAGACCGCCGTCGCAAGATATGTCCTTTCGAAACTGGAAAAGGAGGCAGAAACGAAGAACTTGGTGGTAGCATACGTCAATACCAGGCTTGAGAACACCGAGTACAGAACCCTCGCAGAGTTTGCGAAGTCTCTGAACCTTCCGAAGGACGAGCAAATCCCCTTTACAGGTCTCTCCATCGGCGAGGTTCTAGAGAGGATATTCAGGCAGATCAGGAAGAGTGGCACTCACGCGGTCCTCGTGATGGACGAAATAGACTATCTCGTAAGGACATTCGGCGACAGTGTGCTC